>Ga0207796_1000171_pt1 | contig 28421 bp, 21 predicted proteins | sample Pon1CUnioCityCA_6_FD_187274 | JGI IMG/M metagenome (GOLD analysis project Ga0207796, IMG submission 187274) | Marine sediment microbial community from Union City, CA, USA - Pond 1C Sediment 1 (SPAdes) | ecosystem: Environmental > Aquatic > Marine > Intertidal zone > Salt pond sediment ... | reverse complement strand
GCATGCGGAGAGTCATCTGGTCGCTGTCAGGGAAGAGGGCAGCCTGCTCTGGCAGCCATTGGTCAAGGGTATCGTCGAGACTGAGCTTACCTTCTTCGACAAGCTGCATGAGGATAACGATGGTCATGGATTTGGTATTGCTGCCAATTTCAAGAATGTCCGTTGGCTGCATGGGGGTGCCATCTTCCAGGTTGGCAACACCAGCCGCATTGAGGTACTGACCCTGCGGGGTATCAACCAGCAAAACCAAACCGGGCGCTGCCAGCTTGGGATTGCCGCCTTCGTTGTAGACCTGGGATTCTAAGAAAGCATCCAACTGGGCAACCAGATCTTCAGGCAAGCCGCCGCTCACGACATCCTCCTCTTCCGGTACTTCGGTGAGGTTAACCTCTGGTTCTACAGTGGTCGGAGTTGTGCCCCCTGAACAGGCAGCCAACAGCAGGCTCATGAATAAGAGTGTAAAAATTGTTTTTTTCATCATATGTTCCTTTACTTAATAGTTCGTTTAGATTTTTGATATTTTTTATGCAAATGATAAAGATTCGCAACAATTCCAAATCTGAATTTTCCTCATGATTCAATAGCAAAGATATAAAATCAAAATTTTTCCAATGATTTAGATGATAAATTAGTACGTCCTTGATCTAACCAATCAGCCTTCCCATCAACAGACCGCCCAGCCAGTAAAATAACCCGATCGCGATGGATGCTGCTAAAGCCCCAACAAAACTGGAGATCCTTACCCCGGGTAACAGCCTGGCAAGGACGAACAGGACGACGGCCGAAGCAACAAGATGGACAATGCCGCCAACCAGGCCTTCATCATCCATAAAACCTGCGAAGCTGACAACCATCGTTAAGATGCCCGCGACAATTGCAACAACCAGTGCGGTGAGAATGACATTTCCAAACCCATTCACTTCAAGCCCAATGTGAAGCTTACTAACAATCCATATTGCTAGGATGGAGAAAAATCCTACAATTATGACACTGATCATCAATCCCCATAAAGTACTCATAAGCAATCCTTTCATTTGCGTCTACGATACAGTCAGACTGGTATCTTGAATTTATTTTTCTACGTTCGGATAAATTTTAACAAAAAAGGACTTTTGATAAATCGGAAGCAATGATGATTTCAGTCCCCGACAAAAAGCCTATCTTTTAAAAACCTGCTCTCATCCAAAAGGATGAGAGGTTATGGTTTTATATATTTGTGGGCAGTAACTTAAATTTGAGCTTGATCGTGGATTTTCCTTAATCCTCACTAAACAAAAAACAGCATGGTCAGAGTGAGCAAGTTCATATTTATGATTGTTTACAGCAGCCTGATTCTTGTCCAGGACCAATTGGTTTCCCTGTTTGTAACCAAATAGGTTATATATCTGAAATAGTAATTCAAGATTAAATCTCAGGGATTGTGAAAAATAATCAGGTTGGACAATACAACAAGCAAGTCGATCATTCCGTGTATAATCGGATTATCAATACGAATTTTAGGAGTAGAAATTCCAATTGATCTGGAAGATCATACGATGTATCCTTTGAAAATTGCATTAAGCAGCTATGCTATCATTGGCATAACATTAATCATTGTCGCTGTCAGTATGGGGGTTTACCTATTAAGACTCCGCTCAAAATCCAGAGCAACCCGGGCATTAATTATTTTTTATGGCTGTATCACACTCTCGGGGATAGCAACATTACTGACAAATTCATTGATATATTGGGGGCGTTTATTTAATCCGTGGCAGGACCTTTGGATTCTTGCGGGTGGTATTGCCCTCGCGCAGTTTGCCTATTCGCTGCCTGAATACAAACGATCTAATGAAGTCAGAGCCATCACGACAGCTATAAGTAGTTTGACAGCCCTGGCGCTTATTTACACCCTTTATTACGACATCATTTTTTTGGTAAACCCGGCTCGGAATATTGAGATTAGTGATTATTTTTATATACTGCTTCCCATTGGCATTTTGAACATTGTTCTGCTTTTCATCATACGGTCCCACGAGGTTACAGCCGAATATCGAAGAACGCAACTTCACATTGACCCCGGTTCTTTCTTACAGAACCTGATCCATCCCCAGGGCAATGAGGCAAAAATGCTCCGTGCATTCGCCTTTGCCCTGTTATTAGCTTTTTTGCCTGCTTTTCAAACATTATTCAGTTTCCCTGCCCCTTATGGTTTCATACTTTCGAATATTGGATCAATCTTAGCGATCATTACGATAGCATTGGTTTATTTGAACTACGCACCGGACATTAAAAGTTTTCTGGCTAAAATCGTCGGGGTAACCCTGGCAACGGTACTGTTGATATTTGCTGTTTATGGTTCAGTTGATGTTTATAATGAGCTCAATGATTATTCAATGAATAGAACGGAATTATTGGTTTCGATTTATGATGTGTTAGTTGAATCCGGCGGCCTGGTTGCTGATCCGCCGCAAATTGCTTATGTTGTCTCCTGGGATGCTTCGAACCCTCAAAACGCCGATAGCTATTCATGGGTATTTCAATCGGAAGAGAAGGTCAATTTTGACCTCGAAGAATTAATAAACCAAAACAGCGGGGATTTTCTAAATGATTGGGTTTTACCAATAAATGGAAGTTTACCCCTGCAGACCGGCCAGGCGTGGCAGTCGGTAGGACGTTTTTGGACATTTCCCCTTGGCGGCACCCATGAGGATTACCTGGGTTTCATTTTTACCAACCAGGGTGTAACCTATGAAATTGGCTTTGCCAGTACAGAAACCTATGATTTCACAAATGAAGTTGTTTCCAGGTGGATCATTTTACTGCTGGTTACCCATAGCTTTGTGATCATAGTTTTCCCAAAATTTTTCCAGAAGACATTGGTTAAACCTTTAGATTACCTTTTAAATGGTGTTGCCCAGGTGGACCAGGGTGAATTGGACACCATCATTCCAGTAAGTTCCAATGATGAAATAGGTTTCCTGACACAAACCTTCAATCGCATGGTTGATTCTTTACGGGGGTTGACTTTTGAATTGAAAGAAAAAGCCGCGGACCTGGAAGACCAGGTTAATCTCCGTACGATGGAATTGGTCCAAACTAATCAGATGCTAATCGTAGAAAATGAAGAAAAAGAGCAGGCTGAAGCCAGGATAAAACAGCAATATACCTACCAGCAAGCACTTGCTAATTGTTCAAGATCTCTTTTGAGAAATCCTGAAAATGGGAAGTCTCAGACTGAAATACTCAATCAAGCCCTGGACCATTTGAGATCTGGTGTTGATGCCAGTCGTGCTTATGTCTTCCAAAATATCAAAGACCAGGATAAGAATTTATTTTTTGGCATGATCGCTGAGGTGTGTGCGCCAGCCATATCTCCCCACATCAACAATCCGGTTAATCAAAAATTTCCAGCATCGCAGCTTCCAAAAGATTTCATAAGTAGACTTTCAGCTGGTGAACAGTTAGGGGGTCCTACGGAAGAGATATTTAAGAGCACCCCGGATATGCTGGAGGCTTTGTTAAGCCAATCTGAACCATTGCTTTCAATGCAGTGTTTCCCTGTTTTTCTCGATGATGTTTGGTGGGGCTTTATTGGGTTTGATGATTGCCTGACCAAAAGACACTGGGATGGATCGGAAACAACCCTTCTGCAGACAGCTTCAGAAATGATTGGCAATACCATCAAGCGCTGGGAAATTGAGGGTCTATTGATGGAAACTCTTGACCAATTGGATCAGCGTGTTCTAAGTCGAACTGAGGATTTAAATAAATCGAATCTCTTATTGAACGAGGAAATCCAGCAGCGCCAGCTCGCACAAAAAGATTTGGAAGCTCGATTATTGGTTGAAGAACAATTGGCAATAATATCCACCAGGTTACTTAAACCCACCAAGATCAGGGGAAATATTAAGGAATCCCTGGAGAACCTGGCTGATATCATGCACGCTGGGCGAATCTTTATGATTGAATTTGAACCAAATACGGATTATCATTTGCGAGATTTTGTTGAGTGGCACATTCCTGATGTCCAACCCTTAACTGAGGAAATTGTTCAAAGCCTGATAAACGCAATGGGCGGAATCGAAAAACAAATGAGGGAGGGACACACAGTCTTCATTAAAGATACATCGAAGGATCAACCAACACAAAATGTTGACTTGAATCCTCTACGTGCACGGGATGTCAAATCGCTGGTACTCTCCCCGCTTATCATTGATCAGGACATACGCGGTGTCCTTGGATGCAGCAATCTCCTGGCTTTAGCAGAACAAACGGAAACAGATATCAGTGCATTGGAACTTGTGGCGGGTATGCTCAGAAGCCTTTTACAGCGTGAATATTTAATTCAATCCCTCGAAAAACAGGTGGCTGAGCGAACGCACCAGTTAACCTCTTTCCTTGATATGGCAATGCTTAAAGAGCAGTCCCATGATCTTTCTGATATTCTCCAACCCACACTTGTCTCAATTATGCAAATTGCAGATTGTGATGCCGTGGTCATTCATATTACAAATGACCAGGGATCCAAATTAGAAATGGTTGCTCAAAGGGGGATCCCTTTGGCCGCTCGAAAGAAGTTGGATTCAATAGCATTGGAAACTGATCTTGTAAACTGGTTAAGAGGTGGTGAACCAATAGAAGATGTTGGTGATCGTAATCATGGCATTATTTTTCCAGAAGCGTTCCTTGTGGAAAATTTCAATCGATTCCTCGGGAACCGGATTGTCACTGATAGAGTCCCTTTAGGTGTGTTAAGTTGTTATCGAATTGTAGATCAACCCTTTTCACCTTTCCAGAGGACCTTCTTAACTGCGCTTGGTGACCTTATCGGGATCATTGTTGAAAACTACCGGCTGAAAATGGAGGCGGAGGAATTAGCAGCTGTTCAGGAACGGCAGCGGCTTGCCCGTGAGATTCATGATGCAATCAGCCAATCCGTTTACAGCCTGAGTTTATTTGCACGCTCGGCAAGGGATGCTATCGGAGAAGATGACCAGGAAAAATTATTTTCAAATCTTGATGATATCGAGATAACCGCCCTGCAAGCCATGCGTGAAATGCGTTTGTTGTTATACCAGCTTCGAGAATCCGGGAAAGACAAAGATATCCGATCCTCTCTTTTCAATCGCTTTCAACAGGTTGAGAACCGGCTGGGAATACAAACCACCCAAAATATTGATTCACACATTGAATTTCCCCCAAAGGTCAGTCATGAAATTTGGCGCATTCTCATAGAATCTTTAAACAATGTCGTAAAACACGCTGATGCCACAAAGGTTCATGTAGGAATTGAATGCAAGGGAGATCATTTTTCTGTTCTTATCCAGGATAATGGTAGGGGATTTGATTCAAAATCCTATACACCAGGGATGGGTTTAAAGAATCTCCGGACAAGAGCAGAATCATTGGATGGAACACTTGAGGTAAAAAGTCACATAGGGGAAGGGACGCAGATCATCGTGAGAATACCGATGACTTGCATCAACTCAGAGGAGAGGAATTAATAATGGAAGATTCAACGATTTCAGTTTTGATAGCTGACGACCATACTGTTGTTCGGAAAGGGCTCAGGTCTTTATTGTCTGGTGAAAAATACGGCATAAAAGTGATTGGAGAAGCCAGTAATGGAGAAGAGGCTGTCCAAAAAGCGGAAGAACTTCATCCGGATGTGATCTTAATGGATTTGGTAATGCCCAAAAAAACTGGCATTGAAGCCATTAATGAAATCAAGAAGAACCAGCCTGGTGCGCGGATATTAGTGCTGACCAGCTTTGCTGATGATGAGAATGTTACCGACGCGATTGAAGCTGGTGCTTATGGCTTTTTATTAAAGGATACATCGCCAGATGAACTCGTGGATACGATCCACTCTGTTTTCAAGGATAAATTGACTATCCCACATGAATTCACCCAGTATCTATTTGCCAAAAAGGACGAAGAAAAAAAGAACGATTCTACAGATGAAATTCTTACACCCAGGGAGATCGATGTGCTCAAATGTGTTGCCCAGGGAATGTCCAATAAGCAGATAGCGCAAACCTTATTCATCAGTACAACAACAGTTCGATCTCATGTCAGCAGTGTGATCCGCAAACTAAATTTAGAAAATCGTACTCAGTTGGCGATTTATGCCAAAGATAATGATTTGATTTAGCCATTTCTTCTTTTGCTATCATCAGGGATAAAAACAATGGGGGTATATTTCTTTATTCAAATCTCCAGATTCCTATGAGGAAAATGGATTTAATTTGGTGATTGCCATATTAAGATAAGACTTGCTGCCAGGGTGGTTATTTACGAGAAGAAATGATGAGTTGTAGTTAATTAAAAGTCCGAAAAACCTGGTAATAAATGAATACTACTAACAATATTTTGATACATGAATAACCTTATACAAATCTCACAGATTGGATAGGCATTTCTTTGTAAATGATTGAAGCAGGCTTATCAATTATTTAACTACTCTCAGGTAGTGATGGAACTTCTCATCCATTTGGATGAGTATCCTTCCACATTTTGTAGCATGGGGGAATCATCTCGATTTCCGATGAAATAAAGGGGGTAAAGAGATAAACTCACAATACAAAATTTAGCATTGAAAAAATTAGAATGGTAACGATAGATGTAATCATGCATAAACTTCATGTAATGATCGTTTCACTGCCAGGGACATGGCAAAGGATTCTTCAACAAAACCTTGAAGATTACCCATTTATTGAAGTGGATAATGTTGTCAATGGGGCTCTTTCTGCTGTACAGCTGATCGAAAGACAAAGCCCTGACATGGTCTTAATCGATTCATCTATTCCCATTCAGGATGTAATCGCCTTGATCAAAAATGTGAATGAAAGAAATCCAGATATCCAGGTCATTGTATTAGCTGATACAACCTATCAGCTAAAGCGAATGCTTCGCAGTGGGGCTGAATATGCCATCTCATCCTGCAATTATGAAGAAGAGATAAGTGAAGTCATAAGAGAAATTTATGTACAGCAAATTAAGAATGCTGAGAAATCAAATAAATCAATAAAAGCTGATCATTAATTAATTAATTAACGGAGACATTGATGAAAGTAGAAATCTTATATCGTCCTTCTTATTCGGTGGCGCAAGTAAGCTTGGGCTTGGGAGAGGAAATCCAGGTCGAAGCAGGGGCAATGGTCGGCATGTCGCCTGATATTGACATGGAAACGCATGCTCAGGGTGGATTTTTAAAATCTTTTTCACGTTCCATTCTTGGCGGTGAAAGTTTCTTTATGAATACTTATAAGGCAAAAAAGGAGGGTGATCAAATCCTTTTAGCACCACCTTTGCCCGGAGATATTGCAGTCGTCGAATTAAATGATCAAACCTTGCTGGTTCAGTCAGGTGCATACATTGCATCCTCTGTTGGTGTTGATGTGAACACCAAATGGACAGGAGCAAAGACCTTTTTTGGTAGAGAGGGTTTGATCATGCTCAAGATTTCTGGTACAGGGATATTGGTTATCTCGAGTTATGGCGCTACCCATCAGATGACACTTGCTGCTGGAGAGAAATTCTTTGTGGATACCGGTCACCTTGTTAGTTTTGATGAAAATGTTGACTACCATGTCAAGAAGGTTGCTGGATGGAAGAGCACTTTATTAAGTGGTGAAGGTCTGGTGGCGGAATTGACTGGTCCCGGCAATATCATTCTCCAAAGCCGCAGTCAGCATGCATTTTTAGAATGGTTGATCCCTCATCTTCCAAAACAAACCAATCAAGTGGATTCAAGTAAATAAGTGATTCTTATTAAGAATTACCTATCTATAAACATAAATAATTATATTAAAAAGGAGTAAATTTTCATGAGTATTTTAGGATGGATCGTATTAGGCGCTTTTGCAGGATGGTTGGCAAGTGTCATCACTTCGCGGAACAATCAAATGGGTTGGCTTGCAAATGTTGTTGTGGGGATCATTGGCGCAGGACTGGGTGGCACTATTTTCCACCTGTTTGGCGGCACCGGCGTAACCGGTTTCAACCTGTCCAGCCTGGGCGTTGCACTTGTCGGCTCAATTGTTCTCTTGATCATCGTTAATCTCGTTACAGGTCGAAAGCGTGGGTAAATGGAAGAAAATCGAGCTTTAGGTTACGGACTGTCGTTTGTACTTGGGACGATTCTCGGGGCTGTATTGGGGCTATTGTTTGCGCCTTCATCGGGTAATGAGCTGCGAAAAAACATCAAAGAACAGGTTGATACCCAGTATGCCAAAGCGCAGGAAGAACTCCAAAAAGGTATGGAAAAGATGCAGGCTACTGTGGAAAAATTTAGCCACGAGCTTGCTCAAAAGACCGAAGAGATTGTAGAAGTTGTAGAAGCAGAATAAGTTAATTGACCTGGAAGAGTATCTTCCAGGTCAATTCAGGCATTATTACCTAGGGAAATAATTTATATAATGATTAACTGGCTTCGCTCAAAACAAAAAAGAATAATTATCCTGGGGATTTTTTTCGTGGCTATTGCTGTAATTCTTATCTCAGCATATAAGCCCTATCGTTTGAGCCAGGACGTTTTTTCCAATCCGGCGACAAGCTATGGCGAGGCTTTAACTCGTATTGACGCGATCATTGACTCAGAAGCAGATCATCCGGATCTTAACCCGGAGTGTGGCACAATCCTGATGACTCATGGGGAGAAGGTGGATAACCTTGTGGTGTTTCTGCATGGTTTCACAAGCTGCCCAATACAATTTGTTGAACTTGGGGAAGCTTACTTCAACCAGGGTTATAACGTTTACATTCCTCGGCAGCCCAAACATGGTTTGATGGATGTAAAGGGAACGGAACTCAAAGGACTTACCGCAGAAGAGCTTGCAGCTTTTGCAACCGAATCTATAGATATTGCCCGGGGGTTAGGTGAGGAGATCACCGTTGTTGGCTTATCCAGCGGTGGTGCAATTGCAACATGGGCTGCGCAGGAAAGAGATGATATCAATTTAGCTGTCGCGCTGGCCCCCTTCCTGGGTGTAAACTATATCCCCAAACCGCTAACCAGACCGATCACCAACCTCGTTTTATCCATTCCAGATATTTTTCTTTGGTGGGACGGCAGTAAAAAAATGGACAATGAATTAATTGCGCCATATTCATATCGGGGATATTACCTGCATGCGCTATTTGAGAATTTACGGTTGGGGTTTATCACTGAAGCACAATCGAGAAAGTCAAAACCCGCTGCAGGCGCTATTTTGGTGGTTACCAATGCCAACGATCCTGCAGTGAATAATCAGGTTGTGGCTTCATTTGAACAGCTTTGGCTTGCTCATGGAGAAGCCTTCTTGACGACTTATCAGTTTGAGAAGGAACTTGCTTTACCCCATGATTTTATTACCTCCACACATCTAAAAGGGCAACCTGAACTTGTATATTCAAAATTAATTGAAATTATCCAATCAGCCAAGACAAATTAATGATAGTAGGAATATTATGGACTTAACAAATCCTCAAGTTGAAAAAACAGCAATAATGATGAATGGCGCTTCCCATGACTTTGGCGACGGCGCTGGCATTTTTGATATTGACCTGACAATTGAAGGGGGATCCATCCTAGGTATTATCGGGCCGAGCGGCTGCGGAAAAACGACCATGATCCGCATGATCAATGGAATTCTCGATGCAACTTCAGGAGAAGTCAAAGTATTTGGTAAAGATCCTACAACTTTCAACGCAAATGAGAAAACCCGAATTGGTTATATCCCGCAGCACTTTATTTTATATAAGAACCTCAACGTAGAAGAAAATATGCATTTTGTGGGTGGGATTTTTGGTATGTCTACCGATGAGCGAAATGAGAAAATTCAACCCTTGCTTGAATTTGTTGATTTACTGGATGCCCGTAAGCGGCTTGCCCGCCAGTTGTCCGGCGGTATGCAGCGCCGGTTGATGTTAGCAGGTGCCCTGCTGCATACACCGGATATTCTAATTGCCGATGAACCCACAGCTGGAATCGACCCCATTTTACGGGCACGTATCTGGGAGAATTTCAGGGAATTACGCGACCAGGGGAAGACTCTGCTTGTCACAACCCAATATGTGGGTGAGGCTGCTTATTGTGACCAGGTGGCAGTGATGCGGAAAGGGCGTTTGCTTACAGTGGATACGCCGAAGGGATTGCAGAATAGCGCCATGGGTGGAGAAGTAATCCACCTTCAAGTTCAAGAAAATCAAATTTTGGAGAGTATGCAATTTCTCAAGGATTTACACGGAGTTTTACGTGTTGAAATGACCCCGGGAGAAAGTGATGGCATCTTTGTGTTTGTTGATAACGCCAGGGAAATGCTCCAATACGTACTTACAAACCTTAAGGAGACAAAGGATATTTCGCCCAGAATTGCTGAGCCCTATTTGCCGCCATTTGATGAGGTTTTTGTGAAATTAATCAAAGATTCAGAGAAAAATCAAACCATGGAGGCGTTGGCATGATCCAATACTTAATCCGAGTATTTGCATTTTTTAAGAAAGAAATTCATGATGTCCGCCGGCAGCCCCGGTTATTGATCAGCTTGGTAGGTGGACCACTTCTGGTACTTGCTGCTTTTGGTGCGACTTTCCGCAGTGCGAATCCATTCATTACCACAGCATTGGTTTGGCCAGAAAATGGGATCCCGGGTTTCACAAAAGAAGAGGCATCTGAATTCATAGATCGAAATTTTGCCTTGCTGGAAGTTACAGAGGATGAAGATGAAGCCATGGTGTGGTTGGAAGAAGGAAGAGTGGATGTTATCCAGGTGATCCCTGAGGTTGATATTGACCAGGGAACCTTATCTTCCAGGCCTGAACTTAAAATCATTTCAAATACTATCGATCCCAATGCTGAAGCCTGGATTCGCTCTCTCGCCTACGGAGAAAAGAACTATATCAACCAGCAGCTTCTGCTTTTTGAAGCTGACATGGCTCAGGAAAAAGCTGTGGAAATATCACTAAACCTGGAAGATTCCCAGGGTGAGTTCAAGGAGCTCAGTATGAGCCTTGATCCCCAGGAATTGGACCGTGCAGGAGAAGTCGTCCAGGAACTGAGGCCATTTTTGGAAGACCTTCTGGACTATTTGCCGCCAAAAACTTTCTCACAAGCCAATTTTGGGCCTGAATTAGCAAATTTATACCGGGATATTGAACTGCTCTTGGATGATCTTGATGAATTAGATCAGGTTCTAAACAATCAGGAAATTACACCAAAGATTGTTAAAATACAGAACATCACTGAGGAGATTGGGAATTTAAAGGGAAGTGTTGATACTTTTGCAACAACACCTCCTGAAAATATAATCTCTCCCTTTAAAGAAACCTATACTAATCTGCGTGGTAATGCCTACAGTCTGGTGATTTTTTATGTCCCTGCTGTATTTGCATTGCTGATCCAACAGCTCTCTATCTCACTGGGATCTCTTGGATTGGTGCGTGAGAGACAAATGGGTTCCTTTGAAATGTTTCGGGTTTCTCCACTTCGTTTTAGCCAGATTCTCTTTGGGAAATTGCTGGCATATGTCACTTATGTTACCTTTGCAGGGATTATCCTGACGCTGCTTCTCCGTTTGATTGATGTCCCTTTGCCAGTCAATATAGTTGAATATCTGATTCTGCTTGTGGTTCTGGCAATTGCATCTGTGGGGATCGGTTTCTTGATTTCTGCAACTTCCCAAACCGACAGCCAGGCAATCCAGCTCAGTATGCTGGTGTTGCTGCTGTCTATTTTCTTCACCAGTTTTTTCCTGCCTATCACTGGTTTTGCCTGGCCTGCCTGGATCATTGCCTTGTTAATTCCCATGACACATGCCATTACAGGTTTTCAAAACCTGGTATTGGCAGGGACGAGTGTAACCTTCGGTGTGTGGCTTGGACTGGGGATTATCATCATTGTCGCATATGGATTGGTTTCAATAATCATGCGGCGCCAGTATCGTAAGGCTGTTAATTGATGGTGGTTTCAAGGATGTTAATCGAAGTAAATTACAAGAAAGGAGGTTTGGCGAGAAAAAACAAAATATTATTCTGAATTATTGGTAAATACTATAAAAATCAAACAAAAAAATTTAATTAAGGAGTGTTTGAAATGATAATTGTAGCGTTAATTGTTGGTGCCTTATTTGGCGCATTAGTAAATGCCTTATTGATCTGGGCAATTGGTAAATTAGGTATTGGGATGGAAGTTGATGGGTTTGGTCCTGCTGTTTTTACTGCAATTCTAATGGCTGTTTTCACTGTGATCTTCCATTTCGTGTGGGGCTTGTTCAATTTTTCACCTGGCACAGGTTGGACAGGCTTTGTAACCAACTTGGTCGCTTCTGCTGGTGCTTTGCTGATAGCCGGTGGGATCGTAAAAGGGTTAAGGGTCAAAGGCTTTGTTGGCGCAGTTTTGGCGGTTTTTGGTATGACCGCAGTGGGTTGGTTGGCTAACTGGCTAATTAACCTCGTTTTCTAATTTTCTTCGAATCCAGGGGTGGAGAAAACCCACCCCTGGAGGAATCTACGCAATATAAATTTTTTAACCTTCTGCATAGCTTTTTTACAAAGGAGATTTAACGATTAGATAACTTATCTGTGATCAACCACTTCATCAAATATTTTCAAGTTTTGGAATTATTATCAATTGTTTTTTATTTTTACTATATTTATAAATATTGGATGATTTTGAAAGGAATAAAGAGAAAGATGCAAAAGAGATTATTTCTTATACCAATAATTTTTGTCTTATTATTTACAGCTTGCAACACGCGAAGAGAACCTGCGACCCCAACCGTAGAACCGACAGAAACAAACACACCCACCGCTGCATCAACGGGCACACCAACACCAACGCAAACTCCTGCCACAAGCGGTGACCCGGTTTGGGATCGCGTAATGGAGTCTGGGAAGATCGTATTTGGTACATCAGCAGATTACCAACCCTTCGAATACTACGACGCAGATTACGAGATTATTGGCTTTGATGCAGCTCTAGCCAGAAATCTTGGGGAACGATTAGCTTTGGATGTTGAACTGGTTGATATTGCCTTTGAGGGATTACCAGCAGCTCTACAAAATGGCCAGATTGATGCGGCAATTGCTGCAATTTCAATTACGCCTGAACGTCAAGCCATAATGGATTTCACCAACGTATATTACACTGGTCAGGACGCCATACTGGCACGACAGAATTCTGGTATTCCAACAATTGTCTCATCAGCCCAACTGGCACAATTTCGAGTGGGTGTCCAGCGCGGCTCAGTCTATACGACCTGGGTCCAGCGAACCCTGGTTGACAGGGGGTTAATGTCACAAAGAGATCTGCTGCTTTATGACCGTGCTGAAGAAGCCGTAAGGGATTTGCGTGAACGCAGAAACGATCTTGTGATATTGGATGAGTTGGCTGCAGATGAATTTTTGTTAGGCGGCGGTGTTGCCCTGGTTGGTCAGGGGTTGAATCGGCAGTTGTTTTCAATTGCACTGCCAAAGGGATCGATGGTTTTGCAATCAGAGTTGAACAATACCTTAATTGCCCTTCAAAATGATGGGACCATCGCCCGACTGACAGATGTCTACCTCGATGTGCCTGTCCCGATAATTACACCAACGCCATTCCCTACAGCAACCCCACATCCACAACCAACTGCAACACCTGTGGCTTGTTTCGATAGCATGGAATTTGTTGAGGATGTGAAAATCCCTGATTGGACTGAACTGAGACCGGGTGTGGATTTTGATAAAGTCTGGCGAATTCGAAATACAGGAACCTGCAACTGGAACAGCGACTACAAGATAGTGTTTGTGCAGGGTGACCGCATGGATGGCACCAGCGAAGCAGTAAAAACCACTGTAAGACCAGGCCAAACCTATGATATGATCATCGACCAAAAGGCGCCTACTTCACCTGGTAATTACACTGGTATCTGGCAAATGGTCAATGGCAAAGATATGCCCTTCGGTGAGCGGATCTGGGTGAAGATCACGGTTCCTGGCGCAGTGCAACCAACTGCAGTTCCTCCAACCGCAACACCCATTCCACCCGCAACACCGACAACAATCCCAGCACCTACGATTAATTTCTTGAACCTCAGTGCTGCAACCGTATCTCAAGGTGATTTGCTCGTGGTTAGCTGGTCTTTCTCTGGCGAGCGAATTGTTAGTGCGCGACTCACACGAACCAATCCGGATGGGTCGCAGACACCATTGTTGGGTGGAGGTGATGTGGATCCACAAGGTCAGTATGAAGATTTTATGATGATGCCCGGAACCTATTCCTATACCCTGGTTGTGGATGCGGAATTTGGCGGCAAAGCTGTCAAAACAGCTGTGGTGACCGTCACCCCTGCTGTACAGCCTGACAGCTTCCAAAACACTGAATGGGTATTAAAGGTTTTCATTAACCCTCTCAGACCTGATGTGCAAATCACGCCCATTAATGGGACTGAATTGACGGTTATTTTCAACTCGGATAATTCTGTCACCGGTACAACAGGCTGCAACCCGTTCAATTCAACCTACACACTGCCAGGTAATAACAGCATGGATATAAATGATCAATTAACAATTGGGCAAGCATTGTGCGGCCAGGATGTCATGGGACAGCAAGATTTATTTTTGGACCTGTTGACAGCTGTTGAGCAATATGAGTTTACAGGCGATAAACTGATCCTCAAATTAGAGAATCCCGATCCTAATGTGAACCAATTAATCGATGTTCTGCAATTTGAAAAACGATAAGATCGGCTAATTAATCTACAGAAATTTATATGATCAATAAAGGATAAGAGATGGATAAAAATGTTAGATTCAAACCAACACAACCAAAATATGTTTCACTGATGGAGACAGCCTATGGTCCCCCCAGTCAAAATGCTTTTGGAAGTGCCGTTTTTTTCGAAACACTAGGAAAAGATGAATCGCTTGAAAAGGCAGCTTTGCAAAAATATAAGTATTTTGCCGGGGAAACCTGGGATCGATTTGGTGAAGATGCCTGGATGAGTGCTTGGAAGCGAGTATATAGCCGTCAAAAAGACGCAAACCACGATATTGTTGCTGAGCTGAGAGGCATTGAAGACTGGGATGTTTCTCAATCCATTCCAATGATCCTGGAGGTTGTGAAAGATGCCGATTTCGGAAAATTTGCACTATCAAAAGCCTTTGACGCCACAAATGTGACCGAATTAATGGTGTTTAATCTCGGCGATGGCGGTGCTATGTCAGGGGTTCTTATTGCAGGCAGACGGCACAATAATGAGGCAACCTTTCTCGTGTTCCTCATGGATTAATCTGAAAAGCATTTGAGTATTATGCAATATCGTGTTGAGGAGAAAACAAGGAAAACCAATGAATTCACCACTGAATAAAAAACTCAACACGGTATTGCTGTTCAGAACGATTTTGCTGCTCCTCATTGCTCTTGCAGTAAACATTGCCCTGGGTCACTTAATGCAGTTTGTTCTAAAGACACCCTTGTTTTTAGACTCAATAGGAACAATCCTTATTGGGGCTTTGTTGGGACCGCTTGCCGGTGCTCTGGTCGGGGCCTTTTCCAACGTAATTTGGTATTTCATTTTAGGTGATCAATCGATCCTGCCATATGCCATTACTGCTGCTTTCATCGGATGGGCTGCTGGCATTGTTTTTTCAATAGATGGCTTTAATCGTTTCCGACGTATTGTGTTTTCAGGGCTATTGGTTGGGGTTGGTGCCGCAATAATTTCAGCACCCATCACAGCCTATATTTTTGGTGGGGTCACAGGATCAGGCACAGATTACTTAGCAAGCATCCTTAGAGAGACTGGCGCCAATGTCTTGCAAGCCGCAACAATCCAGGGCTTTATCAGTGATCCAATTGATAAAGTCATATCTTTTTTGATTGCATGGTTATTGTGGCAGCAGGTAAGCCCCTTTTTTCCAAATTCAGTAAAACGAGCAGTTCAACCTTTCAGTTCTCTGAAAGGATATAACTTAGCTGTCTTGAGCAGTATTTTGTCGCTTTTGTTGAGTTTTGTGTTTCTCCCTGCTTTTTCAACCAGTATTTTTTCTATCTTTTATTTAGCAGTTTTAGTGAGCGCTCTTAGAGGGGGAATTGGACCAGCCCTTTTCACAACAGGTGTTGGTGTACTGGCAAATGTTATTTTTTTAGTTTCACCCTTTCATGATATTGGGATCTACGCAGAGGATTTCCTTCGTATAGGTGTGTTTATCATTATTTCAATAGCGATTTCTTATATCGTTGACCAATTGGAAAAGAAAAAAAGTAGCTTGCAGCAGGCACTAATTAAAGAACGAGAAAGCCAGGCTCGTATTAGAGCAATCAATGACAGCGTAAATGAAGCGCTTTTATTAATCTCAAAGGATCAGCGTATCCTTGATCTGAACGAACAATTTGAAAAAATGTTTGGAGTTCCCCCAAATAATGTGCTCAATCAAAATCTTGGGGATGTTCAAACAATGTTTGACCAGATTTTTGTTGACTCCAATGAATTGTATGATTTGATACTGAGCAGCAACCTGGACAGCATAGAAGAATACACAAAACTTGTTAAGCAAAATTGGCCCCAGAAGCGAGAAATATTCCTTTATTCCACACCGATTAGCGATGCTGATGGATTCCTGGGAAGGCTTCTAGTTTTTCGCGATGTCACCCATGAGCGTGAAGTCGACCGGATGAAAACTGAATTTGTCTCCTTGGTTTCTCATGAATTGCGCACCCCTTTAACATCGATTAAAGGGTATACAGAGCTTGTATTGGACGGTGATGCCGGAGAAATTGATGAAGAAGTACAAGAATACCTCGGCATCGTCTATAAAAATGCTGATAGATTAGTGGCACTGGTAAACGATTTGCTTGATATTTCTCGCATTGAATCAGGACGTGTGCAGCTTAATATTGAGCCTGTTGACCTGAACGAAATAGTCCAGACTGTAATGGCAACGATGCAGCATAGTATCCAGGGCAAACAACAAGTCCTTGAAGTTGAATTTGATCCTTTGGCGACAAACGTAATGGGTGACAAAGTTAAATTAATTCAGGTGCTGACCAATTATGTCAGTAACGCATATAAATATACGCAATCGGGCGGTCATATACGAATCAAGATACAAAAAAGAGCAGAATTCGCTTATGTTTCGGTTAGTGATGATGGATTTGGCATTTCTCATGAGGACCAGGAACGGCTTTTTTCTCGATTCTACCGGGTGGATAATTCCATGACCCGTGAAGTAGGTGGAACCGGATTGGGCCTTTCGATTGTCAAGCAATTAATCAATGTGATGGGTGGGGAGGTTGGCGTTGAAAGTGAGCTGGGGAAGGGATCAAATTTCTGGTTTAGCGTCCCGCTGGTCAGTGAAACTGAAACCGGCCAAATAGAGGATATCCTCACCACAATTCAAATTCCAACTGAAGACACCCAGGCAAATATTTTGATTGTGGAAGATGATCTTGATACGGCAAATTTGATAAAGCATCATTTAGAAAAAGCCGGCTATAAAGTCCGTACAGCTCTCAGTGCAGAAGAAGCTTTGAAAGAAATCTCCCATGAAATCCCGGATTTGATCACACTTGATATTGTGCTGCCAGGCATGCAAGGGGGTGAATTTGCTAAGAAATTACACGATGATCCTCTGACGGAGCATATTCCCATCCTGGTCCTCTCAGTTTACGCTGACGACCTTGCCAGGATGCAGTTTGGTACTTATTTACTACCAAAACCCATCCATCAAGAGGAATTATTAAAGACTGTCAATCGTATGCTTGGTGAATCACACCAGGGAAGGTTGCTAATTATTGACGAAAACCCTGATGTCGGAAGGCTTCTGAGCAAGGAATTGGAGAATCGTGGATATAAAGTATGTTTGGAGATTGATCTCGAAAGAGGACTTAACCACGCACTAAAAAATAAGCCAGGCTTGATACTGATAGATATTAATATGTCCTCTCCAGACAGTTTAAACGTATTGAAGGCGGTAAAAGAAAATCCGGAACTTATGGATACACCCGTTATTGTTATGATTGGCAGCTCTGATCTGAAGACTGATGCCCCGGCTCGTTTCCTGACACTTGGTGCTTCAGATTTAATTGTTAAACCCTTTGATATAGAAAAGTTGATCAAGGAAATAAATTTGTTTATTAACACCCAGGAGGATGAAAATGACCATTAAAGTTTTAGTCGTCGATGATGAGGATGATGTACGAAGGTTAATCAAGATCAAATTAAGTAAAGCTGGTTTTGAGGTGGTTACTGCAACCAATGGCGAGGAAGGTGTGGCGGTTTGTAAACAGGAGAAACCGGATATTGTGATCATGGATTGGATGATGCCAAAAATGGACGGACCAAGTGCAACAAAGATCATCAAAGAAAAATTTAAACCTTCCCCTATTGTTCTGATGCTTACTGCTAAAGGCACGGAAAATGATGTGATTGTGGGGTTGGGCGGCGGGGCAGATGATTATATTGTGAAACCCTTTGCGCCGCGGGAGCTCATTGCCCGGATCAATGTTGCTTTGGTCAAAGCTGGCAAGCAGCCATTAATTAATGATTGAAATAATTACTTAATCAGAGTGGTTAAATCATCATTATTAAGAAAGAGATTTTTTATGGTTTTATTCCTTCTTTTGAAAAGAGAAGATTCCAATAAAACCAATGAATATTAAATTTTATAAACCTAATTTAGGTGAGGCAAGGAAATCCATAAGATGAATGATCAAAACGATCGATCGAATCAGGACCAGGAACTTGACGAATTTCGCACAGCAGAGAAAGAAAGAAAGGTTGCCCTGGCTTTTGAGGAAGAAGCGTTCATTGATACGCTTGATGAACAAGAATATTTGTATGAAGACAAAATGCATGTTGAGAAACAGGATGCGCCAGTACACTTAATTGCAGACGAAACAGCTCGCCGACGATACTGGGAGGCAGAGGGATTTGTGGCGCTTGAGCAAGGGATTTTTGATAATGCTTTAGCAGAGGAAGATGTCGAGCATCAGCGGAATGCCTATTTCAGGCTGGCAGTTTACCACGGACGGACACAATCCATTTTACGTTCTGCCCTAAAATCACAAAAAGAGCCTTTAGCCCAGGCTGCGATGCGAAACCTGGCAACTTTGCATAGAGCGATGATGTTAATGCATAAAAAATCACCTCATAATGTACCCGTTGCTCTCGTGCTGGATCGGCACGGCCGGGATGAATTTGTGCGTGATCTTGTTATGCGTGCATTGAAAGAAACTGCTGCATCTTTAGATCTGGAGAGGATCATTCAACGTGTAAATGATATGAATGTCATGGATGTTGCAAAGGGAACGGCTGAACGTCACCTCAAAAATTTGATTGACACAGGTCATGTTGAAATTGTTGGTCAACGACCAACACAATATCGCTCTTCGCAGCGGGTTTACATCGAAATGGACATGGATGGACCCAGCCTGCGTTCTCTTGTGGGTGATGAAATGTATCGTTTGATGCAGAAGGAAGGCTTTCAGGGGTTGAATGATGTGTTAATGCGCCAGGTTGGCTTTAGAGAAGTGTTTACCAACATCACTGGATTTGCCGAGACAAGTGCAGCGCTATTCATTGACCTTGTGAAGACTTTGCTTGAAGATTGGAGTGAAGGTGCCAGCCATTGGAATTATTCTGATTTAATCGGTTCACCCTATCCTCGCCCTTATCAATATGAAGCCTACGCTGTGTTCCGGGGCTACGGCTATCATGGACAATTGGTGGAAGCGCCTACCGGCAGTGGGAAGACGATGATAGGTATGATGTGTATCCAGGACTGGCTCCAGGCAATCAGGGCAGGTCAATCGATTTTGATCCTCGTTCCCACCAGTAACTACCTGCAGCAGTGGACAGGTGAGTTATGCTATAAACCGATTGGATTGCGGCTCTCGCCAGAGATGGTTTTTGCTGGAACACCGAACCAATTGGAACGATTTCAAAAACGTACCGGCAGTCATCCGGCAGTATTGTTAATGACTTATACTGCTTTGGCACAAGCTGGATCTGGGGTTGGCAAAGGGGGCTTTGATATTGATTCTATTGAGATGTTCATGCAGGGTGCAAATGTCCAGTACGTTGTCCTGGATGAAGTGCATAAAGTCGCTGAAAATCTCAAGAGTGTTTCCTCCGACGTCATTCGCTTGATGTTGGAATGGCTAGACGATAGCAGCTTGCAGGGTTTAATTGGCTTTACCGGGACTGCAGAAGCTTACCGTTCACGGTTCAAAAAGTTGGGTTTGGAACTGGTTTACAGTATCCCTATTGATGAATTGATTGCCGCGGGGTTTGTTGCGCCCTTTGCTGAACTGGGTACCTCTTTCTCTTATTCCGACCGTGAACGCCAGATTCGAACACTACTTGATGAATACAAATCGTCCACCAGGGCATTTATGGACCTGATTGGCGGTGAACAGCTTCGAGAATGGTTTGCTGAAATCCCTATGGAAGAACGCGTTTCAGTTGGCTATGACCTTTTGAACATGTATAAGGGGAAAAAAGATTGGGAAACTGCGCTTCCTAAGCGTCTTGCAAAATGGGAAAAAGGTGAGGACCTTCATCTGACTGAAACGAAAATGGTGACCTTGATCCAGATTATTCGCAATTGGAGTGATGAGCAGATGATAAACGCAGCAGATGTGGATCAGGAGGCATTTTCCCAGCTTGTAGAAAAAATAAACGCGATTCGGAATAAGCTGACCAAATTGATTTACATTCCTTCAACCCTTACCCGTCTCCAAATGATGGGTTTTGCAACCCAATTCGATCTTGAAGATATGCAGCGTTCTTTTGACCAGGCGACCAACCAATCCGGTCGTAATGATGCTATTAAAGACGGCCTGGGAACCACGATTGTTGGTTTGTATGAGGGTTTGAGCGAATGGTATCGTCGGATTGGTGAAGGACGTGTAGAAACAATCAAAGCCATCATAGAAGCAGAGAGAGCGACCCGGCAGCTGACAGGCACTATCATATTCGATAAAGCCCGTCGGGTTGATTGGAAACATGGTATTGCTGTCCCAGGTTATGATGGTTTAGGTGGTTTATTTGCTCAATTTCTTGGAGATGAACGATTTACACCCTTCGCGATCCTTTCAAGCGAGCAATATCTTCCCTATCATGAACAGGATCCTCTGCCTCCAAAAATCGCTGTTTACATTGAAAAAGCATTGATGCAAGGTGAAATTGCAACTGCAATGTTTGATCTGATATTTCAAGGGGTGGATAATTTACCGGATATCCGAGAGGATCTCCACAATAATTGGCTTGAGCTAATCCAATCTTACATACCACGCCTGAAGAATGTTCATGCAGTCCGCCCCGGAGGTTTTCGTCGGTTCGTGCTGCAACCAATGCGAAAGCAAATCCGCAAAGCCGAACTGGGAAATTATAAAGAGCTCCTTTTAACACGGTTAGATTTGCGAAATATTCATTTTGCGGATTTGGTCTACACCTTCTTTGATTACGCAATTATTGCACGGTATTACCGAAAAGCAAAAATTGAAGAATTAGAGCAGGTTAGCGGCGCTCGGCAAAAGTTTTTTGTCATCCCCATGCCAGGTGGCAGTCGTAAACTTCTCATGTATGATTTGACCTCGCGTATTGTTGATGAGGAGTCATTGCCTGTCAATATTGTGATTGTATCCAGCTGGGCTCGAACTGGTTGGAATGTAATCAAGCCCAACTTATTGATCGATGCTACAGCGACACGAGATGTGACGGCATGGCAGCAGCTGCGTGGTCGAGCAATCCGGGCAAAGAAAACCTGGACCAACGACTGCTATCGACTGATTTTGTCGTTAATTGGCAGCCAGATGAGTACGTTTGAGGAACAAGATTCTATCCCTGATGATGTTACCGATACATTAAAGAGAATCAATCATCACCAATCAGGGGGAGCGCTGGATGAAAAATTATTAAAACTTTTATCTGGGGTGACATCGGAAGATTTTTCTGAAAGAATTCGTGATGAAGGGTTTTCAGTCCTGTCGAATCAGGAAAGGTTAGACATAGCAATTGCCCTTATGCGTCGACACAACAAGGTTACCCATATCTATGAATTGGTAAAAGCCTATGGTTCAACCAGCCAGGTTCAATTCAATCGGGCTGAACAGGTTTGGGAACGTCGACCGCAGATTGCTGAAAAACACCAGTATGAAACCAGTGTCAATCCGATGAGCGGTCAGAAATTCACAGGGATAGAACATGCACCGTTGCTTTATGTTAAAGACCCCAGGGCTGATTTGCCTGCTGCTTTACAGGATTACTTGCAAAGGATAATTAAAGGCAGTGATGAGAGGATTGTTTCTGGATGGATGAGAATTGACAATGGAAATACTTTACAAGGAAATTAGTTTGTAATAACCGGTTAATTTTATAAATAACAATTGCCAAATCAAAGTCATCAGGAATTGAATGTCTGGATCATTAAACAAAAGCTTAAGTTACATCAAAAATTGAATAAAAAGAAATACCCAAGACTAAATCATCCTTTTGTATGAATGAACTCATCCAAAGGGATGGCTGTTGGAAATTAAAAAAACCTACATCTATATGACGACAAATACTCTCCAAAATGTTAAATTTATAGGCGTATTTTAAGAGAAATTAGGAAAAACTTGTTTGGAATCTGACAATGATCATGACTGAGATTTATTTGAACTTCACAATTGATTTGGATGATCAAAATTAAACCTTGATAGGGAGATAGTTTTGGAAGTTGAAATTCTATATCAATCAACCAGCGCCATTGCCAAGGTTTCTTTGGAGAAGGGTGAAAAAATCCAGGCTGAAAGCGGCTCAATGGGTGCAATGTCGACTACCTTGTCGATGGAAACCACTGCTGAAGGTGGATTGATAAAATCCCTAAACCGGTCACTCTTCAGTGGTGAAAGTTTCTTTTTGAATACTTATACAGCGGTGCAAGAAGGCGATTTTGTTTTCCTGGCACCGCCGATCCCAGGCGATATCTCTGTCGTTGAAATGAATAATCAATCTTTGCTGGTTCAGTCAGGCTCTTACATGGCATCCTCAGTCGGAATCGAAATTGAGACCAAGTGGGAAGGCGCGAAAAGCTTCTTTGCTGGTGAAGGTTTGGTTATGCTGGAAATCAGTGGTACAGGCACCCTGCTCATTTCGAGCTTTGGTGCCATTCACCATGTTACGCTAAACGCGAATGAAAGCATTGTGGTTGACACAGGCCATCTCGTGGCATTTGACCCGAAGATCCAATATGAAATAAAACGAGTGGCAGGATGGAAGAGTACCATGTTCAGTGGTGAAGGTTTGGTGGTGGATCTAACTGGACCGGGTGAATTGTACATGCAGAGCCGTGTTCAAAGTTCATTTTTTGCCTCTTTGCTGGCAACAACACCGGAAATGATTTTGAAAATGATTAACGGAAATGGATAGCAAATCAATTCATGTAAATGATTTCTACTTGATAGGAGATAGGATATTTATCAAAAACAACAAATGTTACATAGATGAAAATAAATATAAATGAAGTTAATAATTTTGCAACAAGAAAAGACTTTACAAATATAATTTCAGGCGGTTACGCCAGAAAGAAATGAGGAAAAATGAAAAAAAATTTAGTTTTACTTGGTTTAGTATTGACCCTTGTCCTTGCAGCTTGCGGCAGTAATCAAACTGAACAAGCGGCACCGACAGAAATACCGCCAACGGAAGAACCTGAGGTAGAAGAGGTGGCGCCAGCGCCAGAAACTGTTAACTTAGACCTGGGACCTTTGGGGGGAACAACCTGGGCTTGGTTTTCATTAATGGGTCCAAATGGGGAAGATGGCTTTGTTGTTGATGATCCAGTTAAATACACACTCTTCTTCCAAGAGGATGGAAGCCTTGGGATTCAGGCGGATTGCAACAATGCCTTTGCTGATTTTATGATCGAGGGTAACAATCTTACTGTAGAGATCGGTCCGGTGACCAGGGCGCAATGTCCTCCTGGATCACGAAGCAATGATTATCTAGCTTATCTCGGTAGTGCAGTTAATTATTACTTTGAGAATGGGAATCTCTTCATTGAAATGATGGATAATGGTGGGATCATGGAATTCACACCAACAGAATCAGCAGTAGCTGTTGATAAAGAAATGGAAATCTATGCTGTATTTTCTGCAAATGATTGGATGTGGGTGGAATTCACTTCGCCAGTAGAAAAAGTTGAAATTGAGAATCCCCAGGTTTATCACCTTACATTCCAGGATGACGGCCTTTTAGAAATCGTTGCAGATTGTAACAACGCTCACGCAACTTATAGGGCAGACAACAGCAGCATTTCAATTAATGTGGGTCCAATGACCCTTGCTAATTGTTTGCCGGGATCACGCAGTGATGACTTCATTAATTATCTCGGTTTTGCTGCAAATTATTTCTTTGAAGGAGATGACCTCTTCATTGACCTGATGGCTGACGGCGGTACAATGCGCCTCAGTCCCTTTGATGACAGCACTGTAGAATCGGGTTATTATGAAGAGCCCTACTATATCGTTGGTAAGGGTGACACCCTCTATTCAATTGGTGTGAGGTTTGGGATGCCCTGGCAAAATATCGCATCCGTAAATGGAATCCAGGGCACATTGATCTATGTTGGCCAGCATTTGTTGATCCCTGATGAAAATTACGTAATCACCCCTGCGCCGGATCCGTACGCGGGTGAGAGAGTTCTGTTTGAGCCGGGCAATATTTCCGCAACCCGACAGGGTGTGATCAACCAGGGTGTGCCAAAAACCTATATCCTTGGAGCACAAGCTGGTCAAAGGATGACCATAAGCACAGAATCAAGTGGTGAACCACTCGTAATTTCAGTTGGAAATACCAATGGCGATTTGTTACCTTTAGAAGGCACAAACAGCCAGCTGCAAAACTCAGTTTCAGTTGTACTGCCTGAATCAACAGACTATATTGTGACCATCCGCCCGATAACATTACCGGAAAGTCCACAATTGAACTTCACAATTTCATTTACCATTCAGTAAATTTCAAAAAATAGAATTCTATCTATATGAAGGTAAACGTCACCCGCAGTGCGGGTGACGTTGATATTAAATTTTTATATCTTTTCCTTTTCAAGAACCAGTTTCTCAGTAATTTAATTTTGTTTTATGTGATTTTTTGAGCGGACTAACCCTCACACCCTTCGGGTTCAGGACAGAGCTAGCATTTTGAAAGAATTGAAGGTGTTTTGTTCAAATTTAATAAATTTTAGTTCTTGGACTATTAGTAAATGATGGAATGAAATACTCAGACCTCCTCTCGTCCACTCACAATTCTCCATTCACTACTCACCATTCTCCAACAACCTCCCCTGGTATTTGCTGGCAAACAATGCCGGACCGCCGCCGGTGTGCCAGAACATCACAGTTTCAGATGGGTCAAAGAACCCCTTACGGATCAGGTCAATCAATCCCGCGGCAGCCCGTCCGGTATAAACCGGGTCCAAAATTAAAGCTTCTTTTTGGGCAAATAGCCTTATGGCTTCGATTTCCGGCTTTCCCATGACGGCATAGCCCTGACCGGTGTAGTCATCATTTACCAGCACATCATCCACCGAGAAAAACCAGTCCTTCCCGATGGCAGCAGCAGTCTCCGTTGCTAGTTTTGACACGGTCACTTTTAGGACTTCTGCCGGTTCATCCACACTGATGCCCAGAATCTTTCCGCTGTATCCGCTGATCCGACCGCCGACCAGCATTCCTGCCTGGGTGCCGCCTGATGAGCTTGGAAAGACGATCCAATCAGGGGTAGGGTCCTGCTGGGCTAATTCCAGCATGGCATTGACATAGCCCATCGCGCCGGTGGGATTCGATCCGCCGTAGGGAATCAGGTAAGGTTTGCGGCCCTCCGACATTGAATTCTGGAAGACTTCCTTGAGTTTATTATCCACATTTTCCCGTTCAGTAAAGACCACTTCAGCCCCGAGTAAATAATGCAGCAGATGATTGCCGTCGGGCGGCTCAGGTGGATCGCCAAATAAGACCAGGATGCAATCGAAACCAAAACGAGATGCAGCAGCAACAGTCTGACGGCAGTGGTTGGATTGGACTGCCCCAGCAGTGATCAACAAATCAGCCTCCTGCTCCCTGGCTTCTGCAAGCAGGTATTCTAATTTGCGGGTCTTGTTTCCCCCAAATGCCAGCCCGGTTTGATCATCCCGTTTGACCAGCAATCGAGGGCCCTCTAAAGCAGCAGAAAGCCTTGGTAATGCTTCAATCTTTGTGGGTAAATGTGCAAAATGAATTCTTGGCATCATGGGCTCAAACTCCTTTTGGTTTCCGATTTGCCTTTTTGTCGCATCCATCCCAGGATGCGGGGCAGCATTTGGGTGTAGGACTTATATAAGAAAGGTCTGACCGGGTAATCCCAAGCGCCCAGGGTCCGAACGAACTTGCCTCCGAAGCCATCTTTAAAACGGTAAACACCCCATAAAGGATCATCTTCATTAAACTCATCTGGGGCGCCCCACATGTCGTATTCCCAGCAGCCAGCTTTCTTCGAATGGAGCATCGCCTCCCACTGTAATCGATAGTTGAACATCTTCTCCCGATGCTCATCCAGGGACATGCCGTGGATGTACCAGGCTCTCCCACCGAATCGAAAGATAACCACTGCCCCAACCGGTGCCCCTTCTACTTCTGCGATCATGGGTTCTGCCAGACCAGCTGTGAAAAATTGCTCCCAAACTTCTTGATAATAGTCTTTACCACGGATGAGAAAATCATCCCGTACCGAGGTATGGGCATACATATCATAGAGAAGATCAATATCATCAATCCCACCGGCACGGACCTCCACGCCACGTCTTTTTGCCAATCGAATGTTGTACCGTGTCTTGGACTTCATCCGCATCAGCATGGCTTCCGGGTCTTCAGTGAGATCTACGATAACGGTGTTCTTGAATTGAATTTGTTCCTCAGATAAAATCCAACCCCGGTTGATCAAATCATGCTGGATATATTCACCCACAGGGTTGTCTTGCTCACTTTCTTCTCCTGGGATGCCGTAACCGATCGGTAAATCCGGATCAATTTTTAAAAAGATCGCACCTTGTTGTTCAGCAAAACGCTGTAAATCGTTCAATACCTGTGTGGCAAGGGGTTTATCGGACCAATCCAATAAGGGACCGCGGGGTGCATACATCACGCTTAATCCCAGGGGCAAGCCGGCTGGTCGAACTGTCCGCTCTAAAACCAGGGCAGCCGCATTGATTTTATCGGAGTTATTTCGCCATCCAAGGTGAAAAGGTTGCCAACCAAACCCTGATTTCACCTGCCCCCACTGCCAGGTTTGGAGGGCATGGGCACCGGGCAAATTCTCGATCTTCTCGTTCCAATCTTGCGGCGTCTTAATCGCTAATACTTCCAAGTGATAATCTCCCATCCTATGCGGCAGGTGTGCGGCGTGATTTTGTCCATAATTGGTACAACTTATATAATCCCGGCCGATAAACCCGGTCCCAGGCACCAACAGTGCGTCGAACTTCGCCGCCAAAGCCGCGCTTAAACCGGTAAACGCCCCATAAACCCTCTGATCGATCGATAAATTGATTTTCAAGGGTTTCTTCTGGATAATCCGGCACACCCCAAAGATCATAGGATTTGCAGCCTTTGTTTTTTGCCCAAAGCATCGCTTGCCACTGCAGTAAATAGGTCGGCATGCGGTTCCGTTCCTGGTTGGTTGAGGCGCCGTAAAAATACCAGGCGGTGTCACCATGGGCGAAAGCCATCAACCCAGCCAGGGGTTGGTTTTTATATTCTGCAATCAATAAAACACAGGCATCTTTTTGAGAGAAAATGTCATAGGCACGTTGATAATAATCAAGGCTGTGTATCCCAAATTCATCCCGGTTTCCGGTGGTGAGCATCATCCTATGAAAAGTTTTAACATCTGCACTTGGACGGACCACCACATCCTTCCGTTCAGCCAATCGGATGTTGTAACGGGTTTTTGACTTCATCGCCATCAACAGATCTTCTTCGGAAAGTGTCAAATCAATCATGATCGTCCGTGGGGGTTGAATGGTCTGATTTGTTTTGATAAATCCCGGTAGTAATTTGATTATTTGTTCTTCCTCAAGGGGTTTCCAGATATCCGGTTCAACCCTTAAGAAAATAGCTTTTTCCTGGCGGCAAAGGTCGTCCAGGGCAGGCCAGAATTCGTCCCAACTCCCTCTTCCTACAGGTCCCCGTGGAATATAGGCAATGCTCAGCCCCAGGGGAAGACCCCGGAAAAGCACCAGCCCACCGGTGTCACCCTCTCGTACAAATCGCGGAGACCAGCCAAATGCTGATTTAAGCGCCCCCCATGAAGATGTTTGCAAAATGTGGGCTTTTGGATGCTGGTTGAGGAATGTGTCCCAACCTTGTTTTGATAATAATTCCATATTCTCCTTAAGTTTCAGGGTATCACAGATATAAAAGTAATACCATTATTTTCCCCTTATTAACTCGGCTGGTTATT
>Ga0207796_1000170_pt1 | contig 28576 bp, 21 predicted proteins | sample Pon1CUnioCityCA_6_FD_187274 | JGI IMG/M metagenome (GOLD analysis project Ga0207796, IMG submission 187274) | Marine sediment microbial community from Union City, CA, USA - Pond 1C Sediment 1 (SPAdes) | ecosystem: Environmental > Aquatic > Marine > Intertidal zone > Salt pond sediment ... | reverse complement strand
CGGTCCGCCCGCATCGCCGCTCACGGCCGAACGTATTCTCGTCGCGAACCACGGTGTCGGCCGCTGGCTGCAGGCACAGCTCGCGGAAAGCGAGGGCATCGCCGCGAACATCGAGTTCACGCTTCCGGCGAAATTCATCTGGTCCGACCTGCCGGCCGAGCTCGGCGAGCCGGAGACGGGGTCGGCGTACTTCCGCGAACGGCTGCGCTGGCACCTGTACCGCCTGCTGCCGGCACTGGCGGGCGAGGATGCCGCGGTGGCCCGCTATCTCGCTGCGAACCCCCCCGAGATCCAGCGCCTCCAGCTCGCGGACCGGCTGGCGGACATTTTCGACCAGTACCAGGTGTTTCGCGGCGAGATGCTGGCCGCCTGGGAGGCCGGACGACGCGTGGGCGCCGGTGCGACGGAACAGTGGCAGTCGCGTCTCTGGCGGAACCTGGTCTCGGCGCTGGGCCCCGAGCACCGCGCGGCGCGCCTGCGCACGATGATCCGGCGGCTGTTGGCGGGCGATGCACGCGTATCCGATCACCGCCTGTTCTGCTTCGGAATCGCCAGCCTGCCCCCGGATTACCTGCGCCTGCTCTACGCGCTGGGGCGATACCGGGAGGTGCATCTGCTGCTGCCCAACCCGTCGGACGTCTACTGGGGCGACCTCAGTACCCAGCGTGCACCTCTGCGCGTGCCCCGGGACGAGGATCCACCCGTGGAGGAACACGCGTTCGAGATGGGACACCCCTTGCTGGCGTCCCTGGGCCGGCCGGTCCGGGATTTCATTCGGATGCTGTATTCGGACGAGATGACCGAGATCCAGGAACCCGAGTTGGGCGAACTGATGGCCTACGCGCCCCCAGGCGACGGTTGTCTGCTGCACCGGATCCAAACCGGGATCGTCCGTCTCGAAGCCTCGCCCGATCCGGCGGAGCTGGAGCCGAACGATATCTCGCTGCAGGTGCACAGCTGCCACGGACCGTTGCGGGAAGTGCAGGTGCTGCACGACCAGTTGCTGGATCTGCTTGCGAACGATTCGTCCCTGGAGCCGAGGAATATCGTCGTGATGACGCCCGACCCGGCCGCCTATGCCCCTGCCGTCGAGAGCGTGTTCGGCGCTGCCCGGGGCGGCCGGTTCATCCCCTGGTCGGTGTCCGGGCGGCCGCGCAGCGCGGCGCACCCGATCGTGCAGACGTTCCGGCGACTGCTGGAACTGCCGCTGTCGCGCTGGACGGCCTCGGAGGTGATGGCGCTGGCGGCGGTACCCGCGGTGATGAGGCGCTTCGGCCTGGATCCGCCGGCGCTGGAAACGCTTGGCCACTGGGTGCACGCGTCCGGCATCCGCTGGGGACAAGACGCCGAAACCCGTCAGCGCTTCGGTGCGGGCGCCTACGACGCGAACACATGGATGTTCGGACTCGACCGCCTGTTGCTCGGCAGCGTGTTCAACGACGAGGACACCCTGGTCGACGATGTCGCTCCCTGGACCGACCTCGAAGGCGGCGCCGCCGAGATACTGGGTCAGCTGTACCGTCTGGTTCGGGAACTCGACCGCTGGCAGCGCACGCTCTCCCGGGAACGCACCGCGGGGGAGTGGCGCCGGACGTTCAACGTGCTGCTGGAACGCCTGTTCGACATCGACCCGGACGACCGGCCGGAGCGGGAGGCCGTGGAGGCGTTGCACGACGTGCTCGACGTGCTGCTGACCGCCGACGCCTGCCTCGAAGGGCAGCCCCTGCCGTGGCTGGCGCTGCGCGAGGCGTTGGTGGCCGAGTTGAACCAGCCGGGTCTGCGCCAGCCCTTTCTCTCCGGGGGCGTCACGTTTGCCGACCTGGAGTCGCTCGCGGGCGTGCCCTTTCGCGTGATCTGTCTGCTCGGCATGAACGACGGGGCGTTCCCGCGCCAGGACGGTGGCCGGGAATTCAACCTGATGCTGCAGCGCCGCTTCCTCGGCGATCGCAGCAACCGCGACGCCGACCGCCAGTTCTTCCTGCAGTCGCTGCTGGCGGCACGCGATGTGTTCTACCTCAGCTACACCGGCTGCGACGCGCGCAGCGGCGAGGCCCTGGAGCCGGCGACCACGGTGAGCGAGTTTCTCGATTTCGTCCGCACCCATCACACCCCGAACCTGAGCGTCGCTCGGTTCGAGGACCGCCTGATCACCCGGCAGCCGATGCAGCCGTTCAGTCGCCGGTACTTCGAGCCGGGACACCACGCGCGGGTGTTCACCTTTGCAGCCGGCTGGCGGGAAGCCGCCAGGGCCACGTCCGGTCCACGCGGAGCCGCGCCTGGGCTGCTGGATGACAGCGTCGCAACGGTGGACACTCCCGAACACCTGGATTTGAGCGCGCTCCGGAACTTCTACCGGAATCCGGCGCAGGTATTCCTGCAGGAACGGCTGGGGTTGGTGCTCGGCGATTCCGGTGCGGTACTGGAGGACGCCGAGCCCCTCGAGCTCGACGGCCTGGGCGCATGGCAATTGCGCCACGCGCTGCTGGAGTCGGACCCGAACCTCTCCGGGGCGATTCCCGACGATCAGCCGCCCCGACTCTGGCAGCGTCGCGGCCTGCTGCCGCCGCCGCCGCTCGACCGCGTGGCCTGGCAACCCGAGGCCGAGACCGTACGCGCGTTGCGGCCGGTCCGGGAGGACTGCGAGCGCGAACCGTCCACGGTGGCGGATATCGACCTGGAACTCTCCGGCGGGGTCCGTCTCCGCGGACGGCTCACCGACGTCCGCCCGGCGGGGCTGTGCCGCGTGCGTCCCGGCAGCCTGGGCATGCGCAATACGCTGGCGGACTGGATCGACTACCTGGCGCTGGTCGCCTCGTGCCAGGGCTCGCCGGGACTGCGGCTCGCGGGAGCGACGCGAGGGGTGATCGATCTGCGCGTGGCCGAGGTCCAGCGCGACGAGGCCCGTTCGAACCTGGACGCCCTGGTGGCCTGGTACCTCGAGGGGCAGCGCCGACCCCTGCCGTTCCACCCCGACCTGGCCGAGTTCTACCTGGACGAACGCAGCCGGCGGCTGCACCGCGGCGAGGGTCTCCCCGAGGCATCGAACGCGGCGTTGGCGGCCGTCAACGCGAAGCTCGATCCGGCGATGCAGCACGCGCACCACGCGTTGACGGATCCCTGGTTCGCGGCGGTGCTGACGCCCGGCGCGCCGCTGGGCATGCGTTCCGCGGACAGCACGTTCGTCGCGGTCACCGAGGCGGTCTGCAGCTTGCTGCACGAACGTCTGCAGGCGGCTTCTTCAGGCGGGCGTCTGCATGCCTGAGCGCAACCCGATGGAGATGCCGCTCTCGGGCCTGCGCCTGGTGGAAGCCAGTGCCGGCACCGGCAAGACGTTCAGTCTCGCCGGCCTGTACCTGCGCCTCCTGGTCGAGCACTCGCTGGATGTTCGCGACATTCTGGTGGTCACGTTCACCCGTGCCGCGACCCAGGAGCTGCGCGATCGCATCCGCACCCGCATCGCCCGCGCGGCACGACTGGCCGCCGACCGCAGCCTCGCGACCGCCTCGGACGAGGACCGGATCGCCCTGCGCATCCTGGATGCGGCCGCCGAACCGGCCGAAAGCCTCGCCCGGCGCCTGCGCGATGCGGCGGTGCGCATGGACGAGGCCACGATCACGACGATTCACGGTTTCTGTCAGCAGGCCCTGGCGGAGCACGCGTTCGACAGCGCGGTGGCCTTCGACCGTGGCGACCCGGCGGACGACCGGGCGCTGTTGGCCGAGTGTGCGGCCGACTACTGGCGCAGCGAAGTGATCGGCCGATCCCCGGAAGCCGCACGAGCCTTCATGGACCATTGGCGGAACCCGGGCGACCTGGCCAGGGAACTCGGCTGGGTTCTGGATACGCCGCACCTCAAGCTGGCGGGGCCGGCCCCGGATCAGATTCCGGCCCGGATCGCGCAGGCGCGTTCGGACTGGGCCGCAGTCGCGCCCCTTCTGCAGGCGCGACTGGAGGCGATCGAACAGGCCGGCGAGTTCCATTCGGGACGGGCGCTGGGGAAGGCCGTGAAAGCCGCGGGGGGCGTGGCGGCGCTGTTTCAGGCGATCACCTCCGGGACCGAGCCGCCACCCCGCGCGCTGTCGACGAAGGCGATCACGCAGCAGCTCAGCGGCGCGGCCAGGAAAGCCGGAGTCTCCCCGGAATGGACCGGCGCCGTCGATGCGCTGCTCGAGATCCCCGGGCTCGAGCGCCTGGCCGCGGTCCATACGGCGGCCGTGGAGCTCCGCGAAGCGCTTCGGCAGCGCAAGCGCGAACGCCGGGTGCACAGCTTCAACGACATGATCCAGTCGTTGCACGGGGCGATCACCGATCCGCACGGCGGGCCGGCGCTGGCCCACGCCCTGCGCGCGCGCTGGCCCTGGGCGCTGGTCGACGAGTTCCAGGACACCGATCCGTTGCAGTACGCGATTCTCCGCGCGATCTACCGGGGGCGGGAAGGCGTCGGCATGATCATGATCGGCGACCCGAAACAGGCCATCTACGGATTCCGCGGCGGCGATGTCTTCGCGTATCTGCAGGCGGCCGAAGACACCGAGGGTGTCTACAGCCTGGATACCAACTTCCGGTCCACCGAGCCCGTTCTGAAGGCCATCGAGGCCCTGTTCCGTCTGCCCGGGGAACGACCCTTCATGCTGCCGGAGATCGCGTTCGTGCCGGTGCGGGCAGGGCGTGCGCAAGGCGACCTCGTGATCGAGCTCGAAGGGGAGACGCTGCCGGCACTGACGCTCTGGACGCTCGGGCCCGGATCCGAAGGCAAGCCGTGGACCGCCGGCGCGGCGCGCCAGCAGCTGGCGGCCGCAACCATCGCCCAGATCCAGCGCCTGCTGGATCGCCACGACGGTGCCCGCGTGCACGAGGGCGACACGTCGCGGCCGCTCGCGGCCCGTGACATCTGCGTGCTGGTCAACACCAACGGCGAAGCCGCGCAATTCCAGACCGCCCTGGCCCGTGCCGGCCTTCCTGCCGCCTGCCTGCATCAGAGCAGCGTGTTTGCGAGCGCGCAGGCGGAGCAGGTGCAGCGCGTGCTGGAGGCCGCGGCCGCGCCGGCCGACCCGAGACGGGTGCGCGCGGCGCTGGTCACGGAGCTGTTCGGCCTGCGCCTCGGGGATCTGCTGAGGCTCGCGGACGACGATGCCGTCTGGCAGGACACCGCGCAGACGTTCCAGCAGGGCCACGAGCGCTGGGTCCGTGGCGGCGTGCTGGCGCTGCTGGAGCCATGGATCCAATCAGCCGCGGCCCGACTGCTGCAGTACGAGGACGGCGAACGTCGTGTGACCAACTGGCTGCATCTGGCCGAACGGCTGCAGCAGGCCGAAACCGAAACCTTCGGCATGGCCGGCCTGATCCGCTGGCTCGCGTCAGGCCGCGAGTCCGCGGGCGGCGGCGAAACGCCGGAAGAAGCCCAGCTGCGCCTGGAAAGCGACGAGAACCTGGTGCGCATCGCCACGGTGCACAAGGTCAAGGGACTGCAGTTCCCGGTGGTGATGCTGCCGTACGCGCCTCTGCTGGGAACCGCGGGCGCCCGTTTCGACCGGCCGGAGCAGCCGCCCTTCCGCTACCACGACGCGGACGGCAACGCCTGCCTGGACCCGGGCATCGGCCAGGATGCGGAACACGCGCCGCTGGCGGTTCGGGAACGTCGGGCCGAGGCGATGCGCCTGCTGTACGTGGCGCTGACCCGGGCCGAACAGGCGATCTATCTGCCGTGGGGCTGGATCCAGGGTGCCCAGAACGGCGCCTTGGCCTGGCTGTTTCACCAGCAGGACGGCGCCCCGGACGCGGCCTGGCAGACGAAAAAGGAGCACTGGAGTCCCTGGTTCACCGCGGAAAATGTCGATCGGCGGATCCAGGCGTTCTGCACGCGCATGGGCAGGTTCGTGCGCTGCGTGCCTGTAGCGGAGGTTGCGGCGAAACGCCCCTACCACCCGGATGCGCCGACGCCGCTGGGAACCGCGCGCGAGACCCTGCCCAAGCCGCGCAGCCCCTGGCAGATGGTTTCCTATTCGAGCCTCGTTCGGGGTGAAGGCGCCGGCCCGGCCAGAGCCGCCGGCGCCGACGACGAGTCCTCCGTCCCGCGCGACAGCACCCCGGTGGATGCCGATCTCGGCGGGCTCGCCGGGACCGGTTTCGGCAGCGCCGTGCACGACATCCTGGAAGCGGCCGATTTCGCCTGCTGGCCCGTCCCCGGGGAGCCCCCCGGCGACCTCCAGGCCGCGCTGGTGGCGGAAAAGCTCCTGCGCCGCGGCATCGTGCTGCCCGAGGGTGAACGCGGCCGGAAGACCGTGGGAGCGGTATCGGGCCTGGTCTCGCGCTGCCTGCACACGCCATTGCCGGAGATCGGTCCCCTCGCCGCGGTTCCGCGACGGCATCGGCTGGCGGAAATGGGTTTCGCCCTGCGCCTGGGCGGAGAGACCACCCGCGGGCTCACGGCACTGTTGCAGGCGCACGGCTATACGGGACTGCTGGGCGGCGAGCCGCGCGGACGTCTCCTGCTGGGGCTGTTGCAGGGCTTCATCGATCTCGTGGTGGAACACGACGACCGCTATTGGGTGCTCGACTACAAGACCAATTTCCTGGGAGCGTTGCACGAGGACTATGCGCCGGCGCGGTTGGCCGATGCGGTGCGTCACGGCCATTACGACCTGCAGTACCTGGTGTACGTGACCGCGCTGCACCGGCACCTTGCCCTGCGCCTGCCCGGATACGATCCCGAGCGGCACCTGGGCGGCGTGCAGTACCTGTTTCTGCGCGGCATGAACGGTCGCGACGCGGCGACCGGCGTGTTCGTCGACCATCCGGGCGCGGCCCTGGTACGGGCGCTGGACCGTCTGCTCGACAACCGCGAGGCCGCGGCGTGAGCGCCCTTCGTGCGCGTCTCGAGGCCGCGCTGGAGCGCCGGCAGGTCCGCGCGATCGACTTTGCGCTGGCGGACTGGTGCCTGCGCCACGGTGCCGACCCGAAGGTGGCCCTGGGCATGCTGCTGGTGCAGCACGCGCTCGGTGACGGGCATGCCTGCCTGATGCTGGGAACCGAAGGGCCGGCGATTCCCGGTGAGCCGGAATTCTGCAGCGCGGCGGCATTCCGGGCGGCGCTCGAGGCGAGCACGCTGGTGGGTGAACCGGGCGCCCGCCGCCCGTTGATCCTCGAGGGTGACCGGCTCTATCTGCAGCGCTACTGGCAGTACGAGGAACGCCTCGCGCAAGGGCTTCGGGCCCTGCTCGCACAGCCCCCCGCCGGAGTCGACCTGACGCCATTGCGGCCCGGCGGCGGTCTGTTCGACTACGGCTGGATGACCCCGGGCGAAACCAACTGGCAGGCCGTGGCGGCCGCGACCGCATTGCGACACCGCTTCACGGTGATCTCCGGCGGGCCGGGCACGGGCAAGACCTACACGGTACTCCGACTGATCCGCCTGCTGGTCGATGCCGCGGCAGCCGCGGGCCAGCCGCCCCCGGAGATCCGCCTGGCTGCGCCGACGGGCAAGGCCGCGGCGCGGATGATGGAATCGATCCACAGGGGCCTGGCCGATCTGCCCGACGGCGCCCACCTTGCGGAGCGATTGCCTGAGAAGGCCTCCACCCTGCACCGGCTGCTGGGTCTGCGCCAGGGCAGCACGCGACCCCGACACGACCGCGACGACCCGCTGGCTGCGGACGCCGTCGTGGTCGACGAGGCTTCGATGGTCGATCTGCCGATGATGGCCAAGCTGGTCGACGCCCTGCCTGCCGGCGCGCGGCTGGTCCTGCTGGGCGACCGCTACCAGCTCGCGTCGGTGGAGTCCGGCTCGGTGCTCGCGGAGTTGTGCGACGGGGCCGGGATCAACGCGTTCTCCGCGCAGAAGCGCGAGGCCTTCGCGTCCCTGCTGGGGCCCGAGACCGTGACTGCATCGGGCCCGGCTTCGGCGTTGTCGGATCACGTGGTCACATTGCGCACCAGCCACCGGTTTCACCCGGAGAGCCCGATCGGGCGCTTCGCGGCCGCGGTGAACGACGGCGACGCCGAGGCGGCCCTGGACGCCGGGCGCGAGGGCTCCGGCGAAATTCGCCTGGAACTTTCCGGGGCGACCGACCTGGGGCATCTCGCCGAGGTCATGGCGCGGGCCTACGGTCCGCTGATCGAAACCGACGATCCCGTGCAGGCGCTCGCGGTGCTCGACCGCGTCCGTCTGCTGACCGCAACGCGGGTCGGGCCGGCCGGTGTGCAGGCGATGAACCGGCGCATCGGATATCTGCTCGCCGAAGCCCACGGGTTCGATCCCGAGCGGCTCTGGTTTCACGGCCGTCCGGTGATCGTCCTGCACAACGACTACCGGACCGGGTTGTTCAACGGCGACACCGGAATCTGCCTGCGCGAACCCGATGGCGGGCTGCGGGTGTGGTTTCGCGCCGATGAGGGCGTCCGCGCGCTCTTGCCGACCTCGATCCCGGACCACGAGACGGTGTTCGCGATGACCGTGCACAAGAGCCAGGGATCCGAATTCCGGGAGGTGCACCTGCTGCTGCCCCCGCAGGACAGCCCGGTGCTCAGCCGTGAGCTGGTGTACACGGGCATCACCCGTGCCCGCGAACGGCTCACCGTGTACGGCCCGCCGGAGGTTCTGGCGACCGCCATTGCGCGCCGGGTCTTCCGCCAATCGGGACTCTCCGCACGCCTGGGCCACGACCGGGCACGAGGACACCCATGATCGAGGACACCCCGGTTCCGGACCCTGCGCTGCGCGATGCCTATCTCGCGGCGGAATACGTGGTGCCGCTCGGCGGGCGCCTGTGCCGGTTCCGAGCGGGCGCACCGCCGCCCGAGCCGTTGGCTTCGTGGCTGCACGAACACGGGTCCTCGGGTTGGCTGAGCGCGTTCAATCCCGGTAGCCGGCGTCTGCCGATCCTCGAGAATCTTCGCCGGCACCAGCGGCTCTGGGAACGACTGCGGGGCCTGGGACTGGCGGCATGGGCGGGCTACGCGGTGGACCCGGCGGGCGACTGGCCGGACGAGACCGGTTTTCTCGTTCCGGGGATCGGGCTGCCACGGCTCAATCGGCTGGCGCTGGAGTTCGGGCAGGCGGCCGTGCTCTGGCTGCAGCCGGCACGGGACACGCAGCTGCTGTTCTGTCAGCCGGAGGGATTCGGTGATCCCGAGGCTGCGCGCGACGGGTCTGCGCCGTAGTCGTGGCGTCCCCGGCGCAGCCGCCTGTAGCGCCGGATCATGATCATGGTCTTGCGGATCGTGGGCGCGTCGATCCGCGCAACCTGCAGACCGACCCGGATTGCCACGCCGTCCGGACCGTCGGCGCCGATCTCGATGAAATTCCCCGCCGACGTTCGCGACCCTGCACGCATCTCCGGAGCCCCGAGCGCCACGAAGATCGCGTCCCAGGTGACGGTCCGCCCCTCGAAGAGACCGGGAAAGCGCAGACGCAGCACGCTTCCACCCGGGGCATCGAGCAGTTCGGCCTCCTCGAGGACGTCGGTCCTCGAAGCAGGAGCGCGGTCTGTGGGCACGGTTCCCCCAGGGCTTGTCCGGTGGGCCGGCAGTGTATTGGTTCAGGCACGGGATCGCATGCTACCTTCGCGCGGCACGGCGGCAAACGGAGGCAGAGGATGAAGGCTCCAGGCATTCGCACGGCGATCCCGCAGCGCCGGTACGCGCTGGGCGACTATTCGATCGTCGTCCTCGGGGACATCGACAGCGACGACGGGATCGACTACCGCTACGTGTTCGCGATGGTGCGGCACGGGGCGAAGGAACCCGAATTCTACGTGCTGTCGGTGCGTGGCGCCGGCAGCGGGAGCGATCACGCCTTGCGCGTGATGAGCCCGACACTGGATCGCGAGCTCGATGTATCCGCGATCTGGCGTGATCTGGACGCGTTCTGCACGCAGGCGATTTCGCTGGCACAGCAGGTGCTGAATCTCTCCGACGAAACCGTTCACCGGCTCGCCTGATCCCGGCGCCGCTTTCGGGGCCGGGGGATATCGACTATATACGGGGATACCCCTGGCAACGGCGGTCGGGCCGACAGGGTTCGAACACGCGGTTCTTCGCGGGCCGGGTCGGCGCAGGAGAGGGCAACGATGCACTGCAGTGGCGTGACGGGCGGATGAGCGAGCCGAGCCCCCGAGCCCCGGCCGAAGAGTCGGCCGATCGGCCGCGGGTCGGGTTGTTCGTAACCTGCCTGGCGGACATCTACCGACCCAACGTGGGGCTGGCCGCGGTCGCGCTGCTGGAACAAGCGGGCTGCGTGGTGGAGGTTCCGGCCACCCAGACCTGTTGCGGGCAGCCGTCCTACAACAACGGCGACCTGGCCGGTGCCGCACGCACCGCGCGGAACACCATCGAAGCCTTCGAAGGCTGCGACTACTTGGTCGCGCCCTCGGGTTCCTGTGCGGGGATGCTGCGCGACTACCCGAAACTGTTCGCAGACCAGCCGCGCTGGCGCGAACGCGCCGAAGCCATGGCGCGGAAGACGCACGAGCTGATTTCCTTTCTGACCGATGTCCGTGGTCTGGACGCGGTCGCCGCGCGTTTTCCGCGGCGCGTCACCTACCACGACAGTTGTCACGGTCTGCGAGCGCTGGGCATCAAGGATCAGCCCCGCCGGCTGCTGGCCGGTGTCGAGGGGCTGGAACTGGTCGAAATGGCCGATGCAGAGATCTGCTGCGGTTTCGGCGGGACGTTCTGCGTGAAGTACCCGGAGATCTCCGGGCGCATGGTCGCGGACAAGGCTTCCGACATCGCGGCCACCGGAGCGCGCGTGGTGCTGGGCGGAGACCTGGGTTGCCTCCTGAACATCGCGGGTCGCCTCGGCCGGGAGGGCAACGGGATTTCCGTCTACCACGTCGCCGAGGTGCTCGCCGGCATGGCCGACATTCCCGGTCTCGGCGACCCGAAGGACGCCGGCGGAGAGGCACGCTGATGCAGCCGCTGAGCCACGCGTTCAAGGAACGTTCCGTCGCGGCCCTGCAGGACGAGACCCTGCAGGTGGCACTGCACCGCGCGAAGGACGGCTTCGCGGTGAAGCGGGCGAAAGCGGTGGCCGGCCTGCCCGAGTTCGACGCGCTGCGCGACCGCGCCGTCGCGATCAAGAACCACACGCTCGAACATCTGGACCATTACCTCGAACGCTATGCGGAGGCGGTGGAGCGCAGCGGCGGTACGGTGCACTGGGCCGCCAGCGCCGAGGACGCCCGGCGCATCGTCGTGGACATCTGCCGCGCCGCGGACGCGAAGATGATCACCAAGGGCAAGTCGATGGTGGGCGAGGAGGTCGGCGTCAACGGCGCGCTGGAGGAAGCCGGCTTCGAGGTGGTGGAAACCGACCTCGGGGAGTACATCATCCAGCTCGCCCACGAACCGCCCAGCCATATCATCGTGCCGGCCGTGCACAAGACCCGCGGCCAGATCGCCGACCTGTTCCACGAAAACCACGCGAAATACGGACTGACCCGGAAACTCTCCGAGGTTCCGGAGATGGTCAACGAGGCGCGGCAGGTGCTGCGCGGCAAGTATCTCGCCGCCGACGTCGGCATCACCGGCGCGAATTTCCTGATCGCCGAGACCGGCACCAGCGTGATCGTGACCAACGAGGGCAACGGCGACCTGACCTGCTCGCTGCCCCGGGTGCACATCGTCACCGCCGGGATCGAGAAGGTGGTGCCGACCGTCGAAGACGCCAGCACCCTGCTGCGGTTGCTGGCGCGCAGCGCGACCGGCCAGGACATGACCACCTACACCACGTTCAGCACCGGACCGAAACGCGCGGGCGACCCCGACGGTCCCGAGGAATACCACGTGGTGCTGGTCGACAACGGGCGTTCGAGCATGCTCGGGGACGCCTTTCGCGAGATGCTGCGCTGCATCCGCTGCGGGGCCTGCATGAATCACTGCCCGGTCTACGGCGCGATCGGCGGTCACGCCTACGGCTGGGTCTATCCGGGTCCGATGGGCTCGGTGCTGACGCCGCTGAGCGTCGGACTGAAGGAAGCCGGCAACCTGCCGAACGCCTGCACCCTGAACGGACACTGCGCCGAAGTCTGCCCGGTGCGCATTCCCCTGCCGGACCTGCTGCGCACCCTGCGCCACCGCGAGTACCAGCTCAGGCTCGGGCTCAAGCCGCTGCGCTGGGGCCTCGCCGCCTGGGTCTGGTTCACCGCACACCCGCGCATCTACCGTCTCGGCACCCGGGTGCAGGCGCGCGTGCTCGCGCTGCTCGCGGGGCGCAAGGGCCGCTTCACCCGCATGCCGCTGGCCGGCGGCTGGTTTCGCGGCGGACGCGATCTGCCCGCGCCGCAGGGCGAGACTTTCATGGCCGTCTGGAAACGGCGCCAGAAGGAACAAGGGCGATGAGCGGCCGCGAGACCGTGCTGGCCGCGATCCGCAAGGGCCTGGGCCGCGGTCCTCTGGGCGACGCTGCGCGCGCCGCGCTGGACCGGCGGCAGGGCGCGACCGACAGCGACCCGTTACTGCCGGAGCTGCCGCAAGGACCCCTGGCGCAGGTGTTTCGCGCGGGCCTGGAGAAGGTGGCCGGGACCATGAGCGAGATCGCAAGCCTGGACGAGGTTCCGGGAGCCGTGGCCGGGTATCTCGCTGGAAACGGCCTGGCGCCCGAGGCCGCGGTCGCGCCCTCGCTGGGCGCCCTGGACTGGTCCGGCGCCGGGGTCGTGGCCCAGGTCGGCGGCACGCGGGGCGGCGACCTGACGGGGATCAGCCTCGCCTGGCGCGGCGTCGCCGAAAACGGCAGCCTGGTGATGCTTTCCGGTCCGGACAATCCGACGTCGCTGAACTTCCTGCCGGACCATCACCTGGTGGTGTTGCGCGCGGATGACCTCGTGCCGCACATGGAGTCGGCCTGGGGCACGCTTCGGGAACGCGGCGAAGGGGCCTGGCCCCGGACCGTGAACGTGATCACCGGCCCGTCCCGGACCGCGGACATCGAACTGACCATCCAGCTCGGCGCCCACGGGCCGCGGAGCCTGCACGTGTTCCTGATCGAATAGCGAAGGGTTGCGAACCGCAGTTGCAGTCATAACAAGAACGACAGAGGAGCGTACTCATGAACCTGGGTGTCCTGTTTTTGCTGGCACTGATGCCGGTTGCCACGGTGTTCGTCTTTCTCGTGGTGTTGCGATGGCCCGCGAAGCATGCGATGCCCTTGGCGTACGCGGTAACCGTGGCGATTGCGCTGCTGCTCTGGGGCACCGATTTCAAGGTGGTTGCGGCGGCGAGCGTGCACGGCGTGGTCACCGCGCTGAACATCCTGTTCATCGTCTTCGGCGCGATCCTGCTGCTCTACACGATGCGCGAGAGCGGCGCGATGCAGACCCTTCGCCAGGGCTTCACGAACATCTCCCCCGACCGGCGCATCCAGGCCATCATCGTCGCCTGGATGTTCGGCTCGCTGATCGAGGGTTCGGCCGGTTTCGGCACCCCGGCGGCGGTGGCGGCCCCGCTGCTCGTGGCGATCGGTTTTCCGGCGATGGCCGCGGTGCTGTCCGCGCTGATCATCCAGTCCACCCCGGTGTCCTTCGGCGCGGTCGGAACCCCGATCCTGGTCGGCGTGAACGCCGGACTGTCGAACCAGGAGATCGTGACGGGTCACATCGGCGACGTGGCGTTCCAGGACTACCTGTTCCAGATCGGGGCGAACGTGGCCTTGCTGCACACCCTGGTCGGTTTCCTCATTCCGTTGATCATGGTCGGAATGCTGACGCGGTTCTTCGGCAGGAACCGGTCCTTCGTCGAAGGCCTGAAGGCCTGGAAATTCGCCCTGTTCGCCGGTCTCGCCTTCACGCTGCCCTACCTGCTGGTGGCACAGACGCTCGGGCCGGAGTTTCCCTCGATCGTCGGGGGGCTGGTGGGCCTGGCGATCGTCGTGACCGCTGCGAAGCGCGGCTTCCTGGTGCCCAGGGACGAGTTCCATTTCGAGGAACGCAGCAAGTGGGAGCCGGAGTGGATCAGCCGTTTCCAGGATCAGCCCGACCCGGTGCGCACCGGCGCGGCGATCACGATGTTCCAGGCCCTGGTGCCGTATATCGTCGTGGTGGCGCTGCTCGTGATCACGCGCACCGTGGAGCCGGTGACCGCGTTCCTGCGCTCCCCGGACATGACCTGGGCATGGCGCGGCATCTTCGGAACCAACATCAACACCGCGTCGCAGCCGCTGTACCTGCCGGGCGCGGTGCTGCTGGTGGCCTCCTTCGTGACCTATTTCCTGCACCGCATGTACCGGGAGAAGGGAGCGTACGCCCGGGCCTGGGCCCAGTCGGGCAAGACGATTCTCGGTGCGAGCGTGGCACTGATCTTCGCGGTGCCCATGGTGCAGGTGTTCATCCAGTCGGGTCAGGCCTCGGCCTACGCCAGCATGCCGCTGGTGCTCGCGGAAGGGGTCTCGACGGTTTCGGGTGCCGCCTGGCCGATGTTCTCGCCGATCATCGGGGCCCTCGGCGCGTTCATCGCCGGTTCCAACACGGTGAGCAACATGATGTTCTCGCTGTTCCAGTTCGCAACCGCCGAGAGCATCGGTCTGGATGCCCGGGGCGCATCGTTCGTCGTCGCGTTGCAGGCGGTGGGCGGAGCCGCCGGCAACATGATCTGCGTGCACAACGTGGTGGCGGCCTCGGCCACGGTGGGCCTGATCGGACGCGAGGGGGATCTCATCCGCAAGGCCCTGATCCCGATGACCTACTACGTGCTCGCGGCGGGTGCACTGGGCATGGCAATCATCTATGCCGCCACGCTCTGGTACGTCGCCTGGATCGCCATCGCCGTGCTGTTCATCCTGTTCATGTACTGGAACAAGGGTCGGGTTCCCGCCGCGGCCTGATCCGGCGGTCGTGTTCGGGCCCGGTACGCGCCCGCGCGCCGGGCCCGTTTTCGTTTCGGATCCGCCGGTGGCCGGCGCGTGGCCGTCGCGCGGGGATCCTCCGGCGGTTTGCGGTCGCGCCGTTCCCGTGCATGATGGACGGGAAACCGGGCGGTTCCGGTGGTGGGCGAGTCGATGTCGGAGGCGATGGAGTCGATGCAGTTGGAGACCGGTGCCGGAGACCCTGTCCGGCATCTCGTGCAGCGCCTGGAGGCGCGGTACCGGGGCCGGATCACCGGCCGCGTGACGCTTCCCGAGCGGCCGGCGCGGCTGCAGCCGCTGCCGGGCGAGCTCGACGTCCGCCTTGCCGCGGCCTTGCGGTCGCGCGGAGTGCGGCAGCTCTACAGCCACCAGCGCGAGGCCTGGGACGCGGTGACCGCCGGGCGGCACACGGTCGTGGTCACGCCGACCGCCTCGGGCAAGACGCTCTGCTACAACCTGCCCGTGCTGCAGGCGGCGCTGAAGGATCGCGCGAAGGCCCTGTACCTGTTTCCGACCAAGGCGCTGTCCCAGGACCAGGTCGCGGAATTGATGGAGCTGAACGAAGCCGGCGGCCTTGGCATCCGCGCCTTCACCTTCGACGGCGACACGCCGGGCGACGCGCGCAAGGCCGTGCGTACCAAGGGCGACATCGTCGTCTCGAACCCGGACATGCTGCACCAGGGCGTGCTGCCGCATCACACCAAGTGGGCGCAGTTCTTCGAGAACCTGCGGTACGTGGTGATCGACGAGATGCATACCTACCGCGGCGTGTTCGGCTCGCACGTCGCCAACGTGATCCGGCGCCTGCGCCGCGTCTGCCGTTTCTACGGCTCGGAGCCGGTGTTCGTGCTCAGTTCCGCGACCATCGCGAACCCGGAGGAACTGGCCGAAGGGCTGATCGGCGACCCGGTGAACGCAGTCACCGAGAGCGGCGCGCCGGCCGGCGAACGCCACCTGCTGCTGTGGAACCCGCCAGTGGTGAACGCGGATCTCGGCATTCGCGCGTCGGCCCGCTCGCAGGCGACGCGCATCGCGCGCATGGCGGTGAAGAGCGGGCTGAAGACGATCGTGTTCGCGCAGTCGCGGCTGATGGTCGAGGTGCTGACCAAGTACCTCAAGGACGTCTTCGACGGCGACCCGCGCAAGCCGGCGCGCATCGCGGCCTACCGCGGCGGCTATCTGCCCGGGCAGCGGCGCGACACCGAGAAGGCACTGCGCGCCGGGAACGTCGACTGCGTGATCGCGACCTCGGCGCTGGAGCTGGGCGTGGACATCGGCAGCCTCGACGTCTGCGTGCTGAACGGCTATCCGGGCACGATTGCCGCGACCTGGCAGCGGCTGGGCCGGGCGGGTCGGCGCATGCGGCCCTCGCTGGGGGTGCTGGTCGCGACCAGCCAGCCGCTGGACCAGTACATCATCCGCAACCCGGACTTCTTCCTCGGCAGCTCGCCGGAGCACGCGCGCATCGACCCCGACCAGCTGCTGATCCTGCTCGACCACGTGCGCTGTGCGGCCTTCGAACTCCCGTTTCGCAAGGGCGACCGCTTCGGGAAGGAGAACCTCGAGGAGATGCTCGGCTATCTCGAGGAGAACGGCGTGCTCCACCGCGAGGCCGACACCTGGCACTGGACCGAGGACAGCTACCCGGCCCAGAGCGTCAGCCTGCGTTCGGTGGCCGAGGGCAACTTCGTGGTAGTGGATACGACCGGCGGGCGCAAGGACATCATCGCCGAGGTCGACTACTCGAGCGCCGCCGAGACGCTGTACGAGGGTGCGATCTACATGGTGCAGGCACAGACCTGGCAGGTCGAACGGCTGGATTGGGCCGGGCGCAAGGCCTTCGTGACGAAGACCGAAGTCGACTACTACACCGACGCGATCGACTACACGCGCCTGAAGATCCTCGACCGCTTCGAACACCGCCAGGACGGACGCACCGTGACCGCGCACGGCGAGGTGCACCTGGTTCGGCGCATCCCCGGCTACAAGAAGATCCGCTACTACAGCCACGAGAACATCGGCTACGGCAACATCGACCTGCCGGATCAGGAGATGCACACCACGGCCGCCTGGTGGGAGGTCGCGCCGGAGGCGCTCGCCGAGTGCTTCCCGAACCGTCAGCAGGCACTGGACGGCTTCCTCGGCGCCGCCTACGCGATGCACCACGTGGCGGCGCTGGTGATGATGTCCGAGCCGCAGGACATCGGCCGCGCGGTGGGCGATGGCGACGCGCGCTGGTTCGCGACCGTGGGCGCGGACGGGCGTGGCCAGATGCGTAGCCTCGACGGCGGCGAGCAGGATCCCGAGAGGGACCACCGCTTCCGGCCCGCGGTCTTCCTGTACGACAACTACCCCGGGGGTGTCGGCCTGGCCGCGCCGCTGTACGATCAGCGGGAACGCGTGATCGCGGACGCGGCACGGCTCGTTCGCGAATGCGAGTGCAGGCATGGCTGCCCGGCCTGTATCGGGCCCATGCTGGCATCCGACGAGGAGCGCGGTTTTTCTCCGAAGGCCGCGGCGCTGACCGTGCTCGCACAGTTTGCAGGCGATGGATCTCAAGCACCGGCTTGACGCGCTACGGAGCCAGTCCGGGTCCGAGCCCCCGGAGACGCCGGCTTCCGATCCACGCGTGGGCCTGCGCGGGCGCCTCGATCGCCTGAGAACGCGGGCGGTCGTCGCACCCTCGCCGGCGTCCCCGGAACCGGATCCGGATGGAACGCGCGGTGGGGCGGGCAGAGGTCCGATTCCGAACGCGGCGCCGCAACCGCCCATGGCCGTCGACGAGCTCGCGCATCGACTGGGCGGCGAAGCCATCGACCGGCACCTGGTCCGGATCGAGCGCCAGTACCCGCTGGCGACGCGGCATGGGCAATGGTCCCTCGCCGACGCTCTCGGTCCACTGGAGCCGCTGGTGCACGCCCCTCCCGAAGGCCGGGTCATCGGCATCGACACCGAGACCACCGGACTGGCCGGCGGGACCGGCACCACGGCTTTCATGATCGGCGTCGCCGAAGTCGGGACAGGCCACGTTCGGCTCCGGCAGTGGCTGCTCACGGCCTTTGCCGGAGAACGGGCGATGCTTGGCGAGCTGGAGGCCGAGCTGTCCGGGGTCGGCTTGATGGTCAGTTACAACGGCAGGAGTTTCGACTGGCCGCTGCTGCGATCGCGGCGACGGCTGCAGCGTGGCGCCGACTTGCCTGAACCCCCGCACCTGGATCTGCTGCACCCCACGCGCCGCCTGTTCCGCGACCGCTGGTCCGACTGCCGGCTCGCAACCGCGGAGCAGCGCCTGCTGGGTCTGTTTCGCGTCGACGACCTTCCCGGTTCCGAAGCGCCCCGGGCCTGGCGTGACTACCTGGCCGGCGGGCCTTTCGACGATCTGCAACGCGTGTTGGACCACAACGCACTGGATGTTCTCAGTCTCCTGCTGCTGGGCCCGGTCCTGGCACGCGTACTGCACGAGCCGGCGACCCATGGAGCGAGCGCCCTGGCGGCGGCCGAGACCTGGTTGCGTCAGGGACAGAGGTCACGGGCCCTGGCGCTGCTCGAGCGAGCCCGGGAGCAGCTCGATACCCGCGGTGCGCTGGTGCTGGCCCGCGAACTGCGGCGGGCGGGTCGCTGGCAGGAGGCGGCTGACGTCTGGGAGTCTCTCGCGGGGTCCGGCTGCGCGGAGGCGTTGGAGCACCTGGCCAAGTACCACGAGCATCGGCGTCGGGACTGGGAGCGGGCGCTGGACTGCACCCGGCAGCTCGCCGAGGCTCCCGAGGTGCGCAGGCGCCGGGTCCGCCTGGAACGCCGGCTCGACGCCGGACAACGGCGGCTGGATCTCGGGCCGCCGGCGGGGGGTGCCTGAGCGTCTGTGCCCGGAGTGGCGCCTCTTCAGTCAGCCGTTAGGGCACCCGAAAGGCCCGATCAGGGTTCCGTTCTGGACTTTGAATGTTCCACGGCCTAAATATTGGGATGAGATCGCTAAATGCTCGGAACCGTCCTCGGTGAGGTGTTCTCGGTGTTGTCCCCAAGGCGAATCGAACCTGAGGCAAGCCTAGGCGTCATGGATAAGCGAAAGAATGCGCGTCTTCCGCTCAGGCTCTCGGGTCAACTCAGCCTTGAGTACGGAGAGCACCTGGAAACCGAGACCAAGGACGTCAGTCTGCGTGGCGCCCGGGTGGGAGCGGTTCCCGCCGTCGATCCTCTCCAGCGTTGTGTGCTGACGCTTTTCGCCGAAGGCCCGGAGGTGTTCTCCGTTACGATCGACGCGATGATCGTGTACCAGGACGAAAACGGCTGCGGCATCGAATTTCAGTCCATGGATGCGAACGACTTCGAGCTTTTCAAGGAATTCATCGAGCGGCAGACTCGCAACCGTCGCGACCTGGAAAGGGAGGTCGAAGAGGGCAACGTCCCCAAGCTGAAGGACTGGACGGAGCTTTGAATCATCACCTGTCGAATGGAACGCGACCGGTCGCACACAGTCAGGCGAGGGACCTCGAATAGACTTGCGCGGCAAATTTCCGGCCATCGCCCATGGATCGCGTTTCCGAACCTATGCAGGTCCAGTGCCCGGCCTCCAGGAAGCTTCGGGCACCGGAATTGAAGTCCTCGCAGCCCGCTTGAGCGAAGGCGAAACCCCGCGAACGTATCGCCTCCACGGCCCGCCGCGTCAGTTCGGTGCCGATGCCCTTTCGGCGCATCCCGGCGGCCACCCAGACCTGTTCGATGCAGTTGGCTGCGATGCTGCAGTAACCCACGGGCCGCCTGCCCATCATCGCCACCCAGCCGTTGGTGCCAGGATCCCCGACCAGTTCAGCGATGTGCGTATCGCTGACCGGGTCGGCTGATCCGGCAGGCAGGTAGGGTGCATAAACTTCTCTCCACACGTCGGCGACCATGCGGCTCACCGCGTTGAGGTCCTCGGTGCGTCCGGGGCGAATCTCGAGGCGTGGCATGGGGATCACTTGGCTCAAGGACGTCTTCCTGCATGGAGGTGTACAGCACAGACCTTCGATCCTGGAAGATGTTCAGGGGATCTCCCGAAAACCGTGTGCGCCCGCTCGGCGCCGCGCAGGTCCGAGCAGGTGCCAGCGCTTGACGATCCCCAGGCGGTTGAGGGATCGCGGCCCGGTGTGCCGCGCTGGACGCCGGCGTTTCCTGGATTCCGTTGTGGCGGTTGCCACCCGAGCGTGTGGGGGCTTCAGGTCTCCATTCCGACGCCGTTTCCCCATCCGCAGGGGGATTCCTAAAGGGCTTGCGGCCGCTGTCGCCGGCCCATGGTCGCCACCTGCCGATTCGGCTATGATCCGTGCGAATGTGTCCCCCGTCCCGGCCCCTTGATGCCTCTTAATTTTTCCTTTCTTGAGCACTTGAATTCCCGGCTCAGGGACGATCATGTGGTTTTGCCGCCCTGGCTGAACTTCGCCGGTCTGGCCCTCATTTACCTGTACGCGTTTTCGAAGATCTCGTTTTCCGACGCTTTTGATTTCGTCGAGGCGGTCTTTGTCATTGTCCTGCTGTACGGGTTCTTCCGTTACGGGGGGGGGCTCAGGAGTTCACTCCCCTTGTGGCTGGTCTGGGCGTCGATCGCGGTGGTTCTGATCACCTGGATATCGGCGCAGTTGTCCCATCCCGAGTGGGCGGAGTCCAATCCCCGCCTGGAACACCTGGCGCGGCATTTTCTGTTCGTGCTCATGGCGTTCTGGCTGGCTGGAAGTGAGCGCAAGATTCTCTGGTTTTTCGGGCTGGCCCTGATCGGGTTGTTGTTCTCGCCCTGGTCTCTGGGTGGTGGCTGGGGCGAGATCATGAGCGGTCTGCAGGGAGAGCGGATCGACTTCGGGATTCGCAACTCGCAGCACACCGGCATTCTCTTCGGGCTCGCCGCGCTGTTCCTGCTGGTGTTCTTTCGCCGGTTGGTGTTCGGCGGGAATGTGTGGCTCAGAGGGGGTGTCTGGCTTGCGGCGCTGGTGTTCTGTCTGTACGTGGTGTTCGCCACGCATACGCGCTCGGTGCCGCTCGCCTTTGCCGTGCTGGCCTTGATCGCTGTTCTGGTGGGCCTGTGGTTGCTGGTTTTCCGGTCGAGATACACCGTGGCGCTGATTCACCACAACCGTGTGGTCGTGGCCACGCTGCTGCTCACGGTGTCGGTTGCCGCGGTCGCCCTGACCGTTTTTTTCGCCACGATGGATCAGGCCGGTGATTCCGGTTACCAGCGTCTGGTGGACGACGTCGAGATGCTCGCGCAGGCGCGCTCCGGCGATCTTTCGGACCTGCCCCGAACAAGCATGGGTTACAGAGTCGTGTCCTGGCAGGCGGCACTGGAGTGGTTCGGGCAGAGGCCGGTCACGGGGTGGGGCGGCAATGCGGGGGGGCTGGTGATTGAGCATACGGAGTGGCTCCGGGCCTATATCGGAGACCTTTCCCTCGGTCACCTGCACAACAGTTATGCCGAGTTGCTCGTGCGCTACGGGCTTCTGGGATTCTCGCTTTATCTGGTCCTGATGGTCTGGACGGCGAAGGGCGCCCACAGGGCCTGGAAGAACGGGAACATGCCGGGTGATTTTCTGATCTTCTTCCTGGTCTTTTTCGTGTTCTGGACGATCGTGAATCTGTTCGAGTCCTACATGTTCTACTGGACCGGCGTCTACGTGTTCAATCTGGTCATGGCGGCGCTGCTGTCTTTCATCTGGGCGGATCGGCAACGGCTCGAGAAGGATGAGCGCGTGCCGGCAGCGGACGTGGTCGCACCGGGTGGAAAGGGGGCCTGATGAAGGCCAGCGTGATCTTTTCGACCTACAACTCACCGGCCTGGCTGGAGAAGGTGCTCTGGGGTTTTTTCGCGCAGACCGTTCGTGATTTCGAAATTCTGGTCGCCGACGACGGCTCGGGAGAGGAGACGAGGGAGCTCGTCGAGCGCATGCGCGTCGAGTCGCCCGTTCCGGTCAGCCACGTCTGGCAGGAGGACGACGGTTTCCAGAAATCGCGAATCCTGAACAAGGCGATCGTTCAGGCCCGCGCGGACTATCTGATCTTCACCGATGGTGACTGCATTCCACGGGAGGACTTCGTCGCGCAGCACCTGCAACATGCGGACCCGGGCCACTACCTCTCCGGCGGCTATTTCAAATTGCCGATGGCGGTCAGCGAGGCGATCAGCCGTGATGACATCGTTTCCCAGCGGGCCTTCGATGTCGACTGGCTGGTGGCGCATGGCCTGAAAAAGAGCCACAAGGCCCTGAAGCTGACCGCCCGAGGTCGCTGGGCCGACTGGCTGAACCGGCTCAGCCCGACCCGCACGACCTGGAACGGGCACAACGCGTCCTGTTTCAGGGAGGCCGCGATCCAGGTCAACGGGTTCGAGGAACGCATGCAGTACGGGGGGCAGGACTGCGAATTCGGTGACCGCCTGTGCAACCTCGGCCTGAAGGGCCGACGAATCCGCTATTCGGCCGTTTGCCTCCACCTGGATCACGGGCGCGGCTATGTCACCGAGGAGATGCTGCGCAACAGTCACCGGATCCGGGAGGAGACCCGCAAGCACGCGGTCGTGCGGGCGCAGCGGGGCCTGGACCAGTACCTCGCTGGCGGCGGGGAGGCCGCCTCGTGAAGCTCAAGGAATACCTGCCGTCGCTCCTCGAGTCCCTGCGGGTGAGACGCCTGAACCGCGACGAACTGGTGCAGCCCGTCGCCGATCCGCTGCCGGTGGTCGTCTCGATGACCTCGATCCCGGCGCGACTGGGTATTCTGCACCTGACGGTTCGCAGCCTGTTGAATCAGACCCGCAAGCCCGAGAAGATCGTGCTCTGGCTGCACCGCGATCTGCGCGGAACGTTGCCGGAAAGCCTTTCCGAGCTCGAAGGCCCGGTATTCGAGACTCGTTACGTCGATCTGGAATGCCCGCATCGCAAGCTGATCCACTCGATCGCGGCGTTCCCGGACCGCGTGGTGGTCACCTGCGACGACGACATGATCTACGACCCGACCTGGCTGGAACGGCTGTATGCCGACCATCGGCAATACCCGCATTCGATCATCGCGCACGAGTGCCGCCGGATCGCCCGGGATGAAGCCGGCGAACTCCTACCCTACCGGCGCTGGCCGACCGTTCGCGTACGGGGAATCAACGGCAAGGCGTTGATTCCCACCGGGTATGCCGGGGTGTTGTATCCCCCGGGCGCCCTGCTTCCGGAGGCCCAGAACGTCGAATTGTTCATGCGCCTCGCGCCGACTGCCGACGACCTCTGGTTCAAGGCGATGTCCGTTCTGAACGGGACCGAGGTGCGGCGATCCTCGGCGCCCGGCCCGAAACCCCGGCTCATCATCGGTTCGCAGCGGGTCTCCCTGATGCGGACCAACGTGCGCGAGGACAGCAACCGCCAGCAATGGCAGGCGATCTGCGACCATTTCGGCCGGCGGATCGACGCATGAAGGTGCTGTGCCTGTTCGATACCGGGGTCGACCGGGGTGAATGCCATTTGCTGATCGGCCTGAAACAGGCGGGCATCGAGCCCTACGTGATCTGCAAGCCGGGAACGGCCCGGGTCGAGGAGTTGCGGGCGGCGGGCGTCCGGGTGGAAGGCTGGAACATCCACTCGAAAATCGATCCCACGTTCATCCGTCGCCTCAGAACCTTGATCCGCGTCTGCGACTTCGACCTGGTGCACGCGTTCCGCAAGAGTGCGCTGAGCAATTACACGCTGGCTTCACTGGGCCTGGGTCAACGTCCGGTGGTGGCCTATCGCGGCATCGTGGGCAATCTCAGCTACTGGGATCCGTTTTCCTGGCTGACTTTCCTGAACCCGCGCCTGAAGAAACTGATCTGCGTCGCCGACGCCGTGCAGGACTATTTCCTGCAGAAGCGCTTCCTGCTCTTCTTCCACCTGTTCGACACGTCCAACGTCGTGCGCATCTACAAGGGTCACCGCCTGGAATGGTACACGCGCGACCCGGACCTGGAGCCTATCCTGCCCGCGCTGGGCATTCCCGAGCATGCCCGGGTGATCGGGTGCGTCTCGAGGATCAAGGCGCGCAAGGGCATCCGCGAGTTGATCCAGGCCATGGCCCTTCTCCCGAACAGCCGCGACACGCATCTCGTGCTGGTCGGCAAGATCGAAGACCGGAGCTACGAGAAAGCGCTGGCGGAGTCGCCGGTCTGTGAGCGCATCCACCTGCTGGGGTTTCATCCCGACGCGGCGCGGATTGCCGGCGAGTTCGACATCATCACCATGCCGTCGCTGAGGCGGGAAGGATTGCCGCGGGCGGTGATCGAGGGGATGGCGCAGGGCGTGGCGCCGGTGGTGACCGATGCCGGTGGCAGCGCCGAGCTCATCGAGGCGAACGTCAGCGGCCTGATCGTGCCTCCCGGGGATCCGAGGGCGCTGGCCGACGCGTTCAGCCGCCTGCTCGCCGATGACGCGCTGCGTGAGCGCATGGGAATGGCCGCCAGGCAGCGAATCCAGAACCATTTCAACGTCGACGCGACGGTTGCGCAGACGCTGGCCGTCTATCGCGAGGTTCTGGGCGCTTCCTGAAGAGCGGGGAAAATGAAACGGGAACGCCGAAGCCGTTCCCGTGTGTGATTTGGTCGGAGTGAAAGGATTCGAACCTTCGACCCCTGCCTCCCGAAGGCAGTGCTCTACCAGGCTGAGCTACACTCCGAACCGAGCGGCGTATTCTGCATGCAAACCGGATCGGTGTCCATGCCCCGAGCTGCATCGGGATCGCCGACGCGACGGTGGTATCCCGCGTCTCAGTATTCGCGCTCCACGGCGTAGCGCGCGAGCCGGATCAGCGCGTCGCGGTAGGCCGAGGGAGGCAGGTGTTCGGCAGCGGCAATGGCTTCTGCGGTTTCTTGCTCGGCGCAGGATCGGGTGTAGGCGAGGGCCCGTGTCTGGTCGATGATCGCCAGCACCGCATCGACGTGTTCGCGACCGCCGGACTCGATGGCGGCGCGGATCAGCGCCTGCTGCTCCGGATCCGCGGTGCGCAAAGCCTGGATCAGCGGAAGGGTGGGTTTGCCCTCGGCGAGATCGTCGCCCATCCGCTTTCCCGTGACGTCGCTTTCCGCGGTGTAGTCGAGGACGTCGTCGATCAGCTGAAAGGCCGTGCCGAGGTGGCGGCCGTAGCGGGCCAGGGCCTGCTCTTCGATGTCCGGACGGTCCGCAAGCACCGCGCCGATCTGGCACGCGGCTTCGAACAGCTTCGCCGTCTTGGATCGGATTACGTCCATGTAGCGCGCCTCGTCCACTTCCGGGTCGTGGCAGTTCATCAACTGCATCACCTCGCCTTCGGCGATCACGTTGGTCGCGTGGGCGAGGATTTCCATGACCCGCATCGACCCGACGTCGACCATCATTTCGAACGCTCGGGAGTAGAGAAAATCCCCGACCAGCACGGCGGCCTCGTTGCCGAAAAGGTGATTGGCGGTCTCCTGGCCGCGGCGGAGTTCGGAGGCGTCGACCACGTCGTCGTGCAGCAGTGTCGCGGTGTGGATGAACTCAACCACGGCGGCGAGCGTGACATGACGATCGCCTTCGCAGCCGCAGGCCCGAGCGGCGAGCACGGCGAGCAACGGCCGCAGACGCTTGCCCCCGCTGTGGATGATGTACTCGCTCAGCTGGTTGATCAGCGCCACGGGAGACTGGAGCCGCGAGCGGATGCAGTTGTCGACCGCCTGCATGTCTTCGGCGGCCAGGGATCGAATCTCGCGTATGGGCATCGTGCGGGCCGGGTGGCGGGAGAGTAGGGGCGCTTGCATGCTAGGAACGGCCCGAGGGGGTGTCAAGCCTGTGCGGCCGGGAACGGGTTTGCAGCGACCGTCTCCCGTTCGGTGTTCCGTGTCGTGATTCCTCGTTGACCCCCGGCCCGTCCGTTGCTAGTATTCCCGCCCTTTCGCGAGACTCACCGCGCCAACGGAGTTTGAAGGATCATGTACGCGATCATCGCAACGGGTGGAAAGCAGTATCGGGTCGCCGAAGGCGATCTGCTTCGCATCGAGAAGCTCGAGGCCGACGTCGGCTCCAGCGTCGATTTCGACCAGGTGCTCATGGTGGGCGAAGGCGAGGATGTGCGTGTCGGGGCCCCGCTCGTCGAAGGCGGCAAGGTCACCGCCACCGTGGAATCGCATGGTCGCGGGGACAAGGTGCGGATCATCAAGTTCCGCCGCCGCAAGCACCACCGCAAGCAGATGGGCCACCGCCAGTACTATACGGCCGTGCGCATTACCGGCATTGCCGGGTAAGGAGACGAAACCATGGCACACAAGAAAGCAGGCGGCAGTACGCGTAACGGCCGCGATTCCGAAAGCAAGCGTCTGGGCGTGAAGCGTTTCGGTGGGCAGAAGGTTCTCGCGGGCAGCATCCTGGTGCGCCAGCGCGGCACCCAGTATCACCCCGGCGAAAACGTCGGCTGCGGCCGGGATCACACCCTGTTCGCGAAGGCGGACGGCGAGGTCGTGTTCAAGATTCGCGGTCCGCGCAACCGGCGCTACGTGAGTGTGCAGCCGCAGCAGTAAGGACACCTCGGACCGCGCCTGAAAAGCCCCGTTCGTCGGGGCTTTTTCGGTTTCAGGCCACGCCCCGCGAGAGACAGCCCCATGAAATTCATCGACGAAGCGAAGATCACGGTCAAGGCCGGCGACGGCGGCAACGGCTGCGTCAGCTTTCGTCGCGAGAAATACATTCCTTTCGGGGGGCCCGACGGCGGTGACGGGGGCGACGGCGGCAGCGTCTGGCTGGTGGGCGATGCAGGCCTGAATACGCTCGCCGACTTCCGTTTCCAGCGCCGCTACGAGGCCGAGCGGGGCGAGAACGGCCATGGCCGCAATCGGACCGGCCGCTCGGGCGCGGACCTCGACGTACCGGTTCCGGTCGGCACGCAGGTGTTCGATGCGGAAACCGACGAGATGATCGGCGACGTCACCGCAGACGGCCAGCGGCTGCTGGTCGCCCAGGGCGGGTTCCACGGGCTCGGAAACACCCGCTACAAGAGTTCCACGAATCGCACGCCGCGCCAGAGCAAGCCCGGTACACCCGGGGACCTGCGCAACCTGAAGCTGGAGCTCAAGGTGCTCGCGGACGTGGGCCTGCTCGGGCTGCCCAACGCCGGCAAGTCGACCCTGCTCAAGCAGGTTTCCGCGGCCGAACCCAAGATTGCCGACTACCCCTTCACGACGCTGCACCCGCAACTCGGCGTGGTGCGGGTGGGACCGATGCAGAGTTTCGTGATGGCGGACATCCCGGGTCTGATCGAAGGCGCCGCCGAGGGTGCAGGGCTCGGCATCCGGTTCCTGAAGCACCTCGCCCGTACCCGGTTGCTGCTGCACCTGATCGACGTCGCGCCCCCGGACCCCGATCTCGACCCGCTGGATGCGATCGACACGGTGGTGGCGGAACTCGAACAGTACAGTGCCGAACTGGCCGCGCTGCCGCGCTGGCTGGTGCTGAACAAGGTGGACCTGCTGGACGCGGCCGCGCTCGCCGACCTGCGCAAACGGGCGGCTGCAAAACTGGAACCCGGGCAGCCGATCTTCGCGATTTCCGCCGCCACCGGCGAGGGGGTCGAAGCACTGGCGCAGGCCGTGATGCGCGACATGGAGTTCCGGGCGGAGGTGGACGCCGCTGGTTCGGGAGACGACGGTCATGTTGCGTGAGCACTTCCCCCGGCCCCGGCGGCTCGTGATCAAGATCGGCAGTGCCCTGGTCACCGGCGACGGAGCGGGCCTCGATCGGGTCGCGTTGACCGGCTGGGCGCGGGAAATCGCGGGCTTGCGGCAGCAGGGTTACGAGGTCGTGCTGGTATCCAGCGGCGCGGTGGCCGAGGGCATGCATCGCCTCGGCATGGACGAGCGTCCGCACGCGCTGCACCTCCTGCAGGCTGCGGCGGCGGTGGGCCAGATGGGCCTGGTTCAGGCCTACGAACGGGAATTCTCGGGCCACGGGCTGCACGCCGCGCAGATTCTGCTGACCCACGACGACCTTGCGGACCGCGCGCGCTATCTCAACGCCCGCAGCACCATGCAGGCGCTGCTGGCGCTGGGCACGATCCCGGTGGTGAACGAGAACGATACCGTCGCCAACGAGGAGATCCGCCTCGGCGACAACGACACCCTCGGGGCGCTGGTGGCCAATCTCGTGGTGGCTGACCTGCTGCTGATCCTGACCGACCAGGAGGGATTGTACGATCGGGATCCGCGGGCGCATGCCGACGCCTGCCTGATTGCAGAAGGCAAGGCCTCCGATCCGGCGCTGCTGGGATACGTCGCGACGAGCTTCGGACGGTTCGGACGCGGCGGCATGGCGACCAAGCTGCTCGCCGCGGAGCGTGCGGCGCGCTCCGGTACCCACACGGTGATCGCGTACGGGCGTCAGCCGGAGGTGATTGCGCGGGTCGTACGCGGCGAGAACCTGGGGACCTGGCTGAAGCCGGACCGCGAGCCCCTGGCCGCCCGCAAGCGCTGGATCGCGGACCAGCTGCACTCGCGCGGCGAGCTTCTGCTGGACGCGGGGGCCGCGCGGGTGCTCCGCGAATCGGGGCGCAGCCTGCTCGCAGTCGGCGTGGTCGACGTTCGGGGCGTTTTCCGGCGCGGGGAAGTGGTGACCTGCACGGACCCGGGCGGCAAGCCCATCGCGCGCGGTCTCTGCAATTACGGTGCGGACGAGGTCCGGCGCATTCGCGGTCTGAAGGCCGAAGCGATCGAGTCGGTGCTCGGCTACGTCGCCGAGCCGGAGTTGATTCACCGCGACAACCTGG
>Ga0207796_1000169_pt1 | contig 28611 bp, 22 predicted proteins | sample Pon1CUnioCityCA_6_FD_187274 | JGI IMG/M metagenome (GOLD analysis project Ga0207796, IMG submission 187274) | Marine sediment microbial community from Union City, CA, USA - Pond 1C Sediment 1 (SPAdes) | ecosystem: Environmental > Aquatic > Marine > Intertidal zone > Salt pond sediment ... | reverse complement strand
AAAGGGAATTCTCAATCCAAGAGTGACAAAGATACATATCAACAATATCAAGGTACTAGATTGCGAGACATAATCTGCCACATAAAAAATGGAACCTGTAGCCATGGCATTCATCAATGTCAATAAAAAGTTCATCGTAAGAAAAACCAAAAAGATTTACTTGTCAATGTGTAACGCAGAGACTCCCAAAAGTTCGGCGGTCGATCGACAAGGGCAAATTCACGCCGTTCGCGGACTTTCAGGGTAGTCAGGATGATCAGGAAAGCAGCGATAATCCCCACTGCTACCATGGCTAACCTCAGGCTTAACAATGATGTATCGCCGTTTGCTTGGGGACGAAAGAAATCGGGTAAAAGAAAGCCAAATACATAGCCTAACAAACCAAATAAGGCAGAGGCGATGGAAAGCTGGTTGCGTTCCACATCCGATTCGGAGAGTTCGGGCATAAGAGCACCGTGCACAAGGCCAATGATCGTGTAACATGTGTCATATAACAGCATGGTCACGAGCATCCACCAGAATAAAGCCTGATTCCCCGCACCCTCAGGGGCAAACCACACCAAAACAAACGTCAAACCCAGGAAAGGCGCGCTAAAGCGCATATAAGGAATGCGCCTGCCCAATTTTGATTGTGTGCTGTCTGTGATGAAACCAAAAAGGGGATCATTGATCGCGTTCCAGACGGCGTAAATTGCAGATGCAATCCCAATCCATCGAGCAGACAGCCCTAAATAATCCTGGTAAAAGATGGGCAGAAGGGCAGCGAAAATACTCGAAACCGTTGCTGTGCCCAAAGAAGCTAAACCATAAAAGAATTTTGTGGAAAAATTCAATCTTTTTTTCGCGATAGTTACAGCCATCATAAACTTTCCGCATCGAAGTCTTTAGGTGTTCACAACTTTCCTAATTTTACATGATTCTGTCACCAGCTGAACACATAGATTAAAAGAACGAAATTTGCTTCGAGGGATCCGATAATTGAGTAAAATAGGTGAGGGAGGGCAAATGCCCAAAGATACTTTCAATAATTTGTCGGAAGAAAAACGAGCCTGGATATTAAAAGCAGCTATCAAAGAATTCGCTGATAATCCCTACGATGTTGCATCAATATCCAACATCGTAAGAAAGACGGGGATTGCGAAAGGGAGCTTTTATCAATACTTTGAGGATAAAAAAGACCTGTATCAAACCTTAATTGAAAAAGCAACCCATGAAAAACAGGCTTTGCTGAGTGATTTTCGAATGCCCGATCCAACCGGTGATCTTTTCGCCTTTTTCCGCTGGCAGTTTCTATCCAATGTGATCTTTGAATTACGCCAGCCATTATTAGCCCAAATCAGTTACCGTGCTTTTGTTGAAGAAGTCCCCTTCCCCGAGATGATTGAAGAACTGCGCCGTCGAGGGACAACGCAATTTTTCAGGCAGCTCATCACCCAGGGAATCCTGCGTGGTGATGTAGCCGTATGGGTCGATCCGGATGTCGCCGCGTTTTATCTTGAGACAGTTTTTTACCAATTCGGTAAATACTTCATCAAACGTTTGGGGTTATCAAATATCGCCAGACCGGAAAGGGAGATATTTGGGAACGAAGAAGCCCAGGCACTGCTAAACAACCTTATGGACATCATCGAAGCCGGCTTAAAAAGAAATCCAGACCAGCATCAAAACTATTTTGAGAGACTCTAATCCCCTATTGGAGCCAACGCTGAACATCAATTCATAAGCTAATACGCTTAAAGCCATTAAGAGATTCGACTTAAATAAAAAAAATCCCCTGTAACCGGGGATTTAATATTTTCAGTCAGAAATTATGTGTAACTACTCTGTTTATTAACAGGATCAGCCGAATTATATGAAGCCTATCCTGAAAGTATCAACAAAAACCGTGTAAAGGTCCTCGTCCGTCTATAATGGCAATTCCAGATCATTTGTGATTATTATTATTGAATTCCTGCAAGAAACCTGTTTTGATCAAGTAATCGATAATCTCTTGCGCATTCTCTTTGGGCGTTTTGCCCACAGTTTTGACCTTAACTTCAGGTTCAATGGGCATCTCATAAGGATCATCGATGCCGGTGAAGTTCTTGATCTCACCTGCACGAGCCCGGGCATACAAACCTTTGATATCCCGTGCTTCGCAGACCTTAAGGGGTGTATCTACAAACACTTCGATGAAGTGTCCTTCCTGTACCATTTTTCGCGCTTCTCGACGTGCCTGCCGGTAGGGACTGATCGCCGCACAGATCACTGTTCCAGTATGCCTGACAATTTCTCCAGCAACAAAGCTTATTCGCAAAATATTGGTGTCCCGGTCATCTCGGTTGAAACCCAGACCTTTAGATAAATGCGTTCGTACAACATCACCATCCAGGACGGTGGGATTACGCCCATACTCCTGGAGCATATTTGTCAAATGTTTGGCAATTGTGGACTTCCCCGCACCGCTTAAACCGGTGAACCAGATGCAAAAACCCTGTTTATGGCGTGGTGGATGTGCCTCCAGTAATATCTCAGCAGATTCTTTTCGTGTAAACCATTCGGGCAGGGGAGTCCCCTTTGCCAGGTAATCTTCACGCACCTGCGTCCCCGAAATTGTAGAAACCTTGGTACCCTCTGGCACCTTTGATACTAATTCGTAACGGTCCTCATCTGGCAGGTAAACCATAAGCTCAAATGGGACCATTTTTACACCGATATCTTCCTCAAAGCTCGTTAACAGTTCCTGGGCATCATATGGCCCGTAGAACGGTTTCCCTCGGCTGTCAAGCCCGGGACCTGCATGATCGCGACCGACAATGAAATGGTTCGCGCCGTAGTTGCGTCGGATGATAGCATGCCATACTGCCTCGCGCGGTCCTCCCATGCGCATGGCGAGGGGGAGCAAACTCAGCAAGGTGTTGTGATCATAATAATTCTCAACCAGGGTTTTATAAATCCGAACACGGGTGAAGTGGTCAACGTCGCCGGGTTTGGTCATCCCGACCACCGGTTGAATAAACAGGCTGCCGTTGATTTGTTGAACGGCTCGTTTCGTCAGCTCTTCGTGTACACGATGCATTGGGTTGCGCGTTTGAAAAGCCACAACATCAGGTTTTCCCAAGGCAGTTAATTTTGCGCGGGTTTCTTCCGGCGTCAATCGTAATTCCACGAAATCATCATAGGTGGGAAGATTGAGGACCTTTAATTCCCCTGAAAGGCATAGGTCTCCCCAGCCTGCCATCTCTGAAACAATGGGATGTTTGAGATCCTTGGTGCCATAAACCTTTTCAGCTTCTTCTTTCCAATTGAAGCGAAAGATTTCTTCCAGCCGCATCACAGCGATAATCTGGTTATGGACATCTCTTAAGGTAACCCATTCAGCTTGCTCAGGCAGATCTTCCTTTTCTATCGTCAACGTGATTGGGATCGGCCAAATTGTTCCATCCAACAGCCTCATTGACTCCATGACTGATTGGTAATCTGCCTGTCCCATGAAGCGGTCCAGTGGAGAGAAAGCGCCTACCGCCAGGAGTTCCAGGTCATGGCTTTGGCGGGGTGTCAATCGGATCGTGGGGTAAATGCCTGCTTTTTGAAGTAAATCCTCGCGCCCATCCCCTTCCACCATGAGGTTGACAAGGGTACCTCCATAAGGCGCGATTAAAAAATCGGGTTGTTGTTTCATGAATCTAAGTTTCCTTTTATTTTGAATTAAGCCGCTTTATTGTAACACGCCACGCAGAAAAGTTAAGGCTTTGCAGAGACCAAAAGCTACGATGACGCCTTTCTATTATTGCATCAAGATGCCATTTCCGCAATAATAATATTTCCCGCCTAGACTTACTGCAAACCACGGATTCTTTGCAGTTATGCCCAATTAAGACATGCACAATATTATTCCATCCAAGCCAGCCTAGGGTGTTCAATTCTCTCAAAAGATGTTTTTCAGTTTATATTCATCTATGAAAAACTATCATACAGGGAAAAAACAGTCAACGATCGCCCAATATCATCGATCGTCCAGCCTTTCGGTTTCGGACAATTGACCAGAACAGTTTCGCCTGGAAGCACATCAAAATAGTTATCACTGAAGATCACATCAGCATCATCTAAAGAGAGCTCAACAAATCGCGCCAGTTGTTCAGAGACCAGCTCAATGGTTACCTCGTCATCACGGCTATCTAGCAAATAGGCTTTTAACTGGGGGTTTTCAAGCTTCAAGTGTTTGTTTCGGACAAAGGTCGCCAATTTCCTGGCAAGAACTTCATCCTCCTGGACCAGCTCTGCAACAAAGATTGTTTCACGCTTTTCACCCAGAGATAAGGTGCCAAAATTCTTTTCAAATACCATTTGTGACGATAGTGGCTCTGTTTCAACCGGCATCTCTCCCGAATCCAATACCCGCCCTGATAATGTCATCAAACGCCATCGAATGTGGCCAACCCAATCATCTCGCAGGTCACTGGTAAGGTGGACTTTCATCACGGCCGTCTCTTCAATATCTTCGATTGACATTAATACCGGCGCGTAAAACTTTTTACTGGCGTAATGCAGGGCTTTCCAGCGACCAAAGTAATCAATGCTCGACCAGGAAGCCACCGGCCAGCAATCATTCAATTGCCAGTAGAGCGTTCCGCTTACACGGTGACGATTGCGTCGCCAGTGCTCCACACCATACCGGATGCCTTCCGCCTGTAAAACCATGGTCATGTAAACCAAGGAGGGGAAATCCACGGGCATCAAATAATGTAATGCCATTTGCCCCATAAAAAGCGCGCTGGCGAAGGTACTGCGTTGATGGTGTTCAATCATATAATCAGTGAGGTTCCAGTGATCTTCTGTGGCATAGGTCTGGATCGTCCTCAAAGGTGGCAGGGATTGGAAGCCAAATTCGCTCATGAAACGCGGGTATTGTTGGCGGTATGCGCTGAAAGGTTTTGCCCCATGCCATACTTCCCAATAATGGGCATCCCCCCGGTCATTGCTGTTTGCATGTTCAAATGGCGTTCCAGAAGTTGGTGAACTATACCAATAAGGGGTTCCTGGGTCCAGTTCCTCCAGCCAACCGGGCAGGGTCTCATAAAAGAATATCCGGTAGGCTTCACGGTATTTTCGCCAGCGTTCTTCGCTCCAACCCCAGGCTTCCCAACCCCAATCCATTTCATTATTGCCGCACCATAAAGCCAGGCTCGCTCTGTGTCGTATCCGACAGACATTGTCGATGACTTCTTGATGTATATTCTCAACAAATGTCTCATCGTCTAATGGATAAATACTGCAAGAGAAGATGAAATCCTGCCAAACAAGGATCCCATATTGATCACAAAGATCATAAAAATCCTCACTCTCATAAAATCCACCACCCCAAACACGGATCATATTTTGGTGGGCTTCTGCAGCATCCTGAAGCAGGCGTTCAAGCCCTTCCCTTGTGATGCGCGTTGGAAAGGAGTCTGCCGGGATCCAGTTGCTTCCCTTAGCAAAAATCGGTACACCATTGACGACAAAAGTAAAACTCTCACCGTATTCATCCTCCACCTGGCGCAATTCCAATGTGCGTAAACCCAATTGGAAATCTTCTTCATCCAGGATGATCTCATCCTCATCTCTCAAGGTAAATTTTGCCTCGTATAAAGCCTGGTCACCATACCCATTGGGCCACCAGAGATGCGGAGCAGGGATATCAATAGCAACTTTGGCCGAACCATTCAAAACCTTGCAGGTTGTGGCAAATTTTTTACCCTTTGGATCTGTAAGGCTCAGACACAGTTGCAAAGGCTCTTGAGTCCATTGCTTCAGAGTCGCATCGGCAGAGACAACCACGGTCTCATTAAATAAATGGTCTTGATGAAGATGGATCGAATCAAGTTTAGCCTTTGAGTAGCCCACTAAACGGGCATCCTTCCAGACACCAATGGGAGGGAGTTTGGGTCCCCAATCCCAGCCCCACTGGCAGGGTGCTTTACGCAAATATGCCCCACCAGGGATGGAATCACCAGGACTGGCCAAGGGTTCAGCTTGTTGCCGGGGGGTCACGAAATTGACCGGGGAGAGGAACTGGATGGACAAACGGTTTTCACCCACCTTTAAATTGTCTTTCACTTCCCAGCGGTATGAGCGGAAGGCATTTTCGGCATCACCTAACAACACATCATTTAATTTCACCTGTGCTAAGGTGTCCAAGCCATCAAAACACAACCAAATCTTTTCCTGGGAAATCAGTTCCTCATTGACTTGAATGAGCCCCTCAAATTCCCAATCCCGCTCAGCCACCCATTGCACCTGCAGTTCATAATCGGCATCAAAAGGATCCGGTATTTGTCCAGCATTGAGTAATGCAATATGAACTTCCCCGGGCAGGTTCGATGGAAACCATTCTGCCCCACCTGATTCTCGTATACGCCATCTTCCTTCGCTAAGCTGATTTATCTCCATCCAGGCTTTTCCTTTCACATCAATAGATTTGATTTGTTTTTATCAATTTTATCAAAGAATTCTTCTACCGATTACAGATGATGATTCAATGATTGGCACGCATTAATGAGCCATTTCCCTCCAATAAGATGTAATGGTGAATTGTGAATGGTTAATTCTGAATCCTTCGTTCACCTAAATATTTTCTTCATTATAAAGAATTGCCTTTATAATTAACCAAAGACAATCTCCTCAAATAGTGTAAAAAATGGCAATGGGCTTCATCAATCCGTATAAGATATTGAAACCATCAAAGATTTATTCTTGTTGAGATCAAATAGTTATCAAACGAATGGAGGCAATCATGAAATCCCATCCACGATCAAAAATTCTTCCGCTTCTCGCATTTATCTTGGTCCTGTTGGCTACCCTGGCATGTTCATTGGATTTGTTTGCGGAAGATAACGAAGATTTAGGCATTCAGCAAACCCTGGTTTCCCTTCAGCAAACCCAGGCTGCCATAAACGAACAGCTTTCCCAGGAGGAACAATCTTCACCTGGGGATGTGACCGAGGAGACAACGACTGAGGAAGTTACCTCACAGGAACCGGATGTGATTTTTGAAGGGATCAGCTTTTCATTCGATTCAAGTATTACGGAGGATGTTTTTCCATCCATCCTGCCAGCTCAAAATATGGGCGAAGAATTTATGCCAAGCGAAACTTATCCAACCCATTATGTTTTTGATTTTAATCTTTATGCAGTAGGTGAGCATTTTCATTCACCCAAGATACTGATTTATCCCGTTGATGAATATCGAGCGATGAGCGAATTTGCGGCGAATAAAATTGATAATCTCAAACAAACTTTAATCAGTCAGCCAGGAGGTGGGGCAATGAGCGATCTGCCTTTCCTCCCAATGTGGAATGCTGCTCAAATATTCTCAGCCAAAGTCACCTACTTCGAATTTCAAAATGGTTCTGGGGTGCGTTATCTGACGATGTATGGGCAAGCACTTTATCCCGTCGACAATCAAAACCTGTTTTACACCTACCAGGGGTTGACCGATGACGGGGAATATTATCTCTGTGCGGTCCTGCCTGTTACTCACCCAGGTCTTCCTGAGGAAGGTCAGGTAGATGACTGGTTAGCTTTTGAGGAAAATTGGGAGAGTTATATCGCGGATACGATTTCCTGGTTAAATGCACAGGTTGACCAGAGCTTCACCCCCAGCATCGCCATGCTCGATGCTATGATGGCTTCCTTTGAAATCAACCGGTAAGCAGAAGGGATTGGGTAGGATTAATAGGAAAATCATTTATTAGCCTGCGGAAAAATGGAGGAAAAATTGAAGAGTTACCGAAAAGAACTATGGTTCAAAGTCCCAACTCGCCGCGCCCTTATCAATATCACCCGGCAGGTGAGAGAAGCACTGGAAGAAAGCGGTATCCAGGAGGGCTTGTGTTTGGTTAATGCCATGCATATCACGGCCTCTGTGTTTATCAATGATGATGAGTCTGGCTTGCACCAGGATTATGAGGATTGGCTGGAAGAACTGGCTCCCCATGCACCCATTGAACAGTACCGTCACAATCGTACCGGGGAGGATAATGCCGACGCCCATCTCAAGCGCCAGGTTATGGGCCGGGAGATCTTGGTTGCCGTCACCCAGGGCAGACTTGATTTTGGACCCTGGGAGCAGATCTTTTATGGTGAGTTTGATGGACGCCGTCGCAAACGGGTATTGGTCAAGATCATTGGCGAATAAATCGATTTAAATCTTTCGCTAGTATCACCAATAAAACCATAAAAAATCCTGGAATACAACAAATTAAAAGGACCAGCAAAAGCTCTGTTGTAACCATTGTAGAAATAAATCAGCCCAGGGTCAGGAGATCCTGGGCGAACAATCATAAGGAGAGCGCGCTTGTTTCCCCAATCAGGCTGAAAAGCGTTCTGAAGGTAAGATTCTTAAAAGAACCAACAGAACATCAAATAAGTGTTAATAGTCAGTTTTTTTGATGAATAAATTCTCCACATCGAATAACCCATCCCATTTTCCATCACCAATTCACAGACCCTTTCAGGTAAAATCAAACCGATTAAACCGAATTAAAGGTTGATTATGTTTTTACCGACCACAAAGTCAGAACTTGATAAACTCGGCTGGGACCGGCTGGACATTATCCTCATCACCGGGGACAGCTATATCGACAGCCCCTTTATGGGCGTGGCGCTGATCGGCAAAGTCTTACAGGATGCAGGTTATAAAGTTGGGATCATCGCCCAACCCGATTACCAATCGGAAAAGGATATCACCCGCCTGGGAGAACCGCGCTTATTTTGGGGCGTGACCGCTGGCAGCGTCGACTCGATGGTAGCAAATTACACAGCCACTGGACGACCGCGCCGTGCAGACGATTACACACCAGGCGGTCGCAATACTAAACGACCTAACCGCGCCACACTGGTTTATGCCAATTTAATCCGACGATACTTTAAAGACACCGTTCCAATTGTTTTAGGTGGTGTGGAAGCCAGCCTTCGTCGAATTGCTCATTACGACTACTGGTCAGACTCGATCCGGCGATCGGTCCTTTTCGATGCCAAAGCAGATTACTTAATCTATGGAATGGCTGAGGGTTCGATTCTCGAGTTTGCACAAACATTGGAGAGCAATAAAGATCCCACCTCCCTGCGAGGTTTATGCTACATTGGGAAGAACATCCCCCATGATTACCTGGAGCTGCCCTCCTTTGAGGGCGTTAGTGAAGACAAGGACGCCTTCATTGATATGTACCATACCTTTTATCGCAATAACGATCCACAGAGTGCAAAAGGATTGGTTCAGCTTCATCGCGATCGGTACTTGGTTCAGAACCCACCCTATTTCCACCTGCCTCAAGAGGTCCTCGACCAGGTTTATGCCCTTGATTTCGAACGCGCCCAGCATCCTTATTATGAAAAACTGGGCAAAGTAAAAGCCCTGGAGACGATCCGTTTTTCCATTCCCACCCATCGCGGCTGTTATGGTGAATGTAACTTTTGTGCGATCGCTGTTCACGAGGGACGGACGGTTCGCTGGCGCAGTCAAGAATCCATCCTAGAAGAGGCCAGGGAAATCACAACATTGCCAGATTTCAAAGGGATCATTTATGATCTGAGTGGTCCGACAGCCAACATGTATGGCTTTGAATGCCCGGTGAAGTTGCGCAAAGGACCCTGTGAGGGTAAACGCTGTCTCTACCCCGAAACCTGCCCTACCCTGCCGATTGATCACAGTAAACAAATCGGACTCCTCAGGAAATTACGGGATCTTGATGGTGTGGAAAAGGTTTTTGTTGGATCAGGTTTACGTTACGATATGATCCTCGCAGATAGCCAGCATGGTGAAGCTTACATGAATGAGCTGGTCAAACACCATGTCTCCGGGCAGTTAAAAGTTGCCCCTGAACATACCCAACCGGATGTTCTGGCACGCATGGGGAAACCTGGCTGCGATGATCTTCTGGCATTCAAGAGCAGATTTGAAAGTATTAACCAGGAAATTGGGAAAAAGCAATTCCTCAGTTACTACCTGATAGCTGCCTATCCCGGATGTACTGTAGAGGATATGCATGCACTCAAGCAATTTGCCCATCAAAATTTAGGTTTACTGCCGGAACAGGTGCAGGTTTTCACCCCAACACCATCCACCTACGCCAGCGTGATGTATTACACTGAAAAAGATCCCTTCACGGGTGAAAAGATGTTTGTTGAAAAGAATCCAGCGGGAAAGAAGCATCAAAAAGAGATCATCGCCGGGCACAACCAGCCACCCCGCCGTCACCGTCAGAAGAATCGATAGGGATCGATTTTTACTAAGCTCTAAATCGACCATTAAATCTGATGATGAATGACAACAATTAATCAGAAGGTGAGCAAAAGATAGACAATGGAAAAAACACCCAATATCACCACATCATTAGCCAAAATCCAGACTTGGGCACATGATTTCGCGCCGGATGTCACCTTTCGCCCGCCAGCCTCTCCTTTGGCTTTGGATAACTTTACGGAAAAAAGTGGTCTTAACCTGCCTGAAGAATTACGGCGTTTGCTATTGGTAACCGACGGTGAAACACGAAAATCTGCTGGGATGATAGGCAATTGGCGCTTGATGCCCATTAATGAAATCCAGGCGGTATGGGGATTGTTGTCAAAGTTAAACGAAAAGGGTGCTTTTTCGGGGCTGAACCCCAAGCCTTCACCTTACATCCATCGTAGTTGGTGGCTGGATACCTGGCTTCCGATCGTCAGCAGTGATGTCGGAGACTATTTCTGCCTGGATACCGATCCTCCTGATCCAAACCGATCCGGTCAGGTCATACTCTTTCTGCAAAATCAACCTGAACGCTATTTGATTGCGGAAAACCTGCAGACTTGGTTCACCAGGATCCTGCGAGATTTGGATTCGGGCGTCTACGAATATGACCCCGTAAAGGGATTTAATGGCGAAGCTTTCATGTGGTCTGCCCTGGAAGGCAAACATCTTTTCGATGATATCGAAGGAACTTTAGTAGTTGATCAATCATCATGACTGCTAAAACCCTCCATGGATTCAAAGAAGCTGAACTGGCACTTTTACAAAACCGCCAGGTGGGGAACACTTGTACATTACATGCTATCACGACGAGTCTGCGCTTGCTGTTGGGATTCAACCTTGACCCGATGGCACTCTCCGAAGAGGTTGATCAACTATGGTGGCGCGGCAAACTGATGCGCGTCTTCCCGGGTTGGGCTGTAACCCCAAAAGGGCAGGTTCGCATCCTAAGATATATAGCAAAAACACGGGGGTTAGCCGTTAATGCTGTTTTTCACAAAGGGATCCCCGAGATACTCCCGGGTACCCTTTCCGATGACACTGTCATTCCAATCATTACACTGACCTGGCTCTGGCGTCAGGCACCCCCCATTTTTTACGGTGAAGACCCACGCAAACTTAATACATCAAACAAGCCAGGCGGCCACAGCATGATCTTAGCTGCTTATGACCCTGACCATGCCGTGGGGGGAACTATTGCTGCACCCTGGGGTTTCATCAATCCCTGGAGGAATCAAGCCAATCGCCTCTACTGGATGCAAGATCACGATTTTCGTAAAGCCTGGCGGTTCAAAGTGCCCTTTAACGGACCTAACCCCCTTGTGTTGATTTATAGAACAACGTTTTAGATTTGAGGAAGTTTCTGAAAATCAGGATCACTTCTTTAAAAATCCACAATGTTCTAGATTAAGCTTGTTATTGGATCATTTTTGTTTGTGTGATATACGCCTTCAACCGCTCATAATCCTCTGGAAGATCCATATCCATCCCAAAGCCAGCTTCAGGAATGATGACCCCCCTGACTTTGACTCCAAATGAAGCGGATAAAGCACTTTCACCATCGTGCAATGAAGCTAATCCCATAAGATATTTAATAATCAAGGTCCATGTCCGTGGACGCTTTCCAATGTACGAAAGCATAGGTCCCATACTGATTTTTCGTGATTGCCGGTTGATTTGACGTCGCCGCAAGCTAAGCTCACCGATCACTCGCTGCAAATCTCGAATAACCCTTGGACTGAGCGCATACAGCTCGCCAGGAAAGACATCGCAATCCCGAAAATGTGCGACCACCCTGCCAGAATGCGGAAAGACTGCCTCAGCAACTGCCTCCGGTACGAGGGAAATATAGGCATCTCCACCTGGATCCTCCTGAATTTTTTCAAAGAATGCATTGATTTCATCCACTCGGATACCAGGGGCATCACAGGAGCTGATAACAACCAGATCAGGATGATGGCCCTGGCTTTCCAGGTATTCTATTCCAATAGCCAGTTTATCACCGAAATCAGTCGTGGATTCCATTGGGATATAATCGACATTAAAATCAAAGCTGGCATCCTCTTCACACAAACCAAGCAGATACAAGCCATCTATAAAGGGAGATTTTATCAATTCTTCCAGCTGCCAATCGATCAACCGCTTCCCTAAAAAAGGCAGCAATGCTTTTGACTTATATTTCCCTTCCGGATCAACTGCCTCTAGCAGCCTTCGCCGACGGGGATCGCGACCGCACATCACAAAGACGGGATATTTCGGGATCTCAATTGTCATCAATTTCTTTTCTCATTTCTTCTAAAATGCTTATTTTTCCATCGCTCCAATTATAATAGCAGTCATGAAAATCGATAACCCACCCTGCCTAAGTGCCTGCATCAAACAGAGGGGGACTAATAACAGCCTTGAAAATACAACCAACAGTCAATAGTATGAGGAAATTAAGCGATGATAAAATTCAGATGCGTGACCTTGTTATCTTTCTCCGTCTGCATCGTGTCTCTCTTTGCGATAACCCTACGGTCATCTCAAACTTCTTAAATTTTTATGCCTGATCTTTCTATCCAAACTTTTTTACCCCAGGTTAAAAAATACCTTCAAGCTGCGCGTCCTTTGAATATTCCTAATTGGTTACCAGACAAGGCGTTTACTATTGAAGCGCTTGCCCAGGGCGAATACAATATGAATTTCCTCATCCAGCAGGATGAGATCTCATGGGTGTTGCGATGCAACACCGGCTCACAAATCGGGTTGACAAAACAGGAACAAATTGCTTACGAATATCAGACGTTAGTTCTCTTGGAACCTGCAGAGATTGCACCAATTCCCTATTTTCTCGATAATTCCTTTCGGTTTCTCCCTTACGGCATACTTGGTATGTCCTACCTGGCTGGGGAGAAACTGGATTACCAACGTGATTTGGAGGATGCTGCCCGTTTGATGGCAAAATATCACCAGCTAGAAGTTTCTCAAGAAGCAGTTCACCTGATACGAGAAGATCACCCCTTATCCCTTACCTTTGAACGCTGTCAGCGGATGATGCAGGTCTACCTGGACTCTGATTTGGCAGAACCCAACATCAAAGCTTATCTTCAAGAGGTGCGTGCCTGGGCTAATGAAGCCCGCCATAAGGAGGAATATTACATCCATGATCCGTGGAATGGCATCATCAATACGGAAGTCAACAATACCAATTGGATTGTCGACCGTCAGGCGAAAACATTTCATCTTGTGGATTGGGAAAAACCACTCTGGGGTGATCCCTCCCAGGACCTCTCACACTTTCGTGTCCCAACCACAACCTTATGGAAGACGAATTACCGCATGTCAGAGGAGGATAAGTCGAAAATGATGAGAGCCTATCAAGAAGAGATCAGTGATCCGCATTTAAGGAATACCATCAACGAGCGCACCCGCTTGCGTGACCCCTTCAATTGCTTGCGGGGTGTCTCATGGTGCGCCATGGCCTGGGTTCAATACCGGATGGGAGATCATCTGCTAAAGAACCCCGATACTTTTCGAAAATTATCTCTCTATGTAGATATTAACTTTTTGCGAAGTTTATTTGATCCCTACCTCACTTCTAAGGATTGGGTCACATGATCACAAAAATTCAAACTGTGTCCTTTACAGCGGACAACGCACCTTCTCGGTGCGTTGTCAGTTAACTTACCAAAGACGATCCTCAAAGAATATTAGCTATTCTTTTATCAGTAAAAGCCCTCAGCAGGAAATTGTCACTTGCGAATGAATTTTATGCGTAAGGATTATCCACGCCGTAAAACTTGTAAACGGTCGTCACAATGCCAAAATCCTGGACTTCAGGCCAATGATCTTCATCAAACCCTGGCGCTTTCTCAAGGGTTTCTTGATCGATATCCAGGCGAAAACCCTCCTCATCGAGATCAACTTCTAACGAAGCCCAGGGGATGGCAAAAAGCTTGTCGCCTAACCCCAAGAATCCACCAAAGGAAAGCACAGCATAAACGATGCAACCTGTATCCAAATCAACCATGAAATCCTCGATTTTTCCCAGATCATCCCCATCTAAATTGCGTACAGGATCGCCAATTAATGTAGATGCAGATAATGCGCCTAAACGTTCTTTTTCAATCATAATCAATACCTCCCATGCTTTTGAACCATATCATGAGTTTATTGAATCCCCTGAGCAAAAACTATAAGTACATTGATCGTATTAAGTGTGGAATTCCTCAATTTGGTTAGGAAAACGTGAAAAACTGTGAAATGGTCTAACAGTATAATAAACAAACGGATTGTAATTAATGAAATCATAAATCATTCGGAGTGAGATGGCAGAAAAGGTTATCCTCGATTGCGATAATACCATGGGGTTGCTTTTCAAAGAAGTGGACGATGGATTGACCATTCTTCACTTATTAGGCCTTTCTGAAATTGATCTGCTGGGTATCACAACGACATTCGGCAATGGAAAAATCGAACAAGTTTTCAATCAAACGCAGCGTCTCATTAAGCATCTACAGATTGACCTTCCGGTTCTGATGGGAGCAGGCTTCAACGGACAGGAGCCTAACACACCTGCCGCACAATACCTGGTTGATATGGTCAATCAGCATCCCCAACAAGTCACGCTCCTTGCCACCGGGCCGGTGGGCAATTTATTCGCAGCAGCCCAAATTGATCCTCGATTTTTCCTAAAGGTCAAAGGTATTGTTGCCATGGGGGGGTATCTGCAGCCCGTCAAACTCGGTTATCGAAATTTACAGGAGATGAATTTTTCCGCCAATCCCATAGCGGCTCAAGAAATGCTTGGAGCACCTTGCCCGGTCACTGTCTTTCCTGCCCAAGCCTGTCTGGATGCCCCTTATCGCATGAAAGATATCCGTCGAGCTGACTATTGGCCAAAGTGGATCAAGCGTGCCCTCGTACAGTGGCTGATCACCTTTAGTTCCTATACAGGTGGGCGTGTTTTTTATTTGTGGGACTTGCTTCCCGCTGTTTATCTAACCAAACCAGACCTTTTTGATATTCGTTCTTTTCATCTGGGTTCATCTCTGGATGATTTTGCTGTAGGTAACCTCGTAAAGGGTGACCACAATAGTCCAATGATTAATATTTGCTCAAGAATTATCAATCACCAAGCATTCTTCACGCACCTGGAAAACACTTGGCGTAAAACCTATTCAATTTATTTATCATGACATATTGATTTCCAGGGCTTAAATTACATTAGAAAAGATCTATGAAAAATCTATCTCAAATGCCTAAATTCAATCCATTAATATCGGTGATTATTCCCTGCCTGAATGAAGCTGAAAATATCTGTGCCTGCATCCAATCAGCGGAAGGATCATATCCTTCCGACCAGGTTGAAATCATTGTTGTAGACGGCGAAAGCACCGATGAAACATTGTCTCTTATCCCCGAGCATATTACGGTCTTTCAAACGCAACCTAATCGGGCTCGACAAATGAACATGGGTGCAAAAGAAGCCAAAGGAGATATATTTGTTTTTTGCCATGCAGATACACAACTACCAAAGGGATGGCGTGAAAAAATGATCGCAAGCTTAGAGGACACATATGTTGTCGGGGGCGCATTTCAATCTCGATTAGAACCAGATGTTGGAAGTCTAAAGTGGATGAACCTGATCAAACTCCCAAAAAATTGGCGCTTTATGTACGGCGACCAGGGGATGTTTGTTCGCCGTACAATCTTTGAAGCCATTGGTGGTTTTCCTGAGGTCATCTTAATGGAAGATGTCGAACTTGCGCGTGGGATGGCTGAGAAAGGCAAAGTCACTCGGATTGATTTGCGCGTCATCACCGACAGTAGGAGAATGGTTGAAAAAGGCGTCCTCAATCAAATCATTGGCAATGCCTGGCGAATGATCCGTTATCTTTATTTCCAGGCGACACCTGAAGAGATTGCAAGCACTTACAGGTCATCCCGCGAGGAAACCATATGAATGATTATGTGATTCTGTTCGCCAAAAGCCCCTTCAACCAGGATGTAAAAACCCGTCTGGCAAAAGACATTGGCGCTGAAGCAGCCCAAGGAGTTTATACGCGCTTATTCTTTGAAACTTTATCAAAATTAATTGGAGAAGCGTCTGATACTGTCACCGTGAATTTGCACCTAGCAGAGTCCAAAAGTAAGCAATATTTTGGAGAAGCCTATCCTGAGTTGTTAATCAATTCTCAATGTGATGGAAGCTTTGGAAAACGAATGACCCATGCCCTGGAGTCAGTATTCGAATTGGGTGCCGACAGGGTGATTTTAACCGGTTCAGACATTCCCGGATTGGATTGGGACCTAATCAAGCAAGCATTTTGCCACATCAATGATCAGAACATTGTCCTTGGACCAACCTATGATGGTGGTTTCTACTTAATTGGAATGGCAACCCCGTGGAGAAAAATTTTTAAAAATATCCCATGGAGTACACCAGATGTTCTAAAAATATTGGTTGAAAATATCAAAGAATTAGGTAATGAAGTTTTTTTCCTGCCAAAACATTGGGACATCGACAACATAAATGATTTGCGATCCTGGCAAGCATCTTTGAGTCCGGGCAAGAAGAAAGAATAAAAAATTTCACTAGATTTGTATGAAATAGAGATAAAAGATGATGAATGAAAAGAAAAGTAATAGTCAATACATCCAAATAGGATTGCTGGCGATTATCCTGGTCATTTTCGGTCTCACCGCATGGTACTATTTCAGCCAATTTGACCGTTTTTCAGTGAATAACCTTCAGCAGTTTATCGCTGGATTTGGTGCTTGGGCACCCATTGTGTATGTCTTTATCTATACCATCAGCTCCCCAATTCCCTTCCTCGCGACAATCATCTCGGCTGCTGCAGGGCTGCTGTTTGGTGTTGTTCCCGGTATGGCCTTAGCCATGTTCTCTGCCACGCTTTCGGCTTTCATCCCATTTTACCTGGCACGCTCCTTAGGGCGTGAATGGGTGGAAAAACGCATCAAGAATGAAACACTCCAGGACGCTTACGAAAAATCGGAAGGACGCAGCGGATTTCTTTTTATCCTGCTGATGCGTCTCATTCCCGTACTCCCCTGGGAGGTGCAAAACTATATTGCTGGTCTGACCAAAGTGAAAATTCCCGCTTTCCTCTTCGGAACAATCCTTGGGATCATACCCGGGTCTTTTGCCTTGGCATTTCTTGGTGATTCTATCCGTGATCCTTCCTCCTGGGAATTCTTTGTCGCGATCGGTCTTAATGTGGTGGCATTCTTAATCCCTGCAGGTTACGTCTTGATCAAAAACCGTATTGAAAAACGAAAAACGCGTCAGGAAAAGTCAATGGAATCAGAAAATGAGGGCTCAGATGAAGTGGCCGAGTGAAGCATTTAAAAATAGCTTGCAAGAAATCACCGGTTTTGGTTTGGAAAACTGTATCGGTGCCAACAAATGCATGGAAGTTTGCCCGGTTAACCGCCTGGGGATCGACCAAAAAGAACTTGATTCAGTCCTGGTTTCTGGTCATTGGACTGATCGTGTCCAGACTTTTGTGGAAGAATGTGTACAGTGTGGAGATTGTACCTTAGCCTGCCCGGCATCTGTGCAGCGCGATCATATGGTGCTTGCCTTGAAACAAATGCTTCCTGAAGTACCTAAACCCTGGCGGCGATATAATGCCCTCAAAGGCCGCCAGGATCGGTTTTGGTTGATAGATCTTTACAATATTGCAGCCAGGGTTTTATACGGCCGCCTGGGCCAATACATTGATAAGACCCCGTTGGAGCAAAATGATTTACTCTTCTATTTTGGTTGTTATGTATTCAGTCCATCAAAAGCACCTGAAGCAACCCTGAAATTAGCGGATCGAATAGGATTGGATTACGAGGTTTTAGCGGGATTAAAATCTTGCTGCGGTTGGCCGCAGTATTTGACCGGGGATATGGGCTACGGCCAGGGTATGCTGCAATATTTGGATGGTTTAATCCAACAGGCTGAACCCAAAACAATCGTCACAGGTTGCGCGGAATGTTATGTTGCCCTTCTGCGCCTTAAGAAGAAAACAAGCGCGCCCTGGGAGGTGCTCACCACGCCGATGTGGCTTTTACACCATAAAGACTCATTAAATTGGCAAAAATTTCCTGATCCTATCGGGATCCATGATTCCTGCCATGTCAGCAAAAAGGTAGGAAAACCCGATCCTGCCCGCGAGCTGTTAGATTTGATGGCAGACCGTGTTGAACTCTACCAGACGCCAGAGGACTGTCTATGCTGCGGCTATTACAACATCCACATCAACGATACCCTCAATCGAGACCTTCACCAGCAGAAGTTGCAACACCTGGCTAAAGCAGGAGGAAAGGCAATGGCAGTTGAGTGCGTGACCTGCTGGGAAGCCTTTGATAAGTCTTTTACAGACGCAAATATTCCTCTATTGGAAATGATGGTAGCAGCTGAGATGGCAACCCGCAGCGAAGGAGAAGCCTAAAATGCCTCCACGAAATCTTCTGATCATAGGGAATGGTGTTGCCGGTGTCTCCGCCGCACAGCAAGCCCGTCAAACTGACCCAGATTGCCGAATCACACTCCTTCACAAGGAGAATTACCCCTTCTATTACCGTTCCTCACTCACAGAATGGATCACCGGAGAGTTAACCTCAGAGAATATTACAGCCCGGACGGATAGTTTCTATCATGCGATGCAAATTCAAAATATTTCTGGTACCGTAACCGGTGTCCTGCCCCAGGAAAAGATTGTGCAGTTACAGAATGGACGTGAATTAAATTATGACGCACTGTGTATTGCTACTGGGGCAAAAGCGAATAAAATCCTTTATGATGGGATCGATGAAAATTCGATCCTAACCTATCGCACAAAAGATGACGCAGAACGAATCAAGCTTGAGTTTTTAAATGAACCACGGGTTCTGATTGTGGGCGGCGGTGTTCTTGGGTTGGAATTGGCTGGGGGACTCCAGCGGTTGGGGATAGAAGATGTTGCGATTACCGAGTACATGGGGCATATTGCCAGGCCGATTCTGGATGAGGGTCTGGCACGTTGGCTTGAGGCAAAGATCCGCAAAGAAGGTTACAAGATCTACCTTGATGAAACCATCGACCATATTGAACAGGACGAAGCCATTTTTAAGAGTGGTAAAACCCATCACTTTGATCTTTTAATTGAATCGGTGGGTATCACACCCACCTATCCAAACATACCCGGATTAGAAACACGGAAAGGTATTCGGATTGATCCACACGGGCGAACGAACCTGGAAAATATTTATGCCTGTGGCGATTGTACGGAAATGTTTAATGAAACAACGGGGGAGTGGCAAACAACCCGGATTTGGTACGACTGCGCCAGGCAAGGCCGGGCTGCCGGCACAGCCATGGCTGGTGGGGCAAAACCAATCAAAAAACAGGCTGTCTTCAACTGCTCTTACATATATAATGAAAAATATAGCTATATTGGGGAACCCCACGGGGAAGGAGACATTTATCGTTATCAACACAATGACGCTCATCGCAAGATTCATTTGGTGAATGGGCGACTGGTCGGGGCACTTCTGATTAATGACCGCCATGGAACAACCCCGATTTATGCCTGCGTCGGTAAAAACCTTGAAGAATTTGGGGAGGACCTTGCTCATCCTGATTTTGATTGGAATGCCATTTCAGGCCAGGATTGGGACTATCGTTTTTTCTGATCACGCGTCCCTGGAAAATTCGAAGATGGTGCCTCAATCCCCATGGGATCTTCAATGATATCTTCGGAGTTAATATTCCTATCGGAAGGAAAACAAATTCAAACAAAATGCCTCAGTTAAGGGCGTTTTCAAGCTTCTCAGTCCCCGCCTGAATCCGGTTTATGGTTTCTTTTTTACCTAAGACCTCAGCCAAAGCTGTTGCCCCTCCAGGTGTCACAGCTACACCTGAAAGTGCGGTACGAATTGGCCACATTACCGTCCCCGTTTTAAATCCTCTTTCCTTGGCAAACGCCTTTAAGGTCACATACAGGTTTTCATTATCCCAGGTCTCCAGATCTGCTAATATCGGCAGAGAATCCTTGAGGATAAGCAGGCTGCTCTCAAGATCAGATTTTGACTTTTCATGGACATACATGTCAATATCATAGTCAGGCACTGCCACAAAGAAGTGCACCATTTCAGGGATATCCTTCAATTTTTCTGTCCGAACCTGCAGTAACTCACTGACTTTCCGGGTATTGTAACCCGATAAGGAGTCTGGATAATAGGGTTCTGCCAATTGATGGAAATCATCCAAAGAAAGAGCACGGATATGTTCTCCATTCAACCAGGTTAATTTATCAAAGGAAAATGCCGCGCTCGATTTATTGATACGTTCAATGGAAAAAACCGTTTGGAGTTCTCCCAAAGTGAAAAATTCCTGGTCATTACCCGGGCTCCACCCCAATAAAGCAATATAATTCACAATCGCTTCTGGAAGGTATCCCCTATTTACCAGGTCTTCAAAGGAGGGATCCCCCAGGCGTTTGCTGAACTTGGTGCCATCCTCTTTGATGATCAGGGGCAGGTGTACGTATACCGGGATAGGCCAGCCAAAACTCTCGTACAATAAATTGTATTTAGGCGTGGATGATAGATACTCCTGACCACGCATCACATGTGTGATCGCCATCAAGTGGTCGTCTACCACATTTGCAAAATTATAGGTTGGGAAGCCATCCGATTTAAGCAGGACCTGGTCGTCCAACTGTGAATTCTCAACGCTAATCTCACCATATACAACGTCCACAAATGTGGTACTGCCTTCATCCGGGATACGTTGTCGGATCACAAAGGATTCTCCAGCATCCATCTTGGTGGCAACCTCTTCCTGGGTCAAAAAACGACAGGGATCCCTGCGAAGCGGACCCTCTTCTTCATCCACTTGCTGTGACCCTCTTTTACAAAAACAACGATAGGCTGCCCCAAGGGAAAGCAAGCGCTGGGCATGTTCTTGATAGATTGGCAACCTTTGGGATTGGACATAGGGCCCGAAACCCCCATCCTTAATGGGACCCTCATCGTAATCCAAACCCGCCATTTCCAAGCTTTTATAAATCGCGGCGAGGGCTTCAGGCACATTACGCTCCTGGTCGGTATCCTCAATACGCAGGATAAAAACACCATTATGGCGCCTTGCGGTCAGAAAAGCATACAGGGCTGTGCGCAAATTACCAATGTGCATATAGCCAGTTGGGCTGGGAGCAAACCGGGTTCTAACCATTAGAAGAATAGACCTTTCCTTGTGAAGTATGTAAAAATCCTACCACATCCATCCCTGGACGAGTACTCAAACAACCTCGAGTTCATCTAAGCCGGGCATCTTAGGAAAAGCCGCATGCGGCTCGGCTTGGTACCAAAATGCGACGGAAGCAATGTCATCCGATCGCTGGAGATAACGATTGGGCTTTACTTCCCGCCAGCCCAAGGCTTGAATCGTCACTTTCAAGTCGGTTTGAAAACGAATAGGGTCCATCACATGCCAGCGGTACAAGCCAAAGCGGGTCTGGCTGTCCATCAACCCGTCGGGCTGGATCACCTGGGGTAATCCTAAAAATGGCGTGGTATAAACACCGTATTGCCGGGCTTCACCTTCGCCCTCCACAAATCCCCAAGCACCCCCAAAATAATCCTCCGTGCCAGTCCCACAGATGGTGGGAAATTCGCTGTCGCCATCAATATAGAACTTGATTTCTCCCTCGCCCCACCAACCAGATTGATTGACACCCCAGGCCATATAAGTGCCTACGTAGTGACCCTGCCCCTGCACATCATCTAAGATCCTGTAGACTTTTCCCTTTTCGAGCGGATTTTCTCGTCGCCAACGTGCATGAAAGGTCGCACAATCATCTGGTATATCTGTCAGGGTATAGGTGATCTGATAGAAGAAATGTTTCACAGGTTCTATGCCGATATTTTCAATCGTAATTCTGGCATTCTTGTGGAATGGCATCTCCCAATAGCTGTTAAATCCACCATTTGGATTCACAGCGACCGGTAGGGAGTTTAAATGGCAGTATTTCATCCACCCTGAACAGAAAAAGTCCCCATAGGGTACTTCAATCGATGGCTCTTCTTCGTCATCCCAATAAAAGCGCAGGATGAGAGAACGCCAGAACTTAACAGCGGCTGTGAACCAGATATGCTGAATGACACCGGGGCCATCGATGGCTGCTAATGTGACAGTCTCCCCCGGGTCAATCCGAATGCACGGTGAAACCTTCCAGCCCCGACCTAAATCCCGGGCGGCTTCCGAAATCTCTGAGCCGATTTCAGCTTGACAGCCACCCCCTTTTTCGCCAAGTTTATTCTCAGCGCTGATTGAGCGGGTTTTTGCATCAGACAAACGGGGTAAATTCCCCAAATTGAGACCAAATCCATCGAAAGCCATCATTCACTCCTTAAGGTTTTTGGAACGACATATATCTGCACATTTCCCTGGTCAAACCCCGCTTCGAGGTTGAAGGAAAACTTGTCCTGGCTGACCGCATAAGTACTTCTTTCCAAATTTCCAATAAAAATGTATCGAATATCATATCGCTTGATGATTTCTAAAGCGGTTCTCCAATCGGGAGTTTCATAAAGGGTTCGCATATCCGGTTCGCGGTTCCCAACCTCATCATATCCCCCGCGCCATTGTCCCTCATGACCTGGCCATCCCAAGACAGAGGGTTGCCCCGAAAGGGTTGAGACACGGGCATACCCCGAATATTGTCCGCCAACAGCCTCAGCAACGACGCCAAAGGGTGCCTGCGATAACCAGCGAATGCCATCTGCCTCATCAGGACTCTGGCGGGCATAATAGGCACTGGCATCCAAAGTATAGCCCTCGGCAGGTTGGAAATTGTTGGTTTTATTCGGAAAAGCAAGGACTGGATAGAGCAGGCCCAAGATCAAAAATAATGTCAGAAGCAACTTCGAATACCATCGGCCTTTTTTTAAGATTAAAACTGAGGCAAATGCAGCAGAAAGAGACCATAACATCCAGGCTTGAAAGTAAAACTTGAATATGGTGTTCATTCGGGCGCCAAAAACATCCCGAAGGTAGACAAATTCTGGGGCGAGGACCATCACGCCCCCCAGGACGATCATCAATAACACAAAGGGCAAAGAGTCATCTTGGTCCTCAGTCTCTTCATGCTTTGAAGATATCCCAAGCAGATAGGCCAAACCAATCACTAACAAGCTTAAAAGTGTAACCAGGGTGAAACCATAGCGCAGCCTGTGTACAAAGGCTGAAAACAGCAAGCCCCAATAATTTGTCTCACCCTGGGAAACAATGATATCCTGTCCAAATTGTGTTTGGGCAACGATAAAACCCAGAAGGATTGAGATAAAGAAAAGAAATAAAAAGAGGGAAAGGACAATTTTGACACTTGAACCCCAAACAGTCCGGTATTTTTGACGCCACAACCATCCAAAAAACAGGAATATCGGTACAAAAAGCGCACCAAACATCAGCCAGAGATAAAGCCCACGGGTGGGATAAAACACATTCGGTAAAATGCCACCCGCTTGAGACTGAAAACTGATGAAAAATGGCGCATATAAAACCAGGGAAAGCACACCCAGGGGCAGGGCAAATCCAAACAACTCAAACAAGCGCCGCCATTCCCAACCTTTTTGACGGACACGCCATAAAATAAAGGCTCCCACCACCAGGCTGAAGTAGACGGGCAGGTCCCAGGTGTTTAAAAATGCAATCCCACCCAGGGTAATCGCCGCAACCAATAACAGATCCAGTCGATAGAGCAAACTTCTCTTTTTGCTTTGGCTTGGTAGTTCCAGACCGCCCAGAAAAATATTCAGGGATAAGCCAATCACCAGCATCACGAATGGCATCACCAGAACGTGGGGGTGCAGGTCGCCCAATACAAAGGAAAAGGCAGGAAATTCGTCAATTGGAGACAAAGGGCTGACGTTCCCCAGAAGGTCAATATCCTGGATAACCCGTGAGGCTTGCCACCACCACCAAAAGCGTTGGGGAATCCAGGTAAGCGGTTGGGAGGGCGGCGCATTGAGCGACTCAATATTGATCCATACCCAAAATCGGGAGGTACCTGAAACCAGATCCCACCCCACACCAGCCTGGTGCAGCATTTCCAACAGGACTTCTAAGTTGCTGACAAATAGTAAAAAAAGTGGACCGAATAACGCCCAAACCAAATTTTTACCTTGATCCCAGTCTTTCTTCCCAAAATACATCAGCATGTTGTAAAGGACACTGTAAGCACCGGTCGCACTCATGCTAAAAACAACAACGAGCATCAAGTTAAATGCCACCGCACCCGGAGTTGCGGTTATTTTCGCCAGCATCCCTGCTAAAATATAACCAAAATGGTAATAGGATATGGCATATCCCGAAAGCCAGGGGTCGTGTGGAGGAAAGCTGCGGGAATTTAGAATGGCGTTGATGAAAGCTAATTCCATAGGTTTTTCTGTCCCGGTAGCGTCCGGGTCAGAAGAACGCACCAGCGTCATAAATGTGAAACTCACCAGAAAAACCGCTTCAGTCAACAGAATTAGACGCCGATTTTCTTTTATCCAGCTCAGGATCTCATCCCGCTGGCGCCATCCCGCCCAAATACTGGCGGAGATTAAAATCACCAATCCCAACAGGACACCGCCAGGTCGATTCTCTAAGATACCCAGGTTGTTTAGCAACCAGAAACCAAATCCCCACAACAGTAAACCTAAGGCGCGACTTAAACCATATCCTCGATCCGCCAATCGGGAGAAGAGATGCCACGTTAATGGAAAGGTCATCCATCCCAGGATGAGGAGCAGGAGATACCAGGATAAAAGATGCCAGATCAAATAAATTCCTCTAATCCTTCAAAGTACAACATTCTAACTGAAGATTGAAACACCTTGTTTCGTTGCTAATTATAATTAAGATACTGTAACAACATGGAAATCCCATGTTCTATTGTTCTACCCCAAAATACTCCTTTAAGATTTCGATTGGAACAAAATCGATTATTTATCCGTCTAGGCTTAAAAAATACAATAAAAAGGAAATACCTTGCAAGCAACAACCTCCCCCAAAACCTCCCGGCGGAGAACATCCACCCCTGCTGTTGCCGTACCGGTGAAAAGTCGAAGGATTAGGCCAGCCGTTGTATGGGTCAGCCTGGTCTCAATCATGGTCATAATTCCCTTGCTGTTTATGGCGCTTGCCGTTGTTGCTTTCCAAATATTCCAATGGAACCTGCCGAATGTGACCATTCTTGACCTGGATGTTGGGATGATGAACCCGGAACAAACTGCGGAAAAAGTCGACCGCCAATGGAACCGCAACCGTACCATCCTGGCTTCATCCAATACAAAGGTAGCATCGCATTATGCCTTCTCCCCAAAAGCATTGGGCTATTGGGTGGACCCAGCAGCCACAGCCTTTTCCGCCAACAGCGTTGGCCGGCGTGCAGAGGTCTTAAATGATCTGGGGGCTGTCCTCCGCTCAGATCCACAAGTGATACTGCCGACCATTTACTTCGATGAATCCGCTGCAAGGGAAACCCTCAAAATCCTTGCTGAGGATTTCCTGCTCCCGCCTGAGAATGCCGCTGTTGTATATCAAGATTCACAGTGGGAGATCCAACCCGGTGCAGACGGGCAAGCATTGGATATCGAAACAACACTTCAACATCTCCAACAGGATGCTTTCACCAACCTTCTCACCCAATCTGCGACCCTATTCGTCAAACCGCTGGCCATTGAAATTCCGGATCTAAAACCAGTATTGAGCCAGATTGACTCCCTGACATCCCTCAATCCCTGTTTGGTAGCCTATGACCCGATCCTTGACGAAACCTACACATTTGACGTTCCTCAAACCATTAAGAACACCTGGATCGAATTGGACCCCAACACCTATCAGGTGAGTTTTGAGATTGAGAATGAATCCCTGCAAGAATTGATTAACACTTGGGAAAGAGAATTGGGAGAGGGTCGCACCTTTGAGAATCTCCCTGTATGGGATGAGATCAGCCAATCCTGGGAAAATGGTGACACAGTGAATGCAGTTATCCATCATTCAAGCACTACCTACCAGGTTCAACCCGGTGAGAGCCTATGGTCAATCTCACTGGATTTGGGGATGCCCATGTGGCGCATCATGGAAGCAAACCCGGGGCTGACCACCAGCAATCTTGAAGCAGGAGTGCAGCTTACAATCCCATCTAAAAATGACCTGCTGCCTTTACCAGTTATCCCCAACAAACGCATCCTGATCGATATCAGCGATCAATCCATGACCGTGCTTGAGAACGGCCAGGTACGCAATCAGCATATTGTCAGTACTGGCATGTCCGATTCACCGACAATGGCAGGCGTTTTCCAGGTCCAAACCCATGAAATCAACGCCTATGCTTCAAATTGGGATTTATATATGCCGCACTTCATGGGTATTTATGAAGCCTGGCCGGATTTTATGAACGGCATCCACGGACTGCCGCTGCTCGCCAATGGTCGGCGCCTTTGGGCCAGCTCCCTTGGCTCACCAGCTTCTTATGGCTGTATCATCCTTGATCTGGATGCTGCTGAAGATCTGTACCAGTGGGCAGATCCTGGCGTGGTTGTGGAGATCACCCAATAGGTTTAAAATAAGTCTAGCAAGATATCACCACAGCGCGCCCACATAGTCTAATTGAATGTGGAATATAACTTGCATTAATCATCCCAGAAAATCGCATGAGCAAATGAGACCACGTACACATGGGTATCCAAATTTCAGATTTTTTAAGCCTGCTTAACCAACCGCCTTGCAACCTGATCTACCACCTGGTGGTTGGATTGACATGGGTTCTGATCTTATTAGCTGCTGGCAGTCACATAAATGAAAGCGAAAAACGGTTGCAGGTGAGACATGTGATGATCGGGGCTTTCATCTTGCTTGCGATTCAAATCATCCTGTTTACCCTCGATTTTCTCCCTGTCCCTGGCATCCAAAACCAGGGCGAAATCAATGCCATCATCCAGCGTTTTGCAGGCGCTTTGCTGGTGCTTTGGCTGGCCTGGACTTATCTCCAACCGCAACAACCCTTTTTATTCACAGGTATCAGCATTTTTATCAGCTTGGCTCTGACTTTTTTTCTCGGAGTTACATTCTTCGTGCTCCGCTTCCCGCCTTTAGCATTTCTGGGGCTTGCACCTCTCCTCCCAATCATGTGGGAAATGATTACTCTCTTATTGATTGTAGTTGCCATCATTTTGATTTTAGTTAACAAACCGGAGCAGTGGAGTATTGCACTCGCCATTCTCATCACCTTGATGGCAGGCTATTTGCTTCAAATCCTGATCCCAGCAGGAAGATCCCAACAAATGGGGCTGGTCCGATTAGCGAAAATCCTGGGTTTGCCCTGGAGTATCGCCTTGCTTCAGCGTTATATATCTCTCAAACCGGCTGAACAGATCGAGGAATCAAATGAGACTTCTCAAAAGGCAGCTCAAAAGGTCGATACCAAGCCCACATTGGTAGATGAACTCCTTCAAATTGCATTACGTGAAGATCTCGAGGAAAGGTTTCAAGCTGTCGCCCGGGCGATGAGTTACAGCGCCATTTCAGATATCTGTTATATTGCGCGTATCCCTGAACAAAAAGATACGATCGAACTCGTCGCAGGTTATGACCTGATCCGGGAGGAAATTACCCCCACGGCAACCTATCCGCGTGATAGTTTCCTCCATATTATGGACGCCTGGGAAGACCAGCACAGCCTCACATTATCCGAAGCAGATCAAGACACCCGTGATGCAGTGACCCTGACCTTGCTTTTGCGTTATCATCGCATCGGTCACCTTTTTGCATTTCCACTTTCGCTGCCTGGCCGCGACCTGGTTGGCGGGGTGATCTTTCTCTCCCCTTATACAGATAAAACCTGGGGAAGGAAAACCCAAGCGTTAATGGATGAGATCAATCAGACTTTGGCTGCAGTCCTTTTCGAGCCCACGCCCTCTCAGCAATACCAGGAGGCATTGAAACGCGCAAAAACACGCGAAATGGCACTGAACGCAGATAAAAAAGCCCTGACAACGGCGTTGACCAAGTTGGGTGCCACATTGGATGAACAGGAAACAACCCTCAAGCAGCTCAAGGCAAAGTTTCAAATTGAACGTCTGGAGATCCTCAAAGAGCTCAACACCTGTCGGGAAAAACGCCAGTCCCTAACATCTCAAATCGAGGTGAGTAAAAGTCGTGACCTGGAATTGGAACAATTGACCGCAGAAATCCGTCAATTAATCAGAGAACGTGATCAGTTAAAAATGGACCTTTCGCGGGCGAATGCCCGAATCCGGGAATTGGAACACCAAACCGGTCAAACCGGTCCAATCCGACTATCCATCGACAGCCAGGTTCTAAGTCTGGATTCGGC
>Ga0207796_1000168_pt1 | contig 28622 bp, 21 predicted proteins | sample Pon1CUnioCityCA_6_FD_187274 | JGI IMG/M metagenome (GOLD analysis project Ga0207796, IMG submission 187274) | Marine sediment microbial community from Union City, CA, USA - Pond 1C Sediment 1 (SPAdes) | ecosystem: Environmental > Aquatic > Marine > Intertidal zone > Salt pond sediment ... | reverse complement strand
CTGGGGATTCGCCGCCTTGCAGCCCTCCAGAATCCCCCTCACCTCCTGGACGTACTCCACGGGGATATCCGGCTCGATATTCTCCGAGAGGCGGTGCAGCATGCCCTCCAGAAACTCGCCCAGAGCATCGGCCAGTGCATCACTCTGGAAATGGACATCGACGAACTCAAAGATGACCTTCCTATTGAACTCGTGGCACATCCGCGAGATCTCTGGCTCTGCCATCAAACCCAGCAGGTAGCCCATCTCAAAGTGCGTGCCTTCCACATAGTAGGCCTTCTTTACCTTGCCTGGCAGGTGGCAGGCAGACAAATTAGAGGCCCGTACCCCCACCCGTCCCTCGTAGGTGAAAACGTCTTGAGCAGGGTCCGCCACAAAGGGAGGATCTTCAGCTTGAAACGCCCGGATGATGCGCTCGACCTCGTTCTCTTTTCCCTCGTTTGGTCCCATCGCTGACCTCCTTCAAACACCCTGTGAGAACACACTGCAAAGGAAGTGAGATTGTGGCCATGAACCGCCGTAGTGGTGACGTAGGCGAACTGCCCACATTATAGCCGAGTCGACATATTCTGTAAAGCCGGCGCCAGCAGTGCTAGGCTATCGCTTCAGCTGAAAGCTCGCGCTACCCCGATTGCACCTCCAGATCCTCCGCCGATTCTCATCCGGTGCACGTCCACTTGATCAAGTCAGCCGCCATAACCCGCAAGAGAAATGAACCTGCGCAACTCTGAGGCCCGTTCCCGCCGGGCGTGGGCTGTGGCCCGAACGGAGCTAGACTTTGACGTTTCACTACTTGTCCACCAGTGCCGATTGTTTTTCCCTTCGATCTGGAGTATAATGGATGTGACACCAAACACCTGCTGCTCCATGGGAGACAGGATCGTTGAGAGATCTCTTCGAGCTTGTCCCTGGAGATAGAAAGGTTGGACGCGATGAAACGAGATTGGAGATGGTGGCTCACGAGCATACTGTGGCTAGCCCTGATCCTCTCCAGCGCGACGGCGGTGGTAGCTCAGGACGGCGCGCCGCGCCACGTCAACGTGCTGGAGATCGAGGGTGCGGTCACACCGGTCATGATCAGCTACATAGAGCGCGGGATCGACACCTCTGAGGAAGACGGTGCAGAGGCGCTGATCATCAAGCTCAACACGCCGGGCGGGCAGGTCGACCTGATGAACGAAATCGTGCAACTCCTGCTCGAGGCCGGGGTGCCGACGGTCGTCTATGTATCTCCCCGTGGTGCCTACGCCGCTTCGGCCGGTACCCTGATCACCCTGGGCGCACATGTAGCTGCCATGGCTCCCGGCACGACGATCGGCGCCGCCAGCCCGGTCGGCAGCGAGGGCGAGGACCTGGGCGAGACGATGGAGCAAAAGATCAAGGAGGATCTGCGGGCACAGGCGCGGGCTCTGGCGGCGCGGCGCGGCGAGGAGGCCATTGCCTGGGCCGAGTCGGCCATCGAAGAGGCCAAAGCCGCCACCGCTGAGGAAGCGCTGCAGATTGGCGTGATCGACGTCATCGCCAGTGACCTGGGCGACCTGGTGGCCCAGCTCGATGGTCTGACCGTGGAGGTCCGCGGGCAGGAAACAACCCTCAATGTAGCGGGCGCCGAGGTGCGCGAGCTGCCGATGAACTTTGTCGAGCAGTTCCTGCACATCGTCACCAACCCGACCATTGCCTTTATCTTGCTGACCATCGGCGTCAACGCCATACTTTTCGAGCTGTCCAGCCCTGGCGGCTACGCGGCTGGCATAATCGGTGTCCTGAGCCTGCTGGTGGCCTTTTATGCACTGGGCGTGCTGCCCGTGAATTACACCGGATTGCTCCTCATCGGGCTGGCCTTTGTCTTGTTCATAGTCGATCTCAAGGCGCCGACCCACGGCGTGCTGACCACCGGCGGGGTCGTATCGTTGGCCGCAGGGGCGCTGCTGCTCTTCAACTCTCCCTTGTACCAGGTCTCTCTCGTCGCCGTCGTATCAGTGGCTCTGGTAACTGGTCTCTTCTTTGCCTTTGCGCTTGCCAAGGTGGTTCAAGCCCAAAGAAGGCCCGCTGTTACCGGGCGTGAGGGGTTGGTCGGCCAGCTTGCCCAGGCGCGCACCGCCCTGGAGCCGCAAGGAAAGGTGTTCCTCAAAGGAGAGCTGTGGGATGCCATCGCCCTGGACGCCCCCATCGGGGCAGGCGAGACCGTTGAGATTGTAGCTGCGGAGCAGTTCCAACTACAGGTGAGGAGGGCAGGGCTGCCCTGAGCAGGCTATAGCCTCCAGCGCTGTGCCATGATCTCTTTTGCCAGCGCGCGGTACTCTCGCGTCCCCCTATGATCCGGGGCATATTCCACAATCGACTGGCTGGCAACCGAGGCCTCCGCAAAACGAATGCTCTTGTGGATGATCGACTGGAACACCTTGGGCCCAAAGACGGAGCGCAACTCGTCCAGCACCTCCCGGTGGTGGATCGTGCCTGTCGAGTACATAGTCACCAGGATGCCGCCCAACTCCAGATCATTGTTGACACGTACTTTGATCCAGTCGATCGCCTGCAAGAGCATCCGGATGCCGCGCATGGCGAAATACTCGCACTGCATGGGGATCACGGCTTGCTGGCACGCCGTCAGTGCATTGATCGTCAGCAAGCCAAGATTGGGAGGGCAGTCCAGCAGGATGAAATCGTACCTGTCCGCGATCGGATCCAAGATCCGCTGCAGGATATACTCGCGACGGATCTCAGCAATAAGCTCCATTTCGGCCGATGCCAGTTCGATATTGGAGGGGATCAGCTCCAAATTGGGCCGGAGGGGATAGACTACCCTATTTATGTCGAACTCGGGATCCATCATGGCCGTATAGACCGTGTGATCCAGGCCAGCGCCCTCGACGCCCAACCCAACTGACAGCGCGCCCTGCGGGTCCAGATCCACAACAAGTGTGTTCTGCTCGAGCTCTGCCAGCGCCACACTCAGATTGATTGCCGAGGTGGTCTTGCCTACTCCACCCTTCTGATTTACGATAGCAAGCGTGCGCGTCTCCTCCCAGGTCATGCGCTTACTCCCTCTCTACCGCGCTGGCCCTAATTGCCATTCGGGTTCACCGGCGGCATAGCCTCAACCAGAGCAGCCAACCGCGCATAATCAACGGCCCCTCGCGCTCCGGGTTGGTACTCAAAAATCGTCTTGCCCTCACCTGGAGCCTCTGACAACTTGGTATCGATCCGGATCGGGTGCGTGACCCGCGAGCCAAACTCCCTGGCCAGGGTCTGCAGCACCATAGTGCTGACACGACGGCGCGCATCGAAAAAAGTGGGGATGATCAGCCGGATCACGGCCCCGCCCCCCATAAGGCGGCTGACATCTCGCAAATAGCGCATGAACTGCCTCGCCCCGGCTATCGCTAGCATCTCCATGGATACCGGAACAAAGACTTCCTGCACGTACGCGATCGCATTCACTGTTAGCACAGAGACAGAGGGAGCGCAGTCCAACACCTGGTAGTCGTAGCCATTCACGCGAGCCAGCACATCCGAAAGAATCCGCTCTCGGGCCAACTCCAGAACCATCCGCTGTTGGGCCTTGAACAATCGCAGGTCAGCGGGCAGAATGTCCAAGTTCTTCCGGGCGGGCACTATCGTAGCCTCGGCCTTGGCCTTGCGCAACAAAACCTCTGCCAGCGTATCCTTGTAGCCTGTGATCCCCAGACAAATGGAGACATTGGCCTGGGTGTCAGTATCTATGATAAGAACCCGCCGCCCGCGGCGCGCCAGAGCGTCGCCCAGGCTAACAGCTGTCGTGGTTTTGCCGATGCCACCCTTGAACCCGACGATGGCGATCTTGCGCATGACGCTTTCCTGTTGCGCCTATGGATGGGCGCCAGATTGAACCTGCTGCAAACGACGCTGCCACCGCACAGAACATCCTCCGGTGCCAGGTCGTTCCGGGTCACGAATGCCGCGTCCACTTCAGAGGTGTGCTCACCATTCGAGAAACCAGCCATTGGGCGAGCGGACTCCGGGTTTCCCTGAACAAATGGCCGCCACCAATATTCTAACAGAAATGGGTGAAAACGTCAACTCTAACCGCAGATTATTGTTCCGCCGCTGCTGATGAGCTCCTTCCCAGATGCAACAACCGATACCACAGGCAATCGGCTCGCCGTCAGATTTGACGGAACGGGCAACCAGGGCTATACTGTCCTGAATACTATTGAAAAGTCTTTTCAGTTAGAACCATGCTAGACGAGAACGAGATCGTCCAACAACTCAGCCAGGCGGGCTACCGCATCACCCAGCCTCGACGCGCCGTCATCCGGGCGCTGCTGGAGGATGAGGGCTATGCCAGCCCGTCAGAACTACGCCAGCAGGCCAGGCTGTACTGTCCAACAGTCGGGCTGGTGACTGTCTACCGCACCCTGGATCTGTTGTCCGAGCTAGGCTTTGTGCGGCGTATCCACGCTGAGGACGGATGTCGTGGCTACGCCACGGCCAACCACGGTCATAACCACCACCTGATCTGCCGTCGCTGCGGGGCAGCCGTCGAGTTTCAGGGGTGTGATCTGTCGCCATTCCTGGCTCGCATCAGCCAGCAGACCGGCTACAAGATCGAAGATCACATCTTGGAGTTGGTTGGCGTGTGTGCCATGTGCCAGTAGCCACTGGATTTGTCAATATGCCACCATATCTGCCGCCAAGGAGGAAGCACTGGATCGCAAGATGAGAAACCACAGACATGACCTGCTTATTCAGCTCAGTCTGGTGCTGTTGCTGCTAGCTGCGACAGGCGCCTGCAGCAGCACCCCCGAGTCCCATAGCATACAAGACCCCACCCAGATCGAACCGGTCCCGCTCGAAGCAGGAGAGAGCCTACAGGTTGTCGCCACAACCAACATCGTCGGCGATGTCGTCCACCAGGTGGGCGGCGACCATATCGCGCTGAATACACTCATGGGCATAGGCATCGATCCCCACAGCTACGTGCCCAGCCCGGCTGACTCTGCTGCCATCCACGATGCCCATGTCGTATTCGCCAACGGCGCGGGCCTCGAATCAGATCTGGAACAAGTCTTTGAGGGCGCAGGAGGCGATGCTCTCCACGTGTACCTGTCTGATGGACTGCAACACCGGCTGATCGGGGGTGAGCTGGAAGAAGCTGAGGACGAGCACGAGCACAACGAAGGGGAGATCGATCCCCATGTCTGGTTCGACGTTAACAATGTGATCCTCTGGGTAGACACCATCGAGCAAGTGCTGAGTGCCCTGGATCCGGCCAATGCAGCCGCATATCAGGCCAACGCTGCCAGCTACACACAAGAGCTGGAAGACCTGGATGCGTGGGTTGTCGAGCAGCTGGCCACCATTCCCGAGGCCAATCGCAAGCTGGTCACCAACCACCCCACCTTTGGCTACCTTGCGGGGCGGTATGGCCTGGAGCAAGTCGGTGCCGTATATCCCTTCAGCCCTTCAGCCGAGCCCTCCGCGAGAGATATCGCCTCGCTGCAGGATGCTATCCGAGAATTCAATGTGCCCGCTGTCTTTGCCGAGAGCACGGTGAACCCTAAACTGGCCGAGCAGGTAGCGGCTGACACGGGCATCGAGCTGGTAGCCCTGTATAGTGGCTCGCTGGGCGGCCCCGGCAGCGGAGCCGAGACATACATAGAGCTGATCCGCTACGACATCAGCGCCATCGCCGAAGCGCTAAAGTGAGGCACGACACAGCAAGCTGCCGCACCAGGAAGGCATGCGCCAGGGGTGCACCGCGCCCCAACGCATGGAGGTAACAAGAGCCCATGCCCGTGATCCTGAAAGTAGACAACCTCACAGTCAAATACAATGACAAGTATGCTCTGGAGGACGTGAGTTTCAGCGTGCAGCAGGGGGAGCGTGTGGCCATCGTCGGCCCCAACGGAGCCGGCAAGAGCACCCTGTTCAAGGCTCTGATCGGCCTGCTGCATCCCACCAGGGGCACACTCAATGCCAACGGAGCCGAGTTTGGCTATGTCACCCAGCGCTCTGTGGTCGACTGGAGCTTTCCGGTGACGGTGCATGACACGGTCATGATGGGCCGCATCGCCAAGATGGGCTGGCTGCGCTGGCAACGGCCTCGAGACCGGGAAATCGTGCGGCAGTGCCTGTCCCAGGTAGGCATGCTCGAATACGCCAACACCCAGATCGCCGAGCTCTCTGGGGGGCAGCAGCAGCGGGTGTTCATCGCCCGGGCGCTGGCTCAGGAAGCCACCATCCTGCTCATGGACGAGCCGTTCAGCGGCGTTGACGCGCCTTCGACAGAGGCAATCATGGAGATTGTGGAGCACCTGCCCGATCATGGTGTGACCGTGCTGGTGTCCACCCACGACCTCAACCTGGCTGCGGAGCGCTTTGATCGACTGGCCCTCCTCAACCGCCAGATGATCGCCTACGGCCCCCCTCAGGACGTGATCAACTCCCAGTCGCTGGCAGCGGCCTACGGCGGACAGGCGCTCTGGCAGGGTGACGATTATGCCATGGTCCTCGGCGACATCGATTGCTGCGGCGAAGGAGGACATAGCCATGACTGATATCCTGGAGCTGCTAGCCCAGCCGCTGCGCTACCCCTTTATGATCCGGGGGCTGCTAGCATCGCTCATGGTAGGAACCATCTGTGCCGTCGTGGGCACCTATGTAGTGCTGCGCGGCATGGCCTTCTTCGGTGACGCCCTGGCTCACGCCATTTTGCCGGGTATCGCTGTGGCCTACCTGCTCCAGATCAACCTCTTCTGGGGTGCCCTGATCATGGGCCTGCTAACCGCCGTCGGCATCGGCTATGTGAGCGAGCGTGGCCAGGTAAAAGAGGACACAGCCATCGGCGTCATTTTCGCCGCCTCATTTGCTCTGGGGGTCGCCCTGCTCTCCACCGTACAGACGTATAGCGTTGATCTCACCCACATCCTGTTCGGCAACGTATTGGGAGTATCTAGCGCCGACCTGTGGCTGACCGCAGGACTGGGTGCCCTGACCCTGCTTGCCGTCGTCTTGCTCTACAAGGAACTGCTGGTCGTGTCGTTCGATCCAATTCTGGCTGCCACCCTCCGCCTGCCACTCAGCCTCCTGAACTACCTGCTCCTCACCCTCATCGCCCTGTCGGTCGTCGTCTCACTGCAGACTGTAGGTGTGGCGTTAATGGTCGCCATGCTGGTCACGCCTGCGGCAACCGCCTACCTGCTGACGCGCCGTCTGTGGCACATGATGATCGTCGGCGCAGTCGTGGGCGCCGTGTCCTCGGTGGCGGGACTCTACCTGTCGTTCTATATCAACGTGGCCTCGGGCGCAGCAGTGGTGTTGGTCTGCACCGGCTTTTTCATCCTTGCTTTCCTCTTCTCCCCAACCCGCGGCGCTGTCTGGACCTGGCTGCGCCCTCGCCTCGCAGCAAGGACCTAGCCCTCCAGCCATACCCGCCGAAACGGGGTTGCGCGAAGCCGACGGACATGATATACTGGTACTTGACAAGAAAGCTCGATGGGGATCGCTCGATCCCCCGTGCTGGCCTGTATTTGGCGATGGAGGCAAGTGCATTCTCATCTACCGGTACCAACGTCGGTAGCCCACACGAGCACCGTCCGCTGAAACGCGTGCAAGGAGGGTAGGCGCCTTGGAGGTCGAGGCCAAGTTCAGCATCCCAGACGAGCAAACGTACCAGCGGCTACTGGAAGCAACCTCGCTGGCTGGTTTCACTTTGGAGGATCCCGTTCTCCTCCGCATCCACGATCGCTATGCCGACACCGTCGAGGGCGCCATCCTCGCCGGAGGATATGCTTGCCGCATACGTCAGCAGAATGACCTGACATTTGCCACCCTGAAGGGACTGGGCGCAGCCTCCGGCGCTATCCACCGCCGTGAGGAACTCGAGATCGAGCTGCCGCGACCGTTGCCGCCCCAGCAGTGGCCCCCCAGTACCGCCCGTGAACTGGCGCTGAGATTGAGCCATCGTGACCCCCTCGTCACCATCCTTGAGGTCGATCAGACACGTCACCGCCGCCACCTGCGCGACGGGGACCGTGTGGTAGCCGAACTGAACCTGGATCGCCTCCGGTTGTGCCAGGGCTCCGAGACCTCCCCTCTCTACTTGGAGTTGGAGGTCGAACTGTCGCACGAAACCAGTGAGGAAGCCTTGGAGCAGTTTGCCGGTGAACTACAGGCCAGGTGGGGTCTCGTACCTCAGAGCCAATCCAAGTTCGAGCGGGGGCTTGAGCGATTTGGCATCCCAGCAGCACCTGCCGGGGGCTCCCCAGTCACCAGTGAAATCGAATCACCTCCGGCTGTCGAGCTGCCCTCCGTCCCGGGTATCGAGCCCGACGATCCGATGAGTGAGGCCGGGCGCAAGATCTTTTTCTTCCACTACCAGCGCATGATCCATAACGAGCCCGGCACACGCCTGGGCGAGGATACCGAGGCCCTGCACGACATGCGCGTAGCTACCCGGCGGCTGCGGGCTGCCTTCCGCGTCTTTGGCCCCTACTACAAGCCCAAAGCAATAGCTGCCTACCGCAAGGGCCTGAAGCGCACGGGTCGTGCCCTGGGCCCTGTGCGCGATCTGGACGTTTTTCGCGCCAAGACGCATGCGTATCTGTCCACCTTACCCCAATCAAGTCAGGGTGACTTGGACCGGTTCCTGGCTGTCCTCCAGGCACACCGTGATTCGGCCCGAGCACGGATGAACAACTACCTGGACAGCACCAAGTACACCCAGTTCAAAGAGCTTTTCGGCCAATTCGTGCAAATGGAGGGGATGGGAAGCCGGCCCGCCCTGCTGAAGGACGGAGACCCGAGACCTCACCGGGTGCGGCACGTCGCACCCATGGTCATCTATCAACGATTGGCCGCGGTACGCGCCTACGATGAATGGGTAAGCATACCTGACCCACCGCCAGAACGGCTGCATGCGCTCCGCATTGCCTGCAAGCGACTGCGCTACACCCTGGAGTTCTTTCGCGAGGTACTGGGACCGGACACACGTGCCCTGATCAAGACCATTGTGACTATCCAGGATCACCTGGGCAACCTCCAGGATGCACGAGTCGCCTGCGCCCTCCTGGAGGACTTTCTCCACAGAGGGACGTGGGGAAGCGACAGGAGCCCCGGCGAACAGGCCACTGCGCCAGTGGACGTGCCCGGCGTGCAGGCGTATCATGACGCCAGACAACGGGAACTGAAACGCCTACTGGAAACCTTTCCCGAGGTCTGGCAGCCGGTGCACGAGAGGGAGTTCAGTCGAATGATCGCCAAAACGGTTGCCGATCTCTAGTTAGAAAGGAAGGAGTACAAGAGACGCATACCCCACCTTCAGCGGCGCCTGTACGACACATTGTCGATTTTGAGCGCACGCTTGCAGACGATTGGGCTTTGTGGCTACCGGCTCGATGGCCCAGATAGCCGGAGCATCGCCAGAACCGCTGCCAGTTCTTTCGGAAGTGGGGCTTCCAGCTCCAGGCGCTGACCCGTTGACGGGTGCTTGATCCGCAAGCGCCTAGCGTGGAGAAACTGCCGGGCTAGCGGCAGGGTGATCTTGCGCTTGCCATACACCTCGTCGCCTACTACCGGATGTCCGATCGAGGCAAAGTGCACCCGGATCTGGTGGGTCCGCCCGGTCACCGGCTCGGCCTTGACCAGCGTGTACTCCCCCGCAGCAGGCCCCACCTTGTGCGCAAACTGCTCCAGGACGTGGTACTCGGTTGCTGCCTCGCGCCCGCCACTCAACACCGCCATCCGCTGCCGTTGATGCGGATCGCGCCCCACAGGTGCCTCCACACGACCCCAGGCAGGTTGCAGATGACCGTCCAGCAACGCCAGATAGGCCTTGTACACCTGCCGTTCCTTGAATTGTCGCTGCAGGGCGCGACGCGCCTTGTCGCTCTTGGCAACCAAGATCAAGCCCGAGGTGTCCCGATCCAGGCGATGGACGATACCCGGCCGGTCATCCTCGCTGGCAGCCAGTTCAGGACAATAGGCCAGCACAGCATTCACTAGCGTGCCCCCAGGATGCCCAGGAGCAGGATGAACCACCATCCCTGCCGGCTTGTTCACTACTAGCAGCACCTCGTCCTCGTAGACGATATCCAACGGAATCGCCTCGGGGAGCAGTTGCCCGGGCTCTTCATCGGGCAATAGCATAACAACCTGCTCGCCCTCTCTGACCTTGTGGCTGGGCTTTGCCAGCTCGCCATCCACAGTCACCCGACCGCTCGCGATCAGCCGCTGTGCCGCGGACCGTGACAGTTCGGGCACCTGATCCGCGAGGTACTTGTCCAGGCGAACATTGCTCGCCTCGATCTGGAATTCGATCCTGCGCTCAGTCATGCTCAGCGACCTCGTTAGCGGTGTGGCCTGCCATTTGCATCGTACCCTGCACCCGTCATGCCGGCCCCCGTCAGCGGGAAACGGCAAAGAAAACCGGGGTCTGCAGACCCCGGCTGTCCGATCGCAAGCAAATCCCGTCCTCACGCGTCATTGGACACGGACTCTCGGTTTGCCTCAGCCTTCTCGGCCTGCCACAGCATCCAGGCCAGGATGATGACCCCCGTGACGGTACATAAATCCGCCAGATTCCAAACAGGCCAGATCTTGAAATCCATGAAATCGGTGACGCTTGCCCTGGGCAATCCTGTCAAGAGGCTGCCTGTCTGCCCTGCATACAGGAACGCTGTCCGCAGGCGATCGATCCAGTTGCCCAGAGCACCTGCAAGGACCAGGGCCGACGCCAGGCGCAACTGCCACTGCCCCGCTGGAATCCGCGGGTAGAAGATCAGGATGCCAACCAGCACTGCCAGATTTACCAACATGAACACCCAGCCCAGGCCAGGCAACTGGCCAAAGGACACTCCAGTGTTCTGCACATGGGTAATGGTGAATATCTTTGACAGGGCCGGAATGGGTGCCCACATCTCGCCCACGGCAAGGTTCTGACGGACCAGCCATTTGCTCACCTGGTCCGCGATCACGAGCAACAGCACAGGACCGATCAGGATGGCCCAGTCTCTCAGACGTTTTCGGTTAGGTCCCAATATCGACTCTCTTCACGAGGCCTTGGCCTGCCGCTGGCAACGAAGACAAAGAGTGGCGTAGGGCAGTGCCTCGAGCCGAGCAGGGTCGATCTGAGCCTTGCATCGCTCACAGGTACCATAAGTGCCCTGGTCAAATCGGTTCAGCGCATTCGTAACCTGAGCTAATAGCTGCCTGGCATTCTGGTGCAGGGCCATCTCCTTGGCCTGCTCATATGCCTCGCTGGCATCATCAGCCATGTGGTTACCATAGCCCAGATTCGTGGCTCCCTCCGAGTCTGTCTGGGCGATCACCGCCTCTAACCGCGCCCGCTCGTCCTCCAGAAACGACCGGAGCACCTCAGGCCTTCTGATTACCATCTTTCCTCCACCATGCACAATCCGGATGGTAACTCGGACTGCACCGCACCTACTAGCTCATCCATAGATCGCACTCGACTATACCATTCCGGTAGCCATCGAGTTAGCTAACTATTCTACTCCAACCCTCCAAAATGGGCAAGTCGCTCCAGGCACTGTGTGTATCTGGAACCCTACGCTCGCACAACGCTTAGCCCACTACCAAGGCCACCAGGTGTTCGTCATCAGCCGCAGCTGCCCAGCCAGCCCTTGGCCGGACAGAGATCGTTACCTCGTCGGGTAAGAGTGTGATCGCTTGGTCCGATACCTCGAGCCCAACACTGATGCCTTGCTGGAGCTGTGCCGCGATTTGCGCTGCCCTGTCGGCGCTGAGCGCGGCCAGCGCAGCCGCGATGGCCGGCTGGGACACATCCCGTTGCACCGGTCGCTCAGGATCCAGGCTCAGGCGCCATTCCACACGGCCCGCAGCATCTGCCGAGAGCTCGACACGGGCTACACCGAGCGAGTCTGCCAGCAGCGCGGTAAACGGTTCCAGGTCAGCCCGTGACCAGGTAGCGCCCGCCAGCGAGCCCACCAGGGCCCCGGGCAGCAACTCGTCCGGCTGCATGCCTGCCTGAGCTCGCGCACGCAATCCGAGCGCAGCCAGATGCTGGATTCTTGTCATATTCTTGAGCAGGGATTCGTTCTCCCATGCCGGATTGAGAACCGGCCAATCCTCCAGGTGCACGCTGGGCCTCGATCTCCTGCCTCGCTGCCGATGAATGGCTTCCGCCAGGTGCGGCGCAAAGGGAGCCAACAATAGGGTCAGGGGCTCCACCAGTTCACGCCCCACGCCGGGCCGCCGCGGCGCGTACCATCCTGCCCAATCGTCTAGAAGCGCCGCCAACTCCCTCGCTGCACGCCCAGGCTCCCGTTCATCCAACGCGCGCGTGACCGCCGCGGCAGCGTGATACAGACGCGCCGCCATCCACTCATCCAGCAGCTCACCTGTCGCCTGTCCCGGGGGCATGCTCCCTGCCTCTGATGGATCGAGCAGGGAGACAACCAAACGCCACAACGGCCGCAAGAAATCCCGCTCAGCCTGCCCCGGTGTCGTGCCCGCATATGTTGCCCAGCGCAGGGCATCGCCTGGCGCGTACCGCTCTTGATCCTGGGCCAAGTCCGCCTCGTTCTCGGAGAGTGTGAGGGCTCGCTCCCAGGCCGGCCCGCTGTCCAGCAGGGCTGCTACCTTGGCACAATCGTCCAGCCAGCCCTGACCCTCATCCCCCACGCCGATTGCCAGACCCGCGCCCTCCTCCGGGAGGCTGGTAATGGACAGTACGGCGGACTCTAGCGACGCATCCAGCACCGGAGCGACGCGCCGCATAGTCCCACCGCACTTCTCACATCGGAGGACGAGGCGATCTACCGCTGGGCGGTGGGGATCGATCTTGGCTACATCTATGGCCGCACGCTGTGCCAGGTCATCAAGCCCCTCCACACAAACCGAGTGGTCGCACTGGGCACACTCCCACACTGGCAGGGGCACGCCCCATACCCGATCACGGCTCACCACCCAGGGTTCACCCGGCACTTCCACAGTCCAGACGGAGCGGGCCAGTGGAAGCAGGGCCGTCGCACAGTGAGGGCAGAGGGCGCGCTGGCTGTCGCGAGAACGCTCATCAAAGAGCAAGCCCCGCGCCTGCAGATCCTCAAGGAGCAGCGGCTCAGCATCCAGAGGAGAGAGCCCGCGCCAGTGAGCCACAGCGTCGTCAAAGGCGCCCCAGTCATCCAATAGCTCCGGCACTGGCAGCCCGTGCTGCTCTGCCAGCGCCAGTGACACCGCGTCAAAGGCAGGGGTGACGGGCCACAGTCCGGTGCCCTGATCTAGCGGCACTTCTTCGCTGATCAGGACCCGCCCTGCGCCGGAACCCGCTGCAAGAAAGGTAAACGGAGGATGGTATCGCGTGGACCGCAGCGAGCGCCCATGCATTCTTTGTACAATGCGATAGTCTCCCAAGCTGGTACGCTTCAGTGCCGCCTCGGCCAGCAGCAGGCGGTCCGAGCGTGCCGCCGGCACGCCCGGGGCGGTAGCCACCCGTGCTGGCACCTCGACCAACACATACTCGGCGTCGGTATGGGCCGCCACAGCGACCATCCCCACCAGCGACCATGGCACAGAGGTTGATACCAGCAGGTAGGTATCAGCTTCACCATCCCAGGGCAACCGTATCCAGGCAGATCGCATCTCGGCTTTGGCAGCACGTCGCCCAGCCTCCGACGATGACAGTGGTGTGGCACATCGTGGGCACACCGGGATCACACGGCGCTCGCGTTTCAGTCGGCCGGCATCCCACACCCGCCGGAGTACACCCCACACGGCGTCCACCGCATTAGGTTCGAGGCTGACAAAGCGATCATCCGCCTCAGACCACACGGCCAGCCTTTCGGAGAGGACCTCGCCATCGCGTACTCCCTCGATAGCAGCCTCGCGACAGGCAGCCCCAAAAGCCGGCACGTCATAGCCAGTTAGATCTGGCTCGAGCGATCTCTCCACCGCCAGCTCTATGGGCAGTCCATGGCAAATCCAGCCTGCACGCCTGCGGACCGGCCAGCCCCGCATCGCCTGGTAGCGGCCGATCAGGTCAGCCGTTGCCAGCAATGCCACCCACTCCCCGCGCGGCCTTCCAGCAGCCATCAGCGGTTCCAGAGCGAGCGTCTGCAGCGCACCATCGCGATGTCTGGCCTGGAAAGTCTCCGACACGCTGTAGCGCCGCCAGAAACGGCGTACCTCTTCCTCCAGCAGCGTAAGACTGACTTCTGGCGTCATCTCTTGTGCCACGATCACCTCAGACTGCTCCCCCGAAAGCGGGCTAGCACCTGCACACCAGGATACCTCAAGCCCATATCGGCCCGGATGCAAGCAGGGACAGCCCCGCGTCTGTCAGGCCGTCCCTGCCGCACTCCGCATCGAACCCCCGTGACCCTATGCCTTCTTGACACCGAGGGTCAGCGAATATTCACCCAGCGTGAACGATTCCTGCCCGTCGACGTCGTCTGGCACAGGACCCAGCACCAACTCCTGGCTCAGTGTCTCAGCCTGGATATAGTCACGCCACTCCTCCACAACCGCCTGCAATTCATCGCCAGCGTCGCACGTCGTCACTATGCGATCGTCGAGCTCAAAGCCCGCATCTTTGCGCATCGTCTGCACGCGTCGCACCAGATCGCGGGCCAGGCCCTCGCGCGCCAGCGCAGGCGTGAGCGTGACATCCACCGCAACCAGCAGGCCCTTTTCCTCGGCAACAGCATAGCCCTCGCGCCCGTGGGTGCGCACTTCTACCTCATCCGGCAATAGCTCCACCGCGGGGCCGTCGTCGTCCATCTCCACGGTCACGCTCAGGCCCGCCTGGAAGCGCCGTGCCATGGCGCCCGCATCCTGGGCAGCTACCGCGCGACGCAGCAGCGGGAAGCGCCTGCCGTGCTTCGGTCCCAGCACATTGGGCAGCAAACCGATCTCGTACTCGACCAGATCGGCCTCCTGCTCTACGAACTCGAGTGCCTTTACGTTCAGTTCTTCGGTTACCAGCTCATCCAGGCTGCCCAGATCCACAGTACGTGACCCTGCAAAGACCCGCGCCCGGGCCAGCGGCTGCCGTAGCTTGACGTTGGACGTGCTCCGCGCCGAGCGCCCCAGCGATGCGATCTGCATGGCCAGTGCCATGCGATCCAGCAGGGACTGGTCGACGGCGCCCTCGTCCGCCTGGGGCCATCCACAGTGATGGACGCTCTCACAATCGCCCCTGTCAGCGGGAGCCAGATTCTGGTAGATCAACTCGCTGACAAAGGGGACAAAGGGCGCCAGCAGCTTGCTCATCGTCAGCAGCACCTGGTAGAGCGTTGCATACGCCGCGTCCTTGTCCGCATCGTGCTCGCTCTTCCAGAAGCGGCGGCGGCTGCGCCGCACGTACCAGTTGGTCAGATCGTCCAGCAGCGGCTCTATGAGCAGCGTAACCCCATAGGGATCATAGTCATCCAGACACTGGGTCACCCGGGCCACAACCTGATTCAGCCGCGCCAGGATCCAGCGGTCGAGCTCCGAGTATGCCACCTCGCCGCCCCCATCCGGCTCCCAGCCGTCCAGATTGGCATAGGTCACAAAGAAGGAGTAGACGTTCCACAGCGGGATCAGGAATCGCCGTCGGGTCTCGTCAGCCCGGTGGTACCCAAAGAGCAGATTGCTCTCTGGCTTGTGGGCGCAGTACATCCAGCGCATCACGTCCACGCCCATGCTGTCCGCGGCATCGTTGAACTCGATCGAGTTGCCCCAGCTCTTGTGCATCTCTCGACCGTCCTCAGCATAGAGGGTGGCATAGGTCTGCACCGTGCGGAAGGGCGCCCGCCGCTCCATGATGGTGCTCATGGCCAGCATCGAGTAGAACCAGTTGCGGAACTGCCCTGGGAAACTCTCGGTGATCAGGTCAGCCGGGAACCACTTGCGCCAGTACTCCCGGTTTTCGCGATACTGCAGCGTGGAATAGGCCACGATACCCGCATCCAGCCAGGGATTGCCGACATCGGTGACACGGCTGACTTTGGCGCCGCACTTCTCGCAGCGGATCTTGACCGCATCCACATAGGGGCGGTGCGGCGGGCGGTGTTCGAACTCCTCCCAGCCCTCGACTGCCCTCTGCTGGAGTTCCTCCCTGCTGCCGATGACGTCGAACCAGCCGCACTCCTCGCACTCCCAGATCGGCAGCGCCAGCCCGTAGTAGCGCTTCTTGGAGATCATCCAGTCGTGCATATTGCGCAGCCAATCCATCTCGCGCTCAAATCCAAAACTCGGGATCCACCTGGTCTCCTGCACCGAGTCCATGATCTGGTAGCGCAGCCGGCTCTCCTTCTCTTCAGGCGTCACCTGTACATAGGGCTTGTCCAGGAAATCGCCCATATTGACGAACCACTCGTCAACCAGCCGGAACACCAACTCCTCCTGGCAGCGCCAGCAGACCGGGTACCGGTGCTCGTACTCTTCCAGGCGGTAGAGTATCCCCTTTTCCTCCAGGTTCTCAAAGATCGGCTGTGCCGTATCCTGCACGTTCATCCCGGTCAGCCAATCAAAACCCTCCAAGAAGACGCCTACCTCACTCAGAGGCGCAATGGCTGGCAGGCCCGACTCCTGGCCCAGGTAAAAGTCCTCCGCACCGCAGCCTGGCGCGATATGCACGATGCCCGTACCCTCTGCCTCGCCGACCTCCTCCCAGACGAGCACCCTGTGAGCCGCCACCGAGTTACTCTCCTGCTGGGCCGGCAGCTCGTCAAACGGCCCGTCGTAGGTCCAGCCCTCCAACTCTGCGCCGAGCTTCTGGTCCAGCACCGTGTACGGGCCACGGAGCGCGTTATCCACCGCACCCTTACTAAGCCAGAAACGGCGCTCCCCCTGCTCGACCAGGACATAGGGCAGTTCGGGATGGACTGCTGCCGCCACGTTGCTGGTCAGCGTCCAGGGCGTAGTGGTCCAAATCAACAGGTCCTCGCCTGGGCGCTCTCGCAGCGGAAAACGGAGAAAGACGCTGGTGTGCGTCAGCTCCTGGTAGCCCTCGGTAACGATCTCGTGCTGGCTGATCCCCGTACCACAGCGACCGCACCAGGGCATCACATCGCGGCCCTTGTAGATCCAGCCATTATCGTGGCACTTTTTCAGCGCAGTCCAGATGCTATAGTTGTTCTCGTTGCTGAAGGTGAAATAGCTGCCCCCCATCTCTGGCAGCCCCAGCCGGCCCACGATCAGCTCGGCCCTGTCAGTCACAGGTCCATGGGGCCCTTCCACAGTGATGACCTGCGTAGGATCCTCCGCCATCTTGGCCTTGAGCTCGCGCAGCGCCGCCGGATCGTTCCAATCCATCCAGTAGCCAAGCCGGACCGACTGCTGGGTCTGGACCGCCGCGTACTCGAGCACCCGCTGTTTGCACAGGTTGACGAACGCAGCCAGGCCAAAGGCCTCGATGTCACGCTTGGTCTTGAAGCCCTGCTGCTTCTCTACTTCGACCTCGACCCAGAGACCCTGGCAGTCGAAACCATTTTGCCACCGCTGGTCGTACCCACACATGGCGCGATAGCGCAGGAACAGGTCCTTGTAGGTGCGCCCCCAGGCATGGTGGACGCCCATCGGATTGTTCGCCGTGATGGGACCATCGATGAAAGAGAACCTGGGCCCTCCCCTGTTCTTCTCTCGCAGCTTTTCAAAGGCACGAGTACGCTCCCAGAAGCTAAGCGTCTCGTGCTCCTGTTTGACGAAATCCACCTGGTTTGGTACTGGCTCGAACATCCTATTATCCTCCTCTGAAATCGTGCTGGCCTTGTCCTTCTGCCTGATCTGCTCTTGCTCCTTACGGTGAACCGATCTCAGAGTCCGCAATCGAACAGGAAGATGGGCACCTAAAGTCTCGCATCTTCTCGCATCCCTCCTCTCTTACAGCCGCCAACGGGCAATTGCTGCGGTCTACTCCGCTTTGGCGCGCACCCTGCAAGGTCACGCCTCGGGTTCCAGCTCGATATAGATCCGCTTGTTGATCGCGCCCTTGCTCTTATAATCGACCACGCGCACCTGCCCGACCTCCCGGGTATTGGCCACGTGCGTCCCACCATCGGCTTGCAGATCGAGGCCCACAATCTCCACCGTGCGCACCTCCTGGATCTGCGGCGGCAACAGGTTGATCTTGGTCCGGATGAGGTCCGGGATCTGGAATGCCTCCTCGCGGGGCAGGATCGCCGTCCGCACATCGTGCTCCTTGGCGATCTCGGCATTGACACGGGATTCGATCTCGGCGACCAGCTCTTTGCGCATCGTCTCAAACTCGAAATCCATGCGCCCCTTGAGCGGCTCCATGTTGCCTCCGGTCACTGACGCTCCATAATCACGCCACACCACGCCGCACAGCACGTGCAGCGCCGTATGCGTGCGCATCAACTGGTAGCGCCGTTCCCACTCCAGCTCCCCGCGCACTGTCGCGCCCTGCGGCGGGGGCTCGCCGTCCACAATGTGCCAAATCTGCCCGCCCTGCCGCTTTACCTTGACCACGCCCGCAGAGCCACCCTCCCAGGTAAGCGTACCCACATCTCCCGGCTGTCCTCCACCGCCCGGGTAAAAGGCGGTACGGTCCAGCGCCACTGACTGGCCGTCTGTAGCCGTAACCACCCCGTCGAATTCCCGCACATAGCTGTCCACCTGGTACAGTTGCTCCGTCATGGCTTCCCTCGTTCGTCCTTCGTTCTCGCCTGAACCCAAAACGCTCCCGTCCCCAAGGGACGAGAGCGCCTGCACAACACCCCCGCGGTACCACCCTACTTAGCGTCACCGCTCACTCAACCAGGTGCGGTCTCCAGGCGAGGCCGGCAGGAACTCTACCCCGCTCACTCTGCCTCGAGACAATACCTGCGCCCTGCTAACGATGGGCGAGCCCGGCCAAGCCTACTGGTCAGTGGCCGAAGTAGACTCCGACTGACGTTCGGTTGGCAGCTCCAGGAGGATTTTCCGCGGATTTCCGGTATCCGGCTTTCACCACAGGGCCGGACTCTCTACACGTTCCACCTCGCGTACTCGTTCCCTTCACAGCCTTTACATATTCGGGAGCCCCGGCCCACACAAAGGAGCCGGATGCCCCTGCGATGGCAGCCCTGCCATCGTTTCTGATCGCGTCCAGTATACCCCAGAATGCCCGAGATGGCAAATCGGCCTTTCCATGCCAGAGATCGGAATTCAGGGAACCGTAATCGCAGCGGGGTCTTTTACGTGAGAGTTCAGGCTACTCGGACGGAACAGGCACCATCGTCAGTGACCCAGCACACGGACGCTCTCTTCACGGGGTTGCGCCGTGAGCGTGACCGCACCAAACCGCCTCAAAAGACGCCAGCATCGGTCTCGCCGCTGCCTCATGCGGGGCTCCTTGGCCTTCCACGTGCCCCCCAGTTGGTTCAGGACCAGTGCGCTGTCGCCCCGCACCTCCAGCGTAAACTCCCCCGGATCGCTGCCTGTTGCCTCCAGCCGGCGGATCAGATCCTGCAGGGCGGCGACTAGCGTGTCGTACTCAGCTTCATTATTGGTGTAGCCGTCACCGAGGTCCAGGCGCTCCAGCCGTTGAGCGCCATCGCTGGCCCGCTGGATCGCATAGCTGCCATATCCCCAGCCGGGATTGCCGCGGCTGCCCCCATCGAATACCAGCACAATATCCGGTTGTGCGGACTGCTGCTCGCTGGCAGGCATCAACGCCATCTGCTCCCCGTGCGGGATCTGAGGATAGTAACGCGGCGGAAGTTTACCTGCCGCCGCCAGGAGATCGAACAAGCGATCCCTGTCGGTCGGGCTCAGCTTGGCAATCGCCTCGGCGAGCCGGCGTATATCACCCATACCTGCTCGCCGCCTATCCCAAAGTCATCTGTGCGTACAGAAACTCGAGGTTTGCCAGGTGCAGCCGCTGCACCAGCCCGCCCAGGGGGATGCGCGACCTGCCGCATTCCTCGAGATCAATCGAGGCCAATTCTGACCGCGGAAGCCCTTTGTCCACAATAGCCTTTACTCTCTTCCGGATCGTCCGGATATAGGCGATGCTGGCATCCACCGTCTCATCAATCTCGCCCCGCAGGAGCACTCCCCCATGCCCCTGGATCACATTCTCCAGGTTGAGGGCCTTGATCCCCCGCAGCGTCTTGATCATCTCGTCCGTATCGCCCCGCACGATGAGCGGCACCGGCGTCAGAATATCGCTGGCGACCAGCACCTTATCCTCACGAAGGTGCACCATCACCCCGTCGGGCGTGTGTCCTGGAGCGTGCAGCAGGTGGATCGTCTTTTCGCCCAACCGCAGCAAGAGGTCGACGTCAAACACCAGTCCCGGAATACGCAGCTCCACATCGGCCAGGCTCGCCGTCTGAGCCTTCGCCTGGGCTAGGCTCTCCTCACCCACCTTGAGGAGGATGTCCCGGCACTGACGGTGCGCGATCAGCTCCGCCTCAGGGAATAGGTAACTTCCATAGACATGATCCGCGTGATGATGCGTGTTGATGACGTACCGGATTCCCTTCGGACACCGTCGCTGGGCAAACTCCCGGACGTGTACCGTCTCTTCCGGGAAGGGCAGCGTATCTATCACCACAGCCCCATCGGGCGTGATCACAACCGCAGCCGACACCTCGGCATACATCGAGCTGATGAACACAAAAACATCTTCCGTAACTCGTTCCCGTTGCATTTTGTCTCCCAGGGCTCTTGACTGGGCCTCAGCATATCACAAACGCAGGCGATTGTCAAGGCCACGCTACATTTTCTGTCATATCCTGTCTACTCCATAGCATTTTACACGCCACCTCCCCTACCCGCTCCCCCCACCGCCATGCTTCCGCATTTCAGCCAACTTGACAAAACAATCCACCCCGGCTATCCTATCCGCAGAGGACCCGATGAGCGACGAACCCTGCCAGGGAAAGGACCCCACCATACTGCGCGAGCAAGCCTACGCCGACGACTCGCTGCTCGATGTCCGGCGCCGCACCCATCAGCTCTACTCGGTGGACCCGGTGGATTTTGGCCGGTGGACGCTGGAGCGGCTTCCCTGGCGCGGCGGCGAGCGAGTGCTGGATGTGGGCTGCGGTCCTGGCGACCTGCTGCGCGGGATGGCCCGCCATGGCGACACGTGGGGCATGCTGGTCGGCTCTGACTTTTCCCCGGGCATGGCCGTCGAAGCCGCCCAGGCATCGTCGGGATTGCCAGTACGGCTCCTCGTATCTGACGCCCAGGCCAACCCCTTCCCCGACCAGAGCTTCGACGTGGTGATGGCCCGCCACATGCTCTACCACGTGCCCGACATCGACAGCGCAGTGGCAGATGCCGCCCGGGTATTGCGGCCGGGCGGTCACTTCCTGACCACCACCAACGGCGCCAACACTATGCCCGAGTATCTGGCAATCTGGGACAAGGCAGCCAGGCAGTTTCCCTTCATAGGCAGGCCCGATACCCTGACTCGTCGCTTCTGCCTGGAGAACGGCCCGGCCTTCCTCGAGCAGCACTTTGCCCGGGTAGAGGTCCACAATCTCCCGGGAATGCTCCGCTTCCCCGCTGCCCAACCCTTTATGGACTATTTTGCCAGTGCCCGCGCACTCGGCATGCCTCCCGGTCATACAGAGGCCCAATGGCAGGCTGTGCTCGACTTCGTGCGCGCCGAGGCCGAGGCCATCATCGCCCAACAGGGCCACTTTGACGTGACCAAGATCACCGGCGCCGTCGTCGGCGTCAAAGGGGACTGAGCTTTGGGAGAACAGGTACCGGTGATGCCCGCCAGCCAGGAACCCACTCCCCGGAACGAGGCCCTCCGCCGGGCTCTGCCCATCCTGCTCATCCTTCTCGTCGCAGCCGCCCTGCGGTTCCGAGGTCTCAACTGGGATGAGGGGCACTGGCTCCACCCAGACGAGCGGAAGATCTTCTTCGTCGTATCCGACCTGGGCTGGCCCGAGTCCGCGGCCCAGGCACTCGTCCCGGAAAGCCCGCTCAACCCCCACTTCTTCGCCTATGGCTCCCTGCCCATCTACCTCCTGAAACTGGTCATCGCCGCGCTGAAACCATTGTGGCCTGCCCTGCGCGACGATGCCAACATGCATCTTATCGCCCGCCCCCTGGCTGCCCTCTTTGATCTGGCAACCATCTACCTGGTCTATCGCCTGGCGCGCCGGGTGCTACCCGACTCCTACGACCGGAGAAAGAAAGAGTGGATCGCGCTCCTCGCCGCGGCCTTTGCCTGCTTGGCCGTCATCCACATACAGCTTGCCCATTTCTACACAGCCGACTCCCTGCTTACCTTCTTCATCACGCTTGCCCTCACCCTGGCGGCGGGCGTGACCGAGACCAGCGGGCGGCGCCACGACATGGCGCTGGGGGCAGCCCTGGGTCTTGCACTGGCTACAAAGGTCAGCGCTGCCCCTCTGGTATTGCCCATCGCCGTGGCCTACTATACTGCAACCCCGCGCGCTGAGTCCAGCTCCACGGCACGCCACGCCTGGCACGCCCTGCGCCGCATGATCCCCATGCTCCTCGTAGCCGGTGCCTGCTTCTTCATCGTCCAACCCTATGCTATCCTGGACGCAAAGACGTTCCTCCATGACACTGGGCGCGAAGCGGGGATCGCTCGCGGCGTCGTGGATGTCCCCTACACGATCCAATACGCCGGTACGCTGCCGCTCCTCTACCCCATCTGGCAGACCGCCTTCTGGGGGCTGTCGCTGCCCCTGGGCCTCGTGGGATGGGCCGGGCTGGCCGCCCTCGTCGTCCGCTGGCTGCGCCGCGGCACGCGCTCCGATGCTATCCTACTAGCCTGGGCAGGACCCTACCTGATCCTCACCGGGCTGCTCTATGCCAAGCACCTGCGCTACATGCTGCCGCTCGCGCCGGTACTCTGCCTGCTGGCGGCCTGGCTGCTCGTCAAATCCATTGACGGAAATCCCGCCCGTCCCCTGTTGCGCTCGTTATCAGCCTTTGTCGCCATCCTGGCACTGCTGTCCGCAGTGGCCTACGCCCTCCTCTTCTCGTCCATGTACGCCTCGCCGCACTCGTGGATCTCGGCCTCAAAGTGGATACACCGCAATCTACCAGCCGGAAGCAAGTTGGCCATAGAGCACTGGGACCGCGCCCTGCCCCTGTCCCTCGATCTGGACGGCGCTCACCACAAAGCGGCAAACTATGTGCAAGTACGCCTTCCCCTCTACGGCGAGCCGGATGAGGCTGCAAAGTGGACGGCGATAGCCGCCGATCTGGCAGACAGCGACCATATCGTCATCGCCACTCGCCGGCTCTATGGCTCGATCCCGCGTGTGCCTGACCTTTACCCGGTGGCGACTCGCTACTACGATATGCTCTTTGCTGGAGAGCTTGGGTTCCAACTCGAACAGGAATTCACCCGGGACCCGACCTGGCTCAACCCCAGAATCCCGCCGCTCGCCGGAGCCGCCCCGGCACTGCTGCGCCCCGATGAGAGTTTCGTCGTCTACGACCACCCGCGAGCGCTCATCTTCCACAACGTCGACTACCTGCCCGCTGACGAATTGCTGCGCCGGCTGGGCGTGCAAGACTAGCGGCACCTGGGTCCATCGCCACATACAAGCTCCGTTTGGATCGCCAGACCCCATCTCCGCCGCTCGGTTTGGATCGTCAGACCCCATCCCCATCGCTCGGTTTGGATCGTCAGATCCAAACCCAAACCTCGAGATCTGGCGATCCACAAGGCAGTATCGAGCGCAATGCACCCTCACAACGCCCCTGCTATGGCTCCCACGAGAAGGTCCACAAGTCATCGTCGTGCCGGCAGCCGAGGCAGCGCGTGGCGAGGTTGGCCGGATAGGTAAAGTCACAGGACAGGGTGCGATCCCAGGCCCTGAGCCACACAGTGTAGCCGCACGGGACCGGATCTGCAGCTAGATCCATCACAGTGACCTCATGGAGGTCCTGGTAGGCATCCCAGGCGACCGTTCCAGTCTCGATCACGCTATCAGTTGGACTGTCGTAGAAAGCCACAGGGGTGTACAAGTACGTCCCGTACCCATCGCCCGTGAGCCTGAGCTGGTACCGGAAGAAGTGGGTGTCGCTGATCCGGCCGGTTACCATCAGCGGCATGTCGCCGGTAGAATAAGGCGCGCACACGCCCACCGTCTGCTCCAATTCGACGATCGGCGCAGAGTTGTCCAACTGCACCAGGCGCACCGTGTCGCTGTAGGTATCTGACGCGGTCACCGTCTCTAGCACAACCTCGTGCAGGTCATCGCCGGCCGACTCCCACACAGTCAGAGACAGGCCAGGGTTGCAGCCGCCCAAGCTGGCCTCGCTGAGGTGGCGATAGTTGCTCACGTTGTACCGCCCATTCAGGTCCGATGCCCAGTTCTGCATGCCCAGGCAGTCAGGACGCCCCCCTGGCCGCGATCAGCAGCACCACCGAGCGCGCCTGCACCTTGTACGTCGAGGCATCCACCACCGGCGCCTCGGTCCAGGGGCAGATATCGTCCGGCGATTCCAAAGCAGTATCGATCACCCGCCGCCAGGCGCTGGGCGCATCCTCAGCAAGTGGTGGTAGCTCGAATTCCAGAGGCTTCCAGTAGGCATTCAACATCAGGTGAAAGCGGCCGCGACGGCCCCACACCGAAAAGGCCAGGCTGTGCGAATGGTAACCCCAATCCGGCCAGTCGAGCTTTACCCCGTGCCAGCGCAGACCGGACTCGCGCAGCAGGCGGACCAGGCTCAGTCCGCGCCCCTCCTGGTAGATGCTCAGCCCAAGCCGGAAGCGGATCAAGTGCTTCACAAAGCGGTGGAGGTCCGAGTTCTTCTCGACCAGCGTCCAGTCGAACCAGCTGATCTCGTTGTCCTGGCAGTAGGCATTATTGTTGCCGCGCTGCGTGCGCCGCACCTCGTCGCCCATGAGCAGCATCGGCACACCCAGGGCCAGCAGCGTGATCGTAAAGAAATTCTTGATCTGCTGGACGCGCACCCGTTCGATCTCCGGGTCGTCCGTGGGCCCTTCGACCCCATAGTTCCGGCTCAAGTTGTGATTGTGACCGTCGCGGTTTCCTTCCTTGTTGGCCTCGTTGTGCTTGCGCTCGTAAGATACGACATCATTCAGCGTGAACCCATCGTGGCAGGTCACGAAATTGATACTCTGCTCCGGCTCCCGCTCCTCGTGGGCATACAGATCTGGGCTGGCCAAAAAGCGGGCGGCCATCTTGGTCACTGTGGCATTGTCGCCCCGGAGAAAGTTGCGCACGTCATCGCGGAACTGCCCATTCCATTCTTTCCAGCGGTCGCCCACAAAGGTACCCACCTGGTACAGCCCCGCCGCGTCCCAGGCCTCAGCGATCAACTTGGTGCCAGCCAGCACCGGATCGGTCTCGATATCCCAAATCACCGGCGGGTTCGCCAGCGGCTGTCCCTCCTCGTCTCGCGACAGGATCGAAGCCAGGTCAAAGCGAAAACCATCCACGTGCATCTCTTCGACCCAGTATCGCAAGCTATCCAGGATCAGCCGCCGGACGATCGACTGGTTGGCATTCAGCGTGTTCCCCGTCCCGCTATAGTTCGCATACCTGGCACCACCATCCTCCAGGATATAGTAGGCGCTGTTCTCCAGCCCTTTGAAGCACAGCGTTGGCCCACTGTGGTCGCTCTCCGCCGTGTGATTGTACACTACGTCCAGGATCACCTCAATGCCGGCCCGGTGCAGCGCCTTGACCATATCCCGGAACTCGTCCAGCACCCCCAGAGGGCCTTGCCGCGAGCTGTAGGCCGAGTGCGGGGCAAAGAAGGAGACCGGATTGTATCCCCAGTAGTTGGTCAAGCCTTGCGGCGCCTCCTGCTCGTCGAATTGGAAGACCGGCAGCAGCTCGACGGCAGTGATGCCCAGTTCCTGCAGGTACGGAATCTTGGCCACCAGCCCCGCGTAAGTACCGCGCAGCTCTGGCGAAAGCCCTGAACTGGGATGCCGGGTAAAGCCGCCCACGTGCATCTCATAGATCACCGTGCGCGTGAAGGATCGCTTGAGCGGCGCGTCGCCCTCCCAATCGTACACAGATGGGTCGACGACGACGCTTCTCATCGCCGTCGCAGCATTATCCCCCGGCCGCGAGGCCGCCTCCCGGCTGTAGCTTTCCGGCACGACCACCGCCCGCCCATAGGGATCCAGCAGCACCTTGTCCGCGTCAAAACGGTGTCCAACCTGCGGTGCCTTGGGTCCGTGTATCCGGTAGGCATACACCTGGCCCGGCTTGAGATCGGGCACAAACATGTGCCAGAAGTGAAAAGTCCGGTTTTCCACAGGGTCGAAGGCGATCACCCGGGCCGGCTGAGCATCCTCGGCATCGTCAAATAGCAGCAGCTCCGCCACCGCGCCGTTCTTCGAGTACACGCTGAAATTCACTCCCTCGGCAGTCATCGTGGCGCCCAGGGGAAAACTCTTGCCGGGATTGATCATCTCTCCATCACCTACCGTGTATCCTTACCTCGTTGGCGCGATTATACCACACATCGCACTGGCAGTCTATTGCTGCGGGAGACAGCCCCTCTCCAACCTGCCTCCACAGGCAGGCGGGAGACAGCCCCTCTCCATTCTGCCCGCAGGCAGACGGGAGAAGGTTGGGGTGAGGGTCCCAAAGACAGGCGAAGGTCTCCAGTCGGTTCGCGAGAACCGTCCCAGACTCAGTTCGCGTTGGACCACAGCCCAACACACACTAACATCCGAACGCCCCTTCGATCCATTCGTGAAATTCGTGGCTGCCCTTCCCTCTGGGAGACTGAATCACAGCGCCATCGAGAACAGAAGCACCGAACCACGAGCACCAGGGCGGTAACCGGCCGGTATGCACAAAGTCGCAGGCCGCAGCAGGAAGATCTATGGTATAATAGAGTCAGAGTAACGTGCCAGACCGTCGCCCAGGCGTGACATAGCACCTCTGATTGATGAATTGGGCGCAGCCAGAGAAGGGAGCAGCATGAAAGGTACAGACAAATTCCTTGTCGGCATTGTCGCCGGTATCGTCTTGCTGGTAGGCGCCGTTCTGGTAGTTGCCTTCCTGCGGCCCAACCAGCCAGCCTACCAGCCCGACGACACGCCAGAAGGCGCGGCCCACAACTACCTGCTTGCCCTCCAGCTCGATGAGTACGAGCGCGCCTACGGGTACCTGTTGCCCACACTGCCCGGCTATCCTGACAGCCTTGACGCATTCGAGCGCGATATAGAGGACCGTCGCTGGAACTTTGGCTATGATGGTGATGACGTATCGTTGGCAATCGAATCGGTGGACGTCAGCGGGTACAGAGCCAAGATCGTGGTACGCAGGACCCAATTCTCCCGCGGTGGCCTGTTCGACAGCGGGCAAAGCAGTTACACATTTGAGATGACCCTGCGCCGCGAGGCGGGTGCTTGGAAGGTTGCCGAATCCGATCGGTATTGGGCCAGTTGTTGGGAATGGTCAGAGGGCTGCCCTTAGCCTCTCCTAGAAGGAGGTCCCCATGAGCAACGTACGGCGTGCCTATATCTATCTGGCCTGCATCGCCAGCGCGGAAGCCGTCGCCTGGGCCGTCATCTCGCTGCTGCGCAACCTGCTGGCGCCGGGCCAATACACGTCTTTGGAGAATACTGCCCTCCAGATCGCCGTCATCATCGTCGGCCTGCCCATCTTTCTCGTCCACTGGCTGTGGGCCCAGCGCCTTGCTCGCCGGCAGCCGGAGGAGCGGGGGGCCATCCTGCGCCGCCTCTACCTCTACGGCGCCATGGCCACCTTCCTCGGACCCATCCTGGCCAACACCTTCGACCTGCTTGGTGGCTTGCTGGGTTGGGCCTTTGGTCAGGCGCTGGAGAGCTATCGCTACTCTGCGCTGTCTTGGGGCGGCGTTTTCGCCCACCATCTCGCCGCCATCATCGTGCTGACCTTGCTGTGGTTCTACCACTGGCGCGTCCTGGCGCAGGATAGCCAGACCATCCCCGACACAGACGGGAGGGCCACAGTCCGGCGGGTTTACACCTATGGCTTTAGCGCTGCAGGACTGATAATGACTGCCTTGGCTGTGACCTATATGTCACGCTGGCTGATGCTCCAGATAGGAGCTGGTACGATCATCGATCGCCCAAGGGTCCTGATCTCTGAGGTTGTGAGGTTGGCGGTGGGACTGCCCTTGTGGCTGATCTTCTGGCAATGGGCACAGCGCCTCTTTGCTGGCCCCGACGAAGAAGAGCGTGACTCGGTAGTGCGCAAAGTCTACCTCTACCTGGCTGTTTTCCTATCGGTGCTGGTCACCTGCACCACCCTGACCATCATCCTGTCCAATGGCTTGGATCGCCTCCTGGACGTATCTGGCTCCGGCGGTCGCGATATCCGCGAAGCCCTATCCATCCTGCTGGGGGCGGGACTGGTATGGGCCTACCACGCCTACGTCCTGCGCCAGGACGCGGCTAGGGTCAGCGAACCGACGGCTGGCGCCTGGGTACAGCGACTCTATCACTACCTCGTGGCTGCCATCGGCCTGGGCGCCCTACTTGCCGGCATAGCCGGCGATCTCACCCTGCTCATTCGCACCCTGGCCGGCGCCATCTATGTACGCGGCGTTCCCGAGGAGGTAACCTGGTTCACAGCGCTGATCATCGTCGGCTTGCCAGTGTGGATCCTGCCCTGGCGGCGGGTGCAACTGGCTGCCACAGCCCCTGGCAAAGCTGGGGATGAAGAGAGCCAATCGGTCATCCGCAAAAT
>Ga0207796_1000167_pt1 | contig 28630 bp, 24 predicted proteins | sample Pon1CUnioCityCA_6_FD_187274 | JGI IMG/M metagenome (GOLD analysis project Ga0207796, IMG submission 187274) | Marine sediment microbial community from Union City, CA, USA - Pond 1C Sediment 1 (SPAdes) | ecosystem: Environmental > Aquatic > Marine > Intertidal zone > Salt pond sediment ... | reverse complement strand
TCCCGCCACTTTGCTAGCAACTGTCCAAAACCGGTCAGCCTGTCTGCCACGGCTTGGGTAAAGGCCTCCTGATATGATGATCCTTCTTCAACCAGGGACAGTAAAAAAGCTCCCGGTGTCAACCCGTGCTGGGCCGCAGCCCTGAGTAAGGCTGCGAATGTTTTCACACCAATCTTACGCCTGGGTGTATTGATCACCCGGCGCAGACTGACAATGTCATCCGGATTCACGATAACCCGCAAATAGGCGATAATATCCTTGACTTCCCGCCGGCCATAAAAGCGCTGCGCACCCACCAGTCGGTATGGAATATGAGCAGAGATAAAAGCTTCCTCGAGGATCCGGGATTGAGCATTGGTGCGGTACATGACCGCAAAATCCGATACATCCGCATTATTCTCCCGGATCTGCTGTCTGATGATATCCACCACGAAACCAGCCTGCTGTTGTTCGTCAAATGCTTCCCGGATGGTGATTAGCGCGCCATCACCACGTTCAGTAAAGAGTTTTTTCGGTGTTCGATTGAGATTGCGATCAATGATAGCCATCGCTGTGTCTAGGATGTTTTGCGTAGAGCGGTAATTTTGCTCTAATAAAATGACTTCGGTTTCTGAGAAATCCTCTTCAAACCGACGCACATTGCGATAATCTGCTCCCCGCCAGCGATAGATCGATTGGTCGGAATCTCCCACGACAAAGATATTCCGGTGATAGCTTGCCATATATTTCAGCAAGGTATACTGAGCCATATTGGTATCCTGAAATTCATCTACCAGAATATGCTCAAAACGCCGAGAATATTTCGCCCGCACATTCTCATTATCCCGTAAGAGAAAAGCCATCCATAACAGCAAGTCATCAAAATCAAAGGCGTTGCTGCTGAGCAGGATATTCTGATAGGCCTCATAGACTTCAACTGCTACCTTGTCCCAGCGATTATTTACTGGCAGGTCTTTGGGCAGATAGAGTTCATTTTTCGCAGCGGAAATAATGCCGTGAATTTTTCGCGGCCGATAGTCCTTATCATTGTAATTAAGGTCTTTGATGACTTGCTTCACCACCCGGAGCTGATCATCAGCGTCAAAGATGACGTAATTCTGGTTGACAGGGATATGTTCGGCCTCTGACCGCAGGATGCTGGCACAAGTGGCGTGAAAGGTACCTACTGTCAATCCTCGAGTGTATCTTCCCAACAAGCCGTCTATCCGGCTCTTCATCTCTTCGGCAGCTTTGTTGGTAAAAGTGACCGCCATCATATGAAAAGGTTGTACTCCCAGGGCATCGATCAAATAAGCCGCACGCCTGGTGAGCACCCGGGTTTTTCCCGAACCAGGTCCGGCCAGCACCAGGACTGGACCAGGAGGAGCTGTGACCGCTTTTTTCTGTTGTTCATTCAGGGATTGGAGAATATCCATACAGGCCTGATTCTAATGGGTCGGCAAAGAGGTGTCAACAACATTGCGGAAATACACTCGCCGTTGTAGAATTTAGCCATGAATTGGAATTTGATCGGACATGAGTGGGCTGTTCAGCTGCTGCGAGGACACATTGGAAAGAATTCCCTCCGGCATGCCTACTTGATCACCGGTCCCAGGGGGATTGGTAAACAGCATTTAGCCCTCCGGTTCATCCAGGCATTAAACTGCCCCAATCAAAGTTCGACGGAAGACCCCTGCCTGAGTTGTCCAACCTGCAAACAAATCAACCGCTTGGAGCACCCAGACTTATTTCCCATCAGCGTGGGTGAAGACAGCAAAGTGATCAAAGTCGAACAAATTCGAGAATTGATCCACAGCATCTCATTATCCCCGTACCAATCAGACCACAGGTTTGGCCTGCTGCTTGATTTTGAGCATGCCCATCCAAGCGCTTCAAACGCCCTCTTAAAAACACTTGAAGAACCGCCAGGAACGGTGATCCTGATCCTGACAGCCATCAATGCCGATGCCTTGCTAGAAACGATCACATCCCGCTGCGAAGAGATCAAGCTTAATACTGTCCCGCACAGTGTGACCAGCCAGGGTTTGCAAGAGCTGCACAATATTCCACCCGACCAAGCCCAATTCCTGGCCCATATAACAGGCGGGAAACCGGAAATTGCTCTTGAGATGCATGCAAATCCAGCCATCCTCGACCGCAGAACAAAGCTGCTCGACGAACACCTTGAGATCCTTGCCAGCAATTCAGTCCGACGTTTTGCTTACGCCAACCAGGTGAGTAAAGACCCGAGTAAGGTGCGTGAACTGCTGGATACCTGGATATCGATCTGGCAGGATATATTACATCAAGGCAGCCAATCCCACATTCCTCTCCAGAACATCGATCGGGGTGAGGATGTTCAGCGCATCCTTGATCAGGTGGATCAGGCTGCTGCCAGAGACTCCTTGGCCTTAATCAGCCGGGCGCACCAGCTAATAGGCCAAAATGCGAATTTGAAATTAACCCTGGAAGACCTTTTCTTGGGTTTGCCATCAATCCGTCCTTCCTGAGAACAGGATAGGTACAGTGAAAAATCCCCGAGTTGAAAATCTCAGGATTTCTTCTGTGCTATACTCAGGTAGAATACGAGCGGAAAAGTTGTTTTTTTCTCGTTAACAGAACAGAAGTCTGTTAATTTAATGAGAATGAAACTAGAAAACTCCCCCACATAGCAGAACTTCAAGTTGCTTTCAAGCAGTGGAAACCTCGCTTTCAGCAAAAGACTGGATATGGGATAAAATATCAGGGGCAGGCACCGGTAATGATATTAAAGAATAACGATCCTGGACAAGAGAATAAAAGCAATCAGCAAGCCTTATTAGAGCTGTTATATCGCATCAGCCGGGAGGTAGCGACCACGCTGGATCTGGCAGTGCTCTTAGAAAGGGTGTTATCGCTTGCCATAAAGTCCATTGGGGCAATCCGGGGCACGATCATCATTCTTGATGAGAATGGAAATCCCCTTGAATCTGCCATTATTGTCCGGGACCAGATGATCACCCATACCAATGAACAGCTGCGCATCACCCTTGAAGAAGGATTAGCTGGCTGGGTGGTGAAAAACCGGAAATCTGTTCGAATCCCAAACACCAGCAAAGATAAACGCTGGCTGCGGCGGCCGGATGATGAGGAAACCGGGGCCAAGTCAGCAGTTTCAGTGCCGATCATCTTAAGCAATCAGCTGGTAGGTGTGATCACCCTGGTGCATCCCGAACCTGATTACCTCCAGAAGAACCATCTCAACCTGGTTCGGGCCATCGCGGACCAAGCAGCAGTGGCTGTGCTGAACGCCAAACTATACGGCGAAAGCCGCCGCCAAGCCAGGGTAATGACTGCGCTGGCAAACTCGGCCTCGGCGATGGCTTCCACATTGGACCTGGAAGTGGTCCTCAATAATATCCTGAAAGAAATCCAGGCCGCCCTGGAAGTTGAATCCGTGGCCCTTTCTTTGATCGACCTGGAAGGCGGACATCTGGAATACAAGGCAGCGATACACGAAAGTATCGACCTGGAATCCAAATTGGTTGGCAAGAAGATCCTTCTCGGTCAAGGCTTTGCAGGCTGGGTAGCAGAACATGGAAAAGGTGAAATTGTCACCAATCCATCCCAGGATCCCCGCTTCTTACAAACCAATAAGGTCTATCCAGAAATGTCACCTTATGCCATTGTGGCTGCACCGATCTTCATTCCAGGCCGGGTGTTGGGCGTACTGGAGGCCATCAATCCCCATGCAGGTCAATTTGAACCTGATGCCTTACAAGTCCTGTCTGGTATTGGCAGCCTGGCGGGTTCATTCATCCAGAACGCCCGCCTGTATCAAGATCTGCAAAATACACACAGCCGCTATTACGACCTGTTCGAAAACAGCATAGATCCGATTATCATCACCGACCTGGAAGGCAAGATTCACGAAAGCAATCATCGCACCTTACAGACCAGCGGCTACGCCGAGGACCAACTGCGCGAGATGGTTATCAGTGACATACATGATGTGAAATGGGATGCGATTGGATCAACCTTCCAGAGCCTGGAGGAAGACACTTCCAGCTCATATGAATCCAAACTGATCACCAGGGATGGTCCGGAAATACCCATCCAGGTCAATGTCCACCAAATCCAGATCGGCGATGAATGCATGCTGCAGTGGATATTCAGAGATATCACGGAAAGCAAAAACCTTGACCAACTCCGGGAAGATCTGACTTCAATGATCTTCCATGACCTGCGTTCACCGCTCTCGAATGTCATCTCCAGTCTGGATGTCATCCAGGCTTCCCTTCCAGGCACAGATGATCCGGAAATTCAGTCCCTTTTTGAAATCGCCTCGCGATCCACAGTCCGCATCCAGCGTCTGACCCGGTCCTTACTTGATATCAACCGGCTGGAAAGCGGCCAAGCGATCACCGACACAGAGACTTTCCACCCGGAAACCTTGATCCAATACGCCATCCAGGAATTAACTGCGCAAGCAAAAGCCAAAAAACAATCCGTAAGTCTGTCGATCCCTAAAAAGATTCCCGAGGTAGTGGCAGACCGCAACATGATCGAGCGGGTGCTGATCAACCTGGTGCAAAACGCGATCAAATATACCCCTTCAAATGGAGAGATCGAGATTGGTGCTGAGCTGATAAAAGATGAGATCCATTTCTGGGTGCTTGACTCCGGACCGGGAGTGGACCCAGATTATATCGATCGGATCTTTGACAAATATACCCGCATCCATCCAGATGAACGGATCCAGGGCCTCGGCCTTGGACTGGCTTTCTGCCGCTTGGCAGTTGAAGGCCACGGCGGACGGATCTGGGTAGAGAACCTGCCTGGTGGAGGAGCGAAATTCATCTTCACGCTTCCTCTAGGGAATGAATAGTTGAGCGGTGGTAAGGAGCAACCATGCAAGAGATAAAACCGGGGATTTTTTACGAGGATTCATATCCAGGCCCCACAATCGGCGCAATTCTACTTCCCCGGGGTATGGTCTTCGTTGATGCCCCGCTGCGACCTGAAGATGGTCACCGGTGGAAAACCACACTCTTGAACCGCAGCCAGGGCACTATCCATAAAATTGTCGTCTGTCTGGACGATCATATGGACAGGACCATAGGAGCGAAAAGCCTGGATTGCCCGATCGTCGCTCACCAGGAGGCAGCCAAGGCACTCCACGAACCTTCCCATTTGGCCCGCAACCAAATCCAGGAAAGCGGCGCAGCCTGGGAACGGTATTCAGAAAACTCTAGCATAAGCTGGATGGCACCTGATATTACTTTCTCAGAAAGAATGGAGCTGCACTGGTCAGATGATCCTGTGCTCATCGAACACCATCCCGGTCCCAGACCGGGATCGAGTTGGGTCATCCTTGCATCCGAAAAAGTCCTCTTTCTTGGGGATGCAGTGACTGTCAAAGGACCTCCTTTCCTAGGCAAAGCCCACCTGCCCACCTGGATCGATACGCTTGATGTTTTACTTCGGGCCCGTTTTAGAGATTACACACTCATCAGCGGTCGAGGAGGGCCCATCAGCCATGATCAAATCCGGGAACTAAAGAAATCCTTCCGGAAAATCCATCGGAGAATTGAGAAACTGGCCAGCCGGAGGGGTTCTGCTGAGGATGCAGCTGAGTTAGCAGAAAAATATCTGGATGACTTTCTGGTTGAAAAGAGAGATCGTGAATTCTTCCTGCAAAGACTCCAGCATGGATTATCCCAATATTACATGCGCAATTACTTTCCAAATACCAACGAGAACGATTAAACTTGAACCCGGTGATTCCCCATCAACACACTACTGGACATGACTGTGCCTTCCCCTGAAAATCTCCCTGGTTATCAAGCCCTGTACCTGACAACACGGGAGGGGATCGTTGAATCGATCCACTATGGCGCGATCGCTGTGGTCAGAGCAGATGGAACCCTCCATGCCTGGGCTGGGGACCCGCAGTCAAGAACATTTATGAGATCATCAGCCAAACCCATCCAGACCATCCCTCTTCTGGAAATGGGAGGAATAAATGAATTCCAGCTCAAGGGTGAAGAGCTGGCCGTGATTTGTGCTTCCCATTCCGGGACTGAGGAGCATTTGCGGACCATCGTTGGCCTGCAGCGCAAAATTGGGATCACTGAATCAGATCTGCTGTGTGGAACCCATCTTCCATTTGATCATGCCAGCAGAAAGAAGCTAGAGGATCAGGGCCTCAGCCCATCCCCAAATCACCATAACTGCTCCGGGAAACATAGCGGGATGCTGGCACAGGCTGCGCTGCTTAAGGTTCCCATCGCAGCTTATACAGAAGTTGAGCATCCGGTCCAACAAGGCATCATCAGGGTTTTTTCTGAAATGTGTGCACTTGATGAAAATGACCTGGGCCTGGGTCGGGATGGATGTTCTGTACCGACCTTTGCTATCCCCCTTTATAACGCTGCCTGGGCTTGGGCAAAGCTGGTGGATCCGGATAGCCTATCCCCACAGCGGGCAGCAAGCTGCCAAGAAATCACTTCGGCGATGGCCGGTCATCCTTTCTATGTTGCTGGACCGGGCAGATTGGACACACGTTTGATGGAAACCACCTCAGGCAGGATCATAACCAAAGCAGGCGCTGAGGCTTACCAAGCGATTGGCATATGCGAGGACGCCCTTGGTCCCGGCTCACCTGCCCTGGGCATCGCCCTCAAAATAGCTGGTGGGGACCTGGGAAAAAGAGCCCGTAAGGCAGTTACCCTGGAGGTCTTGCGCCAGCTTGAGGTCTTAACCGCTGAGGAGCTCCAGCGCTTCAGCGACTTGGGGCCAATTCAAGCCAATCGGAATCAGGCCGGACTGATAACCGGGGATGCCAAGCCCTGTTTTCAATTACAATATACATAATCTATGACAAAAAATAAAACAGCCCTTGAAATCCACCAGGCGCTGGTGGACGAATTTGGCCTTCCTGACTGGCGTCCTCACCTTTCCCCTGTAGGGGAATTGGTTTCCACTATCCTCTCACAGAACACCAATGACACCAACCGGGATGCTGCCTATGATTCCCTGCGGGAAAGGTTCCCAACCTGGGAGCAGGTCCGGGATGCGCCGGAAGCCGAGGTTGTCAATGCTATCAGAACAGCTGGGCTCGCCAATCAGAAAGGCCCAGCCATCCAAAATGCGTTGAGGGAGGTCACCAGAGAAAGAGGAGCGATTGAGCTGGATTTTTTAACTTCGTTAAGCAGCCAGGAAGCTGCTGACTGGTTGATGGAGCTTAAGGGAGTAGGACCCAAAACTGCGGCGATCGTCCTCCTCTTTTCCCTCAACATGCCAGCGTTTCCCGTTGATACCCATGTGCACCGGGTAACAGGCAGGCTGGGGATCAGACCGGAAGGTATGAGTGCCGAGAAAGCTCACTTGTATCTGGCGGATCAATTCCCTCCAGAAACCTATTATCCACTGCACTTGAACCTGATCCGCCTGGGCAGGGAAATATGCAAAGCCCGAAAACCTGACTGCGCATCCTGTCCTTTACAGGAGCTGTGTGATTATTATGACAATCTCCATTAACATACCTGCTCGAAGAGGAACTTTGTCTGCGATCCTCTTCGGGATGCTGTTGATGTTGGCTGCCCTGGCAGCAGGATGCAGCCTGAGGGCAAACGAACCTGTTGGCCCAACACAGAACACTCCACCGGCAACCAGCACTCCCCTGCCGCCTTCCCCTTCCGCAACCCCTGCACCCAGCCCTACGAGTACCCCTACATTCCAGTTGATAGACAGTGGATTGTTATATATCGTGGTTGGCATTGACCTGGATCAAGCCCTGCCTGTCTACCTTGAGCCATCCCCTGCATCCGGGATAGCCGGCGAAATTCCCCCTACCGGGAATTCGATCCAAACCACTGGTCTGGAAACCACCACAGAGGACATATCCTGGCTGCAAATAGAATACCAGGGTCTGGGAGGTTGGGTGGATCAGTCTTTTCTTGCCACCCAAGAAGGAAGTCTGCCAGAGGAGCTGATCGCCTTGGCACATACAGCAGCCGCTGGGCTGAAAATAGCTGATTACAGCCGCCTGGAGGGGATCATCCATCCCCAGATCTGTTTACGGTTCTCTCCTTATCCTTACCTGCAGCCCAGTGATCAGACTTTTTGCCCGGACCAATTGTCACAGCTCAAAGGCACAAGCACCCTTTACACCTGGGGGCGCTACGATGGATCGGGGAAACCCATTGAACTAACTTTCGATGACTATCATCAGCGTTTTGTTTACGACCAGGATTACTATCAGCCGGAGATCGTAGGCCTCAACCAGGAAGTCAGTTCAGGCAATGCGATCAATAATATCCCTGAAATTTACCCGGATGGACTATTTGTGGAGTATTATTTTTCGGGTTTTGACCCCCAGTACGGGGGAATGGATTGGCGCAGCTTGCGGATGGTTTTCGTTCAGGAAAACGATGTCTGGTACCTGGTTGCCCTGGTCCATGGAGAATGGACCATCTAACCCATTATTGAGAGCTGACCAACCAAAGCAAGCAGATATAACCATGAAAAAAAGTTTTTACCAGCTGTCGATTGCGATTATCCTTATCGGTACCCTGTTCATTGCCGGACGCTACTTGCTGTCCAATCGAGATCCAGCTCCTGAAACCCCAGCGGACACGCCCCAAACTTTCACCCCGATCGCTTCGCCAGAGAACACCCCTGCGCCCACCGCTACACCAGTTCTCACTCCCTTACAAAGTTCATCGGCTGGGGATCTGTATTATTTCAACGGGGACTGGGAAAATGCTATTCTCAGTTATGAAGCGACCCTGGCAGGAGCCCAAACCACAGAAGAAGGCAGCAGAGCATTATTAGGTCTGGGCAAAGTCTACTATCAGAAAGCGGATTATCAGAAAGCGCTTGATTACTTGCGATTGCTGGTGGCCAGTTATCCGGAATCCGCAATCATTCATAAAGCATACTTCACCCTGGCTCAGACCTACACCGCGCTGGAACGCTATTTAGAAGCTGCTGATGCCTACAATCTTTACCTGGGCAGCAGGCCCGGGCTGCTGGACGCTTTCGTGCAGCATAAGAGAGGCGATGCGCTTTCCAATGGCGGAGAATCACTCAAAGCGATAGAGGCCTATCAGGCAGCTATTGCCGCAGGCAGCGGTCCAGATTTATACACACTGCAGCTAAAAATCGGCCAGGAATATGCTGCCCTGGAGGATTACAATACCGCAATCGTCATCTTCAAAGACGTTTATGCGCAAACCACAAATGACTACACCAAGGCCCGGGCGGATTATCTGCTCGGTAAAGCCTATTTAGAGCTGGGCCAACCAGCTCTGGCGGAGGCTGCCTTCCGTGATGCTGTTGTACAGTTCCCGCGCAGCTATGATTCTTACCTTGCCCTGGTGGAAATGCTCAATAACGGATTTCAGGTCAATGACCTCGATCGGGGATTGGTAGATTACTTCGCGCGGCAGTACAGCTATGCAGTAGAGGCTTTTGACCGCTACCTCTTAGATCCAGAATCAGCAGATCGGGGAACAGCCCTTTATTTCCGGGGTTTTGCTTACCGAAACATGGGCCTTCATGATCAGGCAGTCGCTTCCTGGGATGAACTGATCTCCAGCTATCCCGATCACCCCTACTGGGTAGGGGCTTGGGAGTTCAAAGCCTATAACTTATGGTTTTACACAGGGAAATACACCCAGGCCAGTCAAGTGCTGCAGGATTTCGTAGCCCGTAATCCTTATCACCCGCGGGCTGCCGAGTTTTTATTTGACGCTGGTCGAGTCGAAGAGATGAAAGGTGACCTGGCAGCCGCTTCCGCTCTCTGGAAACGGGTTTTTGATGAATACCCTACTTCTTCCTATGGCACAATCAGCCTGTTCCGAAGCGGCATTTGCGAAGTACGCTTGGAAAATTACACCCGTGCGTTGAGCAGGTTCACCATCTATCGAGATGCCTCAGCTGACTTCGAAGAATTGTCCCAGGCATTATTCTGGATCGGTAAAGTCTATCAAATCCAGGGAGATACTGAATCCGCTGAAACTGTTTGGCAGGAGGCGGCCAACACAGATCCCACCGGGTATTACAGTGAACGGGCCCGGGACTTGCTCCAGGGTCGAGAACCTTTCACTCCCCCCCTTGAGTTTGATCTTGGATATGATGCCCGGGCGGAGAAAGAAGAAGCCATGGATTGGATCAAAAGCACATTTGCCATTCCCCAGGAGACCAACTTGGACAGCCTGGGGCTGCTGGCAGAAGATCCCCGGGTCATTCGCGGCACAGAGCTTTGGGAGTTGGACCTCTACACAGATGCCCGGCAAGAATTCCTAGCGCTCCGAAGCGAAGTCAGTTTTGATCCCATCAGCAGCTTCCGCCTGGCGAATTATCTACTAGAACTGGGGCTATATCGTCCGGCAATCTTTTCCGCCAGGGATGTGCTGAACGCAGCTGGTATGGATGATGCTGAAACCATGAACGCGCCGATCTATTTCAACCATATCCGCTTTGGCACATATTACAGCGATCTGGTCATTCCCGCTGCGGAAAAATATGATTTCCACCCCCTGCTGATCTTCAGCGTTATGCGGCAGGAATCACTCTTTGAGGGATTTGTTCGTTCCAGCGCTGGGGCGCGGGGATTGATGCAGATCATCCCCAGCACAGGCGCGGAACGGGCAGAAAAGGAAGGCTGGCCGCCCGGTTACAGCGACGAGGACCTCTACCGGCCCATCGTCAGTGTTAATCTGGGGGCTGCATATCTCAGGTATTTGGAAAACTACTTTGATGGGGAGATTTATCCTGCCCTGGCAGGCTACAATGGGGGCCCGGGAAATGCAGAGATTTGGCTCAATGATGCAGATGGTGATCCCGATCTATTTGTGGAGATCATCCGTTTCACTGAAACTCAGAGTTACATCAAGAATATCTCTGAGATCTTCGCCATCTACCGCAGAATATACTCCAGGGTGCAGTAGATGGTGAATTCCGGCGATGCACTTCAGGGCCGTTTATCCAATAAGAGATCAAACTCCATTTCCTGATTATCCCGGATGGCAACAATCTCCACCCAATCACCCGGTTTCTTGTAAGTCAGCAAATAGCCCATAAACCCAGCAAAATCATTGACCGGCATACCGTCAATGCTGATAATCAAATCCCCTCCCCCTTCCAATGTCAAGGGATTGCTGGAATCATCACCCTTCAAACCGGCTTGATCAGCAGGACTGTCAGGGGTGACATCTATGACATAGACCCCAGTTGACCGGGGCAGATCCAGCTCCTCTTGGGTAAACAGGCTGACCGAGCTGAGGACATTGATGCCCACATAGGGGGAATCGTGAAAACCATTCTCAATCAAATCCGGAACGACATTCTTGGCAGTGTCAATCGAGATTGCGAAGCCAAGGCCGGAGTTGACAGGCTGACCAGTGAGATCGATACTTGTGGTGCTGATGGCTGAGTTGATGCCAATCACCTCACCGTTCAGGTTGATCAAAGGTCCACCTGAATTGCCTGGATTGATGGCAGCGTCGGTCTGGATGATGTTGCCAGTAGCAAAAGCTCCTCCACCTGGAGCAAAGTTCAATGAATCCAGGGTCCTGCCCAGGGCGGAAATGATCCCCTGCGTCATGGTGCCGTTCAAGCCCTGAGGATTACCAATGGCGATCACTGGCTGTCCAACAGCCAGATTTTGATTGTTTCCCAGGGTCAACACTGTTAATTCTTCCGGGAGGTTGTTCAGCGCCAAAACGGCCAGATCGGTATTGGAATCCAACCCCAGAATCTCAGCCCTGGTCTTGAACCCAGATGGAAAATCAACTTCCAGATCTGTCGCGGATTCCACAACATGGTAATTTGTGACAATGTGCCCTTCACTATCCCAAACAAAGCCTGTGCCCAGACCGCCGCCAGTTTCAGACAGCGCTCGGATGGCAACCACACCAGGGTTGATCTCCTGATACAGTGATACCAGGTCCCCCTGCTCGAGCACGATTGGATTGACTGTTGGGGCTGTTTCTTCTAGCGGGGTTTCGTCTGGCACCTGGGAAGTAAAAATGCCTGGACTGACCACGCACGCCAGCGCAGACCCTGCTAATAAGACAATAACAAGCAATAGTGTTGTCCTTCTTTTCATAGAACCTACCTTCTTTTGTTATTCAGATTACAACATCGGTCTTAATCTTACATCCTGAACATCCTAAACCCTATTTTACTGAACCCGAATTAACAAAGTATTAATGGGATGATTTAGGACAACACCAGGTAGATCCCCAAAAAAGTGAAAAGCCTCCTCAAGCAGGATTCCTGCTTGAGGAGGCTTTCGCCAAAGGAGGAAACAGTGATAATTTTGAAACTATCCCGTCTCATGGACAATCATAACAGAAGCCAAACCAGGCGCAATGCAGGAGCTCATGGAAATCATATGACCTTAATCACAACCAAACCAAGCCAGGATTTCAGCTTTTTTGTCATATTTTCCATGGTTTTAAGTGTTTGCTATGCATCAAGGAATGGCCAATAGAGGATGATCGAAGTCTATTCCGGGCCTATTGTCTTTTACCGACCCCTATTGTACAATCTCTTACGACTCATTTCGCCCTCGTAGCTCAGTGGATTAGAGCACTTGCTTGCGGAGTAAGGGGTCGCGTGTTCGAATCACGCCGAGGGTGCCAGCTACGGAGCGGGAAATCCCGCTCCGTTTTTAGGAAACATAATAGTCATTCGCAGCAAACAACGTTCAATTTGGGAGGAGATCATGAACAAAGTTGCTATTGTAACTGACAGCACGGCTTATTTGCCGCCAGAGATCATCCAAGAATACCAAATCCAAGTCATTCCTTTATCTGTGATCTGGGAAGGTGAGTCTTATCAAGATGGCGTTGATATCACAACCAGCCAATTTTATTCCCGGCTGGAAACCTCCCCCACCCTACCCAGCACTTCCCAGCCACCCGCTGGAGAATTCAAAGACTGTTTTACTGAACTGCTGGAGAGTGGGAAAGATGTGGCTGCCATCTTGATCTCAGCTGACATTTCAGGTACGGTCAACTCAGCTCTCCAAGCGCAGGCGGAACTGGATCCCTCCCGGATCGAAGTCATTGACTCACAAACTGCTGCCATGGCTGCCGGATTGCACGTCATCGCAGCAGCCCGAAAAGCTGCTGCAAGCGGCAGCCTGGACGAAGTGGCCCACATCGCCAGGAAAGCCCAGCAGCACACTGATGTTGTTTTTGTGGTTGACACTTTGGAATTCCTCCATAAAGGGGGAAGGATCGGGGGGGCAAAGCGTTTCCTGGGATCGATGTTGAACATCAAACCCATCCTGGAAATGCGGGAGGGGAAGATTGAAGCCGTGGACCAGGTCAGAACGCAAACTCGCGCCCTGGAAAGAATGATCGATCTTATCAGAGAAAAGTCCGCGGGGGAGACACCTCTTCGCATGGCAATCATCCATTCCAATGTGCCTGAATCAGCTCAACTGCTGAAAGAGCAAGTTCAAGCAACCTTTTCTCCGGAAGACCTCTATATATCTGAGCTCAGCCCGGCAATCGGCACCCATGTTGGGCCAGGAACCCTGGCGATCGCCTGTATGCATGGTATGTGAAGCCTGACTGCAAATCGTAACCTGATCCCAGTATTTGTGTTGTAGTTTGCGTCGAGCACTTATTCTATTTAAAGAGAGGCAGCATGGCGAAAGTTGCAATTGTAACCGATAGTTCTCCCTATATTCCTGAACAAATCATCGCTGAGAACAAAATCCATGTGGTACCCCTGACAGTGATCTGGGGAGAAGAGGATTTCTATGACGGTGTGGACATCACACCCGTCGAGTTCTACCAACGGCTGGATGGAGCGAAAGTGATGCCCAGCACCTCCCAACCTTCCGTAGCTGATTTCGAAGTGCTATTCCGGTCCCTCTCTGAGCAGGGATACGATATCCTGGCGATCCTGATCTCCGAAGACCTATCGGGGACAATCTCCTCCGCAACGCAGGCCAAATGCATGCTCCCGGAAGCGAATATTGAGATCGTCAATTCCCGGACCCTGGCTATGGCCCTTGGATTCCTTGTGCTTGCAGCGGCCCGGGCAGCCAATCAAGGTGCCAGCCTGTCGGAATGCAAGCGGCTGGTAGAAAACACGCTGGATAAAGTAGGGGTGGTTTTTGTAGTTGACACTTTAGAGTTTCTCCATCGTGGGGGTAGGATCGGAGCTGCCAAGCGTTTTATGGGCACCTTACTCAACGTCAAACCTGTTTTAGCCATAGAAGACGGCCTGGTGGTTCCCCTGGATTCGGTTCGCACCCAGAAAAAAGCCCTGGAGAGGATCATTGATCTGACTGAAGAAAAAACCCAGGGGCGCAAAAATGTCCGCCTGGCAACCTTACACGCTAACAACCCAGAAACAGCCCAATATGTGCTGGACCGCGCACTGCAGCGGATATCTGCGGTAGAAACGGTCTTTTCTGAGGTTAGCCCGACCATTGGCACCCACGCAGGACCGGGCGCAGTAGGCCTGGCCTATATCCACGATTAAATCCACTTCGATCGACCTACAATCCAAACTACCAAAGTCCCGCCACATGCAGGCTGGACTTTGTCCTTTTCAGGATGGTACACTACACAAGTGAAACCAGCTAACGAAACGCGACCCAAAAAGATGACAGAAAATCCTCTAATCCAATCAGACCAGATCACCCCAGCTGGCAGTGGGGTGGAAATCATTGCCTTAAAGGCAAAACCCTATCCAGACCAGAAACGGGTTAGGGTTCATTTTCGACTCACGCAATTCCTGGAACCCCCCAATGCGACCATAACGCTTCTAGGCGTTGCAGGAGAGGAACTGGCTTCAGTGGAAATGGTCAATATTTCTCAACCAGATAATGAACTTACCCTGCATATCCCGAAATCATATCGCCAACAGGGCCTGTACCAGATCGCAGTAACGCTTTTCACACTTGAAGAGCGGGACGCTCAAGGAGATGAAATAGGGGAAGTCAAACTTGAAACCCAAAACCTACAAACCAACCGTACCACTTTCACATTGCAGTGACACATAATTTTCCGCAGGCATACATCAACAGCATTAATCAGCTGCTTACCAATGAAGCGCAGCTATTCTGGGATGCCATGGAAGTGGGAACTCCCTGTGGTGGTTTGAGAATCAATACTGGAAAAACCAGCCTGGCAGATCTGGGACAAGTCCTGCCACCAGGGACCCCGGCGCTGCCCTGGTGTAAAGATGGTTTCCCGCTGGAAGAGACCCGGGATTTGGGAACACACCCCTATCACAAAGCAGGTCTCTATTACCTGCAAGAACCATCTGCCATGATGCCGGTCGCTGTCCTCGATCCCCAGCCCGGAGAACGCGTTCTTGATCTATGTGCTGCTCCGGGAGGGAAGACAACCCAGATCCTTTCCAGGATGGGTAACCGGGGTTTGTTGATCGCCAACGACCCCAACCCCAGGCGAGTGCAGTCGCTTTCCAGAAACCTGGAGCGCTGGGGAGGGCGCAGCACAGCGGTGCTATGCGAGACACCGAGCAGGATCAGCGAACACCTGGGTGATTTTTTTGACCGGGTGCTGGTGGATGCCCCCTGCTCTGGTGAAGGCAGGTTCCGATCAGATTCCAAGGAGATCAAAAAATGGTCCCCAAAATTTATCGAACGCTGCTGTCAGACTCAGGATGAGATCCTCTGGTTTGCCGCTAAAATGGTCCGGCCAGGAGGTGTCCTGGTGTATTCAACCTGTACCTTCAACCAGGAGGAGAATGAGGGCACGATTGCTCGATTCTTGGAAAAAAATCCCGATTACAACCTTGAGCCAATCGTTCCTGTCGCGGGTTATTCCCAAGGGATCCAACTGGCAAGTGCCCCGAAGATCGACTTTTCAGGTACAGTCCGAATATGGCCTCATCAAACACTGGGAGAAGGTCACTTCACTGCTCGCTTGCGAAGAAACCAAGCTGCTCCTTCTCCTAGCAGACAATTCTCTGCAGCAAAAAACCAGCTAAAATCAGACTATCACGCGATCTACAGCCAATTCTTTGATAAAACTCTTCGATCCACTCCAGGGACTGGAGCTATTTCACCCGGAAGCAGGGGACTTACCAATTACGGAAATCGGATTTACTGGATTGTTGATGAAATGCCATCCCTGGAGGGATTAAATGTCATCCATTGGGGGTGGTGGCTGGGGAGCATTCCAGGGGATAAATATCTCCCCAGCCCAGCGCTGGCTTATGGGCTGACTCCAGAAGACGCCCAAACAGTGTTAGAATTTTCGGTAGAGGATCCCGGCCTGGCAAATTACCTTAGAGGGTCCCCGTTATCCAGTGCAGACCTAGAAAATCTGCCACAAGGATGGGCGCTGGTCACCTGCAGCGGATTCTCCCTGGGTTGGGGATTGATCCGCCGGGGTCGGCTCAAAAGTTATTTACCTCGCTGGCTGCGTTCCAATTAAGGTACCCTGCTCGAGCATGATATGACTGATATTGAAAACGATCTTAAGCAACAAAGAAACAGCCCCAGGATCAAGGCATATTTGATCCTGGTTGCCATAGGAATCCTCCTCATCACAGGTGCTGTGCTGCTTTATCCGCTTGCCAGGCGGAACCTGGAAGCGCAAATCGCTTTAGCAACCCAATCCGCCACCGCAACACCTGAGAACCCATCCCCTACAGATGTTTTCCCCCTGGATTCAACCACCGAGGATGGGCCCTCCCCAATCACAGATCCAGAAATATTCCTCACTCCCAATCAATTTGGCACCTTGATCCTTTCCATCAAAGAGGGTACCGACTGCCACCTGTTTGCTTATCAACCCTTCCTAGAGGATAGCTCCGGCAGTGGTTACAGCGGCCTACCTCTCACCCGCCTGACCAGTGGTTCTCATCAAGATATCACTCCAGACATCAGCAAAGATGGCCGATACATCGCATTTTCATCCAATCGCAATGGTCCCTGGGATATTTATATTCTCGATCTGCAAACCGGGGAAATCCTGCAATTCACCAATTCTGAGGCTTATGATGCCAACCCTTCCTGGTCGCCTGACGGAAAATGGTTGGTTTATGAGAGTTACCAGATCGATAACCTGGAAATCCTCATCCAGGATTTCAATCGGACAACCGGTCCAATTCCACTCACCCAGCATTCCGCAGCGGATTTCTCACCGGATTGGTCCCCGCAGGGAAGGCTGATCAGTTTTATCAGCGATCGGTCCGGCCAACCTGAGGTCTATTACGCTGATCTGGATTCTCCCAAAGAAGACAAAGCTGTCCTGATTGACAATCCCCCCGGTCAGCGCATTCAATCTCCTGCCTGGTCTGGAGATGGCAGATTTCTCACCTGGGGATTGATCACGACAGATGGGGACCACAAATTGGTCAACTGGGATAGCCAGCAACCAAATACCAAGCCCTATTTTCTTGGAATTGGGGATTGGGCAATTTGGGCGAAGAATACAGAGTTGCTATACAGCATCATTGAACATCCCAATCAAAGCTACCTGACAGCTTATCCTGGTGATCATGCTGGACCTGAAGTTGCGCTGCCAGCTATCCCCTTACCGAGTGGGATAGAAGGCATCACCTGGGTTGAGGGGAATTATTATCCTTACTTCACAAATCTTGACCCGGGACCAGGTCCAACACCAATCTGGGAACCAATCTCAGACCCAGGTGAATCGCCCGGGACTGATCCAAAGAAGATCATCCAGCTCCGAAATCTCACCGCTCCCTCGCCTGCTTTTACTGAGGACGCTCTGGCCAGTTTCTCATCTCTGCGGGCAGCTGTGATCGAAGAGGCCGGGTGGGATTTTCTATCCACACTGGAAAACGCCTATGTCCCCCTGGATCAAACGCTTGCCCCTGGTGTCAATTTGGAATGGCTGTATTCGGGAAGGGGCATGATGATCAACGATATTCCCCGCCTGGCTGATTGGCTGGTCCTGGTCCGGGAAGACCACGGATACAATACTTACTGGCGGGTTTATATCAGAGCCTATAACCAACAGGGTTATCAAGGACAACCTCTCCAGACCCAGATCTGGGATATGAACGCTCGCTACTCCGGGAATAATGCTGCCTATGAAAATGGGGGAGCTCTCTCCGCGTCCATGCCGGAAGGATACTGGGTAGACTTTACAGCCCTGGCTGAGGCTCATGGCTGGACCCGTTTCCCAGCCCAATCCGATTGGCGAACCAATGAGAAAGCAGCTCGCTATCAATATTTTGCATACACCCAGGGATTGGACCTGGAAGCGGCTTTGCGTGAACTCTACTCCCCTGAAGAAATCCGAAACCTGACCCAATCCTATCAACCATGAAAGACGCCCAAGGCATCAAACAGGCCAATCGCAGCTGGCTAATTACCAGAGGGACAGGAAAGCTTATATTGCTGTCCCTATTGATCTCCCTGTTCTCGACAGGCTGCCAGGGGATCGGATTCACAGACCAGCAACCGCCGACCGGGACACCTCCTATTGAGCCAACCCTGTCAGCGCCAGCCGATACCCAGGTCAGCCTCAATCTGACCACCCTGACCCCGACAGTTGTGCCGCAGCTTTCTCCTGCGCCAACCACACAACTACCCACTCCTGATTTTTCAGTCACTCAGCAGACAGACAACTCTCTGGAACCCTGGCGGCCGCCTTCCTACCCGGTTCCCTGGCTTCCCAGCCCGCACGACCACTTTTATTTTACAAGCCCGATTTCCGCTTATGATATTGATTCCGCCTATTCAACCTATCCCTACGGGGGGGTGTTCTTTGAAAACGTGGTCCATACCGGGATCGATATCCCCGGGGATATTGGCACTCCGATTCTGGCGGCTGGAAGTGGGACAGTGATCTATGCCGGGCAGGGTGTGTACAGACAGGGGAATGACATCCTTGATGATCCTTATGGAAAAGCAGTTGTCATAGAGCATGATTTCAGCTTCCAGGGGCAGCCTTTGTTCACTCTCTACGCCCACCTGGATGAAATTCAAGTCCGGAAAGGACAAATGCTGGATGCGGGAGATCAGATCGGATTGATGGGAAATACCGGTAAAACCACCGGCCCGCACCTGCATTTTGAAGTGCGCCTGGGGTCAAATGAATATTTTGCCACCCGCAACCCGGATCTCTGGATCGCGCCGCCCCAGGGATGGGGAGTGCTGGTCGGCCAGGTACATACCTATGTCGGCTACCCGCTTGAACGGCAGATTGTGCGCTTATATCCCACAGAAGACAATCCAGCCCAGGGTCCAATCAATGGCTTTCTATGGAAAAGCACATCTTACCAGAACGAGGCCGTGAATTACGACCCGTATTATAAAGAGAATTTTACCCTGGCCAATATCCCGGCAGGAAAATACTATCTCTCCATCCCGGTCACCAGCATTGGCCTGAGTTACACCAAAGAGGTCGAAATCAAACCCGGCCAGGTCACTTATTTTCGATTCAATGTCTGGAAAGGTTTTACAGACATCGTTCCCCCCACCCCAACATATCTATTTACGCCTTCCCCTTGACGTTTAGAACATTTGTGCTAGACTTACTACAGGCCTTTTTTAGAATGAATTCAAGCAGCTGAGGAGGAAGAGATGGCGGATGATCCACGGAAAACAGCTTTGGACAAAACGCTCCGGGATATCACCAAACGGTTTGGGGAAGGAGCGATCATGAAATTGGGGGATGCCCAGGGATTATCGGTTGATGTCATCCCCACCGGGACCTTATCATTGGATCTCGCTCTGGGTGTGGGAGGTTTGCCCCGAGGACGGGTCACAGAAATTTACGGACCAGAAGCTTCAGGGAAAACCACGATTTGTCAGCACATTGTCGCCGAAGCTCAAAAACAAGGCGGTACAGCTGCATTTATAGATATGGAACACGCGCTTGATCCCGCTTATGCCGCCAGAACAGGTGTGGATATCGATAATTTGCTCATTTCCCAGCCAGATACCGGGGAACAAGCCCTGGAAATTGCTGAATCCCTGATCCGCTCTGGCGCGGTGGATGTGATCATCATCGACTCTGTAGCCGCCCTGGTCCCCAGGGCTGAAATCGAAGGCGATATGGGAGATTCACACATGGGCTTGATGGCCCGCTTGATGTCCCAAGCGCTTAGAAAATTATCGGGAGCAATCAAACAAACCAACACCTGCCTGGTGTTCACGAATCAGTTGAGAGAGAAAATCGGTGTGGTTTTCGGCAATCCGGAAACCACCCCTGGCGGTCGGGCATTGAAATTTTACAGTTCGATCCGGCTGGATGTCCGCCGCATCCAATCCATCAAGTCAGGGACGGATATCATCGGCAGCAGGACCAGGGTCCGGGTCGTGAAAAACAAAGTTGCGCCCCCTTTCCGGACTGCAGAGTTTGACATCATGCATGATGAAGGGATTTCCAGGTCAGGTGATATCCTTGATCTGGCAGTTGAACTTGACGTGGTTGACAAACGAGGATCTTATTATTACTACAGCGACGATCTCCGGCTCGCCCAGGGACGGGAAAGCGCCAAAGAATTTTTGAGGGAGAACCTTGATATCGCAGAGGAGATCGAGGAGACCATTCGAGAGCTGGTCATGGCCCAGAATCACTATCTGGTGAGCCCTGAAGACCTAACTGATGACGTCGATGAAGCCGAGGGAGATGAAGAATAGTCTGAGAAAAGGCTGGTGGATGAGCATCCTGCTGCTGGTCAGCTTAACTGCTGGCTGCCAGCTGGGATGGATGGAATCCACAGCGACTCCGATTGCTAACTTCGTACCCCCGACTCATGATCCAGCTGCGGAAAACCTCCAGGCAGCTGCATCCACGCCCCTCCCCACGCGCCAGCCTAATTGTGACAACCAGCTCCAGTTCCTGGATGATCTGACCATTCCGGATGGGATGGAAGTTTCTCCAGGTCAAGAGCTGACCAAACGCTGGTTGATCAGCAATGATGGCAGCTGCAACTGGAATCGCAGCTATTCTTTGCAGCTGATCTCAGGGCTTTCGCTTGGTGCCAGCAAAAAGCAGGAACTTTATCCCGCCCGCCAATCCGCCGAAGCAGTAATTGAGATCCTATTCCGGGCACCGGACAACCCAGGTAATTACAATTCCTGGTGGCAGGCTTATGACCCGGATGGTAATCGGTTTGGGGATCCTATCTACATCGAAATCACTGTCCTTGCAGAGTAAGGAGAACAGAGGTTGGAATGAGTAAAAAGAAATCCAGTGTTGAGCGCGTCCAAGCCGCTTTGGAAGAGCTGGATATCGCCATAGATTTCCAGGAACTTCCCCAGAGCACAAGGACTGCAGTAGAAGCTGCCCAGGCAGTCCAAAGCGATGTTGGGCAAATTGTCAAATCCCTGGTTTTCATCAGTGGGGCCAATCAGCCGCTGTTGATTCTGACCAGCGGTACCAATCAAGTGGATGAAAATCTCGTCAGCCAAACCCTGGGAAGGAAGATCCGTTTTGCCAATGCTGATATCGTCCGCCGGCAAACCGGCTTCGCTATTGGTGGTGTTTCACCATATGGTCTTAAGAATGAGATCCCTATCTATATTGATGAGGATTTATTGCAGCATCCGCTTGTCTGGGCTGCAGCCGGGTCCTCCCACGCAGTCTTCAGCATCGCGCCTCAGGACCTGGTAGATACCACCGGGGGAAAGGTGATCACGGTTCACTGAGGTCCAGGTTCAAGCTCTGCTGATACAGAATTTCGGGCTTCATCCATCAGCGTCAAAATTTCCAGTGGCTCCCCTTTGGCTGGATCCAGAGCAAACCGAATTGCTCCCTGGTCACACAGATCCACACAAACACCACACCCATAGCAGTCCTCCTGGCTGATCACCGCGCACTCGTCCAGGATAGCGATGGCTCCGAATTGACAGAAATCCGCACAGATCCCGCATCCAGCGCAGATCTCTGACTCAACAGCTGCTGAATATCCAGACGACATTAACATCGGTGTGCCATTCTGATGGGCTTGAAATGCTCCACAGCAGCAGGAACAGCAGTTGCAAATGGCATAAAAACGGTTCAACATGGCATCCTTGAAAAAAGCATGCGAGACATGGCCCCGTCCATGCTCCGCTTCAAGAATTTCCACCGCCTCTTGAGAGGAGATCTGACGGGATTTTTCAGGTTGATGTTCCAGGATAAAACTGACAAATGGATCCCCGACGATCAGGCAAACATCGACCGGTTGGCAGGGATGCTCCCGGGATTCTCGGCAGGGGCAGTCCAAAGCGGCGATCCGCTCCGGATTTTTCATCACGATATCCCGGGCTCTGTTATAGGGTATCACCTGTTCAAGATCTCTGATCTCGATATCTTCCCGGATGGAAACCAGGTTTCTGGCCTCCTCCAAAGGGACCACCTTGCCATGATAAGAATTGGCCCAGGCGTAACCTGGATCCAATTCGGATTCCTTTTCACCGAAGAGTCCCGATAAAAACAGGAAGATTGGTGCCAGGACCTTGTGTAATCGATGTTCACCCAGAGCTACACTGATGTAAAGATAAGACCATTTAGCGTACAAATATCCATGCAGAAAATCATACAGGGAATAATCCTCAGTATTCTTTCCTTCTTGATAAAACGCTTTTGTGGAGTCTTTCATCAAATGTCCGCTTTGCCGCATGACTTATCCTCCTGGTTGGTTCAGACCTGGTTGAGGAGATTATTACCTATTGTACTGGAAATTTAAACCGGCTGTCCATAGAGCGGACAGCCGGTTCTGATATCAAACAATCCGATTCAGATTAAGCTGCTGCAGATTCTTCCTGCCAGCGTCGGGAAACAAGGCAATAACCAAATACCAGTAATCTGACTTCTACCGGGGCAAAAACGTGCAGGAACGCTCCCCGCTTAAATACACCGCGAGGCTGGATCTCACAGATGGCTTTTTCTTCTCCATCCAGCATTTGCCAGCTCCGCAGCTTTCCACCCCCAGGCTTCAGTTGATATTGCTTCGCCCCGGATTCAACCAGCAGACCTCTGCTGAGGCCTTTTTGGGATTTCGCCGTATCCCTGACCTTCCCGTTTTCTTCAAAATGATAACTGGATTTCCAAAAGCTGGTCTTTTTAAAAATCAGCACGCTTCCATCAGCGCCCTGGAAAACGCCTTCCGATTTACCGGCATTGAGCTGGAGGGTCCCCAATTTCCCTCCAGCAACCCATAAGTCATGCCGGGTTTTAAAGCTTCCGCTAACGTTGATCTCAATGACATCAGCGGAAATTGCTTCACGAGATTCCTTCATCTTCAATTTCCCCAGATTTAATTCTCTTTTCTGCCATATCAGCCATGGAGGTCATTCCCATCAGTCCACCCAAATTCATGGTATCTACCGCACTTGAGGGAACAATGACCATGGCGCCTTTCTCTTTCAAACCCTCAAAGAGCATGTTCATCGCTCGCAGGTGCAGAGCAGTGGGATTATCCCGGTAAGCTTCTGCAGCCTTGGCAAAGGAATCAGCGATCTGTTCCTCGCTTTCACCCAGGATGACCCGCGCCTGGCGCTCCCTTTCTGCCTGGGCCTGCCGGCTCATGGCATCTTCCAAACCGCCCGGGATGACAATATCACGGATCTCGACAGACTGGACTGTGATGCCCCAGGGTGTGGTCCGATCATCAATGATATGCTGCAGCTCTGCATCCATCCGGGCCCTTCCGACCAGAATATCAGCTAAATCCATTTGCCCAATGATCTCCCGCAGTGCAGTCTGTGCTGCCCAGGCGATCGCTGCCCGGTAATCCTCAACTTCCAGGGCTGCCTTTTCCGCATCCCACACTACCCAGAACAATACAGCATCCACATCGACTGGCACAGTATCTTTGGTCAAGGTACGCTCAGCGGTAAATGAGGTCACCATCACCCGATGATCGATCCAGGCTGGAATGGTATCGACGATCGGTATGATCCAGAACGGGCCTGGTCCTTTCAGGCCGATGAAACGCCCCAGGCGGAGAACAATGGCTTTCTCCCATTGTTCCGCTACCTTGAACGCCAGCAGGATGTAAATACCAATCAGGTTAAGGATGAACGCTTCAGCAAGAATCCAGCTTACTCTCACTCTCTCCAGGGCCATCCAAACAGCCGCGCCCGAGGAGAGCAGCAAGAGCACAATGAATATGAACACTGCTAGCCCGTTGACCTGGCTTTCAGATTTGACTTGATAACGATAATCTAAACTAGTGGGTTTAATAACCATTTTTGACGCCTCCTCGATTTTATAAAAAGACTAATGCCCGTTTTCCTTTAACCACTTCCTTAATTCCTCTTCAAAGGTTTTTTCAATTTCTTCCGCTGCATATCCCAGGCTGTGGGCTTCCTCAAAAGCTGACTTAATGATGGACTGCAGCAGCTTTTGTCTCTTTTTGGCAATTTGGATCTCATCGGGTTTCCCACTCACAAAGGTGCCCTTGCCCCGCTGGGTAGAGATCACGCCTTCTTTGTCTAGTTCGAAATAAGCCCGGGCCACTGTATTGAGGTTGACACGGAGATCCGCTGCCAGCTCCCGAATGGTAGGAAGCTGTTCTCCGGGCTGAAGCTGACCAGCTGCGATCAAGGAATGTATGCTGTCCTCGATCTGGATATAAATCGGTACACTGCTCCCTGGATCCAAGTCTATTTTCATATTCTCCTATTGTACTAGTGTATTATTACAATAGGATTATCGCATAATTCAATGCCCTTGTCAAGAGCTTCCAATGATAGACAATATTGACATTGTCTGTTTTTTGGCCTTCAACCTGGGTATAAAAGCGTGCTGCACTGTTCTTGGCCCAGCCATGATGAGCCATACCGACCGCAACGCGATCATTGACCTGGGTTCGCACACCAACCGGCCGATCATCATGGACACCAGGATTGGCCATTCCTATCAGATCATCGACGAAGCCCAGGTAGTTATCAGTTTAAAGCGGGGAATGAAAGAAAAAAAATATGAGGGATCAAGCGATCATCCGCGGACGATCCGCGCTGCAGCTCTGGAAGGATTTCTGACGCCAAATCAGGGAAATCAATCTGTTTATCAGGGCACTTTCAACTGAACTGGATTCACTGGGTGTCCTAAATTCGATACCATTCGATGTACAAGTCTCGATCGAAAGCAAATTCCATCAACTCCCCCTTACCCAAAGCCCGTTTCTTTTGTTTTTTGGCCTGGGCTTTCACCTGACATTGGATGGTAATCTCCTGGGGTGAGTAAGAACAGGACAGGTCAACCACATTGCCCCGGGGTGCAGCATCCAATCCGTCCGCAACCCGCAGCAAGGAGGAGAGGATGGTCACCACCCGTTGATCCACGACAGGCAGCTCAGCCAGGTGCGTATGTTTTTCCTTGGGTTTTTCACTCCGATGGTAACGGGCAATTGACCCGATAATATTCTTTTCCCGGGATGAGAAGGGCAATTCCTTGGCGTCCAGGATCAGGTCCAGTGCTTTGAGATGGTGTTTCTTCTCCCCTTTGGCGATATCGTGCAGCAGCGACCCACAACGCAGCCAAAAGCGTTCATCGGGCCCCAAGCGGTGCAAAGGTTGAAGTTCGTCAAATAATCGCAGGGCGAGGTATGTCGCTTGTTGAACATGCTCCTCGGAATACGAACCGTTCTCAGATAACTTGATGACAGCGGCGATCTTTTCCTCTTCTACATCCCCGCGGGTCCTACCCCGGAAAGGATTTTGCCACCAGGCTTGAGTTTCGATCTCCGGCACCTGCCAACTCTCGGGGTTTTTGAGCACATCGGCCAACCCCCTTCCCTGCATGATCATCTGCGCGAAAGCTTCTGGCAAGCTTCTTCTGCGAATCTCATCAACCACTTCTTGAAGATCATAATCCACCCGGAAGTGCTGGCAGTTGATTTCGTACTCACTGTCTGTGTCTTCGATCATCATCCGTGGATCTAGCGAAAGGAGAGCATAACTAGCCCGGGGGTCTCCATCGCGCTGCGCTCCCACACTGCCAGGATTGAGGACAATGCCATTCTTTTCAACTCGATAAAAAGGCTGATGGGAATGGCCGCAGCAGAGGATATTCGCTTTGGCAGCTGAGATCATCTCCCTGAGATATTTACCTGGGGTATCAATACCCAGACCTTCTTTGCGAGAGGCAGGGCTGCCGTGGACTAATAAGATTCTGGTTTTCCCGATCCGAAGCCGAATTTTCTCCGGAAGCATCCTCAGATACTCACGGCTGGGTTGGGAGAGGTTCTCATAGGCCCAGTAAAGTGCAAGAAATTCTTCCGGCCGCTTTTTCTCCCGCCAGGAGCCTTTTTTCTTAGGAAATCTCAGCACTCGGCGATCAAAACTGCCCAGGACACTGGTCACGCTTTCCTGTTCAAGCAACCGGATCACCCGATCCGGATTGGCTCCGTAGCCAACAGCGTCCCCAATATTCCAGATCGATTGAATGGATTGAGCGCGGGCGTGCGCCAGAACAGCCTGCAGAGCAGGCAAATTCCCGTGGATATCGCTGATTAAAGCAACCCGCATACCCTACTCCGCATTGTGCCAAATCCCCCGATTATTGATCATCCATTCCTGAGAGTTAAGCGGGGCCTCACCCACGGCGGGCTCAACGAATTCATAGGTGCCATCAGGCAGCATTTTTCTGGCCTTGACTGTATCCCTGAGGTGGATGTTGAGAATATCATCCCAAAGGGATTTTTTGATCAAATCATCCTCAACTGGAAATAAAGTCTCTACACGACGGTATAAATTGCGGGGCATCAAATCAGCGCTCCCGAGCAGGATTTCCTCCTCCCCTCCATTCCGGAAATAATAGATCCGGGGATGCTCCAAAAACCGCCCTACAATCGAGGTTACGGTGATGTTGTCGCTGATACCGGGCACCCCCGGCCGCAGACAGCAGATCCCCCTGGCCTGGATGTCTATCTTCACTCCTGCCTGTGAAGCCCGATAGAGCGCTTCAATGCAGGATTGGTCAACAAGTGAATTCATCTTAAAAGCCAGGTAACCACCGCCAGATTCTTGATGGATCTTGATCTCCCTATCAATTCTGGCAATGATTTCCTCCTGCATATTGCCGGGAGCGACCAGCAGCTTATTATATTCTTCATCTCGGGAATATCCGGTCAAACCGTTAAACAGGGAAGAAACATCTTTCCCAATCACAGGATCGCAGGTGAAATAGCCAAAATCCGAGTAAACCCTGGCTGTGACATCGTTGTAATTCCCGGTTGCCAGGTGGATATAACGGCGGATGCCTTCTTGCTCATGCCGAATGACAACGCTCACCTTGGCATGGGTTTTTAAACCAACCAATCCATAAACAACATGCACGCCGGCTCTTTCCAGGGATTTTGCCCACACGATATTATTCTCCTCATCGAATCGGGCTTTAAGTTCTACCAGCACCGCAACCTGTTTTCCATTCTCACGGGCATCCATTAAGGCAGCCACCACCGGGGAATCAGGCCCCACTCGATACAAGGTCATCTTGATGGCCAAAACTTCAGGATCCCTGGCAGCCTCGCGAATAAAACGGATCACAGGATCAAAACTGTCATAGGGGTGATAAAGAAGTATGTTCTTGCGCCGGATGACAGAAAAGATACTTTCATCCGTGGAAAGAGAAGGAGGAATGGCAGGTTGGAACGGGGTATCTTTAAGGTCCGGCCGATTGATGCTCAACAATTCCATGACATCACTTAAACCAATTGGGCCGTCAACCACATAGATCTGGTAGGAAGCGACATCCAGATTGGTCTGGAGGATGTGGCGGACCTGATCAGGCATGGTGCTGTCAATTTCCAATCGAATGGCAGTGCCAAACTGTCGCTCCCTGACACTTTCTTCGATGGCAGACAACAGGTCAGAGGCTTCGTCTTCCTCGATCTCAGGATCAGCATCCCTGGTCACCCGGAAAGGATAGGCAGCTTCGATCTTCAAACCCGGGAATAACAGGTCCAGGTTGGCTTTTACCACCTCTTCCAACCAAACGAAGTTCGTAGAAGATTGGGCATATAAACCCAACTCCTGGAACTCATCCGCGCTCTCTTCACTGGGGATAGCGATCAACCGGGTATAGATCTTCGGCACCTTAAGGCGGGCAAATCGCTGCCCATGCTTGGGGTCATGGACGACAACGGCCAGGTTCATGGACAAATTGGATATGTGGGGAAAGGGATGGCCGGGGTCAAATGCCAGGGGAGTGAGGGCGGGGAAGATCTCTTTCTTAAAGTAATTCCGCAGCAGCTTCCTTTGCTTCCGTTTCAGTTGATCGTAATTCTGGATCTTGATTCCCTTCTCTTCTAATTTAGGGAGCAGGTCCTCTTTCCAGCAGGCATACTCTTCCTTGATTTTTGGGACAAGCCGCTTGCGGATCATAGCCAACTGCTCTGATGGAAGCAGCCCATCCGGCGGAATTGAATGAGCACTAGCCTCGAGCTGACGCCTCAGGCCGGAGACCCGGATCATAAAGAACTCATCTAGGTTGCTGGAGAATATCGCCAGGAATTTCAACCGTTCCAGCAGTGGATGGGATTCATCCATAGATTCTTCCAGGACCCGGTTGTTGAACCTGAGCCAGCTTAACTCCCGGTTGATGTATAATGCAGGATCGTTCAGGTCCTGGGGTGGATTGGCTAGAAAATTTTTGATGTTTTCAATCACCATCGTCAGCTCCGGTTTTACCGTCCAAATCAGTTTTATTGACTACTCTTGCTGTGGAGAGGATATCGGGATTAATCTTGC
>Ga0207796_1000166_pt1 | contig 28747 bp, 28 predicted proteins | sample Pon1CUnioCityCA_6_FD_187274 | JGI IMG/M metagenome (GOLD analysis project Ga0207796, IMG submission 187274) | Marine sediment microbial community from Union City, CA, USA - Pond 1C Sediment 1 (SPAdes) | ecosystem: Environmental > Aquatic > Marine > Intertidal zone > Salt pond sediment ... | reverse complement strand
GCATCTACCCGGAGGATGTGATCTTCCTTGATCTGCATTTCCACCTGGCAGCCCACGCCGCAATAAGGGCAGGTGCTGCGCACAGACCGCACTACCTCACTCATGACCCCCTCCTTTTCTCCTGGCGTTCCTGTCTGCGGCGGGCTCTGATCTCGTTATGCTGGAAGCCTTTTTCCACCAGGTATTCCGTTTTGTCCTGTAAAGCTTTGGTAGGACATACCGCTATGCAGTTGCCGCAAAAGACACAGGTAGTTTCCGGGAGAGGGAAATCATAGAATGTGATGATCTGGCTGTCATGACCCCGGCCTCCCAGATCCAGGGCATAGGTATACTGCAAATCATCAGCGCAGGCCTGAACACAGCGCCAGCATAACACACATTGGGAATAGTCCCTGACGTAGAATGGATTATCATCAAGGACTTTATGGTCTCGCTTTTTTGCCCCTGGGAATCTCTCGGAGTCCGCCTGGTATTTTTCCATCTGCCGTTTGAGCTCCGGGGATTGAGAGATATCCACACTAGCACCTAACATCTCCAGGATCGTCCGCCGGGCGCGGACAACCCGCTCGCTGTTTGTTTCCACATCCAAATCCTCCGCAGCGGGTGTGATGCAAGCGGGAGCTAATCGGCTCCAGCCGTCCACCTCTACCACGCACTGGCGGCAGATACCTTCTGGGGTGGTTGCCTCATGGAGACAGATGACAGGAATATCAATACCCACTGACCGGGCTGCGTCCAGGATGGTCATCCCGGGATCAGCGGTGATCTTTTTACCGTTAATAGTCAAATTTATGGATTCACTTTTAGCCATCTCCGCCTCCATGGGCTGCAAATATCTCTGGCCAGAGCTGAGCTGCACTTAGCACCGCCAAGGATGCGGTCTGGCCCAGGCCGCAAAGCGAGGCATCGGTCATTGTTGCCCCAACATCCTCCAGACGTTGCAAATCCCCCGGCAGGGTCTGATTCCGCAAAATCCGGTCCAGGATCTCAGCTTGCCGCTGGGTTCCCAGCTGGCAGGGATAACACTTGCCGCAGCTTTCATGGGCAAAGAAGTGTCCCAGGCCATGAAGGACAAACTTGAGGTCAACCTCTTCATCGAACACCACCACAGCGCCAGAACCTAAAGATAACCCGGCTTCCTGTACCCCCCGGTTGGTCAGCAGCACATCCAAACCGTCCGGGCCAACGAACTTCCCTGCTGCTCCGCCCAGGAGAACCGCTTTGATCTCCTTGTCATCCCGAACCCCGCCAGCTTGCTCAAAAATCAACTCCCGGAGAGTGAGGGGGCGGGAAATTTCATAGATTCCCGGTTTCACCACATCGCCTGATACGCTGAACAATCGCGGGCCGGGGGAATCCTCAGATCCCAAGCTCAGATACTGATCGGCCCCAATCTTGAAGATCAGAGAAACATTCGCCAGGGTCTCAACATTGTTGATCACCGTGGGCTGACCGAACAATCCCTGCGTGGTGGGAAAGGGCGGCTTGACACGGGGGAAGCCTCTTTTACCTTCAATGGATTCAAAAAGGGCTGTTTCCTCACCACAGATATAAGCCCCCGCGCCGCTGCGGAGTTCTATCTCAAAAGAAAAGTCGCTGCCTAGGATATCCTCTCCAAGAAATCCTTCTTCCGCAGCAATCTGTAATGCCTCCCGCAATACCTGGTGGGATCGGGTATATTCGCCACGAATATAGAGGTAGCCCTTGGCAGCTCCAACCGCATAAGCGGCAATGATCATGCCTTCGATGATCGTAAAAGGATCACCCTCGATCAGGGCCCGATCCTTGAAGGTCCCTGGCTCAGATTCATCCTCATTACAAACCAGGTATTTGGGATGGTTTTCTTCTTCGGCACAGCTCTGCCACTTCAACCCGGTTGGAAAACCAGCACCACCCCGGCCTGTCAAGCCTGATCGGGTCACACCCTCAATGACCTCCTCCGGTGGGCAATTCAGCGCAGCCCGCAAGCCATCAAAGCCTCCCATTTCCTGGAATTCTTTGGTGCTGAGAGGATCGATCACACCCGAGCGGAGAGTCAGCCAGCGGGGATCGCCGTAGATCTCGCTGCGGGGATGTCCTTCTGGCTCAAAAATCTTTTCCAAAGTTGCTTCCCCTACCATCTCCCGGCCTACCAGCACCCCAGGAGCGTGATCGCATAAGCCCAGGCATTCTACTTCTTCCACGACATAGCGGCCGTCTACAGTAGATTCACCAATGTCCACACCCAAGTGCTGGCAAAGCTGGGCTACCAGCTCACCACTTCCCTGGGAGGCACAGGAGGGAGTGGTACAAATCCGGATCACGGTTTCTGCCCGGGGTTGACTGGAAAGCATGGAATAGAATTCGATCACCCCATAAATCTCGGCCAGGGGCACACTCAAAACAGCGCCGATCTCAGCGGCTGAATTTTGGGGGATATAATCATGGATTTTTTGCGCTTCCAACAAGGCAGGCAGCAACATCTCCCGGCCGCAGCCTTGATGCGTACGCAAGAAATCTATTAACCGGGAAGACAGAGGAGGATCAAAAACCATAGCAGCTCCTTTTCCTGCGGTTTAGGGACACCGATAAAGTAATAGATTGTCCTCTCTGGACAATTGATATGTACCAAATTATATCAATTGGCAGGTTGGTTAGGGGGCGAGCAATGATTATGGTCAAATAATTAATGAAATTCGACCTGAATCCAGACATAACCATTGATCAGAAGAAATCAATCCGGGAAAAACTGAGGGGCAATAGATCGCAGCACGGCAATCCCAGATCAGAGTTAAAAAAAATCAGGCTGCTGATCACAGCAGCCTGATTTTATTGCTGATCTTTCCTACAAATCAACTTTCAATCTCTGAAAACAAATCCGCTAATTCAGAACCGCCCTGGTCATCCATAGCCTTGCGGATGGCTGCTTCGAATGCAGTAGGCGTCTCTTCCCGCTTTTCTTCCGTATCATCGTCGATCGTATATTCATTGACGGGAGGTTCTTCAAGGGCTTTCATACTTAATTTGATTTGTTTCTTACGGCGGTTGACCTTCAGCACCTTGACATCGATCATATCCCCTTTCTGGACGATATCAGTTGGCGTGCGCACATAGCCATGAGCCATTTCACTGATATGGACCAGACCGGGCCGCTCAGCCTGGATATCCACAAAAACACCGTATTTTTCAATCCTGGTCACTTTTCCAGTCAGTTCCATGTCTGGCTTGATTTCTCGCCAATCCATGCCCAACGGCTCAAGCATGGTCAACTCAATCTTCTTCTTATCCTGATCAACCCGCTGGATCCAAACTTCAATTTCCTGGCCTTCATCAAGCACATCCGCAACCCGACTCACGGAACCCTTAGAAATCTTAGAAATATGAATCACACCAGGAACACCGACACCGATATCAACAATCGCACCTGCCAAGGAAGTTTTCAAAACCTTTCCCGCAACCTTCATTTTAGGTTCTAAGTCCTCAATTGTTTCTGGCGTCTGCAACGCTTCGTTCGCCATAAAACACTCTCCAAATCCACTTCATTTTCAACAGGGGTAAATTATACCGTTGCCAGGATTGATTGTCAAAGCACAATAATCATTTTCAGGAAGATCAATAGCTGATCAAACCCTCAAGCACCCCCTTAAGCATCGCTATCCAATCCTCCTGCCTGGAATCGAACGGCAGCCAGACTGTCGATTCCCCAAATTTGACTTTCATATCAAATTCCCAGGGCTGGGGAAGGGCTTTTCCCTCAGGATAACCAAGAGCCAGCTTGCCATACTGGATGAAAACACTCTCAATTCCTGCCTGCTCAGCCAGCAACTTCAATTCCAACTGGTGAAGAAAATTGACCACCGGAGGGGCTAAAGGACCAAAGCGATCTTTGAACTCAGCTTCCACTTCGCGGATCTCTTGCAGCCTGGTGATGGATGCTGCCCGTCGGTAAAGGGACAAACGGACTGCTTGATCCTGGATGTAATCCTCCGGAATACCCACAGATAGAGGCAGGTTAAGCTTAACCACAGGCCGCAAGATCTGGGCGGTTAGCTCTTGGCCGCTTTCAGGAGCTCCGTGATCCTTCTTGATGCTGTTCACCGCATCCGCTAACATTCGCGTGTAAAGATGGAATCCGACCGCAGCGATATAACCTGATTGGCGGGTCCCCAGTATGTCTCCTGAACCCCGAATTTCTAAATCGCGCATGGCGATTGCGTAACCAGCTCCCAAATCAGCATGCTCAGCGATGGTTTCCAAACGCAGTCGTCCATCTGGCGTTGGCCTCCCCTGGCGCTCTTTGAAGAAATAGGCATAAGCCCGCTGTGCTCCCCGGCCTACCCTGCCCCGCAGCTGATACAGCTGCGCCAGCCCAAAGCGGTCTGCTTGATCCACAATCAGGGTGTTGGCATTGGGAATATCCAGGCCAGACTCAATGATCGATGTCGATAGCAGCACATCGATCTCCCCCCCGGTAAATTCTCGCATGCGGGCTGCCAGATCCTTTTCAGCCATCTGCCCATGGGCAATACCAATTCTTGCTTCGGGAACCAGATTGACCAGATGCGATTTCGCCGCATTTATGGTCTTTACTCGATTGTGCACAAAGAAGACCTGCCCTCCCCGTTCCAGCTCTCGCCAAATCGCCCGCTGTACCAGTCCAGGATCGTATCCGCCAACATGAGTAACAATCGGAAGCCGCTCTTCCGGCGGCGTATTGATCTGCGAAATATCGCGCACACCTGTCAAGGCCATATACATGGTCCGGGGAATGGGCGTAGCGGTCAGCGTGAGCACATCTATATTTGCCCGTTTGGTTTTGATCTTTTCTTTGTGGGCAACACCAAAACGCTGCTCTTCATCAACAATCAGCAGCCCCAGATCCTTGAAGATCACATCCCTGGAGAGCAGCCGATGGGTGCCAATGACAATATCCACGGATCCTTTGATCAAACCAGATAAGATTTCCCGCTGCTGGCGGGGAGTCCGGAAACGCGACAGCATACACACTTCTACCGGGAATCCACTCATGCGCTGCGTGAATGTTTCATAATGCTGCTGCGCCAGAACAGTGGTTGGCACCAGGATAGCGACCTGTTTTCCATCCATGACTGCCTTGAAAGCAGCCCGGACAGCGATTTCGGTCTTACCATAACCAACATCGCCGCAGATCAAACGGTCCATTGGCCTGGTACCTTCCATATCGGTTTTTACCTGGGAGAGAACCTGGAGCTGATCTTCCGTCTCTACATATGGAAAACTGGCTTCCAGCTCTTGCTGCCAGGCAGTATCGGGGGAGAAGGCATGACCGGTGACAATTTGCCGCCGGGCGTAAAGGTCCAGCAAGTCCTGGGCAACTTGAACCACCTCCTCTTTGACCCGCTTTTTAGCTCGGTTCCAGCGTTTTCCCCCCAGGCGAGTGATGACCGGGTCGTGGTGGTCAGGGCCGACATACCGGGTCAACCGGTCAGCCTGTGCTGCCGGGACATAGAGATAATCCTCCTCAGCATATTCAACAGCCAGGTACTCACCCTCCACACCATCCAACTCCCGGAATGTCAAACCAACAAACCTGCCAATCCCATGATCGATATGGACCACCCAATCCCCGGGTTCAAAATCGATGTAATTGATCTCTGGGGATTGAGCCCGGCGGACCGGTCTGCGGCGGGATTGAATATGACGCCAGCCAAATATCTCACCATCAGAAAACAAGTGGGTTTGCCCGCCATGCTGATCGGTAAAGACCCATCCACCTTCAATGCTGCCTTTGATGTATTGCGGGGAGCGCTGGTACTGGGTGCGTTGCTCCCAAACCTCAGCTAAGCGGGCTGATTGGCGGGAGACAACGATCGCATCTTCTCCCTCCTGAATGATGCCTGCTAAATAGCTGGTGAAGTTTTTTAATTCCCCCCCAAAACGCTGGTTTGGCGCAAATTGGGCACCGATCCCATCCCTACCTGTCTCACCAGCTGGCCCCAGGGACAGGTTCTGGAATTTTGAAAATGCCTTCACCAGGTCATCCCAGGGCAAATAAGGGAGGGGAAAATCCGCTTCGATCCGCTGATCACCCTGATAACCTCTTCTCAAAGATTCCGATTGGGCCTCAATTTCCAGCACAGTATCCTTCACAGCCTGCTCATCATCAAAATAAACCACGCTATCCTGGGGGAGGTAACTCAATAAACTGGCAAGCTCTCGATGCAGCTGAGGGAGGTGGAATTCGCTCCATTCCATCCTTTCCCTGTCCGCTGAGGAGATTTCAGGAATCAGGAATTCCCTGGCTGGTGTGATCCGGATTTGATCGACCTTTTCAATCGTGCGTTGATTTTGGGGATCAAAACGCCGAAGCATTTCGATTTCATCCCCAAAAAACTCCAAACGGGCGGGAAAGCGGTCTCCGGGGGGCCAAACATCCAGGATCCCTCCTCGCCGGGCAAATTCTCCCGGCAGGGTGACCACAGACACCGATTGGTAGCCATAACGCACCCATTCGGCTGCCAGGGAAGGTAATTTGTGACTGCCGCCTGTCTGGATTGTTCGAGAAGCTTTTAGGAACGCTCTTGCAGGGAGGGTCCGGGTCATCAATCCCCGGACAGGGACAATGATCAGGGGAGGATCATCCGCATCATGCACGCCAGGAACCAGCCGGGCTGAAAGATCAGCAAGCAAACCCAGCCTTTCATGCCTGGTTTTCCTGCTCCAAGGAACCTGCTCATAAAAGAGCGGATCAGGTTCAGGGAAGAGTGCCAATCCAGACCCAGGAGACCAAAAATCCCACTCATCCTCCAGAAGTAAAGCCCGGTCAGTTTTATCGGTGACCAGCAAAAAAGGACGGTTTAGAGATGCCTGCAAGGCACTCAGCACCGGGACCCTGGCAGCCCTGGCCAAGCCCAGTCGATTGGGAGAATTCCCGGAGCGTATTTCTTCCGCCAACCCTTGAAAAGCCGATTGGCCGGTGAGAAGATCGATGATGTGTTGCTGCATACCGATTAGTCAGAACGAGGTTGTTGATTATAGAGAGTCATGGCCGACTCAAGACCATGTTCAATGAAATGAAGAATTGCTGAACTGGCCTGGTCAAGGACAAGCGGGAGCAGTTCCTTTTCTGGGTTGGAAAAATCTTGCAGCACATAAGAACTGACCGGAGTGCGGCCGGGTGGACGGCCGATACCAACCCTTAACCGGGGAAAATCCTGGGTGCCAAGCTGCTGGATGATGGAACGCACACCTTTCTGCCCGGCATCCCCTCCACCTGGCTTCAATCGCAAGCTCTCAAAAGGCAGGTCAACATCATCGTACACCACCAGCAGGTGCTCCAAAGGCAGTTTATAAAATCGCCTGAAGGAAGATACCACCTGGCCAGAGAGGTTCATAAAGGCCTGAGGTTTGATCAGGATCAGACGTTCATCCCTCCAGCGGATGGCCGTCATCAAGGCATTCATCTTGACCCGGGAAAAGGAGGTTTCCAGACGAGATGCCAGCTGATCCAGCACCAGGAAGCCAACATTATGCCTGTTGCCGCGGTATTCGCGGCCAGGATTTCCCAAGCCTACGATCAAATATGGTTTAGATCTACGGAACATAAAACAAACTCACCTGGTTTTGCTGGATACAACCCAGTAAATAATACCAATAAAAAAGAGTCCTGCCACCACAACTCCACTGATCAACAAAATGCGCTGCAAGTCGCCAGATTGCACCTCAACAGGATTCGGGGGCAGCGGGGTGGGTGTGCTGCCTGGTTCAGCTGTAGCGGAGGGTGGGAGAGTGCGTGCTATCCCAGTTCCCTCAGCCGGAGCTCCCGGTGTTGCGGTCTCCACTGGAGAATGATTGCGAATGCGGATGTTTGGAATCAATTCGAAGATGGCTGCTCCTCCGCTGTACTCCGCAACCACTCTCAGATCGTAATCCCCATCTGTGATCTGGGTTGTATCCCATTCCACTTGAAACGCGGTCTGAGATATGTCCTGATTCTCTCCCGCAAGCTCTGCGAGGAAAAACCAGGTCCGCTCCTGGGCTGGAGACTCATGATAACAAAAATGGATCTCTCCTTGAAGGAACCCTTCTCCGCGTATTTTTCCATCAATGATTTCCACTCCCTGCAGTGCCTGTCCTTCCCGGGGACTCTGGATGAAAATTGATTTTTCGATCGTGGCCTGGGGCTCAGGACCCGCCTTGACAGGCCCTGGCACCAGGATGATCAACAATGCCAGCAGCGGTAGGAAAAACAGGCTGAGCCTGGAATTTTTACTCACGGAATTGAGTATAGCATATCTGGAAAAGTGAGTGACAGCATTCAGAGATCACTGTGGATTGCGGTCTCTTTATTCCGGCTGACAGTCAATCATGTGGAGAGCATTGAAGAGGAAGGGCCCAGAAGGTGAACCAGCTTGGAATCAGATTTCAGGGTACAATTCCCAAAACTGGCAAACATCATCTGTTCAACCTCCGAGAACTTGTGCTATTCACCCTTGCAACGGGTAGATTTCCATGATGCAGATCGGATACGAAATCAGTTTCAATTCCTCTCCCTGGGAGTGTTTGATCACCCGGGCTGGTAAAACCATTTTCAAGCTCACTGCAGCGGGAAAAGAGCTGGAGTCGAGGTCTGGCAGCGGACCCTATCAATTTCGATTTCCCGACAAGGAACTCACGATCGAAGCCAGGACCAACCAGCTCTTGTTTCGCTGGCAGGGGGAGAAAGTCAGCAACCGGATCCAGATGCTGGGGCATTGGTATGGCGGAGGGTGTGTGACCAACCAGTACCTGCGTTGGAACCAGATGATGCTGCCGCTCTCTGATTTTGCTACGGATGATAATGGCCCTACCGGCCTGACCACCGCCCTCTCTCCAGTCTGGTTGAACAGCCTGGGTCTTGCCATCTCAGTCAATTCCCCCTTTCAAATTGGAATCAATCAACCTCCCCAGCGCGACCTCAAGCGCTTGAAAGGGATTTCCCAGGATCTGATCCCCTTTGACCAGCGTCCATTTTACGATCGGAAACAGGAAGGGGATGGCCTGATCACACTGGTCGGGAAAGACCTTAGCTTTGACCTATTCATCCAGGAGAACGTCATCGACTGTTATCAAGCGCTGGGGCCAGTCTATGGCATTCCAGATCGAACCCCTCCCCTGGAACTGATGGAAGCGCCTATTTGGACTACCTGGGCAAGATACAAAGACCGGATCGACCAGCAAACCATCCTCCAATTCGCTCAAGAGATCAAAGACAACCGATATCCCTACCATGTCCTGGAAATCGATGACCGCTGGCAAACCCAATATGGGGATCTTGCATTCGATCCCCAACGCTTCCCAGATCCGGAGGAGATGATCGCCGCCTTGAAGGAGATGGGATTCAAGGTAACGCTGTGGGTGATGCCTTTCTTCCACCCCCATTCCCGGGCCGGGGTGGAGGCTGCCAGGCGCGGGTATGTTGTTCAGACTGACCAGGGAGAACCTTATCGCATCAGATGGTGGCAGGGAGGTGGATATTTACTGGATGTCACCAATCCAGCAGCCCTGGATTGGCAGGGAAAACGACTGGAGCAGTTCCTGCAAGCCAACAACCTGGATGGATATAAATTTGACGCTGGAGAAGCAAAATTCGTCCCTCAGGATGGGGTATTTCATGAGCGCCTGAAATCCCGCAACGAATACACTCACCGCTATATCAACTGGATCGCTGCCAATCATCGCTTTTGTGAGGTCCGGTCCGCATGGAAGAATCAAACCAGCCCGATCTTTTTCAGGCTCTGGGACATCTGGAGTACCTGGGGGTACGATAACGGTCTGCGTTCCATGATCCCTTCCACCCTTGCTATGTCACTGGCTGGATACCCTTATGTGTTCCCGGATATGATTGGCGGCAATGCCTATTTTCGCTTCCCCTCCAATCCGGTTCTGATCTGGATCATCCAGAGAATGCTGATCCCTTTCCTGGAAAACCGCCTGAAAAAGGATTCGGACCATCCCGAGGAAGAAGCCCTGGGATTGAGCGATGTGCCCCCATTCCTGGAAAAATCGGTCTATTTTGGGTACCCGACCCCAGAATTGATCATCCGCTGGGCCCAAGCCAATGCCTTGCTCCAGGTAATGCAATTCAGCCTGGCGCCCTGGGATTTTGGAGAAGAAGCCAACCAGCTCTGCCGCCACTACGCCTTGCTGCATCTCGAGTTTGCTCCCCTATTGCAAAAATACGCCCGGCAAGCAGCCAAGACCGGGGTCCCGATCATCCGGCCTGTGTTCTGGCTGGCTCCGGATGATGAACGGGCGCTGACCTGCGATGATCAATTCCTGGTTGGTGACGAGATCCTGGTTGCCCCGGTGCTCTATCCCCGCCAGCGGTCGCGGGAAATCTATCTCCCCCCCGGGGAGTGGCACGATTATTGGACTCAAAAGGTCTACAGCGGCCCTCAAATTTTGAAAGATTACCCCGCCCCATTGGATATTCTGCCTATCTTCATCCGCCAGGACAGCGATCTTGTTCCTCACTCAATCAATCAGAAAGGTAGCCCATGACCAATCCAGCAATCAACCCCTCCCCTCCCGGCCAGGTCCAATCACAGAAAAGCCGTCGTAAGACCCTGATCGCGCTGGCCTTCGGCTATTTTGTAGATCAGGGTGAAGGCCAGGCCATGTCAGTGCTCTTCCCCACCCTGCGAGCGATGTGGGGGCTGAGCTTTTCCAACCTGGGCCTGATAGGCACCATTCGCAACGCCCTGCAGTCAGTCAGCGCTCCCTTCTGGGGATATATCGCGGACCGTTTTCCCCGCAAGCAGGTGATCGTTTTTGGTACCGGTATCTGGGGGATCTGGACCCTGCTGGTAGGGTTCACCCAGAACTTCGGCCAGCTGCTGGTCATTCGAGCCATTTCCGGGATCGGGCTGGGATGTTTGATGCCAGCGACCTTTTCCCTGATGGCGGACACCTTCCCACCCCGGAAGCGGGGCCGGGCTTTAGGCCTGATGGAAGGCATTGGCACTCTGGGCATAGTAGTCAGTGTGGTCGGGTTGGGATTTTTAGCCTCGCCGACCTTATGGCGTTGGGGTTTCTTTTTGCTGGGAAGCTTCAGCATGATTTCCGGATTGGTGATCTGGCTGCTGGTGGAGGAGCCAGTCCGCGGCGCGGCAGAACCTGAACTGGCAGGTATCATCACCGCTGAAGCTGCCTCCCAATATAAAATGAAAGGCAGCGACATGCTGGCTGTGCTCAAGATCCCTACCATTTGGGTGGCAATCGGCCAGGGATTGGCTGGCACAATGCCCTGGCGGGTGATGGAGTTATTCGTGATCACCTGGATGGTGGAGATCCTGCAGGTAGGTGAAGGTCAGGCAGCGATTGCTTTTGCGGGCATTGTGGTTGGCGTTGGAATCAGCAACATCATTGGCGGTTTTCTGGGTGACTGGGCTGAAGGTCTGAGCCCGAAATACGGCCGCACAGTAGTGGGTCAGTTTTCAGTATTCAGTGGTGTACCGCTGACCTGGGTGCTGTTCACCCAGACCCAGGATTGGCCTTTTTGGGGAATCGTTGCCCTCTGTTTTGGGACTGCCCTATTCATCGGCTGGGCTGGGAAGGGGGCCAAGGAACCGATGATGCAAGGTGCAGTGCCGCCCGAGCTGCGGGCCACTTCCCATGCCATGACCACCTTCATTGAAAGCGGCTTTGCTGCGCTGATCGCGGTCTTTGCCGGCTGGCTGGCAGACCGGATCGGACTCACCCAGGCCATGGTGTGGACCATCCCTGTGCCCTGGACCATCTGCGGACTGATTTATTCCCTGTTCTACTGGGCATATCCCAGAGACTCCCAAAAATTGCGCCAAATGATGGCAGATCGCGCCCGGGAAATCCAGTAAGGGGCTAATTATTCTAACTGAAATGCAAAACAGCAGTGTTTCCTGGTGTCTTCCTGTTTAGCGCTCAGTTGTCCAATCACTCTTTGACAGAGACTCCCGGGCAGATCTCCAGCAGGAGCTGTAAGCTGTGCTGATAGGCATCCCAAAATGGAAAAGTGCGGCATTGTTCAGGGCGGGCTTGATAAACCAGGCAGTGGTTGTTGAAAGGGTCAAACAAGCAGCAGTGGTATTCCCCTTCCCGCAGCCGCTCCTGGAGGGAAAGCCGGCCATAAGCCGCTTTGAGATATGCCGTCGCAAAAGCATCCAGATCCATCTTCAATACTTCTGCCATGGTCTGGATCTCCTCTTCAGTGACCCAAACATACCCGCCCCAGCGGCAGCATTCCCCCCGGCAGGTTTCACAGGCCGCAGGATTGAAAGTAAAAGGAAAACCGGGAGGATCTGCCATAGCTGGTGGTAGATTAAAATCAATGGTTTTCGTAGAGATTATACAGCTTGTTCAACTGAAGAAAAACCGAATTGGCCCCTCTTCAAAATCCACGCCCAGCAGGCCGAGAATCAGAGACCTTTGGTGTTCATTGAAGAGTTCCGGGTGGTAATGATGGATTAGTGTGACCAGGCTGTGCAAAAACCAGGAACCGATCATACAAAAATAAAGCACCGGGGAATAACCCCCGAACATGGCCATCACCACAACCAGATATCCAAACCATGAAAGTGGTTTCCCCTCCAGGATATGAACGCCCCCAAAGTGATGGTTTTTGAGCAAACCGATCAAGATCGTGATCAGATAAAACACCGCTGCAGGAATCACCCATCTCAATACACCTGATGGGAAAACCTCTGATCTATACAGTAAAACCCAGGCCAATGAGGAAATCAGGATCAGATGGTCACCCAGGGTGTCAATCTTCTCACCCGTCTTTGAGCATTGGTTCATCAGCCGAGCTGCTGTCCCATCCAGAAAATCGCTGACCGCAGCATAAATCAAACCGTAGCCAACCCATCGGTAACGGCCAGTTGCAGCCCATATCCAGAGCGGCACCAGCAGCACCAATCGGGAAATTGAGATCCAATTAGCCACTGTGGAGAAGGCATCCCTGATCGTATTCATCCTAAACCTCCTTCCTGCGGAATCCGAATTCCAGTCACCAGATCAATAGGCCGCGAAAAGTGGGGGAAAGGCGGATTAGGACATCATCAGCCTGGAGTGGTGGAGAAACAAAGCTTCTTCCGACCTTCCACTCCTCTGGGACCAGCCCTATCTAGGTCAGGTGGTAATCATTATAGACCAGGACCCCGACTCTGCGCAAATCAGCATGTCGATCCCAACCCCAAACCTGCCTGATGCCAGGGATTGTTATCCGGAATCCAGGCAATTTATGCAACTTCACAACGGATTGTCTTGTACAATAGATTAACCGGAACTATCGACCGGCTTGATGCATCCCTGATCAGCCATGACATCGCATTTCCGGAAAGGAAGGCAAATATGGAGATAACAATAAACCAAAGATCAATCACTACCATCATCCTGGCTGCCCTGCTGCTGGCAGGCTGCGGTCAGGATCCGGTCCTGATCCCAGACCGAGAGGATTTGATCCCTGATCTGGCAGTCAAGATGTCGCCGGAAAATGACAGCCTCCCTCCTGTTCTGCTTTCTGATGAATTCGAGGGTCCTGTGCCGCTTCCCTACCCGGTCAATACCCGAGGCGCGGAGGATTCTGCCTTTATCATGCCAGATGGAGAAACCCTCTACGTCTGGTTCACCCCCAATAACCGCATGGATGTGGTCGAGCAATCCCAAGACCTGGTGACCGGGATCTATGTCTTCCAAAAGACCAGCGACGGATGGAGCGCGCCGGAAAGGGTCTGGCTGGTTGAACCAGGAGAACCCCATCTGGATGGCTGCGGATTTTTCCAGGGGAATAAGGTTTGGATTTGTGGTGTCAGGGAAGGGCATGAGGGCCTGCACTGGTTCAGTGCAGAATTCTCAGATGGGAGCTGGTCAAGTGCCAAGCTTGATGATTTCGATCCCGACTATGAAGTTGGCGAGCTGCATATCTCCAATGCTGGAGACCAACTCTTCTTCCATTCCTCTCGCCCGGGAGGCAAGGGCGGCCTGGATATCTGGCTTTCTGAAAAGGTGGATGGGGTCTGGCAGCCGCCGGTAAACCTTGAGGCTGTTAACAGCGAGTCCGACGAAGGCTGGCCAGCCCTGAACCCCCAGGAAGATGAGCTCTGGATCACAAAGAATTATGGCATCTGGAGATCACGCAAAGTTGATGGGGCCTGGCAGGAACCGGTGGAGATCGTTTCCACCCTGGCAGGAGAAGCGACCATAGACCAGGACGGCAATGTATACTTCACCCATCATTATTATGAGAATGATGAAATGATCGAAGCGGATATCTATGTGATCTACAGGAAGTGATCTTCGAGAAGAAACATCCATCTATTTCAGTGGACAACAAACAGGAACCCTGATTCTAAACCTTTTTCCTATATATACAAACCCAAACAATGAGACTCCCTGAGTGAGACAGATTACATTCCAGGCGATTTTTCCCTGGGATTGCCCTCGTCAGCGGTTTTGATCAGGTCTTTGACCAACCACTCAATCAGCAAACCATAAAGCACACCGGCTGCCGCAAATAAGGCAACACTTATACTATCTGGCGGGAAAAACCCATCGAAACCGAGAGGGAGAAGAAGGGACCGATCAAAGTTTGCGGGAGCAAATGGGCAATTTTTCAGCTGCGGATGCCAATCACCCATCCCGCCCGGTTTTTTTTGTTTTTTTCCCAAAACAAATCCCGCAGCTCTAATTTACGTCCTTGTAAGGCAGATTTGTAGATAATAACGTCTGCCAAAATTATGGTAAACTCAAGGGAGAATTCCTGAAGGAGATTGATCTATGGCAATATCCAGAGCAGAGGAAATGGTCAAGAGACTGCGGGAGATGCAAGCCGCAACCCCCGAGATTGTAGCCTCAGCTGTTGTGTCAGTTGACGGGCTAACCATAGCGTCCGCACTGCCAAAGAATGTGGAGGAAGATCGAGTTTCAGCGATGTCAGCTGCCATGCTCAGCCTGGGGGAACGCATTGCCACCGAACTCAATCGGGGGTCATTGGATCAGGTGTATATTCACGGGGATGATGGGTATGTGATCCTCTCTGCGATCGGTGAAGAAGCTGTATTAACCGCCCTGGCCCAGGAACAGGCCAAGCTGGGATTAGTTTTCCTGGAAATGAGGCGGGCTGCAGACGATCTGGCTAAATTTATAAACTGATGAAAGTGACAAAAACCCAGAATTGAAAGCGCGGGGAGGATTGCCAGGCAAGGTCCTCCCCTCTCCACTTAATTAGGGGCAACTGATCGAATACTTAGCGTGGGGCTGCAAATGAAATCCAAATATATCTTCTTAACAGGTGGTGTGCTGAGTTCTGTTGGCAAGGGGGTCACTGCGGCTGCCTTAGGCAGGTTGCTGAAAGAACGCGGCTATCAAGTGGCCATCCAAAAATTGGATCCCTACATCAACGTTGATCCGGGCACAATGAGCCCCTATCAACATGGAGAAGTTTTCGTGCTGGATGATGGCGCTGAAACTGATCTCGATCTGGGCCACTATGAGCGTTTTATCGACACTCATCTCAACCGGGTCTGTAATGTGACCACAGGACAGGTCTACGAAGAAGTCATCACCCGGGAACGCCGGGGAGACTACCTGGGTGGCACAATACAAGTCATTCCTCACATCACCGATGTCATCAAGGAACGCATCTGCCAAGTCCCGGAAACCACCGGGGCAGAAATTGCCCTAGTCGAGGTTGGCGGCACAGTAGGAGATATCGAATCCTTACCATTCCTGGAAGCCCTGCGCCAGATGCGAGGCGACCTCGGCCGGAAACACAGTTTTTACATCCATGTCACCTGGCTGCCTTTTATTGGAGCCACCGGAGAACTAAAGACCAAGCCAACCCAGCACTCGGTCCGGGAGCTGCGATCCATTGGTATCTCTCCCGATATGATCATCACCCGCTCAGATCATCCTATCCCGGAAGAGCTGCGGGAGAAGATCGCCCTGTTCTGCGACGTGGAAAAGAAAGCGGTGGTGCCCATGGAAACCACCGACACCCTTTACAACATCCCGCTCATGCTGGAAGACGCTGGGGTTGGAGATTACATCTTCAAGAAAACCAAGCTAAAAGAGCGCCAAAAGCCAGATTGGACCTCCTGGCGAAAAATGGTCGCTGCTCTGCGCTGTGAGAAAGAAAAGATTCCCATCGCCGTGGTCGGGAAATACGTGGAATTACTGGATGCCTATATGTCTGTCCGGGAAGCACTCCAGCACGCTGGCCTGGCGAATGAGGTCGAATTGGATATCGACTGGATCCAATCTGCCAGCCTGGAAGACAATGCTCATGAAGTGAACCTGGCAAACTATGCCGGCATCCTGGTCCCGGGAGGTTTTGGCGAAAGAGGGATAGAAGGCAAAATCAAGGCCATCCGTTTTGCCAGGGAAAACAAGGTCCCCTATCTGGGCTTATGCCTGGGCATGCAGTTGATGGTGGTTGAGCTTGCCAGACACCATTTTGGTGGTCAAGACGCCAACTCAACAGAATTCAATCCCAAAACTGCACACCCGGTTATTGATCTCATGCCGGATCAGCGGGACATCGTCGACAAGGGCGGTACCATGCGTCTGGGAGTCTATCCCTGTCATTTACAGGAAGGCAGTCTTGCCTTCCAGGCTTATAGGGAAGATATCATCCAAGAACGCCACCGACACCGATATGAATTCAGCAACGCCTACAGAGATGCGCTGGGTAAAGCCGGCATGGTCTTCTCCGGGCTTTCACCAAATGAACGTCTGGTGGAAATTGCTGAATTGAGAGATCATCCGTTCATGCTGGGCACGCAGTTCCACCCCGAATTCCTGTCCCGTCCCTACCGGGCTCATCCTCTATTTAAAGCCTTTATCAGCGCTGCTGTAGAAAAGCATCAAGCTTAAATCCAGCCTGAGATTTGGTATTTATTAATCACCCTGGATAGGCTACAATAGGCGCGGTATTACTCATTAAATCCCTGGAGAAAAATATGTACACAAAAATCGATCAGATCATTGGCCGTCAGGTGCTTGATTCCCGCGGCAATCCCACTGTAGAAGTAGATGTGCGGTTGATAGATGGCAGCCTGGGCCGCGCCATCGTCCCCTCAGGGGCATCCACCGGCATTCATGAAGCCTTAGAGCTCCGAGATGGTGATAAAGATATCTATCTCGGTAAAAGCGTTTATCAAGCGGTAAAGAATGTCAACAGCAAGATCATTGACGCCCTGGTTGGTGAGGATGCCACCCGGCAGAGGGCCATTGACGCCATTTTATTGGAAGTGGACGGCACGCAAAATAAATCCAAGTTAGGAGCGAACGCCATCCTGGGGACCAGTCTGGCAGTTGCCAAAGCTGCGGCAAACTCGCTCGAACTGCCTCTCTATCAATACATCGGCGGCATTTACGCCCATCTGCTGCCTTCACCAATGATGAATATCCTCAATGGCGGCGAACACACTGATTGGCAGTCAACTGACGCCCAGGAATTCATGATCATGCCCCTGGGTGCAGCGACCTACTCGGAAGCTTTACGTTGGGGAGCGGAAATCTACCACACCTTGAAATCCGTACTCAAATCCCATGATTATGCCACCCTGGTAGGTGATGAAGGCGGCTACGCTCCTGCGTTGAACTCCAATGCGGAAGCAGTGGAGATCATCCTTGAGGCTATTGAAAAAGCTGGCTATAAACCCGGCGAGGAGATTGCCATCGCCCTCGATCCAGCAGCATCGGAATTCTATGAAGAGGACACCGGTCTTTACAACTTGCGGACTGAGGGTAAAAAACTTTCCAGCGAGGAAATGGTTGCCTTCTGGAAAGATTGGGTCGAGAAATATCCCATTGTCTCCATCGAAGATGGCTTGGCCCAGGATGACTGGGAAGGTTGGAAACTGATGGTGAAAGAATTAGGCGATCAAATTCAAATCGTTGGCGATGACCTGCTGGTGACCAATCCAGATCGTGTCCGCCGGGGTATCCGCGAAAAAGCCGCCAACTCTCTGCTGGTGAAGGTCAACCAGATCGGCACCCTGACCGAGACCATCGAATCCGTTGAAGCTTGCCATCGGGCCGGTTGGACCGCGGTCACTTCCCACCGATCAGGGGAAACAGAGGACAGCACCATCTCTGACCTGGCCGTGGCACTCAATACTGGGCAGATCAAAACCGGTGCCCCTGCCCGCTCAGACCGGGTCGCCAAATACAACCAGCTATTACGGATTGAAGAATCACTGGGTACCATGGCTGAATACGCAGGTTGGAAACCGTTCCAGAAATAATTTAAAAGAAGAGACCGGGTCCATCGCCAGGACCCGGTCTTTTTTTTCAAATCTCCTCGCTTACAGCTTGCTGATCAAATCCTCATCAGAAAGATCATCCAATTCCTGGGTCTGCTCTTCTTCCATCTCCTGCTCCCAATCTTGCTCATCCTCCTCAATATCCACAGACCGGGTTGCCTCTGCCATGGTCAGGTCCTCTATCCGTTTCCCGGGTTCAGGTGTGCCGCAATACGGGCAGAGGCTCCAGGGCAGCTTCATCAACTTCCCGCAGGCATGGCAGGGTTTCATCAGCTTGGTATAGCAGTTGGGACAGATGATCCAATCCTCAGCTGTGTGGCGTCCACATCCCGGGCAGGCTGTGCGCTCCTCGATGGCCTGCAATAGGGCTTCCTCCTCCAGCATGTGCTGGTATTCTTCTTCCATGGTCTGTCCCGGGCGCAGGATCAAATAAACCACAACGCCAGGCAAGAATAGAACCGCTACCAACAGGGCGGCTAAGATACGGACCAGGGGATCTCGTACCCGGTCCCGGATGTCACGGTAGGTCCAAACGATCAAACTCAGCCATAAGGCCGCCAGGAAAGCAGCCCCCAGGGCTGTAGCGATCAGCAGGAAGTCATTCAGAAACCCAGGATTAAAGCTCATTTAAGGCCTCCTCGGATTCGATTATACCTTATTTCGATCTCTGGGATATTGAGGGAAAATTCACCCAATCCCTTGTTCTTAACGGGAATCTTTTGTATAAAGGAAAGGCCAGAAAACAGGAGGGGGATATGGAAAGCCTGCCATCTCATTCACGAATCAAAGACATCCAAATCCTGGAAAGACCCCGGGAGCGGCTGGCCAAAATGGGTGCCAGTGTGCTCAGCACAGCAGAGCTGCTGGCGATCCTGCTGCGGGTAGGCGTTGCAGGTGAAAATGCCATCCAGCTTGGGCAGCGGCTGCTGCAAGATTTCAACGGATTAGCAGGACTCCAAAGAGCCAGCTATGCTGAGATTTGCGCCCAGCACGGCATTGGGGAAGCCAAAGCAGCCCAGATCAAAGCCGCCATCGACCTGGGCCGCAGGTTGGCCAGCCAAACTGCTTGCGACAGACCGGTTGTACACAGCCCGGAAGATGCTGCTGACCTGGTCCAATATGAAATGAGCGCATTGGAGCAGGAACATCTCCGGGTCATTCTGCTCAACACCCGCAACCATGTTCTGGGCATAAAAACCATCTATCAGGGTTCGCTGAATTCCTCCCAGGTGCGGGTGGGTGAACTTTTCCGGCCTGCAATCCGTGAAAATGCGGCGGCCATGATTGTGATCCACAACCATCCCAGTGGGGATCCCTCCCCCAGTCCAGATGATATTGCCATCACCAAAGCTATCATCGATGCCGGCAAACTGCTCGATATTCAGGTACTGGACCATTTGATCATTGGACAGGGAAGGTTCATCTCCCTGAACAGGCGCGGATTGGGTTTTGCTGATTCTTAGAGAGTGGCGCGCACGTAAAATGAACCCAAATCACCTTTGGCAGGCTGTAAATTGGTTTTGACTTCTGAGACCGCAGAGGACCGGGAGCCTCGTTCCAGGGCGCTCACCAATTTCTTCAGGCCATCCAGATCCCCCTCAGCCAGGACTTCCACAGTCCCATCCCGGCGGTTTCGCACCCAACCCGTTAAGCCCAATTCTGTTGCTGCGGTCATGACAAAATAACGGAAACCAACCCCCTGTACCCTGCCAAAGACCTGGGCGTGCAAACGACTCTCAGGCATAGAGTTCATATTCATCCCATTCCTCTTGATCAGGATCCTTTCTCGTCTTAAGGTAAATAAATGTGCCTAAACCAATCACCAAGAGCACCAAAACTGCGGCCAGAATGAAGATTAGGGTCGTCAAACACTCGCGATTGAAGCGCTCAAGCTGCCAATCCTTTTCAAGCTCTCGAAGGGTGATGCCCAGTGACATCTCAACCCCGCGATCACAACTGACGCCCTGATCATAGGCATAGATCAATGACTGCAATCCTGGCAGTCCATATTCTTCCTGGATATACTCGACCAGTGAATCGGACTGAGCATAGGCCAGGAACGCTAGCTCCTCATCGGGCGGAAAAGCTTCACAGAGATGCGCCAGCGGAATCAATTTTTTCTCTTGATGGGCTTTATCAAGGACAAGATCATATTCTGAGAGGGAGTAAATTTCCATCTGGGAAGCGATACCCTCATTAAGCCAGGCAGGTAAGTATTCAAACTCAGCACCCATGAAGCGGTTGATCAGAATGTGAGCAACCTCATGGGGGATCAATCGCTGAATCTCAAGCGGCTGATCCACAGCAGGCGGCAAGGCAACCACAATCGATCCCCTTGCGGGGTCTGCGTATCCACTGACCCAATTCTGGCCAATAAACGACAAGGTGGATCGCAAATCTTCTTCTGAGGAATAAATAAAGATCACAATGGGTTCTGAATCAGGAGGCTGTTGGAGCAGCTCAAGGGTTTTGGTCTGTCCCGCCAGGGCAGCATCCAACACATCTTGGGCGAGCATAATCTCGCCTTCATACCAATAAATTCGAAATGGCTCACCGATCAGCTCCTGCCAATTGAAGCGATTATCCAGATAAGTGAAGTGATAAGTCGGTGAAGCGGCCACGTTCCCATTGGAGAGTGTGAACTGGTAAGAATAGCTGATACTGGAAAATGCTGGCAGCGGTCGATCGGACACCAGATAAACAAAAGATCCCTCCCCTGCTGGTGTGGTGGAAACAGCCCCAACAAAAGAAGGTAAACCAGGTGCTTGAATGATAAGCGCAACGCTTTCTACCGGGATATCACTCTCATAGACAACCCGAAAGGTGATCTTCTCCCCAAAGCTGTAGTCTACTTCCTGATCGAGGACAGTCACCGATTCCTGGGCAGATACAGATGATTTGAATACTGCAACCAAAGCCAATACAAACAGCAGGTAGGTGAGTTTTTTTATGAGTTGCAGCGCAGCTGTGTTTGAATATTTATCTAGCATCGATTTTGTTCTAATTTGTTATTCCATCCACAGATCATCATCCAGATTGAAATCATCCCCATCAAACTCATCGTCATAACCATCCTGCTGATAATCATAATCATCGAGGATATACTCATCATCAGAATATGGCAGGTTGAAAATGGCCATGTCGATCCCATCCTCAAGAAAATCCAACCGTTCCAGCGCCTGCTGAATGAGTTCCTCTTCTTCTTGGGTGATCTCATAATCAAGCAATTCGCGGATGGCTGGTCCTGCCTCTTCGCCTCCAATCTGTGACAGGGTCCAAATGGCAGCTTTCCGGATATCCGGTAAATCGTTTAACAGATCCACGATGGAAGGTACCGCTTCCTCAATGGTCAGCTCGCCACAGGCCCGCACTGCTTCCAGACGGATTTTGGGGGATGTGTGCCTCAATTTATCAACCACCATATCGCAGTAATCATGGTCATAGGAGCGGCCCATGGCGAATAGGGCGCTGGCAACCCATTCGTCCTCATCACTTTGATACGCTCTCAAAATCTGATCCCGAACTTCATCCCGGGAGGAAAAGCTGATCGCTTCCAGAGCTCTGCGCTGCACTTCCAGGTCGCCTTCATTCTCCAGCACGTCCAGTAAATGATCTTCTATTTCCGTCTGCTGGTCTTTACTGATCTTATCCAGCTCCCCCCGGTAGACATACTTTCCCAGCACGGATGCAGTTACCGCCTGCAGATCGACGGATGACTCATCGGTCAAAACCGATAGGAAGTAGGGAATCAGGTCATCGGTATCAAAGACTTCGATAGCGCGGATGGCGAAAAATCGGACCTGCTCATCACTATCATGTAAAGCCAGGCGGAAGACCGGCTCGAAAGACAGCAAGGTATTGGTATCTGTCAGCTGTTCCAGGTCCTCCATTAACGCTCTGCGGCGTTTGAGGTGGATTTCTTCCCAAATTTCCTTCAAGACCGAGAGGTCAACCTGATTGATATCCGAGAGCCGGTAAAGGTAGAGGGGATCTAAGACCTCATCCCTGTCCAGCAAGGCACGGACAACTTCATCAAACGGCAGATCTTCCGGGGGAGTGTAAAACGAATCTTCCATCAGGGTAATTGTACTGGAGAGGTAAAATCCAGAATATTGAAATAGATTAATAACAATAATACACTGATAAAACCAATTGCGTTAACGACATTTTGAACTCGTTGGGACACCCTTCTGCCAATCAACAATTCTGGCAGAACAAACAGGATCCGACCCCCATCCAAAGCAGGGATAGGCAACAGGTTCAAAACACCCAGAGAAACGGTGATCGAGACCAGGAAAAGCAGCACGTTAATATCCGCTGGCGTGCCTGGCAGCAGCTGGCCCTCTTTCGCCCCAGCATAGATATCATACATTCCCTTGTATCCCACCGGGCGGCCAGCGGCATCAGCTGAACCCCGGATCAACTGGCCCGGCAATTTCATCACTGCCACACTGTGCTGTCCAGTGGAAGTAAATGCCAGGGGCAAAGCCTGGAACCAGTTGATTTCCCGAACCGGGCTGGTCATCAGGATGCCAATTGCGCCTTCATCTTCGGGTGGATTTTCCCTGGGAACCAGCGCTAGCTCACCGAGCTCTCCGTCCCGCTCGTAGCTGATCGTGACTTCCTGGCCTAGATTAGCGTAGATCTCTTCCCGCAGGCTGTCATAACTGTCGACATCTTTGCCATTGATAGAACGCACTGTATCTCCAACTATCAAACCGGCCTGGGCCGCCGGTGAATCCTGAACCACATCCTGGATCTGGATCACTGTGGTATCCGGCACTCCTAAACGGCTGAAGATCACCGCATAGATGACCACTGCTGCCAGCAGATTCATCAGAGGACCAGCGATGTAAACTCCAATCCGCACCAGCGGTTTGGAGGCTGCCAGTCCACCCTCTACTTCAGGCTGAGCTTCACCCATCGGGCGCACAAAACCGCCTAAGGGAATCCAGTTAAGCGTATAATCGGTCCCTCTGAGGGTGAACATCTTCAAGATCCGAGGGGGAAACCCGAATCCAAATTCCTCTACAGGGACACCAAACAGGCGGCAAGCAAGAAAATGGCCCAGCTCATGAATCAGGATCATGAACGCTAAGACGCCGATGAACTGCAATAAATTTACTAGCATATATCAATCCAATCCAATTTTTTACTACCTATAATTGGCTAATCTCTTGAACACCAAATTATACACCAGAGGTTTCCGGTCCGAGAACCCAGGCAGGACCTCCAGGAGTGCATTTTAATATCGATTTTATATTTACCAGGCTGGTCAGTCGGCGTTTTACAGCTTCTGCTTCTGTACCCGGGCAAAGAACATGGACATTCGGGCCGGCGTCAATCGTAAAACAGACCTGTACACCCTCCTCACGCCACTCCTGAACAGCAGTGATGATTTCCAACGTTCCCGGAGCCCAATAATACAGGGGGGGGGTTGAAGTCATCATCACACTGTGCATCAGGGTGGAATCCAATTCGACAATCTCCCCAAACAGGGAGAAATCCCTCTCCAGCAGGGCTTTCCGACAGAGATCCAACCTCCGGTCAGCATCAGCCACCCGGGCTCCCTGCAGCGGGCTGGTGTCCGCCAATTGATGCCCCTGGGAGGAGCTCACAGCCTTATGCTGGCTGCTGATCAGGACAATAAAATCCACCAGGTCCCAATAATCAGTGCCCGCAATCGAAGTTGCAAAGGATGACTCGTGGTCCGTGCCAGCCTGCCATTCCACAAATCCTCCCGGGATGGAGCGGCTGGCTGACCCGGATCCAATCCTGGCCAGCTGGGAGAGCTCAGGCTCCGAAAGGCATAAACCCAGCGCTGTTGCTCCAGCCAGTGCCAGCGCGGCAAACGCAGAAGCGGAGGAAGCGATCCCGGTGCCTGTCGGAAAGGAATTTTCGCTCTTGACCAGGGCTGAGGTCTCCAATTCCGCCAACCTGCGCAGTTGATCGAGGGTGGCCGTCACCCGGGCCAGGGCGTCCCCTTCCCTGGGCTCTCCATTCAGGATCAGCTGGTCCGCTGCCAAACTGGTGTCAAACTGCACAGTTGTCCGTGTTTCCAGCCCATCGAGGTTCATGGATAACGAGCTGTTGGCAGGGATCCGCAGAGTATGATCCTGGTTGCCCCAGTATTTGATGAAAGCGATATTTGGATGAGCAGCAGCTGCAGCAGTAGAGATCATAGGTTTTATGAGGGGGGTAAATTCAGGGTTGGAAAATGGCAGTAGCCGGTAGCGCTCCACAAGGTGATAAAGTCCATCGGTGTGACCCCACTGAGCAGCAAATGGTTGGTAAATCCCTCCAACGTTCGCTGGGCCAGGGTGTTATGCGCCGGTAGAGGAAGCTGGTCGCAGAGATCGCGAATGAACAGAGCCTGATTGCTCTGCACCAGGAGCCGGTGTTCAACGGAATAGGTCAATCCTGAAAGCCCAACCGAGTTCAGCGGCAGGTACTCAGGCTTGAGTTCAGCCAGAATCTGGTTAATTTCCAAGAGAGCGCTTTGATCGATTAGCAGGATCTGATGCCAGGATAAGTTCCTGTCCCTCAGTATGGTCTGGAATTCCTGGGAGGGAAGAAAGTCTTCTTCCAGCCAGAAGGCTCCTCGCAAATTAAGGTCACGCTGAGCGCCATCCTCTGCCTGGGAAGGGAAAATCGGGAAAAACAACGCTCCCGCTCCCCCGTCTGTTGACCTGCTCAACCAAACGCCATGCAAGGTGGGGTTAAGAGCCATCAAATCATCGACCAGGATGATCAGAGTGAAAGGGTCCGGGACTGGAGATGTGCCGGGCTGCTGTTCCAGCAGCACAGGTGCGGACGTTTGATTTCCCGCCTGGGGGGGAGTTCCCCCCTCAGAAAACACAACCTGGCTGGCCCTGTAGCCCAAAAACAGGAACAGGCTGAAACAGATCAAAAACAGGAATCCCAGCGGCTTTGATTTCATAAAGTTCAAATCACATGTCAAAACACCGGCTGAACACTCCATTTCTGCCGGCTGAGCAAGTTCTCTCTCCTTGAATCATACCATCAGATGGGCTGGAATCTTTCCCCTCAGTGATTACAAAACAGAAAAGGAGAGAATATAAAACCAGGGCCTGTTGGCAGTATTCCTAACCTGGCATATTGCGCGTTGACAAAGTGCTCCCTCCGGTTTATTATGCAATCATGTTTAGATTGTAAACACGTGTATAAAGTAAACTTTTATACCGGACGCAAATGACCCATCTAAAGCCCTATGCAGGAATGAGCTAATCAAGGAAGGAAATCATGAAAGACCAATTTTCAGAAGAGACCAAAAAACTCAAGAAACAGTATGCCCGCACCTTCCACAATGACGGATTGATTGATTTTTTCATCGGCTGGGCGCTGGTTTCTGCCGGCATTTACTTATATACCAATTTGATGATCTTTTCCTTCTTAGGCTGGATGCCAATCCTGCTTGTCTTACCTCTCAAGCAGCGCTTTGTAATCCCCCGATTCGGATATGTGAAATTCTCCAAACCGACAAAAATCCCCCGGGGCATCCTCATCGCGGCTGGCTTGGTGCTGGTCATCGGCTCTCTGCTGGTCGCTTTGCTGTCAGGGGAATCCGGCTTTTCCACCCCGATCGCCGTTGCTGTATTGGGGATAGCCCTGCTCCTATCCATTGAAGTAGGCCTCAACCGGGTGACCGTGTATGCGGTTTTCGTTCCCCTGTTCTTTATCCTCGGATTGGGATACAGCCTGCTCACCCCTGCGGCTGTGATCCTAACGGGCCTGGTTTTGATGCTATTGGGGATCTACCTGTTCTTGAAATTCATCCAGAAATATCCTGCGGATGACGAGGAGGAGGAGGAGGAGGAGGAGGATCTTTCATGACCGACAGCGATCCCCTTGACCCCCGTAAAATCTCTGATATCGATCGACTGATCCACTCCCCCACCCGGCTCAAGATCCTGCTGGTGCTGATGAGCGTGGAGGAAGCTGATTTCACTTTCATCAGCAATGCTGCTGAGCTGACCCGGGGGAATCTCTCTGCCAATTTGAGCAAGTTAAAAGAAGCGGGCTACATCAAGATAGAAAAGAAATTCATTGACCGCGTGCCCAAGACCATCGCCAGCATCTCCGAGAAGGGAGAACAAGCCCTGGAAGCTTACAGCAACCTGCTGGGGGCTATTTTGGATGAGCTCAGGAAGTAAGAAAAAAGGGCTGGGAATCTATCCAGCCCTTTAAAAAGGAAAAATGAAAGTTTATTTGAAATGGATCGCCAGCATGCCAACCAAAACCCCGATCGGGAAGCCTAAAATTGACAGCACCAGGTAGGGGGCGGCTTCCTCACGGCGCTCCCAGGCAGCCTTGATCCTGGGCAGGGCCTTCCGGATCCAGTCCGCCTCATCCAGGAGGCGGATGTGAAAATTCCACCAGGTATACTCCAATCTTTCCAGTACTGCTTTCATGATCAGCTCCACTTTATTTTGAGGTTGAAATCTTTTTGATCTTCCCATCTTGATCAGCGACAGCCCGCACGATGCGGTTCAGGCTTTTTCCGCCCGGGCCAGCGACTTTTTTCTTATACACCAGCAGGGTCTCCCCAGCAGGTTCTCCTTCCCGGGGTGTGACCTTGGGTTTGACACCCTTCAGGTCGGGATGTTTCCGGTAAACCTCCTGGGATATTTTGTCAATCAATTTGGCTTTCAAGACAATCTCTCCTTTCCCACTCAGCTGCCAAGTTGTGAATTGGCATACGCTCGACGGCGCATAAAAGCAGGTACATCCAGGGGATCCCGGCCCATTTCAAGGCGCTGGGATTGCTCTTCTTCCCTGGGGGATCCTGCTTTAGCTGTTCTCCGCTGCACTGATGGGGGTGTTTCCTGATCTTCTCGCGTAAAGGAAGTGAAGACATCCTCGAAAGTTGTCGCACCCAGGCCAGTGACGATCAAATTCACCTGCACCCGGCCCTGGAAATGGTCATCCTGAGTTGTACCAAAAATCACTTCTGCGTCGGGAGGAATCTGTTCCTGGAGATAATTCAGCGCGGTACCAATATCCACCAGGGTCATATCCTGTCCGGAAGTGAAATTGACGATTAACCCGGAAGCGTTGACCAGGGATACATCTTCCAACAGGGGATGATAAAGGGCTTGTTTGACCGCATTGAGCGCTTTTTCCTCTCCCGATGCCTGGCCTATACTCATCAGCGCCCCTCCACCCAGCTTCATCACTCGTTTAATATGGGCAAAATCAACATTGATCATACCCGGTTGCGTGATCAGTTCAGTGATGCTTTGCACTGCCTGGCGGAGAACATCATCCGCCAAGTGGAAGGCTTCCGAGAGAGTCGCTTTTTCGGAGACCGCTTGCAGCAGTCGCTCATTGGGGATGGTGATCAAGGTGTTGACATGGGGTTGGAGCTTCATCAACCCCTCGTCAGCGTTCTTCTGACGTCCACCCACTTCAAACCCAAAAGGTGTCGTGACCACCGCTACGGTGATGATGCCCAATTCCTTCGCCACCTGGGCTGCCACCGGGATCGATCCCGTGCCAGTACCGCCACCCATCCCCGCAGTGAGAAAGACCATATCCGCGCCTTCCAGGGCCATGGCAATATCGCCCTTGCTTTCCAGGGCTGCGGCTTCTCCCACACCAGGATCCCCGCCCGCACCTAAGCCGCGGGTGAGCTGGGGTCCAAGCTGAATCTTAACAGGCGCCTGGCTGGAGGCCATGGCCTGCGCGTCAGTGTTGGCGATGATGAAATTAACCCCATAGAGGCCAAAATCGATCATACGGTCGACAGCGTTGCTGCCCCCTCCCCCCATCCCCATCACTTTGATAACCGGCCGATAAGGGGGTTCGTCTCCCCAATCTCTCATTCTCTGATCTAAAAGGCGCTCATCTAACATAAGCTTCTCTCCTTGGGTTTACGTCCGCCTTCTTGTCTTAATCGTTAAAGTTTTAACCTTAGATTGCAGCCAATTGGGATGCAATATTCGTACCGTCACCTTCAATCCGCCTCACCAAACAACCTTGATTGCGCAGGTGGTTCAGCTGTTGCTCAGAAAAATGGTCCGCTCCGCCTACTACAGTAACTTGCTGTGCTTGAAGGGCTTCCTCTAAGGAAAACCCCACTGTAGGCCGGTGGCGTTTGATAAAGGGACGGGTGACCTTCAAGTGCCAATCTGCTACTCCCCATTCAAAACTTGGCAGCAGTAAATAATGCCTGAAACGGAAATCTCCTCGGTCTTTAGGGGCCGGCAGTGGCTCCTCCTGGCGAGTGAAAACTTCCACGATCGGTTTGGGAGAACCTGCTGGTGAATACCAGCCTAAATCCGCTTCGGGGGATCCTTCCTCGCCCACCAATAGCCAGAATGCGCCCCCGATGACCTCTTCTGGCAGCGGTTCCTCTCCATCAACCACCTGGCGGGAGATCAAACGGGCGCTGTTCAACAAGGCCTCCACAGGATCACGTTTTCCTGCGGCGGGTCCGCGCACGCCCAGCATCAGCAGCGGCAACTTCTTATCTAAAACGGTCT
>Ga0207796_1000165_pt1 | contig 28760 bp, 29 predicted proteins | sample Pon1CUnioCityCA_6_FD_187274 | JGI IMG/M metagenome (GOLD analysis project Ga0207796, IMG submission 187274) | Marine sediment microbial community from Union City, CA, USA - Pond 1C Sediment 1 (SPAdes) | ecosystem: Environmental > Aquatic > Marine > Intertidal zone > Salt pond sediment ... | reverse complement strand
GCGCTCACTCCTCAAAATGCCAGATCGGGCGGGCCAGACTGCGTTGCAACGTGGAGACCTGCGAACGTGAGAACGTGCCAACGCATCCCATAGCACCCCTAAAACAGCGGGAGAGTGGGAGAGTGGGAGAGTAGTCTGTCCACCGGCCACGGCTGCCCCCCGCAATAACCCATGGGTGCGGAGTGGCCTCGCAGGCGAGTTGTGGTATAATAGCGCGGTGAGCGGAGCAGAGAACCCCGAGGTGGCGCGTGAGGCGCCGGAAATGAGACACTGGATCGGCCTGCGCGGCTACCTGGCCCGCCCCTTCTGGGGATGGCTGGGCGGCTGGGCCGTGCTGTGTGGTGCGCTGGCCTCCAACCAGTTACAGTGGGACGGCGCGGTGCTGCTCAATCTGGGGCTGGTGCTGCTGCTGGTGGAGCTGGGCTGGAGCAACCTGTGGGACTTGGTGGTGATGACCGAGTGGTTCCGCCCCTTGGCCGAGCACTGGCCCCCGGAGCGCTACAGGCCGGCGGCCTCGCTGCCCTACACCCTGCCCGGCTCGCCCGGCGGGCGCATTGCGCGGGGGTTGGGCCGGTTCAGCACCTGGTGGCGGGAGGCGTTCTGGCCCGCTGCCGGAGCGGCGCTGCTGGGCCTGCTGGCTGCGCTGGTGCTGTCAGCCATTCTGACCCTGCTGCTGCCCGGCCGCCTGCGCCCGCTGAGCGCCGCGCTGGCAGCCCTGACCGGTCTGGGCCTGGTGCAGAGGCGGCGAGGAAAGGAACCGCTGGTAGCAGAGGCACTGGTGCGGGTGGGCCTGAGCTGGTTGGCTGGGCATGCAGTATTGGCCGGGCTGGACACGGCGTCGGTTATCTTGGCGCTGGCCTTTGCGCTGGCTGCCTGGGGCGGCCTGCGGCTAGCTGCCGGGCTGCGGCGGAGCCTGTGGCCGCTCAACGCCGGGCAGGTGATCGCCGTGGCGGTGCTGATCTGGCTCAAGGAGCCGATCGCCGCCGGTGTGGCGGGACTGCTCTTTTTCGGGCAGCTGGCCATGCAGCCATCGCTGAATTTCGCCGGCGATGCAGATCCATCCGCCGTCAGCCGGCGAACGTGGCCCTGGCTGATGGCCCTGATGCTCCTCGCTGCCTGGGCCCTGCCATGAGCGGGCTGGGGGTGGCGCTGGTCGTCGCCAGCTTGTTGCTCCTGCTGACCCTGGCCTACTGGCAGTTGATCATTGCCGAGGGCGCCTATTTCGGCGCGCGGGTGGTAGCCTGGACCTACGACCTGGTCGCCAGCCGCTACGACGCCATCAAGCAGTTCGTGCCCAAGAACGAAAGCTGGTTTGTCGCCGCCCCGCTGCTCGGCGAGCTGAGAGAGGTGGAGCGCCCCCTGGTCCTCGACGTCGCCACCGGCACCGGTCGGCTTCCGCTGGCCCTCCTCCGGGAGCGGTTCCGGGGCCAGATCGTGGGGCTGGACCTATCGCGCGGCATGCTGCGCCAGGCCCGGCGCAAGCTGGCGGCCTACCGCGACCAGGTGAGCCTGCTCTGGGACGACGCCAGCCAGCTCCCCTTCGCCGACGCCACCTTTGACGCCGTCACCTGCCTCGAGTCCCTGGAGTTCATGCCTCACCCCCGCGAGGTCCTGTCAGAGATGGTGCGGGTGCTGGCCCCGGGCGGCGTGCTCTTTGTCACCAACCGCGTCGGCTACGAGGCGCGGCTGCTGCCCCGCCGGGCCATCTCCCGCCCCGAGTTCGAGCGCTTGCTGGCCGATCTGCCCCTGTCCGTGTTCCAGGTACGGCGCTGGCAGGTGAACTACGACCAGGCATTTGCCCGCAAAAGCGGCGAGTTCGACACAGGGGCGGGACAGGGGGAAGCTCTGGAGGACCTGCTGCGCTGCCCGGCCTGCGGGGGGAGCGTCCAGCGCGGCGTGGCAGCGTATTCCTGCGACGAGTGCGCGCAGGCCTATCCGATCCGCGATGGGGTCGTGCTGCTGGCGGGGCACGGCGGGCGGGAATCGTCGTAGGGCCTCGCTCTCTCAGACCGGTGCTTCAGCGCCGGTCAAGCGAGGCCAGGACGTACCTGAAACAATTACTCGCTGAGGACACCCCACAAGATGCGCACGGCCTGGTTGACCAGCTCGGAGCAGGGCCACTGCCCCTCGGAGCCAAAGCCGCCGTCCCGCAGATCCTGGCAGCGGGTCGTGCCGAAATGGGCCAGGAACCGGTCGCGGTAGACGCTGACCAGGCGATTGCATTCGGCGTCATCTTCTTCAGCCGAGGCGCGCCCGTGCAGCGAGCCGATAATCAACGCTCCGCCGCTCAGGGCCCCGCAAAGCTCCTGGTAGCTGCACCCCACCCCGCCGGCCAAACCGGAGGTCATGCGGCGGGTGCGCTCATCGACCTGTCCCCATAGATACTCGCCCACGGCGAGCACAACGCCCTCGGATCAGTGGCAGCCCTGGGCCACCAGGTCCGCGGCCTTCCGGGCCACCATTTCGCCATCTCGTCTATCGATCTGCACTCGTCTCCTCCGTTGAAACGCTGCGATGTAGTGCATGCGTGCTCCCCCGCCGCCGATGGGCAGCGAGGGAGGGATTATAGCACCGTCCTGCTGATTGGGCAAGAACGGATGACGGAGGCCTCAAGGGGAGGCAGCAGGACATCAGCAAGGCTGGTGGTTTTGGCAGCGGATAACTGTCATGGTATAATACAAGATGGTCTGGTCTGGAATGGGGATACAGGACGAAGGGGGAGTTCATGTCGCATCCATTTGAAGTTGGCAAGATTTATCGAAATAGGATTGGCGAGTACACCGTACAAGAGATCGACGGCGACCGTATGACTATCCGCTACGAGGATGGGAAGACGCTAAAGACGACGCTGCAGATCCAGGCGCGCATCTGGGAGAATATCCAGTTTGAGCACCAGATGAAGATGGCCGAGGAGCGCAAGCGGCTGGCGGCTGAGGAGAGAAAGGCAGCCAGGCGGCGAGCTGCGCGCGCCAGGAGGGAGCGAGCCAAGCCTAAATTTGCTGGCTTTGAGGAGAGCGACTTTGTGCCGAGAAAGCGGGGACTTTCCTGGAGGACCCGAAAAGAGCTGGGTCGCGTGCTGGCCTACGAGCTTACCGAGCATCTGGAGGGCGACTTTGGCTACTGGATCGTGCCGCGCCGCTCCCAAGTCCACGTCGCCTACAAGGAAAAGTTCGACAAAGAGACCCGTGAGACCAATGCCGCATTCCTCGTTGCTGCCGACGAGGAGGGCCTGTCCTACGGCTTTACTGTGGGCAAGCCAGCCGGCAAGGCAAAGGCAGCATGGCCCTGGCAGGCGCTGGTAGACAGCCTGGAGAAGACCAAATCGCTGACCGAGGCACTGCACGAGGCGCTGAAGGAGAACGACCTCCATCTCGATGTCTGGGCCATGAAAAAGTCCTTTACGCAGATCGCGCGGATCACGGTCGAGGGCGAAAAGTTTCTGCGCGAGTACGAGGACGCCGAACAGCAGATCTCGGAGAGTCTGAATGGCGAGGAGCTGGCCGAATACCTCAAGTCGGTCACGCCGACCAAGCGATGCGAGATGCATGTGCGCAAGCGAATTTCGCCAGAGGAAGCGGTCAAGGCCAGCGCGCCGATATCAGAAGAGATCCTGACAGTCATCAAGGCCCTCATGCCGATCTACGACGCCAGCGTGGCAAAGCAATAGCGTGAAACAACTGCGCGGCACGCCACTCAAGCGTTTCTTGCGCGTCCTACAACCTCCAACAGCCACCGAGCTGGCAATCGTCTGCCAGAGCGTGGCCTATCCGGTCAACGTCGGCTCGATCTTTCGCATCGCCGATGCGTTGGATGCATCAGAGGTGCTCCTGACCGGCATCACCCCCACGCCGCCCAACCTCACCATCACCAAGGTCGGCCGCAACAAGGACCAGCGCGTACCCTGGCGAAGCGTGGAGCGCCCCGAGGCCGCGCTGGAAGAACTCAAAGCCAAAGGATACTGGATCGCAGCGCTGGAGATCACTGACGACTGCCGGCCCTACTATGCCGTCGACTACCCGCCGCGGGTGGCGCTGGTCCTGGGAAACGAGGACCACGGCGTCACACGGGCTTGCCTGGCCCTGTGCGACGCGGCAGTTTTCGTCCCCATGTATGGCAAAGGCCGCTCGCTAAATGTCCACGTGTCGCTGTCGGTGGTGGGCTACCACCTTCTGCACCGATCTGCGTATAGGGTAGCAGCGAGGGAGGTGGGATCATGAGCGACATCATAGATAAATTGGTAGAGGGCGCCGGGCAGGTGATCTCAGAGGTGGACAAGGGCGGGCAGATCCAGACGGCCATCTCTGGCATCCGGCAGCGAATGGCCGAAGCCGACCGCAAGCGGCGGGTGGCACGGGTCAAGCAGGAGATCCAGGATCTGAGGGCGCAGGAGGCGCAGGCTATCAACGCGCTGAGCGCCCAGGTGCTGGCCCTGTACGAGGCCGGCTCGCTCCAGCAGCAGGAGCTGATCAGCCTGTGCAAGGGCGTGGACGAGGTGCGGCAGCTGGTTCAGGAAAAAGAGGATGAGCTGGAGCAACTCCAGCCTCCACCACCGCAGCCCGCACCGCCTCAGCCGGTGGTTGCGCAGCCCCAGCCCGATCCGGCGGCGCGCTGCCCGAGTTGTGGTGTGGCAGTGATGGCCGGCGCTGACTTTTGCCAGAGCTGCGGCAGCCCGCTGGTACAGGAAGAAGCGCCCCCACCCACGCATTTCTGCGTGCGCTGCGGCGCCGAGTTGCGCCCGACTTCGCGCTTCTGCCCCAAGTGCGGAGAAGCTGTGCCACAGGCCTGAGCGTAGTCGTAGACTGCCTCGCCTGTCAGGGCTCCGTCACAGTCGTGACAAAGTCGAGATCTCTCGAGAGCGCTTCTGCCCACGCACCCTGCCGCGCGCTACCCATTGGAGCCGCGGCTTTTTGATCTGCGAAAGCTGTGCTATAATGGCCATCGGAGGTGAGCGATGGGCACAGTTTCGTGCTTCTCCGAATCCAGTTTAGATCAGTTGCGGGAAATATGCGATCATGACCCGCGCGTGGCCGCGCTATATGCCTTTGATCTGCAGCGCAGCGGCGAGTGCAACGTGGCTGCCGTCTATAAGGAGACGCCGCCCTGGCCCGAGCGCCTGGAGTTGGAGCTGGCGGTGGCCCGGGCACTGGGCATGGAGCGGGTAGAGCTCATCGACCTGCGCCGCATGCCCCTGATCTCCCGGTACGACGTCATCAACCGCGGGGAACCGATCTATGTCGGCGAGCCGGAGACTTTGGCCATCTTTATCGAAGAGACCATCGTGCGCTACTCGGCCTTCTACCCGCTGCTGGAGGCCCTATACTGGCAGGTGGAGACCAAACCCCTGGCAGCAGACAAGCTGCCATAGTGAACAACCAACGGCCAGCGGATACCGGGCGCGCCAGAGGTTCCTGCCCGCCCGGTCGTCCCAGCTTTTGTGTATCCCCAGGAGGATCCCTTTGATCGTCGCTACCCTACCCGTCGGCATGATCCAGACCAACTGTTACATCGCCGGTTGCCCCGAGACCAGGGAAGGCGCTGTCATCGACCCCGGCGGCAACCCCGAGCGCATCCTGGCTGAAGTGGAGCGCCACGGCCTCTCGATCAAGTACGTGCTAAACACCCACGCCCACTTTGACCACACCGACGCCAACGGGGCCATTGTGCGCGCTACGGGGGCGTCGCTGGCCCTGCATCCGCTGGACCTGCCCCTGCTCCAGGCCTCTGGCGGCGCTGCCCTGTTTGGCCTGCAGGCAGACCCCAGCCCCGAGCCGGAGCTGGAACTCCACGACGGCGACGAGCTGGAGGTAGGCACTTTACGCTTCAAGGTGCTCTACACGCCGGGCCACACACCGGGTCACGTCTGCTTCCTGGAAGAGGCCGAAGGAGTCCTGTTCGACGGTGACGTGCTGTTCCACCGCAGTATCGGCCGCACCGACCTGCCGGGCGGGAGTTACCAGCAGATGATGGACAGCATAAAGGGCGTGTTATATGCCCTGCCCGACGAGACGGTGGTTTACTCGGGACACGGCCCTGCTACGACCATCGGTGAGGAAAAACGACTCAATCCCTGGCTACGATAGCCAGTATAGGCCAGGATCCCGGTTCTGACCGGGCCAAGAAAAGAGATGCGTTTCGGCAGCCACCAGACAAGGCCGGGATGCCGCAGTTCTGGGCAGAGGTTCTCCATACACCTCTGCCGCGGCCTGGGGCTCCGGGCATGGTGGCATATCCTACAGCATGCAGGAGGACACGGTGAGCGAGCAACACGAGGCAGTCATCGTCAGCGCCTGCCGGACGGCCATCGGCAGGTTCATGGGAACACTCTCGACCACAACCGCCCCTCAACTGGGGGCTATCGCCATCCGCGAGGCCGTTCAGCGGGCGGGCATCGATCCGGCGATCATAGATGAAACGTTCATGGGGTGCGTGGTGCCCAACGGCATGGGCCAGGCCCCGGCGCGTCAGGCCGCGATCCACGGTGGCATTCCGCCCGAGATCGGCGCGGTAACCCTGAACAAAGTGTGCGGATCGGGGCTCAAGACGGTCATGATCGCGGCGGGCCTCATCCGGGCGGGCGACGGTGAGGTCTATGTAGCAGGCGGCATGGAGAATATGAGCCTGGTACCCTATCACCTGTCCCAGGCACGGACTGGTTACCGGCTGGGTAACGGACAGCTAATCGACGGTGTGGTTCACGACGGGCTGTGGAGCTCTTTCACGGGCAAGCATATGGGCAACTCGGCCGAGTTCATCGCCGAGCAGTACGGGCTGACGCGGGAGGAGCTGGACGAGTACGCATACCACAGCCACCGCAAGGCGATCGAGGCTATCGATGCCGGGCGCTTCAAGGATGAGATCGTGCCGGTGACAGTACCCCAGCGCAAGGGGCCGGATCTGGTCTTTGACACCGACGAGAATCCGCGCCGCGATTCGAGCCTGGAAGTGCTGGCAAGGCTGAGACCGGCGTTCAAAGAGGGCGGCATCGTCACCGCTGGAAACTCGCCGGGGATCACCGACGGTGCGGCAGCAGTGGTGGTCATGAGCCGCCGCAAGGCCGATGAGCTGGGCCTCAAGCCGCTGGCCCGGATCACGGGCTATGCCCAGGCTGCGGTGGAGCCGACGTGGCTGTTCATCGCCCCTGCACACGCTGTGCGCCGCTTGCTAAGGGCCACCAACACCAGCCTGGCTGACTATGATCTGATAGAACTCAACGAGGCCTTTGCCGCGCAGACGCTGGCCGACGGCCGGGAGCTGGAGAAGGACGGCTGGGACTGGAGCAAGGTCAACGTGAACGGCGGGGCTATCGCGTTGGGGCACCCCATTGGCTGCTCGGGGACCCGTGTGCTGGTGACGCTGCTCTACGCGTTGCGGGACCGGGGATTGAAACGGGGCATGGCGAGCCTCTGCCTGGGCGGCGGCGAGGCCGTGGTGATGGCGGTCGAGCTAGAATAGAGCTATAGAGAGCCGGGGTCGCCGCTAGCCGGTGACCCTGGCAGCGGTGCTCCACACCGGAGACTCTGATGACAGAACCTTCCCAATCCCGTTCCCAAGTCGGACAATGGCTGCTGCTGTCGATCATGGCGGCCTGGCTGGCCATGGTGCCGCTGGTTGTCACGCTGACACTACAGGCGGCGATCAACAGCATCACCGATATACCGACCCAGATCGCATTGGTGGCGCGTGCAGGGGCCGGTCTGCAGGGATGGGGCCTGGGCCTCCTGTCAATCATTCTCACGCTGGGGCTGAATCTGCTCCTGTTCGTCCCGGTCTACCGTACCACCCGAAAAAAACGGAATGGGCTGGCGCACACCGCCGCCACGATACTGCTTGGCATCACCGCATTCCAGGCGCTCAATGCGCTGGCGCTGTTGCCCGGCGAGTGGGCGGTGGAGGGCCAGCCCGGAGCGCTGCCCGCCGGCCTGTTGATCTCGTCCGCATTACGACTGCTATTTGGGCTGGGTTTCCTGCTGTTGGGTCTGGGTTGGGTCGAGGCCAGAAGGCATGACCTGACCTTGGGTGCGGCCTGGCGACGGGTGGGACTGCGACTGTGGTTCAACCCGACGGCATTCTGGCTGGCACTGGCCTGCGGGGCCTTTATCGTGTGGCCATGGGTAGTAGCCGGGTCGCTGGGCAGCCCCGGCACGACTGTGGCCAACCTGTTCCAGGCGCTGCCCAACGGCCTCAACGAGGAGATCCTCTTCCGTGGATTTGCATTTGCCTGGCTGTGGCGGGCATCGCGGGGCAGGACGCGAGCGGCTGTAGCAAGTCTGATCCTGTTCGTCGCTGCCCAGGGAGCTACGGTGCTGCCCTACGGCGACTGGGGTGCGCTCCCGCGATTTGTCTCGGCGCTGCTCCTGGGCCTGCTCTGCACCGAGCTGACAGTGCGGGCCGGCGGCTCGATCTGGCCCGCGGTGATAGTGCACCTGCTGTACGGATGGTTCCGTTATGCCTTTGTCGATCCGCGCTTCCAGGAAGAGGTCTTGCTCTGGGCAGCAAGGGTATGGGCTCCCGTGGCGGCAGGAGCGTTGGGGATGCTGCTCTGGATCGGGCGCAAGCTGGTGACAGCAGCCAGAGGGGCTGAATCAAAAGAGCGACCTGTGGCACGTGGTGGCGTGATCGCAGCAGTCGCGGTGAGCGTGTTTTCGTGGGCGGGCGTGATCGCTCTCTATCTGTCGTCAGGAGCGCCCGGCTTCCATCAAGATGGATTCCTCATCATTCTCGAGGAACAAGCCGACCTGAGCCCGACGGCCTCTATCACCGATCCGGTCGAGCGGCGGGAGCGGGTTTACCACGCGCTGGTGGAGACTGCGGACCGCAGCCAGGCGCCGTTGCGGGCTGAATTGGGGCGTCGGGGCGTACCGTACCGGGCACACTACCTGATCAACATGATCGAGGTGCAGAGCCGGCCCGGGCTGCGCCGCGCCTTTGCCGATGCGGCCGGCGTGGCCTCGGTGCAGTTCCAGCCAGGCGTGCGCCGCATCCCTCATTCGATAGGTATCATGCAGGGTGATAGCAGCGGGCCGCAGGGGGTAGAATGGAATGTGGAGAAGGTCGGCGCAGACCAGGTATGGGAACTGGGTTTCACGGGCCAGGGGGTGATCGTGGGGAGCGCCGACTCGGGCGTCGTTTGGGATCATCCCGCGCTGAAGGATGCCTATCTGGGATGGGATGGTGCAAAGGTTGACCACGAATACCACTGGTACGACCCCTGGGATGGGAGCCCCGAAGCAGACGACGACAACGGTCACGGCACGCACACCACCGGCACGATGGTGGGTCTCGACGGAGAGAACCAGATTGGCATAGCGCCAGGAGCGCGGTGGATCGCCTGTCGCAACATGCGCTACGGCATCGGCAATCCGGGGAGCTACCTGAGTTGCATGGAGTTCCTGCTGGCTCCCTTCCCATTTGACGGCGACCCACTATACGACGGCGCCCCGGAGCAAGGCGCGCAGGTGGTGAACAACTCCTGGGGCTGCCCCCCGGAAGAGGGCTGCATGCCGGACACGCTGCACACCGCTGTGGAGAATCTGCGGGCGGCAGGGCAGATGTTCGTCGCCAGTGCCGGGAACGACGGGCCGTCCTGCGGCACGGTGATGCACCCACCCGCCCTTTATGACGCTGCGTTGACCGTGGGCGCGACGGACATGGCCGGGGTGGCGACCAGCTTTAGCAGTCGTGGCCCGGTCGAGGTTGGCCTCGACTCTGCCGAACTCAAGCCTGACCTGGCAGCACCGGGTCTCAATATCCGCTCGGCAGTGCGCCAGGGCTATGCCAGCCTGCCAGGGACCTCGATGGCCGGGCCGCACGTGGCGGGTGCTGTGGCGCTGCTGTGGTCCGCCGATCCAGCACTGGTTGGCGACCTGGAGCGGACCGAGGAGGTGCTCCTGGAAACCGCGCAGCACCTCACGGTGGGCACTACGTGCGGAGAAGTGGGTTCTGAGCGGGGCCTTGTCTGCGGCTGTGGCGAGGACGGGCCAGACAGCATACCGAACAACGTCTATGGCTGGGGGCTGCTGGACGCCTGGGCAGCAGTGGAGCGAACGCTTGAGAGTCCGTAAGGGCTTGTTGCATGCAGGGTGGCTAGCATAACTTGCACGGGTCGTGCGTTTTTGCGACACAATTGATATTCTTTTTGACCGGGTTTAGTACACAATCCGCCCATACTCTTTCTGCACACGCTCGCGCAATAGATATTGAGCGCAGAAGGAGATAAGAATGTCAGTTGCATACTGCCCCGATTGCGATGGAAAGATTGTCCTGAACCCCGAGCCAAAGATCGGCAAGAAACTGATCTGCCCGCACTGTGACGCCGAGCTGGAAGTGATCGACCTTGATCCAATCGAGCTAGATTGGGTGTACGAGGAATTTGAGGACGATTGGGACGAAGACGAGGAATAGCCTGCTAGCAAAGAACCCCGAAATGCCGGAGCCCCGCAAGGGGCTCCGCTCCCGTGTTATGCACAGAGATAGACCAATCAATCTGCGTACAGGCATCCCAACGGACTAGAAGAGAATTCAGAAGGCGTGCGGCTACAAGTTGACGCCGAGCCGCAACGGTGCTATACTTTTCGCCACCAGGCAGGGGATACCGAGCCATGTATGCTATGTTGCTTGCCGAAAACGCGGATGAACGAGCAGTGCTCTCGCTGGTGCTGCAGCGTGCAGGCCTGGCCGTGACCATGGCGCACAATATCGATCGGGCCATGAAGAGCTGGCTCGAGCGACCCGCGGACCTAATCGTCTTGGCCCTTGGGGGCGACCCTCTGGCCCTGACCCGACAGACCCGTGCCGAGACGCCGGTGCCGCTTGTCGTGATCGCCGAGCCTGTTGGGGAAAGCATCCACTATGCCATTCTGGAGGCGGGTGCAGATCTGGTGGTCTTTCGGCCCTTTAGCGCGAGGCTACTCATCGCCCAGGTACAGGCTCTCATGCGACGGGCAGGCACCGTTCCCCTTTTCAGCTTGCCAACCCTAAGCCAGTCAGGCTTGACCCTGGACGCCGCCAACCGGACGGTAGAGATCGCCGGGCGCCGCTCCCGGCGGCTTACGCACCTGGAATTCCGGCTGCTGTACACGCTAATGACCCACCGCGGACAGGTACTGCCTTCTGAGGTGATTGTCGAGCGGGTGTGGGGCTATACTGGCAGGGGCGACAAAGAACTGGTGCGGGGCCTGGTGAGCCGGCTTCGGGCCAAGGTGGAACCGGAACCCAGGAATCCACGCTATATTCGCACAGTGCCCGGAGCAGGATACTCTTTCGACCCCGACGGGGTCTGAAACCTCTCTCAGGGGATCTTGAGCAGGCAGGCCTCCGACATCGCAAGAATCGCACAAATCGAACCCCTTTGCGACATTCTTGATACCCTTTTTCCCCGATTTTTGCACACTGAATAGGTATCTTCAATCAAGAGCAGGATATCCTCCTGCCCAACGACTGATTGAGAGACAAGCAGGGAGGTAGACTAATGGCTAGTGCATACTGTCCAGATTGCGACGAGAAGATCGTCCTGAACAACCCCAGGATAGGCCAGAAGCTATTCTGTCCCAATTGTGATACCGAAGTTGAGGTGATCGGCATCGATCCTCTGGACCTGGATTGGGCGTACGACATGTCGTACGATGATGATGACTGGGATGATGATGAAGACGAAGAGGACGAAGAGGACGAAGAGGACTACGACTGAGATCCTGGCACAAACTCTACCAGAGTGAATGATCGATATGGCCTTTGCCTATTGTCCAGACTGCCTGATACGGCTGGACATTAAGCGCAGACCGCGAATGGGCCAGAAGGTGACCTGCTGGTCCTGCGGTGTAACGCTGAGGATCAGCGATCTCAACCCGCTGCAGATGGACTGGACCGCCGAGGCGACGCAAGAGGGCTGGGAAGACGACTGGGAGGTCGAGCTGGAGCGAATCTAGGATTCCTGGTCCAGGCTGATGGACTCCCCGCTTCCGGCGGGAGGCAGCGGTCGCGTACATGGTGGAGTCGGAAAGGAGCCTACATCATGGAGCGTGTGTACTGTCCGGATTGCGACGGCAGGATCATGCTCAGTTCTCAGGTTGAGATTGGGCTAACCTTGATATGTCCGTACTGCGACACCGAGTTAGAGGTGATCAGCGTCGATCCGCCAGAGGTGGATTGGGCATACGATTGGGAATGGGATGAACAGGAGGAGGAAGAGGTATCCTGGTAGCTGGCACGGGGCTTTCGATCCCCATCGGGCGGCGGCCCTCGCTAGATCCCTCCCAAGTTTGATTCCCAGTGCAAACAGGTTTCACAGGTAGTAAGGAGGAAGGTAATAGGTGATAGGAAAGGAGCCCCTGCCTGGAGACGGTCAGGTTCGCGTGACCTTTAGACTGCCCGATACCACGCGCGCCGACCGGATCAGCGTTGTGGGCGAGTTCAATAACTGGGATTCGACAGCCACCCCGATGCACTTCCGCAGTGCTAGTGCCGAATGGATGGCGGCTGTAGTTCTGCAGGCTGGCCAGCGCTACCGCTTCCGCTACCTGTTAGACGGTAGGGAGTGGCTTAACGACTGGTATGCTGATGACTATGAAGACAACGCCTTCGGCGATAGCGACTCGGTGGTGGATCTGAGCGAGGTCGCCACGGGATCTTGAGCCTGAATGGCAAGTCCCCGATGACAACAGGAAGTCAAGCTTTCCGGGCCTGATGGCTCCGTAGTGAGGATGCATCGAACATCCAAGTAACAAGGAGAAAAGAATGGCTTTCGCGTATTGTATCGACTGCGGGAGCAGGATTTATCTTGGTCGCAAACCGTGGGTCGGGCAGCCGGCGTACTGTGAGGAGTGCGGCGCTGACCTAGAAGTTATCAAGACCAACCCCCTAGAACTCGAGTGGACCGACGACTTGGTTGATCTGGATCCGGAAGAGGAGATGGATCTGGAGCACGAGTCGATGTCGGCCTGAGCCGCACGGGGCCCACTTAGCCCAACCCACGCACCATGGCGCGCACCCGTTCGTCTGCACCACCAACGAGGGGCGCGCCATGACCAGGGCAAAGGATATCGAACTCTAGCTCAGCCATGCGGCGGATCGAGGCGATAGCCTGGCCCATATCCATGGTGAATCCCTTGGGTGGTGGCCCAAGCCGTCCCCTGCGATGATCAATGGCATCGCCGCAAATAAGCAACCCCTCTGAAGGAAAGTGCAAAGCGATCGCGCCGGGCGAGTGACCGGGCACGTGAACAACTCTGGCACCACCCAGCAGATCCAGATGTTCGTTGTCCCGGACTGCCAGATCGATAGATACAGGCTCGGCAGAGGGCATCAGCGGCGCCATCAGCCAGAAGAGGAAACGCATGACGGGGCTCTGTGGGGGGAGCGGGGCTTGTTCGCCCGAGATGAACACCGCGTCATCCGGGTGGGCCAGCACCCGGGCGGACGTACGCCGCTTGAGTGCAGCCGCGCTGCCCACGTGATCGAGGTGATGGTGGGTGATGACAATACGGTCCAGGCTGCGCGCGTCCAGACCCAGGCTGTCGATGTAGGCCAGGATCGTCTCGTAGCTGTCTGGCATGCCAGTGTCAACCAGGGTCAAGGAGCTGCCCAACAACAGATAGGCATTAGCCCCCCTCATACCTGATATGCGGTGCAGCCTGGGAATGATCTCCATGGCAAACCTCCCGGGATCGGGCAGAACCGACGACCGACTACAAACGACAGCTGTCAGGGATCCGGAGATCCCACTGAACGACCAACTCCGCTATGAGCGGTTACGGCAGGCTGCTAAGAATCGCGTCCTGCCTGGCCCACATGGCCGCTCTCTCTTCCTCGTCTGCGTGGTCGTAGCCCATCAGATGCAACATGCCATGCACTACAAGCAAGTCCAATTCCTGCTCTGTAGAATGGGCGTGCTCTTGCGCTTGTGACACGGCACGGGGATAGGAGATGATCAGATCGCCCAAGTAGCCACCAGCTTCGGGTGCAGCGACAAAGGGCCCGTCGTCCTCCTCTTGCGCGCTAAAGGCCAGGACGTCGGTGGGCGCATCGATGTCCAGGAAATCACGGTTCAAGGCCTGGATGCCGTCATCGTCGGTGAGCACCAGCGCCAACTCCGCCGGTTCGGAACCAGTCCAGGCCTCGAACTGCAGAACGGCGCAGGCAACTGCCCGCAAGCGCTCCGTGCAGACCTCACCAGCAAATTCCGGCGCGACCTGCACATCAACCTCGACCTGGAGCTTGCCCTCTGGCATCAGACCTCCACCTCGCGCCCATCGACGCCGATGACCTTGACCGGTTCTGGATACTTGACCCGGGGATGGAACACGCCCTTTAACACACTCAGGAACGCAGTTTGAATTTCCTTCAGGTCACGCAGGGTCAGATCAGATTCGTCCAACTGCCCATCGTCCCGCTTGCCCCTGATGGTGTCGGCGATGATCTGGTCGATCTTCTCGATCGAATCTGGCTCAGCGCTGCGAACCCTTGCCTCGGAGGAGTCGGCCAACATGAGTATGGCGGTCTCACGGGACTGGGGCTTGGGACCGGGATAGGTAAAATCCTCTTTGCGCACGCCATTTGCATCGTCGCCGGCCTCCTTCAGCGCCATGCGGTAGAAGGCCAGCACCATGCCCGTGCCGTGGTGTTCGGGGATAAAAGCCGCAATAGCAGAGGGCAGCCTGTGTTTCCTGGCAAGATCCAGCCCGTCGCTCACGTGACCCATGATGATCTGAGCACTGGTGTAGGGGTCCAGCCGCTCGTGGGGATTCACGTTGCCCACGCGGTTCTCGGTGAAGAAGAAGGGGCGCGCTGTCTTGCCGATGTCGTGATAGTAGGTGCCCACCCGTGCCAGCAGACCATCTGCCCCAATCCGCACCGCAGCTTCCTCTGCCATGTTGGCAACCAGCAGCGTGTGATGATATGTGCCCGGCGCCTTGAGCAATAGCTGCCGGAAGAGGGGATGTGTGGGCCGTGATAGCTCCATAAGCTGGAAAGGAGTGATCACATCCAGGAGGGAGCTAAGGGCAAAGAAGGCTGCTAACGCGAGGCTGGTCGCCAGGCCACCGGAGACGAGGCCTACCGTGGCATTGATACTGACTCTGACCAGGTCCTGCTCTGACAGGAGCAGACCAAAGAGAATGATGGTGACAGTGTTGGCCAATGCAACTGCGACGCCTGCCCGAAGAAAGGCCTTCAGCCGGTCTGCTTGCCCCAGGCTCAGTCCGCCCATCAGCGTGCCGATCAGGAGATAGGCAACGATCTCAATAGAGCCGCCCGCCACGTACCCACCAAGGAGCGCCACCACGACGCCACCAGCCAGACCCAGAGCTGGCCCAAACAGGATGCTGAGGATCATGGACAGGGCAGGAAGGGGATAGAGGTAGGGAATCACCGAGTCGGGAAAGGCAAGCATGAGTTTGCCCAAGGCCACAAAGATGGCAATGAGCAGCACAGCCACCAGGGCTGCCCGCCACCGCATCCAGATCATGGGACGGAGGCGGAATACGAGCAGGACCAGCAGAATGGTGGTGAGCATGGCCAGGGTAATGGTCCCCGCCACGGCGGGCCACTGGACATCACGCTGGCGCAGTCCAAAGGCGTCGAGCGTTTCAATGGCCTGAGCACTCACACGGCTGCCTTCGCGGACGATGGCCTCACCCTGGCGGACGGTGACCATGACCGGCTCGGTGGCCTCCCTGGCCTGCTGCCTCGCCTCATCGGTACGTACTGCATTGTAAAAGGTGTTGGCTGTTACCAGATCGCCGGCGATGGCTTCAACCACGGTGGCCTGGTCGCCACTCATGCTGAGGCTGATAAGCGTGGACAGGCTACGCCGGACCTCTGATACCCGGCTCTCCTTGATCTCGCCCTGCATGGCTCTGACCAACACGCGCACCGTCTCGTCCTTGACCTCCTGCCACTCTTCCTCGTCAAGCGCCAATATGATCTCGATGACTCCCTGAGAAAGATCCAGGTCAGGGATAGCAGCCAACCAACTGGCTTGCTGCTCGGGTGAGGCATATGAATCCTGGCGAACGGTGCTCATAAAGTCCAGGATCTGTCGCGCGCGGACTTCCTGCTGCCGGGCGACCGAGGCATCGGGCGGATCAAAGATCTCCTGAACCGAAGCTGCCTGGGCATCCCGGGCCTGCTCGGTACGGATCTCGCTTTCATAGGTCAGGTCGTATGGAGCGAGGATGGTAAGGGAGCTGACCTCATTGGGTTCGAGGATCACCTGGTTGGAGGGCAAAAAGTCAATCAACAGAACGGCACTGATAGCAACAGCCAGGAACACGCCCGAGACCACTGCGCGCAATACGCCCAGTCGGTCCAGGCTGATAGGTCCCGCGGCAGTCCGTCGCCTGCCGGGAGCTTGGTTCAGCATGAGTTATTGCCCAGCCAAAAGCTCTCGCACAATCTGATTGGCTAGTCTGCCATCGGCGCGGCCCCTGAGGCGTGCCATGAGGGGTTTCATCACCTTGCCGATGTCCTGGATGCCGCTTGCGCCGACCTCGTCTATCACTTCCCGCGCTTCGGCTTCGACCTCCTCCTGGTTCAGTTGCCGTGGGAGATAGGCCTCCAGCAGAGCCAGATCAACCTCTTCCTGAGCGACCAGGTCATCCCGCCCTCCACTTCGGAAGGCATCGATCGACTCTTGTCGCTCTTTGGCCTGTTTGGCTATCAGAGCCAAGATGCCTGCATCGTCCAAGCTGGCGCGCTGACCGCTGGAATCCAGTTGCGTCTCGGCCTGCTTGAGGGCGGCGATCACCGAGCGGATAGTGCGCTTGCGCGCCTCATCCTTCTCGCGCATAGCCTCTTTCAGATCGGCCATCAATTGTTCACGAAGTCCCATCGATTGTTCTCCTTACCCGACGGTATGCCGGCACGGCCTAGAATACGGGTGTTGGATGACATTCTCATTATAGTCGCCAAAGAGAGGGAAGTCAAATCCTTTCCACCAAACCCGAACCCCGTCCGCGGCGATTTGTCATCCCCTACATCTCGACCGTCTTTGACATATCGGCTGATATGCCTTACAATGTGCCTTCGGATGCTGGAAGCCTTGTCAGGTCCGGCTCTTGTGCCGTGTGGAATGGGTTAGGACGGCCCTTTGCCAGACCCAGGCAGATCGCGGTCTGCAGGTCCGTGGTCAGCGCGCCAGAGGATATGTTGCGGGTCGGCACGTCCACGCTGTGTTCCGACTAGAACGAGTCGCCGTCACACAGCCTCGTCCACTATCGGCCAAGAATTCACGACGGAGGAAATTGGATGAAGATCTACACGAGTGATAATCTGCGCAACGTGGTTTTGTTGGGCCACGGCGGCGCTGGTAAGACCTCCCTGGCTGACGCGATGTTATTCCGCTCCGGGGCCGTTAACCGCCTGGGGAGCGTGGACGATGGCACGTCAGTCTCGGACTGGGACGACGAGGAACAACGTCGCCAGATGTCGATCAACGCATCGGTGATCCCCAGCGAGTGGGCCGGCCACAAGCTGAACGCGATCGACACCCCCGGGTACATGGACTTTGTGGGTGAAGTGATCAGTGGCATCCGTGTCGCCGACGCAGCGATTCTGGTACTCGACTCCACCGGTGGTGTAGAGGTAGGCACCGAGCAGGTCTGGCACCATGCAAACGAGCGGAATCTGCCCCGCCTGGCCTTTGTCAACAAGATGGAACGCGAGAACGCGAATTTTGACAGTGTGGTGGAGCAAATCGCCGCGAAATTCGATGTGGTGGCAATACCCATCTTCTTGCCCATAGGCAGCCAGGCCGATTTGAAGGGTGTAGTCGATGTATTGGGCCAGAAAGCGTATATGGGTGAAGAGGGAGACGAGGGCCCGATCCCAGAAGACCTGGCAGATGATGTCGAAGAGGCACGCATGATCCTCATCGAGGCAGCCGCCGAGGGCGAAGATGCCTTGATGGAGAAGTACTTTGAAGAGGAAACTCTGAGTGACGAGGAGATCATGCGCGGGCTCAAGGCCCGGATCAACAAAGGCGATCTGGTGCCTGTGCTGTGCGGCTCTGCAGCGATGACCATCGGCATCAAGCCATTGATGCAGACTGTGATCAAACTCCTTCCCTCTCCCGTGGAAGCCGGACCCTATGAAGCAGCCGATCCCACAACCGCCGCCAAGGCGGAGCTCAAGAGCGATTCCGCTGGGGCCCTGGCTGTATTCGTGTTCAAGACTATCGCCGATCCATACGTCGGCAAACTGTCATACTTTCGCACCTACTCTGGTACGCTCGAGTCTGACTCGCGGGTCTACAATTTTCGGACTGGCGAGGAGGAACGGATGGGCCAGCTCTATACCGTGCGCGGCAAGGAGCAGCTGCCGGTGGACCGAGTCCCTGCGGGTGACATTGGCGCAGTAGCGCGACTAAATGAAACGCAGACCGGCGACACCCTGTGCGACCGAGGAGTACCCTTGCGGCTGGATCCAGCTACCTACCCCAACCCACTCTACGCGGTAGCCGTAAGCCCCAAGACCAAGGCCGACGCAGCAAAGATCAGCCCGACGTTGACCCGCTTGAGCGAGCAGGATCCAACCCTGTCCTGGCGACAGGAGCACAGCACCCGCGAGACTATTGTCTCGGGCATGGGCGACACGCACATCAACGTGGCGGTGCGCCGCATGGAGGAGACCTTTGGCCTGGGCCTGGATACCAAGGTGCCGCGCGTGCCCTACCAGGAAACGATCACCCGCTCAGCCTCGGCCCAGTACCGGCACAAGAAGCAGACGGGCGGCGCGGGGCAGTTTGCCGAGGTGCACATGCGCGTCGAGCCGCGGGAGCGCGACGCGGGCTACGAATTCAGTTGGGAGGTCGTGGGCATGAACGTGTCCAAGACCTTTGGGCCCTCTATCGACAAGGGCGTGAAGGCAGTGATGGAACAGGGCGTCATCGCCGGCTATCCGGTGGTGGATGTGCTGGCAGCGGTGTACGATGGCAAGGAACACCCTGTGGATTCGAAGGACATCGCCTTCCAGATCGCGGGCCGCGAGGTATTCAAGATAGCGGTCAAGAGCGCGGGTGCGGTGTTGCTGGAGCCGATCTACAAGTATACCATCACGGTGCCCGAAGAGTATATGGGAGATGTGTTGGGCGACCTGAATACGCGTCGAGCCCAGGTGCTGGGCATGGATCAGGTTGGTGACAACAGTGTTGTCACTGCCCTGGTGCCGCTTGCCGAGATGCAGCGCTATGTCAGCGAGCTACGTTCGATCACGCAAGGGCGGGGGGTCTTTGGCCTGGAATATGTGAACTACCAGCAGGTGCCGACTCACGTCGCCGAGCAGATCATCGCCGAGTCGCAGCGGGAAGCAGAGGAGTCGTAATTCGCACACCGAAAGAAAATCGAGACCGCCTGACCCGTATTTAGGTCAGGCGGTCTTTTCGATCTACGCTTATTCCTCGTCCGTCTCGGGTTGCAGGTCGATGACTTCGCCTTCCCCCCCGTCCTCGAGCTCTGCCGCAGTCTGACCCGATTGCCGTCCCAACAGCTGGAAAAGTTTGCGGGCGGCCATGGGGACGCCAGTAGCTTCCCAACGATAGGCCAACCCCTCGCGAACGCCACCAAGAGCATCCGCGAGTTTGCTCTCTTTGCCCAGCTTGTTCAACTGGCGGGCAATATCCTTCTCGTACCCGCTCTCGCCCAGCTCGTGGAAGATAGCAATAGCCTGTTGGTAAGCTTCCGTGGCACTCTCCACGTCGCCCTGACGAGCGTGCAGCATCCCCAGGTTTCCCAGCACCTTGGCTGTATTGAGCTGATCTCCTGTGTCCTCACAGATGCCCAATGCCTCTTCGAGGAAGCGGTGGGCGTCATCCCAGCGCTCAAGTTCGACGTGCACGACGCCCATACTCCCGAGAGCCTCGATCTCCCCCTCCCGGTCAACCGCTCCGGCAGATAGTTCTCTTGCCTGCTGAAATGCCTTCAGAGATTCCTCATACTCGCCGAGCCGGTATGCTTCTATGCCCTGCTCCAGCATTTCCTTTGCTGTGGTTTCCTGATCCATGGTTCCTCCTGTCTATGTGGTACTGGACGTGCTCGCCGCACCATTTTCTTGGAACAGCGGCACGCTCAAGATCACCTTGGTTCCAGCTCTTGCACCTGTGGTTGAGGATTGAATCTCCACCCGCCCATTTAGCAACTCGGCCCGCTCCTTCATGGTCAGCAGCCCAATACTTCCTTGCTGGTCGTATCTCTCCTGCACAGCTTTGTAGTCAAAACCATGTCCATTATCCTCTATGACTACCTCAAGCCAGTTGTCCTCCTGAGAGAGGCGCAGCCAGACATCGCGGGGCGCGGCATGTTTCTTGGCGTTGCTCAGCGCCTCCTGGACGATGGCAAATACCGTGCCGGCGACCGTGTTCCGCAGATCGGGAAGGTCATCGGCTGCCTGAAGATGGAGGGCAAACGCCTCGCTGTCCTGCAGTTGCTGAACGTATGACTCCAGCGCGGGAACCAGGCCCTGTGTCTCCAGGATGAGCGGGCGGAGCTCGAATAGCGCCAACCGTGCCTCCTGGGTTGCCTGACGCGTCAGATCGCGCAAAGCTTCCAACTCGGACCTAGCTGCCTCCGGCTTGAATTCCAGGAGGCGCTCCAGGTGATCGAGACCCATAGAGATGGCCGAGAGGAACTGGACGGTGCCGTCGTGCAGATTGCGCGCAACTTGGCGCCGCACATTCTCCTGGGCCTGGATGATCCGGTCCTTTTCGTCCCGCAGGCTCTGGTAGAGGCGGTTGTTCTCAATAGCGATCGCCGCCTGGCTGGCAGTGGTGATCATTAGACTCAGGTCCTCTGCGTCAAATCTGGCTTGGTTGCGCTTGTTCAAGACCTGCAAAACGGCGATGATCTTGCCCCTGGCCTGGACAGGCACGCACACGATCGAATGGGTCTGGAATCCGGTCCAGTCGTCGACCTTTGAACAGAAGCGGGGATCGTCACCCGCCTCGTTGACAACGACTGGCTCCCCATGAGTTGCCACCCAGCCAGCAATCCCCTCGCTCAAGGCCAGACGCCGGCCCCTCAGCGTCGCTGCGGCTTCTCCGTGGGTGTGCGCAAAGACTAATCGCTGCCTGGCCTCATCGACCAGCAGAAACGACGAGGCGGTGGCATTCAGAATGGCTGTCGCTAACTCGAGGGTGTCATCCAGTGCCCGGTCCAGATCAAAAGTGGAAGCCATGGCCTGGGCCATCTGGTAGAAGAGGCCCAATTGGCTCATACGCTGCTTGGTCAGGGCCAACTCGCTGACCAAGCTCATTACCTGTCCAACAACCTGTAAAAAGCGCAGAAGGGTGTCGCGTTCCTCGCCAACCGGCAAGCCATCCCGCGGATAGATCAAGCTGATTGTGCCTATTACCCGCTGACCTTCGAGGATTAGAGAGTACGCGGCCCGGTCGTGCGTATCTCTGACAGACTGCCAGGCCAGAGAAGAGCCCTCTCTACCAGCGATCAACCAGGGACCGGCAGAGATCCGCTTCTCGACATTGGCTTCCCAGTGATCGAGGTGCGCGACCGTGACATCGGACAGCTCACCCCCGCGCACCCGCAGCGGAGCGCCCCGGCTCACGTACAAGGAGCCGGCTCTGGCTCCGAAATCCTTGATCAGGATCGCCAGGGCCTCGGCCGCTACGTTGGCCGGCTCGCGACGCGCCAGCAGTTTGCCAAGTCTATCTGGGGTGCTCGTTGCAGACCTCACTGTGATTCTCTGCCTGCCATCTCTATCACCAGACCTTCAAGAGTGCCCTGCATCCGGAGATCGCTTGCCGTGGCGCAACCCGCCCGGCAAAGCGTCAGTAGGTGATGTCCAGGAGAGTCTCGGCGATCTTGCGCAACTCGTCAGCTTTGAGCGCGCTCGCCAGCATGGCAATACGCAAGTAGAGAACATTCGTGGGATTGAGGACAAAGTCCCGCATGTCAGGCGGCAGCGCCTCCAACCGCTCCAAGATGCGCCGCCGTTGCTCTGCCGGGCTCAGAGGGATGGCTTCGTCATCCAGAAATTCGGCGATCGTCTGCCCACACCGCTCGGCAGCTATCTCTAGCTCAGCCAACGGTATTTCCCGCGCGCCCTGCTCGTATTGGGAAATCATGTAGGGCGAGCAATCCAGGGCCTTGCCCATCTCCCGCATCGACAGCCCGGCAGCCTCGCGAACCTGGCGCAGGCGGACGGCCAGCATTTTGCGGCGCAGCAACATGATCTGGTCCAGCGGCAGGGGCTCTTCCTCGGCCTTTTCCGGGAGGGGATAGGCGTCATCCCAAAGGCTGGCGACCGGCACGTCAAACAACAGGGCCAGCGATTCCAATTGGGGCAGGGAGAAACCCTTCTTGCCCTGCTCGTACCTGCGAAACGCGGAGGGAGTGCAGCTCAAGAACTGGGCGCACTCCTTCTGGGTCATACCGGCCTCGGTACGCGCGCGCTTGACCAAAACGCCTATGATCTTGTTGCGGATGGCCAGGGATTGTGATGCTTCCATCGACCTTTTTTCCTCCTATGGGACAAGAGGACGAAACAGCATGCCTGATATGAAACCTGTGCTATTATAGCACAATCGTGCTTTCTCCACAACATCTAGCGCGTTGGTGATTGCCCCACGCCGAAGCAAGCCCGGCTTGAGTGTACTGGACAGCCAGCAACCAGACGCAGTGTGCGCGATCGTTTTCCAGACTGCGAGAGGTGTGGTATACTTGCGCCATGCGCGCTCCAGAGTGGTTGGGGACAGTCCGTGCCGGTGCAGTCAGGAGGGTTGGAAACCGCCTCTTTGTGCCCTCCCTGCTCACACTGCTGGCGCTGGGGCTGCGCCTGATTCGTCTCTCGTACCAGCCGCTGTGGTGGGATGAGGGATGGAGCATCTATTTTGCCACGACCAGCGTCCATGAGATGCTGGAACTGACGGCGGTAGACATCCACCCGCCGCTGTACTACCTCTTGCTACACCTCTGGAGTAGGGTGTTTGGGTCTGGCGTCATCCCGGTACGCCTTCTTTCGGTGCTGATCGGCATGGCGACGGTACCCCTGCTGTACGCTGTGGCGAGGCGGCTTGGAGGACATAGAAGTGCGGTCCTGGCTGCCTTTTTGCTGGCAGTCTCCCCCTTTCACATCTACTATTCCCAAGAGGTGCGCATGTATGGGCTTGTCACGCTACTCGGCGTGGCGGCGCTCTACTCTGTCATCCAATGGGATGCCGGGAATGGCAAGTGGCAGATTGGCCCATGGATCAGCTATGTGCTGGCAGCCACGGCAGCGCTCTATACAACCTACTATGCAGCGTTCTTGCTCTTGGCGCTGAACGTCTTTGTCGTCGTTTACTGGCTGCGCTCGCGTGCAGGCCGCGTAAGCATTGTTTGGTGGGACAATCGCAGGACGGCAGCATGGTTGGTGGGGCAGCTCGCGGTGTTTCTCCTGTTCCTGCCTTGGCTGTGGTATGCTGGCGGAAAGCTCATCACCTACGTAGGATACAAGGTCAGCGTCGAGGGAGACCCATCCTTTGGCCCCCTTGCCTACCTGGCGCGCCATCTTGCAGCCTTTACCTGGGGACACGTCGAAGGCTACTTGGCCCAATGGTGGTGGGTGGGCCTGCTACCGTTGATCGCCCTCCTGCTGGCGTTGGGCCTTATCCGCTGGCGACGGCGCACTGAACAGGAACGTGACAAGAGGTCCAACCAGCGGCGACTTGCTCTGCCACCCGTCATCATCATTGTTTTTACCCTGATCTGTGGATTTGCCGTCAATCTTGCCCTTCCTTTCAACCCTCCGCGCAGCGAGCGACTGCTACTGCTGGCCCTGCCCGCGTACCTGATAATGGTTGCTATGGGGATACTCGTCGTGGCGCGCTACCGTCGCTGGCTGGCGGCAGCGACAGCGGGGCTGTTTGTGCTGCTGGCGTTGGTGTCACTGGGGTTCTACTATACCGTGCCCCGCTACCCAGAAGACGACTACCGCCCACTGATTGAGCGCGTGCACGCACTTGGGTTGCCGGGCGATGCCGTTCTCTGCGTCCATCCCTGGCAGGTAGGTTATTTCCAGACGTATATCCCCGATGACGACGCACGACCCACGCTTGTGCTCACGCCGCGCGAGGTTATCCCGCGCGAGCGCCAGCTCTGGGCCGACGATCCGGCGTTGATGGCGACGGAGTTAGATCGACTATTGGAAGAGCACGGACGGCTGTGGTTCCCCGACCACCGGTCGATGGGGCGCGTGCTGGAGAGCAGGATAGAGGCCTACCTCATCGAGCAGGCCTACCCGGTGCTCGACGAGTGGTACGGCGAGAACACGGTACTGTCTTTCTTTGCTGCTGGCGAGCCCGCTGCCCAGCCGGTCACTGCACAGTTCGGCGACTGGCTGGAGCTAGAGGGCGCTGCGCTGAGCCTTGACCCACTGGAGGCTGGCTGGGGGATTCTCGCCGTGGACCTGGCCTGGCAGCTTTCGGAGCGACCAGCCGAGGACTATGCCGTGGGCCTGCGCCTGGCACGCCCGGCGGGACAGGTCTGGGCACAACGGGACGCTGCGCCTCGAGGCGGCCTGGAGCCGTTCGCCGAGTGGCCTGTCGGTGAGACGCAGATCGATCGTCACGGATTGCTAATCCCTGCCGGCACGCCGCCAGGCGAATACACGCTGACCCTGCGGGTCTACCGCAGCCGGGACCTCGAGGTGCTGCCGGCGGTGTTTGAGGGCGGCAGCGGTGGCGAGGTGACACTGGGGAGCGTGCGCGTCATCCGACCCGAGGCGCCGCCGCCAGTGGAGGCCCTGAACTTGGCGCAACCGCTCAAGGTAGACTTTGACGGCAGGCTGCGGCTGCTGGGTGCCGATGTCCCCGATGAAAACGTGCTGTTCCTGCCCGGCGAGGCAGTCCAAGTGGAGTTGTTCTGGCAAGCGCAGGCCGATCCAGGCCAGGATTACTTCCCCAGAGTGCGGCTCCTGGGCGCCCGGGACGCTGTGCTCGCCGAGCTGATCGAAAAGCCGGTGGAGGGCACCTATCCCACGGCATGGTGGCAAGCTGGCGAGCTGGTGCGCGATCTTCACATGCTGCCCATCCCAGCGACGGTTCCCCCAGGCAGTTACCGGCTGACTGCCGGGCTGATGCGCGCAGATGGCAGCGAGGCGGAAATCACCGGTGGGGATGAGGACCTGGACCTGGGGCAGATCCAGGTCCTCGGTCGGGAGTATCACACAGAGCCAACAGAGCCGGAGTATGCTCAGGCAGCCGTCTTTGGCAGCAGTGTGGAGCTAGCTGGCTACAATCTGCAAGAGTTCGTGCGCGCCCCCGGCTCGTTACTGGAAGTGACGCTGCACTGGCACGTCCTGGAGACACCGGGCCGCAACTACCACACATTTGTGCACCTGCTCGACGCCAGCGGAGAGATCGTGGCCCAGGATGACGGGCCGCCGGTCGGGGGCGAGGTGCCGGTGATGGGCTGGCTGCCTGGCGAGTACCTGACCGATACCCGTACCCTGCGCCTGCCCGGTAATGCGGCTGATGGGGAGTACCGGCTGGGCGTCGGGTTCTACGATCCAGTCACCGGTCTGCGCCTCGGAGACCGCGTGATCCTTGACACGCCCGTGATTGTAAGCGCTGGGGAGGGATGAACGCATTCCCGCCAGCGAGCCGAACGCAGCGAACCTGAAGAGAACTCGATCACACACATCTAGCGACTAGCGACGAAAGGACCAACTGATGAGCGACAACAACCGACTGACCATCTCCAATGTGCGAGAGCGGATGATCGGCCTGGACGCCCACGTACCTCTATTGGACGGCTCTCACCGGCAGTATGTCAACTTTGACAATGCAGCCAGCACGCCTGCTCTCAGGCCAGTTTTCGAAAAGGTCAACGAGTTCATGGCCTGGTACTCTAGCGTGCACCGGGGTACCGGCTTCAAGAGCCAGATCGCCACCGAGGCCTACGACCTGGCCCACGAAATCGTGGGCTGTTTTGTGGGAGCTGACCTGGAGACAAACACGGTCATCTTTGGTAAGAACACCACGGAGGCGATCAACAAGCTGGCCCGTCGCTTCCCGTTGGAACCTGACGACGTGGTCCTCTGCTCCCTCATGGAGCATCACTCCAACGACCTGCCCTGGCGGCTGCAGGCCCGGCTCGTACACATCGACGTCCACGACGACGGCTCACTGGACGAGGAGCACCTGGACCGGCTGTTAGAGAAGCACGCCGGAAACGTCAAGCTCGTGGCGATCAGTGGAGCGTCGAACGTCACCGGACATATCAATCCCATCCATCACCTGGCGGAAAAGGCCCACGCCGCAGGGGCCAAGATTCTGGTGGACGCGGCCCAATTGGCGCCCCACCGGGCGATCGACATGCGCCCGGACGATGCAGCCAATCACCTGGATTTTGTGGCTATCTCGGCCCACAAGATGTACGCGCCCTATGGCACCGGCGCGCTCATCGGCCCGATCTCGATCTTTGGCGAGGGAACGCCCGACATGGTGGGCGGGGGCACGGTGGATATCGTCACCGTTGACGACGTCCGCTGGGGCGGCCCACCGGATCGAGACGAAGCGGGCAGCCCCAACGTGGTGGGAGCGGTAGCCCTGGCCCAGGCCGTCCTCAGCCTGGAAGAGATGGGCATGGATGCGCTGGCCCGCCACGAGGCAGAGCTGACTGCCCATGCCCTGCGCGGGCTGCAGGGGATCGATGGGGTGGAAATCTATGGCATGACCGATCCAGATCGGGCTGCTGAGAGGGTGGGAGTCATCCCTTTCAACGTGCGTGGCTCAGATCACTACAAAGTAGCAGCGGCGCTCAGCTTTGAGGGCGCGATCGCGGTGCGCAATGGCTGCTTCTGCGCCCACCCTTATATCCTGCGACTGCTTGAGGTTTCGGGCGACGAGGCGATGCGCCACCAAAGGGACATCATCGAAGGATCGCGCGTGGGTCTGCCCGGTCTAGTACGCATCAGCTTTGGCTGCTACAACACGGTGGAAGAGGTGGATCACGCCATCAACATGCTGGCGGGCATCGCGGCAGGCGAACTTGAGGGGGATTACGAACAGGACCCGGTGTCAGGCGCCTACTGGCCTCGAGGCTACGAACCCGACTACAATCAGTACTTCTATCTGCGGCCCGGGCTGAAATTCCATCGCGACAGGCCGGCACCGCCCCGCTGCGGGATGTAGGCAAGTAGCTGTCAGGAGATTGGGACCCTATCTGGCCTCAGACGGGCTGTCTGGCTGGTCAAGGGTTTGCACCTGGAGTTCGGCAGCGTCCAGGACATCGTTGCAGTGCTGCACCAACAACATCCCGCGCTCATAGAGGGCGATCGCTTCCGCCAGCGACAGGTCCCCTCCCTCCAGGCGCTGGACGGTGTCATCCAGCTCGCCTACGGCCTGCTCAAACGAGAGATCTTTTACGTCGTTGCTCATTCGCTCACCCTCTCTGCTGCTCCTGTTGTACCGTCCTGCGCCGTGGCGCCAAACTCACCATCATGCACGCGGATCGTCAGCGCATCCCCAGCGCTCACCTGACCTGCGCTGCGCACCACGTCCCCATCCTCCGCCAACCGGACGATCGCATAGCCCCGCTGCAGGGTGGCCTGCGGGCTGAGGGCAACCAGCCTGGCCTGGAGGGCCCCCAAGCCAGAGCGGCGCAGGCTCAGGCTGTACGCCAGGGCGCGGGATGCCCGCCGCATCAAGTCGTCCACCTGCTGGCGGTGCGTGTCGACGCGCGTCCGGGGCGACACGCGCTGCAGCGATCGCTGGTGTCCCTGGAGCACCTGGCGCGCCTGGGCCAGACGGCGCTCCATGCTCATCGCCAACAAGTCCCTGGTAGCGGCGAGTTGCTGCTGTAGCTCGACCCGATCGGGGACGGCCAACTCGGCTGCCGCCGAGGGTGTGGGGGCGCGTAAATCGGCCACAAAATCGGCGATGGTGAAATCGGTCTGATGACCCACGCCGCTGACCACCGGATGTCGGCTGGCGACAATGGCCCGCGCTACCCCCTCGTCGTTGAAGGCCCACAGATCCTCGAGCGAACCGCCGCCGCGGACGAGCAGGATGAGGTCCACATCGTCACGGGCATCGAGGGCCTGGAGTGCGTCGACGATCTGGGCTGGCGCCCCGTCCCCTTGAACCATCGATGGCGAAAGGAGCACCCGGACCAGCGGATAGCGGCGCTGCAGCACATCGAGCACGTCACGCAGCGCGGCTGCCTGGGGCGACGTGACGACCCCCACCACACGGGGGAACTGGGGCAAGGGACGCTTGCGATCATCTTCGAACAGACCCTCGGCCTCCAGCCGGGCGCACAATTCCTCAAAGAGGGCGTGAAGGTCGCCCGATCCGGCGCGCTGCAGGTCATCCACATAGAGCTGGTAATTTCCACGCGGCGGATAGACCGAGATACGTCCCCGGGCCAGGGCCGCCGCGCCATGCTCGGGCTGCCAGCGCAGTCGCTGGGCGTCCGAGCGCCACATCACGCAGCTTATGGCCGCCTCGGCATCCTTCAGGGTAAAGTAGAGGTGCCCCGATGCCGCCCGGGTGAAATTCGAGATCTCGCCCCGCACACGGACATCGCCCAGTTCAGGATCAAGCTCCAGCAGATCTTTGATGTGGAGGGTGAGCTGGCTCACGCTCCATGGGGGTCGCCCGGCTGCGGAGAAGTCTGGATCCTGCCCCGAAGGTTGAATGCCAGGAAATGCTTGCTGCATCAGACCTGTTCCTCACGGCTCATCACGCGGATGCCTGCGGTCCCGGCTACGATCACATCGGTAGCCATGTCCAGGAACAAGCCATGCTCGGCAATGCCGGGCCGGTCGGCAAG
>Ga0207796_1000164_pt1 | contig 28901 bp, 30 predicted proteins | sample Pon1CUnioCityCA_6_FD_187274 | JGI IMG/M metagenome (GOLD analysis project Ga0207796, IMG submission 187274) | Marine sediment microbial community from Union City, CA, USA - Pond 1C Sediment 1 (SPAdes) | ecosystem: Environmental > Aquatic > Marine > Intertidal zone > Salt pond sediment ... | reverse complement strand
CGGTTCCGCGTCTCGCCCCTCCAGTACGAAGCCGACGAGGTGGTGGCTGAGGTTAAGGGGGACTGAGCGTTGGGTGTTGAACGCCTACCCCTTCATTCTCCTCGCACGCGTGGGCCAAGAGCACCTGTTCGACGCCTTGGCCGATGAGGTCATGGTTCCCCGCGCCGTGGCTCAGAAGACTGGGGCAGGGCCACTGGACGACCCTGCTCGCCGCGCTATCGCCAGGTCTCGGATCCTGGAATCGTTGGGGCGGAGCAAGTGAAGGAGAGGCGACCGCATGGTCACCCTTTCCCGTGACACAGCGTCGGACATCGAACAGATGCAGATCGAGCATCTGCGACGTCTTCCGGCCTGGCGCAAGCTGGCGCTTGTGGGCGAGATGAACCGTACGGTACAGGCTATGGCCCTGGCCGGCCTGCGTCAGCGTCATCCTGACGACACGCCGGAACAGCGCCGCCGTCGCCTGGCTGCCCTGCTTCTGGGATCGGAACTCGCCACTCGTGCTTACGGCCCCGGCCCCGGGGAGGCGTGATGCTGGCCGAGCCCATCGAAGTCACGATGCTGGTAATTGACGCCCTGGAGGGCCTTGGCGTGCGCTATGCGATCGTGGGCTCGCTGGCCAGCGCCGTGCACGGGGTTGTGCGCGCCACGATGGACGCTGATATGGTGGCCGACCTCCATATGGAGGACGTGGAACCCCTAGCCGAAACACTGGGGGAGGCGTTCTATGCCGACCAGGAGATGATGCGCGACGCGGTCCGCCGTCACGCGTCGTTCAACCTTATCCACTTAGAGACGATGTTCAAGGTCGATCTGTTCGTGGCCAAGTCGCGTCCCTTTGACCAGTCACAGTTGTCGCGCCGCCAGCTGCACCTGCTCAGCGAGGAGTCGAATGCCCGCGCCTACGTCGCCACCGCCGAGGACATCGTAATCTCCAAGCTGGAGTGGTATCAGATGAGCGGCTGCGTCTCTGACAGACAGTGGCGTGATGTGCTCGGTGTGCTGAAAGTCCAGAGGGACCGGCTGGAAGTCGATTATCTGTGGCGTATGGCGGCCTCTCTCGGCGTGACCGAGCTGCTGGCGCGCGCTCTGGAAGAGGCGGCTGAATGACGTGCACCACGCCGTTGATCGCCTGCGCCGCCAGGCAGTCATAGCCGAACCGGAAAGGCGAGCACAACCGGTTGGTCCTTGGTTCGAGTCCCAGTGGGCCCACTTTTGACTCCCCCCTTGAATGCAGCGTTGCACCGTGACCTCCACCGACAACCAAAGCTGCTCCACTTCGCAGATCCTCGGACGGCCTTATCGGCACCGGGAATGCCTGCTTTGGAGGTTGGAGATGATGAATCAGCCGAGTGAGCGCGAGGCCGATTCGGAGCTGACACTCGCGCAGGATGCCGCGTGTCTGACTGGGGCCATCAGCCAGGCGCGGCAATGGTCTTTATCTGCAACAAGATGATTTGCCGGGCCCGATGCCGCGGGTATAATTGGGTAGCCAGGGCGGCTCCGCTCAGGGATTGGGCCGAGTTGTGCTATCGTGACAAGTGGGCGACTGAGGAGCGTGCAATGAGGCAACCGAATGATGGATAGTGAACACTTGGTGTTCCGTGTACACGCGATCCAACGCATGTTTGAGCGCGAGATCAGCAGGGAGGACGTGCGGCAGGTGCTGGAGACGGGCACGATCATCGAGTCTTACCCCGACGATGAGCCCTACCCCAGCCGCCTCGTGCTGGGATGGAGTGGAGTTCGGCCCATACACGTCGTGGTTGCCGACAATCGCGATGAAGATGAGATAATCGTGATCACGGTATATGAGCCAGATCCGGGCCGGTGGGAGCGGGGTTTTTCGGAGAGGAGACGATGATGAAGTGTGTGATTTGTAAGCATGGAGAGACCGAGGCTGGACACACGACGGTGACCCTTGAGCGGGGTCAAACGTTGTTGGTATTCCGGAATGTACCGGCCCAGGTGTGCGCGAATTGCGGCGAGGCTTACGTCTCTGAGGAGACCACTGCGCAACTTCTGGAGGAGGCTGAGGAAGCGGTTAGGGCTCGGGTGCAGGTCGACGTGCGAGAAGTGACACCGTCGCCGGCTTAAGAGGAGGACTTCCGATGGCCGATGTACGCATTACCATACCTGAGCACCGGCTGACGGACTACTGTCGTCGTTGGAAGGTGGCGGAAATGTCCATCTTTGGCTCTGCCCTGCGGCAGGACTTCGGCCCGGACAGCGACATCGACATACTGATTTCATTCAACGCCGACGCCAGGTGGGGTCTGTTCGACCTGGTGAGGATGGAGGAAGAGTTGAAGGCGCTCCTGGGCCGGCCCGTGCACCTAGTGCCACGGCTCGCCGTGGAGCAGAGCGAGAACTACATCCGGCGCAAGAGCATCCTCGAGAACGCCGAGGTTGTCTATGGCGCGGGATGAGGCCTACCTGTTGGACATCCTGATTGCGGCGCGCAAGGCGTTGGCGTTCGTGGACGGGACGACGTGGGAGAACTTCAGCCAGAGCGAACTGCATCAAAACGCCATCATGCGTCCTTTGGACTTCATCAGGAGAGGCAGCCTCCCACGTCTCTGAGCCGATGCGTCGAACTCACCCGGAGATTCCCTGGGCAGAGATGATCGGAATGCGCCACCGGTTGATTCACGAGTATTTTCGCGTCGATCTACGGGTAGTGTGGGAGACGGTTTAGAGGGACCTGCCTCGGCTGATCGCGCTCATCGAACCTCTCGTGCCGCTTGAAGACGAAGTGTGATAGGCTCTCTCTTTCACGTTTGTTGCCACTCCCATTGTAGGAGGTAGTTCTCGTAGAGGCAGGGATGGCGTGTCTCCCACGAGACGCGCCGGCGGCCGTCTGGCAATACCTGGCCCCTCTTCCCCAAGTCGTGGCTGCGTTGGCGGTTGCCTTCAATCAGGACAGTATGGCGCGGTGGCCTCGATCTGGGGAAAACCACGTTGATCTTGAGATCCTTTGTGCGGTGCGTCACGTGTGTCTCCCACTGCTCCGCTCGTCGTAGGAAGCCCCCACACATATCCCATTCGATATTGAACTCATCCACATCTCCTTTGTCCTTCACCTCGCGCCGTGAGATCAGGATGTAGGTCTTGTAGCCCGAGCGGTATCGGTCCACCGGTATGCGTGGGGTACAATGGTAGTTGAGGAGGATCTCGCCGTCACCCCAGGCTTGATCCTGGTAGGCGATCACGTTGTTCTGCAGATAGCGCACCTCCTCTCGTTTTTTGAAAGTCGCGTCCTTTCCCTTCGGATCCTTGAGCTCAAGCGTCGATTCATAGTCCAAAACCTCGTACAGGCCTCTGTAGGAGCGGTTCTGACTCGCTTTGCGCAGAGCCTTCAAGGCATCGCTCACCACGTTCGCCCAGGGCAGCTGCAGCAGAAGGGCTAATAGCTTTTCCGAGAGACTCTGGTGGTCGTTATCGTTTTTATCCGTCATATGAGCAATTAAGATCCTGCGACGGTGCCGTGGCAGCATAGTAGGGTTCTGAGATAATCATCTCATGCTTGGACGGCGTTTGTCAAGCAAAGCATGGTCCGGCCATGGGATGCAGGTGGGGCGACTTCTGACCTCAATCTTCGACACGCTTGCAGGTCCCCAAGGCCGGCGCATAATTGCAATTTGGGCGCTGATTTCTGGGGCAATGTCTTGCAGTCGAGGGTCTAGTGCGAGGAGCAGCCAGAATGACAAACGAGGATAGGACGGATACACCGCTACTCTTCAAAGGAGAGGATCTGAGTGCCGGTGAGCTGAGAGCAGAAATCGCTGAGGAGGCTAGGCGTAGGATCGACCAATGCGAGGAGTCGGTGACCGCTGCCCGCGCAAAGGGCGACCGCGCCGGCCTGGCACGAGCATGTCACAACTTCGGTATGTTCTACTTGATTGTCGAGAAGTCGCCCTGTTTGACACGGAATTGATCGATGCAGGGTATCGTGACTTGGTTGTTGTCAGAACCGAGATCACTGACATTCGCAAGACCTAAGCTCACGCGCGTTGCAGTGGTCCTCAAGATCGGCCAACAGACAAGGCACAGAGTACACCCTGGGGGCAGTCCAGAATCTGTCCACATTTGTGGGTTTCGGGCCCAAAGTACTCTGGCAAGACTGCACTGTTCGTGATGCGTTGACAGCGGGCTCGCACCCAGCGTCACCATGACAATTCGCCCCGCTCGCGGGAGAAGTACCTGCCCAATCGGGGGCGGGAATTGACAGCCCGCAAGCGAAAGCGATTGGCTGATGTCAAGGCGTGGAGTGCGCATGCTGACAAGCTGACTTGCGACTGGACTGCGGTCAATCATAGCCGAACTGGAACGGCGACCGCAACCGGTTGGTCCTTGGTTGGAATCCAAGTGGGCCCACTTTCACCCACCGTTTGAATGCAGCGTTGCGCAGGAAGCGTCGGTAGCGCAGCGTGTGTCGTATGGCCCCGGCAGTGGATGATTCCCCCCAAGAGGCGTTTGTCTCAAACTCCAAACGAGAGTACAATCGCAGGCGTCGGCTCATTCCAAACGAGCTCCGAAGTCATCTGCTCGACATACTAGACAGCGAGGATGGATCCTATGCCCTTTTCGGAAGCGCAGTGCCAGCAGTGTCGCGACGATTTTCCCTCCCTGAAGCGCACCGTGAACGGCCAGCCGCTGGCCTACCTGGACGGGCCCGGTGGCACGCAGGTTCCCCGGCAGGTCATTGACGCTGTCGGCGACTACTATCGCCGCTACAACGCCAACGCTGGGGGCGCGTTCATCACATCGGTCGAGACGGTTCGGATGATGCGCCGGTCCCGCCGGACGGTAGCCGCGTTCCTGGGCGCGCCCAGCTGGCGCGAGATCTCGTTCGGCGCCAACATGACCACGCTGAACTTCTCCCTGAGCCACGCCCTCGGCCGGGCCATGGCGCCCGGGGACGAGGTGGTCATCACCGCGCTCGACCATGAGGCCAATCGCGGTCCGTGGCTGTCCCTTCGCGAACGGGGCGTGGTGGTCAAAGAGGTCGGGCTGCGGCGCGACGCCACCCTGGACCCCGAGGACCTGGCGCGGCAGATCGGCCCCCGCACGAAACTGGTGGCCATGGTCTATGCGTCCAACGCCTTTGGCACCGTGAACGACGTGGCCCTGGCCCGCAGCCTGGCGCGCGACGTGGGCGCCTACCTGCTGGTCGACGCCGTGCACTTTGCCCCCCACTTCCCCCTGGACGTGGCGGCCCTCGATGTCGATTTCTTGCTCTGTTCGGCCTACAAGTTCTATGGCCCTCACGTGGGTGTCCTGTACGCGCGGCCGGGGCTGCTGGAGCAACTCCAGACAGACAAGCTGCGCGTCCAGTATGACGACCCGCCCTATCGCATTGAGACCGGCACCCTGAACTTCGCGTCCATCGCCGGGATGACGGCCGCGGTCGAGTACCTGGCATCCTGGGGGGAAGGAGCGGACCGTCGCGCGCGCCTGGTGCGGGCCATGGAGGACATCGCTGCCTACGAGCACGAGCTGGCGCGCATCTACTATGAAGGCGCCTCCGCCATCCCGGGGGTGACCGTGTGGGGACCGGGATTCGACTCCCGGCGCCGGGCGCCGACGGTTTCGATCACCATCGACGGCGTTCACCCCCGGGACGTGGCCCGGCGCCTGGGCGAGCAGGGCCTTGCCGTCTGGGCCGGCCACTTCTACGCGGTGCGACCCATCGAGGTCCTGGGCCTGGCAGACAAGGGGGGCGTGATCCGGGTTGGGATCTCCATGTACAACACCCGCGCCGAGATCGAGCGGCTGCTAGAAGCGGTGGACAGCCTGGCCGTCTGACCCACCGGCTGAGAGAGACGCTACACTGGAGAGCGAAGGGCATAGCGCAGCCGCACCTTAGCGCTCTGATGTCGGTTAGTGCAGATACCCGCACAGGACTGGGGTCGCGGGCCAGAAGGCTGCATGCTCAGATCCTGCCGAGGGTACGGGAGACCCACCCGGAGCTGCTCAACGGCGCAGGGGTGGGTTTTCGTGTGCCCAGGAGTGCACAGCGCGGTCGTCTCCGCGGCTCTACTTCGAAAGAGAGCTGTCCTTCGAAAAGGTCTCTGCTGGACGCTGCGTAGCTGCCCTGCGTCTGGATCGCGATCAACCAAAGCCGAACTGGAAAGGCGAACACAACCGGTTGGGCCTTGGTTCGAATCCAAGTGGGCCCACTTGTCATTCATTCCGCCCACGCAAGATGTCTTCACTCTGCACGGCGTCTCAGCCGATTCGACATCGCTTGCAGCAGTTGGTCGAGCTTTTCTTCCGATTTGTCCCCGGTCGCATTCAGATCACCGTTCATGGAAGCTGCTCGGGCTGCCGCGTCGTCGTCAGACAGGACACTGTAAACCGCATGCTTCAGGAGCAGATTCGAGGGCATCAAGTTCTGGCCCACTGCCCTCAGGTCGGCCCCATCCTTGCAGCGCTTCGAGGCGTAGGTCGCGTGCCCGTGCCCGAATTGGTGGGGAGTGGTAGGGGAGCTTTACCCAGGCCAGTCATTCGTGCACGTCCTTGCGCAGTCACGTCTGGCGTCCGTAGTCGTCCCGTGTTCGACTTGTGGGAGGACGATACTGCGGCGGCGAGGAGGGGGAACAGAACCAGGATGCCTGGACGGGACCTTCAGACTGGACTATAATTGACTGACAGGAGAGCTGCCAGAACGATGGAGGTGTGACTGATGCTAGGTCTGGAGCGCATTACGTTTGACCCCGAGGTGAAGGGTGGGCGAGCGTGCATCCGTGGGCTGCGGATTACGGTCTCCTTGATCTTGAACCTGATTGCCAGTGGCATGCGTGAGGAGGAGATCCTGGAAGCCTATCCCTACCTGGAACCGGAGGATCTACAGGCCGCGCTCAAGTATGCAGCCTGGTTGGCCGATGAGTCCGTCTACACTGTGGAGCGCGCGACGGCGTGAGATTCTTGGCCGATATGGGCATCTCTCCGCGGAGCGTTGCCTTCCTGCGTGACCGCGGCGTTGAAGCTGTCCATTTGCACGAACTGGGGCTGGATCGCATGTCGGATGCCGAGGTGATCAAGAAAGCTCGGCGCGAGGGATATGTCGTGCTGACGCACGACCTGGATTTTGCGGAACTGATTGCGCTCAGTGGGGCTGAGCTGCCCAGCGTCGTGATCTTCCGCCTGCGGGATATGCGTCCGGACAACGTCAACCGCTATCTGGAGGTGCTCGTCACAGAGCATCAGAGAGCCTTGAACCAGGGCGCAATTTTCAGCGTCAGCGAGGGTCGCATCCGAGTGCGAATGCTTCCTATGGAAGGATGATCAGAAGGGAAGCTTACGACCGCCCCGTCTACCTCAGGAAGAGGCGCGGTGGTGATTGGTGGAAGCGGAACGTAGACGCTTGGGCGGCGACAGGAACCGTGGACCTGTCGCCTTCAGCGTTCTTACCACTCCCGTTGTAGGACGTAGTTCTCGTACAGCCGAGCTCGGTGCGTCTCCCCCGACACGCACCACCGACCATCTGTCAGCACTTGGGTGCCTTCACCCAGGTCGTGGCTGCGCTGGCAGTTACCTTCAATCAAGACGCAGTGTCGCGGCGGCCTGGACTTGGGGAAGAGAACGTTCACTCTGAGGCGCTTTGTCCGGTGTGGGCCATGGGTTTCCCACTGCTCCGCTGGTCACAGCAAGCCCTGACGGATCCCCCCCTCGATGTTGAACTCATCCAGGTCCCCCTTGTCCTTCACCTCGCGCCGTCAGATCACGATGTGGGTTGTAGCCGGATCGGTAACGGTCCGCTGGTGTGGCTGGCGTGCAGAGGTCATTGAGGAGGATCTCCCCGTCGCCCCAGGCCTGGTTCTGGTGGGCGATCACGTTGTGCTGCAGATAGCGCACCTTCTCTCGTTTCTTAAAGTGTGCAGCTCAGAGATGGGCGATAGGTGGACCCAATGGTCTGATAGACAGCAAGGGTCTTTTCACGTCGTGGAGGTAGCCGATCCGCGACCAGACTGATCCAGTGGTGTGGTTGGCCGTCTGTCGTCCTCTGTTCCCGCTAGTTTACATGTCATGGTAGCTGGCGTATAATCGCCACGTAGGCTGGGATGTCCAATCGGAAACAGACTATCTGATCCAGGACCAATCCTGCTCGATCCACTTGGTTATGGTGAGGATTTCGATGGGCTTTCTCCGTTCGAGGTGTTCTGACCGATCAATAGTCAAGCTAATCACTGCTAGAAGGACCCCAGCTCCAGGGCGGGTAGCTGCGAGGAGAGGATTGCTATGAAGAGGTTACTGCTATCCTTGGCGACTGCATTCGGCCTGCTGATAGGATCGCGGCGAGCCGAGAAAGGGCGGGAGCGTTGCTGCTTGTAAGACGTTCTGTGGCACCCTCGGGCCGCACCGTCCCGGCAGCCTGCGACGCGACCATCGTCGCAAGTCCGACCGGGTTTGCGTCGTGGGCCCAACCAAGCTACGATCGGCTCCATCGCGAGGCTCGCGATCAGACCGCGCTGGACCGCCAGGCACAGCGACGAGCCACCAAGGACTCCCGTATGAACATCCGTACTGGCGTCCGGCGACCGCCGTTGCCGTCCTGGCGATTGCATGAGAACCCGGCAGCTGGTGGATAGGACTGATACCGAAGGGAGACTATGGACGTAGTCTTGAGACAGTCACAACGCTCTGACATTCCATTCCTGAGAGAGATCCTCTATGAAGCGGTCTTTTGGCGTGCCAGTGTCAATAGGCCATCCTTTGAAGAAGGACTCGCCTACCCGGAGGTGAGGAGATCGCTGGCTGATTGGGGAGAAAGAGAGGGAGATACAGCAGTTGTTGCTACGCTCGATTCAGTTCCAATCGGTGCAGCATGGTTTAGGTTCTGGACGGATGGCAATTTCATCAACGGATACGTAGATGAATCTACGCCAGTATTGGTGATCGCCGTCCTTGGTGACTATCGGCACCAAGGAATTGGGGGGAGAATGATTGATTGGCTGATCAACTATGCATCAAAGCACGCCATTCAAAGAATAAGTCTCAGTGTTTCGAAAGACAACTACGCAATAGACCTGTACAGACAAGAAGGCTTCCTGGAACACGCTGATAGGGGAGATGCATTCACCATGGTGCGCGAAATACGCACATAGCAGGTAGTGACGCAGGCCATCGGGCGCTCTGCAACGATACGGCGACAAGGGTCGCACGGCGCGAGGCTGGGTCTCTTCCATTCAGCGTGGTGCTGATGCGCTGATCCGCACCCGTGCGATGGGTTTTCTCGCGATGAGGGCCGAGGAGAGCTGCGCCGGCGTGACGGGTGTGTTTGGGCATTGTCTTGATGAGGTCGCGACGCCCCCGAGACGGCGGCTTGGAGCAGCGGAGCTATGCAGACGGCGCCGTCTGTGGACGATGCCCCCGAAACAGGGGTTTAGAGCAGCGGAGCTATGCAGATAGCCTCAACTGTGGAAAGGCGAGCGACACCACCACGGACAGGCTCGGTTGGTCTTTACGACAAGGCGTGCTATAATGGCAGGTGCTTGCACGCACTGCATTCAGCCTCCACCATGGAGTACGAGTATGGCACGCAATTCTATCCATAGGGAGACCGACGTCTATCCCAAGGGCCCCTACCACCGCTGGGACCGGGGCACGAAGCGAATTGTGGGCATGATCGTGCTCCTGTTCGCGGCGCTGGTGGTGTATCAGTTTCGTTCGCTGCTACGCCCACTGGTTATCGCCTTTCTGTTCGCCTTCATTCTCAACCCGATCGTAGATTTTCTAGACAAGCGCGTCGGGATGCATCGGGGCCTGGCCAGCGGGCTGCTTTTTCTGGTGCTGTGTCTGGCGCTCTTGGGGGCCCTGGCCGCCCCGGTGACGGCCGTGCCCAGCGTCACACGGGCGATCCTCTCGCTACAGCTCGATCTCCAGCAGATCATCAATGATATCGGTGCCTTTTTCCAACGCCCCATACAGATCGCTGGATTCGAGTTCGATCTCAGCGATGTCTACCGCGAGTTGAGCGCTTCGCTCCGGCGCCTGGTGGAGTCTATCGCACAAGGGGCTCTCGATGTGGTGGTGGGCGTCGCCTCCGGCGCCTTCTGGGTCATCTTCGTGCTGGTCGTCGCCTTCTACCTGGTCCGCGACGCCCACCACATCGCCGAACAGATTGAACAGCTCGCGCCCCCGGGCTATCGTCAGGATGTCACCCAGCTGCGGAGTCAGATCGCCCGAGTGTGGAACGCCTTCCTACGGGGGCAGTTGGTGCTGGGCACGGCCATGGCAGTGGCCACCGCCGTGATCGGTACCGCCATCGGCCTGCCCTACGCGTGGGCCTTGGGTCTTTTCGCGGGCATCATGGAGCTCGTGCCGAACATTGGGCCCTATATTGCTGCCGTACCCGCCGTGTTACTGGCGCTGATCCGGGGCTCCATGTTCATCCCACTGCAGAACTTCTGGTTCGCCGTGCTGGTGGCTGGCGTCTACCTCTTGCTCCAGTTGATCGAGAACAACTTCTTCGTGCCCCGCATCCTGGGACGCAATCTGAACGTCCATCCGCTAGCGGTCATGATCGGCATTTTGGCAGGGGGTCAACTCGCCGGGATTCTGGGCATCCTGCTGGCAGCTCCGACGCTGGCCACCTTCAAAGTGTTGGGGACCTATATCCTCAACCGTCTATACGATCGCAACCCCTTTCCCACGACAAGCGAGGACGAGGAGGAGACGCGGTCGGAGGAAAAGCCAACTATAGTAAAAGAGGTGGGCCAGGCGGCTTTGGAGCGTCTGCAGCAGAAAGTGGCCCAAGCGAAAGAACAGTATGGCGAGAGCTCCGATCCGAGCAGCTCCGGTCAGCACCCTTCCAACATCGAGGCAAACTAAGAGGCTACGTGCCCAAGATCCAAGAGAATCGGTCAGACGTTACCACGCAAAGGAGACCTATGGAAGAACCGACCATCAAGACGTTGAGCGAAACGAAGAACTTCGAGGTCTGGCTAGCTGAGGAGCCGGACGGGGAGCTGACCTACCATTTGGAGATGGGACTGGTCACCCTCCATCTCTTCGGCGAAGAGTGGGACGAGTTCGTCGAACTGATCGAAACCGCCGTGGCCAATGCCGCCCAGGGCTAATCCAATGCCGCCCAGGGCTAATCCAATGCCGCCCAGGGCTAATCCAATGCCGCCGAAGGCTGATTCAACACCCCAGGATGCTGACAAGATGCTGCAGAGAGCCGAGCCCACACCGCAACTGAAGGAATGGATTGACCGGCTGGCCCCGGTGGTCGCAGAGGCGAAAAGAACCCTGCGACATCGCCAGCCGGGCAAACTGATCATGCTCACAGGATGCGAGCAGGACGCTGATGGTGACTTCCGGCTGCGCTTTTTCTGGCAGGAGTATATCATCTCGGCCGAGGATTTCACTGGGCGACGAGCGAAAGACGAAGAGGTACCCTCCTCGTTCGTCCAGAGCCTGATCCTCACCTATCTGGCCACGGCGGATGGCACGACGCCCTCCAGCCGCTGGATCGGGTTTCGAGAGCTCCCAGACGGGATGTTCTACGCCCAGGCATTCCGCGGATACACGGGCATCCGGTTGGTACGGGAACTGACGGGGGGCATCGATGCCTTCCGGCGCGCCGCGGAGAGGATGGAGAGCGAGCCGTTGGAGGCCATCGGTGACGCCGGTTACGCTTTCACGCTGCTGCCGAGGGTACACGCGGCTGTCGTCTATTGGCGGGGAGACGAGGACTTCCCCTCTCAAGCGCGCGTGCTCTTCGAGGACACCGCCGCCCATTACATGCCGACGGACGGCCTGGCCATTATGGGCAGCCACCTGGTGGGCAGCCTCCTGAGAGCTGCCGAGTAGAGCTGTTCTGCCCTCAGAACCTGCACTCGGTCACATGCGGGGCGCTTTGGAGATGTCGACGCTATGCGTCCTCCGCTGTGCCGTCAAAGGGAGAGAGGCCCCTTTCGGCTCTAGTCCTTAGTTCAGCCAGAGCCGCCCTGGCGTTTCGTCGCTCCTGGGGCGAGAGAGGTAACTGAGCAAACTCGTCCTCGTCGAGGACGTCCATCTCTCCATCTGGTTCGACCCATAGGTCCAGAGCCAGGTCCTCCGCAGTGATCTCGTCCTCCGTGATCCGAGCCGGGCGCGTCACGTTGCAGTACCAGCCCTTGAGATGTCCATCGCTGGTCCGAATTTCGAAGACGTTGTACCATCTATCGGCGTAGAAGGTCTCGGTCCAACGATCGTCCGGCTCGAGAACCACGAACCCGAGGTCCATCGGCTCGCGATTCCAGAACGTACGGAGCACCACGGCATGTTCGCTCCGCTCCAGAACCTCTCCTGGATAGGAGATGAGCTCGTTCCCGGCGTGATCAAGCTTGCGAACCGTGACCTGATCCATGCTGAGCATGCTACTGGAATCCCGCTCCTTGGACAAGAGCACATCGAAAGCAGGCGTGGCGGGTTATGATACGTGGATGGCAGGACGTAGAAAGCGAGCAGCCCGAGGTGGCTAGCATCTGTGTGGTAGCTCCGCTGAAGCCGGCACCTAGCTACCAACAGGAGGCGTTGTCTCCAGAGCAGTCACGGAAGGGTAGATCACCTGAGCACACATAGACACAATAGGAGATGAGTATGAGCAGAGAACAACTAGAAGGACGATGGGCCCTGGTGTTGGGCGCCTCCAGTGGTTTCGGGGCGGCTACGTCAAGGGCCCTGGCCGGAGCGGGGATGAATATCTTCGGCGTCCACCTTGACCCCCGGTCGCGACTGCCCCGCGCCCAGGAGGTGATGGACGACATCGAGGCGACGGGCAGCCAGGCTGTGTTCTTCAACACCAATGCAGCCTCCGCCCGCAAGCGGGGGCGCGTCCTGGATCAGATCGAGGAAGTTTTGGCCGACGACCCAGCCGACGGCGTCCACTTCATGCTCCACTCGCTCGCCTTCGGGAGCCTCTTGCCCTTCATCGCCGAGGAGCCCGACGAGGCGGTTAGTGAATCGCAGATGGAGATGACGCTGCGCGTTATGGCGCACACGCTGGTCTATTGGGTACAGGACTTGGTACGGCGCGATCTCCTGCTCCCCGGCAGTCGGGTCTACGCGCTTTCCAGCGAAGGTGCCGAGCGAATGGCACCCAACTATGGCGCGGTGTCGGCGGCGAAAGCTGCCCTGGAGAGCCACATGCGACAGTTAACCCTGGAGCTGGGGTCCCGTGGCATCGCCGTCAACTGCCTCCGTCCCGGGGTGACCGACACACCGGCGCTAAGAGCTATACCGGGTCACGAGGCCTATATGGAGGAGGCGCTGAGGCGCAATCCAAGTGGCCGTCTCACCACGCCCCAGGACGTGGCGACAACCCTCGTCGTCCTGGCGGACCCGGGGCTCACCTGGATCAGCGGCGCGGTCATTCCTGTCGACGGCGGTGAGACCATCGTCGGGTGATTTGACAATCCTTTGTGACGTGATAGAATAAGTGTTCGCAAGCCTTCGCTTTGGCGAACTGGCCTTAACATCCTTGGAGGGGCGCAGAGTGTAACGACACCGCTTTGCATTCAGCTGATGTCAGAGGTTTTCGAACCCGACATTGTCTGCGCGCCCCTGGATAGCAGACAGGTCGGGTTCTTTGCGAAGGTTAAGTAAGTGATATAGGAGCAAGTCAAGCCGATGAATAAGGAAACCCTACCAATCAACGAAGAAGCTGCCGACCAGGAAGAAGCCGTCTCAACCATGATGGACCAGTTTGAGGAGTTCCTCAGCGAGGGCGAGTACGATTATCAGCCGGCCAAGCGGGGGGACGTCCACACCGGTGTCGTCATTGAGATTGGCGACCGCGGGGCGATCGTGGACGCTGGGTTCAAGCGCGATGGCATTGTCCCAGCTGGCGATCTCGACCGGTTGGATGACGAAACACGCGAGAGCATCCAACCTGGAGACGAGGTCACGGTGACAGTGAGAAAGCCCCAGGACGATGAGGGGCGTCTCATCTTGTCCATCTACCAGGCCCTGGTACGGGAGGATTGGCGTGAGGCCGAGCGGATGATGGAAGAAGGAGAGATGTACGAAGGCACCATATCCGGCTTCAACCGTGGCGGCCTGCTCGTGCCATTCGGCAGGATCCGAGGCTTCATCCCAGCATCTCACACGGTGGGTATGCCGAGAGGTCTCAAGGGAGAAGAGCGCCGTGAGCGCCTGGCGGATATGGTAGGGGATGATGTAGGACTCAAGATCATTGAGGTCGACCGCCAGCGTCGTCGTTTGATTCTGTCACAGCGTCAGGCCCGCCGGGCGTGGCAGAAGATCCAGCGTAAGCGCGTCATGGAGGAGCTGACCGAGGGCGAAACGGTTGTGGGCACGGTCACGGGCATTACCGACTTCGGCGCCTTTGTCGATCTGGGTGGAGCCGATGGCCTGATCCACATCTCAGAGCTCTCGTGGAAGCAGGTCGACGATCCTCGCGAGGTCGTCGAGGTGGGTGACGAGGTAGAGGTCTACGTCCTTAACCTGGATTGGGATCGCACACGGATCGCCCTCAGCCTCAAGCGTCTGAAGCCGAACCCGTGGACACAGGTGGCGGATCACTATGAAGTGGCGGAGCTGGTTGAAGGGAAAGTCAGCCGCGTGCTCGACTTCGGCGCCTTCGTCGAGTTGAACCTGGGCGTTGAGGGACTGTTGCACGTCAGCGAGATGACCGGCGCTTCGCAGCTCAGTCCGACGGAGATTCTCAGCGCTGGGCAGAAGGTGCTGGTGAAGATCATCGGCATCGATACCCATAAGCAGCGCATCACTTTGAGTGCCCGGCAGGTCCACCGCGACCAGTGGGAGCGCTGGATGGCGGAGAACAAGATCGTGGCGGAAGAGGAAGAGGTCGCAGTCGAGGAAGCGGCCGTGACGGAAGAAGCCCCCGAAGCGGTGGAAGAGGAAGAAGCTCCTGTCGCCGAAGCGGCCGTGGCAGAGGAAGCCCCCGAAGCGATGGAAGAGGAAGAGGAGGCTGTGGCCGAGGAAGTCGCCGCGGCGGAAGAAGCCCCTGAAGCGATGGAAGTGGAAGAAGCTCCTGTCGCCGAAGCGGCCGAGGTAGAAGAAGCCCCCGAAGCGATGGAAGAGGAAGAGGAGGCTGTGGCAGAACCCGCCGTGTCAGAGCTGGTTGAGGCGGAGGAAGAAGCTGCGGCGGAAGTCCCTGAGGCCATGGCTGAGGAAGAGGCGGTGGTCGAGGAGGCTCCTGAAGCCGTCGCAGAGGAAGGGGAGGCGGCAGAGCCCGCCGAGCCAGAACCTGCCGGAGCGGAGGACGTGGCCGAGGCTGCCGTGGCCGAACCTAGCGTATCAGAGCTGGTCGAGGCGGAGGAAGAGGCAGAAGAAACCCCCGAAGCTGCGGCAGAACTTGCCGAAGCGGAGGAAGAAGCAGCCGTGGAAGAAGCCGAAGAAGAGGAAGAAGAAACCTCGGAGGCGGAGCTCGAGGAAGAGCAAGCCAGCGTCGAGGCTTAGCGAGACAGGTATTTTGGGGCGGTGTCGCCTCCAGATGGGATGCGACACCGCTTGCCTCTAGTCGCTACTGCCGCAAACAGTCGTTCAAGAGGAGAAGAAGGAAGCGAATGGGAAAAGAAGAGAAGATCTATATGGAAGGGACCGTTGTTGAGGCCCTACCTAACACGCAGTTCCACGTGGAGCTGGAGAACGGCCATGAGGTACTAGCCTACCTCTCGGGTAAGATGCGGAGGTACTATATCCGCGTGCTCCTGGGCGACCGGGTGCGCGTCGAGCTTTCGCCCTACGACTTATCCCGCGGCCGGATCGTCTACCGCTACAAGGCCTCGGACCGCCGCGAGTAACGTCGACGTCAAGCCCGTTTAGCCAGCAAGCTCACCCAATCGCCTCGCTGCCTCTGGTCTACCAGCTGTAAGCTGCTCCGCTCGAAGGCTGTAAGAACCTCAGGGACCTTATCGACGATAATTCCGGCGGTGATGAGAACGCCGTCGGGTCGCAGTCGCTGGGACAGCCCCTCCTCCACCATATCGACGATGACCCGAGCCAAGATATTGACCACGACCAGGTCGTAAGACCCGGACACATCCTGCAACGATCCAGATTGCACACTGACACACGCTGAGACATCGTTGTCGACGATGTTGCCTCTGGCCACGCTGACCGCTTGCTGATCGTTGTCGAAGGCAAGAACTCGACGCGCTCCCAACTTCGCAGCCGCCACAGCCAATATCCCTGAACCGGTGCCCAAGTCCAACACATCCATGCCCGGTTGGACAAACTCCTCCAGTGCGCGCAGGCAGAGCTGAGTCGTCGGATGGAGTCCCGTGCCGAAGGCCATGCCGGGGTCAAGCTGCACGACCACATCGGTCGGTTTCGGATGGTAATCGAGCCAGGACGGACAAATGACCACGCGTTCTCCGACCCGCAGAACCTTGAGCCGTTTCTTCCAGGCCTCGGCCCAGTCCTTCTCGGCAACCTTGCGGAACGAAGGTTCAGCGATCGGTCGAATCTGCCCGAGATGCCAAAGGCCTTCCTGTATGCTCTTCTTCCGGTTCCATAGCTCATCGTCGGTCGGTAGGTACCCTCTGACCACCACCGGCCCTGACTCCCAACCGCCGGGGCCGCCCTCCACGACGACGCCACGATGCGCGTAGCGCGAAAGAACCTCGGCGACGGCCTCTGCCGTCTCGTGGTCCACCTCCACGCTGACCTCGAGCCATTCCACGTCTACGTGATTCACAGCGTCGCTGCTCCCTGGCGTCTCAATGCCTGTCCATCGCCCCCAGCAAGGCCATCGCCCGTGCGACCCTGCGATGAGGGCCTAACCGTACATCTCAAAGACCGAGGAATTCACGCACCTCGTTCATAAAGCCACGCTTCTCCTCGATCACTTTCTCCGACTCAAGCGTCTCCCCCAAGTCTTGGAACATGGATCGCTGTTCTTGCGTAAGCTTCTCCGGGATAGCCACGCGAAGCAGCACCAACTGATCGCCACGGCCGTTGCGCTTCACGTGCGGCACCCCTCTGTTCCCCAGACGCAGCACGGTATCGGTCTGCGTACCAGGATCGATGGAGATCGCCTCTTGGCCCTCCAACGTTGGCACATCGATCTCGGCTCCCAGAGCCGCTTGAGCCACGTTGATCTCGACCTCCACGAGAATGTCGTCGTCGCGGCGGCGAAAGACGGGATGGGGATCGACCTTGAGGACGATGTAGAGGTTGCCGCGCGGGCCACCGTTGAGACCCGCTTCCCCTTCGCCGGCCAATCGAATCCGCGTGCCATCATCTACCCCGGGCGGAATACTGACCGAAAGCTCCTTGGTCACCCGGACCTGTTTGTCGCCGTGACATCGATCACAGGGCTCGTCGACGACGGTACCCGCGCCGTGGCACACGGGACAGTCCGTGACGCTGACGAAGGAGCCCAGGATGGAGCGTTGTACCTGCCTCACCTGACCAGTCCCATCGCACTTCGAGCAACGCGAGGGTGATGTACCTGGTCTTGCGCCGGTGCCCCCACACTCAGGGCACTCCTCGTAGCGGGTGACCTTGATGTCCCTCTCGCAGCCGAACACCGCCTCCTCGAAGTTCAGGCGTAGATCGTAACGCAGATCGGAGCCGCGCCTCGGCCCGTGACGACGTCCCCTGGAGAACCCGAAGCCCTGGCCAAAGAACTCCTCAAAGATCTCGAAAGGATCTCTGAATCCTCCGAAGTCGAATCCAGATCGTCCCCCCTCAAGCCCAGCGTGCCCAAAACGGTCATAGGTATGCCGCTTCTCGGGATCGGAAAGCACTTGATAGGCTTCGTTGATCTCCTTGAAGCGAGACTCAGCGTCGGGAACGTCGCTGACATCAGGATGGTACTCCCTAGCCATCTGACGGTAGGCCTTCTTGATATCGCTCTGCGAGGCCGAACGCTCGACTCCCAGCACGTCGTAGTAATCGTCTCTAGCTGCCATAAGGTCCCTCTAAACCAAACAGGACAGTGTGCTCCGTCCTGCACGTCTCTTCAGATCTTGGATCCGTTCACTGTAGAGGCTGCGCGCGTCGCTAAGCCTCACTGAACTCGCCATCGATGACATCCTCGTCATCGGGCTGTTCCTCGGGGCCGGCCTCACCCGCCCCCGCAGTTGCGTCAGGGCCGGGGCTACCCTCGTACATCTTGGCGCCCAGCTCCTGCACGGCCTGCCTCAGCTCCTGGCTGCGCCGGCGAATGGCATCCGTCTGATCCTCCTGCAAGGCATCTCTAACGGCCTTTATCTTGGTCTCCACGGTGGAGCGGGCCTCCGCAGGCACCTTATCACCCTGCTCCCGGAGGAGCTTCTCGGCACTATAGACAGCCGTGTCGGCCTCATTCCGAGCCTCAACTTTCTCCTTTTTCCGCCGATCCTCCTCACGATGCTGTTCCGCCTCCCCCACCATCTGATCGATCTCTGCATCGGAAAGGCCGCTGGAGGGGATGATCTCCATCGACTGCTCGCGGCCCGTGGCTTTATCCTCGGCCGAGACGTTGAGAATCCCATTGGCATCGATGTCAAAGGTGACCTCAATCTGTGGCACACCACGAGGTGCTGGCGGGATCCCATCGAGGATGAACTTCCCCAAGCTCTTGTTGTCGGCCGCCATGCCCCGCTCACCCTGCAGCACATGGATCTCCACCTGGGTCTGACCGTCAGAGGCTGTGGAGAAGATCTGGCTCTTGCGCGTCGGAATGGTGGTGTTCCGTTCGATCAGCGCGGTCGCCACGCCTCCCAGCGTCTCAATGCTCAGGGTCAAAGGAGTGACGTCAAGCAACAGGATATCCTTAACCTCGCCACCGAGAACACCCGCCTGGATCGCGGCGCCCAACGCTACGACCTCATCGGGGTTGACGCCCTTGTGCGGGTCTCTGTGGAAGAAATCGGCCACCAACGCCTGGATGGCCGGCATCCGCGTCTGACCGCCCACCAGAATGACCTCGTCGATGTCGGAGGGGCTGAGGTTGGCATCGGACAGCGCCTGCTGGCACGGCTTCAGGGTGGACTCGACGAGATCGCCGGTCAACTGCTCCAACTTAGCCCGGGTGAGCTTCATCTGCAGATGCTTGGGGCCGGAGGCATCGGCGGTGATGAAAGGCAGGTTGATGTCCGCCTCCAACACGGTGCTCAGTTCTACCTTGGCCTTCTCCGCCGCCTCCTTCAGCCGCTGGAGCGCCTGGCGATCCTGCCGCAGGTCGATACCCGCCTCTCTGCGGAACTCGTCGGCCACCCAGTCGATGACTCGGCGGTCCCAGTCGTCGCCGCCGAGGAAGGTGTCACCGCTGGTCGAGCGCACCTCGAACACGCCATCGCCAACGTCGAGAATCGAGACGTCGAACGTGCCGCCGCCGAGATCGAAAACAGCGATGGTCTCATCCTTCTTCCTATCCAGACCGTACGCCAGGGACGAAGCCGTCGGCTCATTGATGATCCGCTGCACCTCGAGCCCGGCAATGCGTCCGGCATCCTTGGTCGCTTGACGCTGACTGTCGTTGAAATACGCCGGGACGGTGATGACCGCCTCGGCCACCTCCTCGCCAAGATAGGCCTCGGCATCAGCGCGGATCTTCTGCAAGATCATGGCCGAAATCTCCGGCGGGCTATACTCCTTGCCGTTCATCCACACACGCACGTCCCCGTTGTCCGCCTCGGTGACTTTGTAGGGGACGAGCTCGATGGCGCGCTGCACCTCAGGGTCGCTGAACTTGCGCCCCATGAAACGCTTAATCGAGAAGACCGTGTTGTTCGGATTGACCACGGCCTGGCGCTTAGCGACCTGACCAACCATTCGTTCTTCAGACTTGGGATTGACTGCCACGACCGAGGGAAACAGACGCCCACCTTCGGCGCTGGGGATGATGGTCGGTTCGCCGCCCATCATCACCGCGCAGACGGAGTTCGTCGTCCCCAGGTCGATGCCGATGATCTTGCCCATGGACTACTCCTCGCCTTCCTCGCTCTCGCTCTCCCCTTGGTCCGATGAGGCTGGGGGGGCCTTTGCAACCCGAACGAGCGCCGGCCGCAGCACACGATCGCCGAGGGCATATCCTTTCTGGACCTCGCCGATGATCTCCCCTTCCTCATATCCAGGCATTTCCTCGTGCGTCACCGCTTCGTGGTAATGGGGATCGAAGGACTCGCCCTCGGTATCGATGGGCTCAACACCCTCGGTCTCAAGAATGGCCTCCAACTTGCGCTGAATCATCAGCAGCCCCTGGCTCCAACTCAGGTGACGGATGCCTTCCGGCATGGTGACGACAGCTCGTTCGAGATCGTCCAACACAGGCAGCAGTTTGCGCAGCAGATTGGCATTGGCTAGCTCTCGCATCTTAGCCTGTTCAGCCCGTTGACGCTTCTTGTAGTTGGAGAACTCCGCCTGAGCGCGCCGCCAACCGTCGAGGTATTCGTCAGCCTCGGCTTTGGCCTCCGCCAACTGCTCCTGCAGCCCCTCAACTTGGCTTAGCTCTTCCCCTTCCTCAGTCTCTACAGCCCCCACTGCCTCTTCCTGGGCAGCTTGCGCCTCCTCTTCAACAACGTCGGTCTCGTTCCCTCTAGCTTCCTCATCCGTCATCTTGATCTCCTTGTTCTTCCACGACGACTCCACCGCGCTCTCTCTCATCGGCTATCTCCAAGGCGTACGTCTCGTGCACCAACTCAGACAACAGCTCGGCGACGAAGCGGACGGCCGAGATAGCCCGCCCGTAGAGCATCCGTGTCGGCCCCACCACCCCAAGCGCTCCAGTGGAGAGATCCGACACACCGTAGCGAGCCAGCACCAGACTACACGCGTGTAGCTGATCCCATTGCCCCTCGCCGCCCACGAGCACGCGCACGTTCCCGACGTCGGGGCTGAGCGCCTCATAGATGACGGTTCTGAGAAGGCTCCGCTCCTCCATCACCTGAACAATCTGCTGCGCCTTCTCGCCCTCCGAGAACTCGGGCTGCTGGAGCACCTCGCTCAAGCCATCGCTGTAGATGGGACCTGCCGATGGCGCATCAACCCGGTGCAAGATCTCCTCCACCAGCCTCCCCACGTCGACCTCGAAGGCAGAGAGCGCGCTATCCTCGTCGCCGAGGGTCTCTCCGATGTCCTTGGCCGTCAGCCCGGCGAACAGCTGGTTGAGCCGGTCACTGGCCTCGGCCAGCTCGCGCTGTGTCAGAGGCTCAGCTAGCGTCAGCATCCGCTGCCTCACCATCCCGCTCCGCAGCACAAGGACCAGGAGCACGGTGAGGCCGCGCGTCGAGATCAGCTGGAGGTGCTTATAGCGTGCCCTGTCCGACTGAGGCGCCGTGACCACAGCGGCACCGCGGGCCGTCCGAGCCAGCGTGGAAGCAGCCAGCGGCATCCACTGCTCCAGGTTGTCACGCGCCTGATGAAACTGGTGAACAATGGTCAAGCGCTCACGCAGTGGCAGTTCCACTTCACCCAACAATCGTTCGACGAAGTAACGATACCCCTCATGCGTAGGCACGCGCCCTGCCGACGTGTGCGGGTGGGTCAGGAGGCCTGTATCCTCCAAGTAGGCCAACTCGTTGCGCACGGTCGCAGAGCTCACTGGTAGACCATAATGCTCGACCAAGGCACGCGAGCTCACCGGCGAAGCCGACTTCACGTACTCGCGTACTGTCAGCCCCAGTACGGTCTGCTGACGTGGTGTGAGTTCTATGACCTCAGACATAAACCCAAGACATAAGACAAAGACATAAGCGCAGAGATGGTCTAGCGCGGGATCTTCTTAGCACTCTAAACAAGTGAGTGCTAAAATCCGATATGGTATGATACCATAGCGTAGGGGGCCTGTCAAACTTCGCAGCCCGACTCTCGCTCTGTCCTGTGACAGCGCGTCAGTGGACCCCTGGCAGGCCCGTCACTTGCCAATCCACCCCCCTTCTGGTAGGATGAAGCTAAAGTTTTTGAGGAGACATGATCACCATGACACCGAGAGAAACCATCCGTCACATCGCGCTTCAGCGTCGCCAGCGCCGCCGCCTCAAGGAGCGGACAGGCGTGAGTCAACTACTGCGCGTGATGGGCATGAGCCTGCTCGCCGTGCTGATCGCGGTCTCCGCATCCCTGGCGAGCGGCGTTGGCGCCGTCGCGGGAGCGTACTCCTATTTTACTCAGGACCTACCCCAACCACAGGAGATCGAGGCCGCCGAGGAGAACTTCGAGACGACGAATATCTACGACCGCACCGGAAAAGAAGTGATCGCCAGGGTGATCGACCCCACCGGTGGCGAGCGGACGTGGGTTTCGCTGGATCAGCTTCCTCAGCATCTCATCGACGCCACCATAGCCAGCGAGGATCGCTCCTTCTGGGAGAATCCGGGATTCAATCCCCGCGGCATCGCCCGCGCTTTCTGGGCCGACGTGCAAGGAGAGGAGATCCAGGGTGGCTCGTCCATCACGCAGCAGCTGATCAAGAATATCGTCATCAAAGAGGAGCTACGCTACGTCAGCCCGGAGGGCCCCGAGTGGGAGGACTACGAGCGCAAGATCACCGAGGTTCTGCTCTCGCACCGCATCACTCAGAAGTATACGAAGGAGCAGATCCTGGAATGGTATCTCAACACCAACTTCTACGGCAATCTAGCCTACGGTATTGAGGCGGCAGCTCAGGTCTACTTCGGCAAGAGCGCCGCTGATTTGACGCTCGCTGAGGCCGCCACCCTGGTGGCTGTGCCCCAGTACCCGCGGATGAACCCGTTCGACAATCCAGCGATGGCGGAGACGCGTCAGGGTATCGTCCTCGACTCGCTGGTCCGAGATGGTTATATATCGCCAGAGGAGGCCGCCGAGGCGAAGGAGGAGCCCTGGGACTTGGCCCAGGAGGAGTCGAATCAACGTTTCGACATGAAGGCGCCCCACTTCGCCGTCTACGTGCGCGATCAGCTGGAGAGGATGCCCGAGGTAGGCCCGAAGGCCCTCTACCGGGGCGGATTGCGCGTATACACCACGGTGGACCTCGAGCTGCAAGAGCAGGCCCAGTGCGCAGCTCAGGCTCAGATCGATCGCCTATCCGGCCAGGATGAGACCCAGGTGATCCAGGAGGCGGTCGCGAATGGCTGTGAGGCTGCTCAGTTCCTGCCTCCGCTGCGGTCGTATCAAGTAGGTAAGGATCACGACGTGAGCAATGCCTCGATCGTCGCCATCCGGCCCACCACGGGCGAGATCCTGGCCCTGGTTGGCAGCCTCGACTACTGGGACGATAGTATCGATGGCCAGTTCAACGTAGCCGTAGACGGTACAGGTCGACAACCTGGATCATCCTTCAAGCCCTTCACCTATGTGACCTTCCTATCGCAAGACCACAATGCCGCGCATATGTTCCTCGACGTGCGTCAGGCCTTCCGCCAGCCGGGCGGCAAGCCTTATGTGCCGGAGAACTACGACCGAAAATACCACGGGCCCCAGCGGTTGCGCAACGCCCTGGCTCGCTCCTACAACATCCCAGCCGTCGAGGCCCTGGAGATCGCGGGCGTCGACAACGTGATCCGCACAGCGCACCGTATGGGCATCAGCACGCTCGACCGGGGGCTTGACTACTATGGTCTGAGCCTCACATTGGGCGGCGGCGAGGTACGTCTGCTCGACATGGTGTACGCCTTCACCGTGTTTGCCAACAACGGCCGCATGATAGGCGCACCCGTGCCGCAGGAAGAAGCGCGAGACGGGTATCGAGAGCTCAACCCAGTCGCCATCCTGCGGGTCGAGGACAGCGAGGGAAACGTGCTCTACCAGTACGATGAGCCCGAGAGCGATGCAGTCCTCTCGCCTCAGCTGGCCTTTCTGATGAACGACATCCTCTCCGACAGACAAGCTCGGTGGGCCGCTATGGGACATCCCAATCCCTTGGAGCTTTCAGGAGAGCGGCCAGCTGCCGCTAAGACCGGTACAACCAACGACTTCCGCGACGCCTGGACCATCGGTTACACGCCGCAGCTGGCGGTGGGTGCGTGGGTCGGCAACACGGACAACAGCATGATGGACAACCTACCCGGGCTGCGGGGGGCAGGCCCCATCTGGAACGCCGTGATGGAGTACGCTCTCCAGGACGAGGCAGCCGTTCCCTTCTCCCGCCCGGAAGGACTGGTTACGAAGGGGGTGTGCGCCCTCTCGGGTGACCTGCCCACGGAGCACTGCCCTACGGTGACGGAGCTCTTCATCCCAGGGACAGAACCGACGGAGACGTGCGACATCCATCAGGCCTTCCGCGTCAACCGTGAGACTGGACGTATGTGCACGATTCATACGCCGCCAGAGCTTTGCGAGGAGAAGGTCTACGAAGTCTACCCCCCGGAGGCCGAGAGCTGGATTGAAAGCCTGAGCGAGGAACAACGCCCGGAGGCCCCACCGACCCAATACGATACGACCTACGGCCCCTCACGCAGCGATGCCGAGGTGGTCATTGCATCGCCAGAGTCATACGCTTATGTGAGCGGCTTGGTGCCCATTCAAGGGAACGCAAGGGGCGGCGACTTCAACTTCTATCGTCTCGTATTCGGGCAGGGACTGAATCCAACTGAGTGGACCCAGATCGGACCCGACCACGGCGACCAAGTCGACCGGGGGCTCCTGGAGAACTGGGACACCAGTGAGCTGGACGGACTCTACAGCCTGCGGCTGCAGGTGGTCGACCACTCCGGGAACGTGCGTGAGACCACTATCCAGGTGACGGTCGACAGCGAGGCGCCTGAGGTCGACCTGAACTACCCGCAGGAAGGATCCCAGTACGAGCTCGGCTACCACGAGTGGGTCAACATCAACGCAGAGGTGCAGGACTACTCGATCGATCGCGTTGAGTTCTACACCTATGCGGGGGGCAAGAACGCCGAGCCCAGCGATCTGCAGCCCTTCGCCGTCCGCCAAGTGGCGCCCTTCAACGTCAACTGGACCCTCAACAGCTCCACCGGGCTGGGGTCGCACACCTTCTACGTCATCGCCGTCGACGCAGCGGGCAACGAGACCAAGAGCAACCAGGTGACGGTCCAGGTCGTGCCGCGCGACCAGGAGGAGTAAAGGAGACCATGCCTTCGCCAGAGCCACACATCCTCGTGACCAACGATGACGGCATCCGCGCTCCAGGGCTTCTGGCGCTGCGAGACGCCTGCGCCGAGGTCGGTGACGTCACCATCCTCGCCCCTAACCATAACTGGTCGGCCTCGGGACACGTAAAGACCATGCACAAGCCGCTGCGCGTAAGCAAGGTGACGCTCGCCGACGGCACGTCAGCCCTCTCCACCACCGGCGCCCCGTCGGATGCCGTAGCGTTGGCGCTCCTGGGACTCGTCGACAGACCCATCGACCTGGTTGTCTCGGGCGTCAACCACGGGGCCAATCTGGGACACGACGTGACCTACTCTGGCACCGTCACCGCGGCGATGGAGGCCGCTATCTCCAAGGTGCCGGCCATCGCCGTCTCGCTGAACACGCGAGAGCAGGCAGACTTCGAGGTAGCTGCCCGTTTCGCCGCCTCCTTGGCGCAACAGACGCTGGAGCGCGGTTTGCCAGAGGGCGTGCTGCTCAACGTCAACGTTCCGCCTCTACCCGCCGACGAGATAGCGGGCGTCCGGGTCACGCGGATGGGTCTGCGCATCTACCGCGACGAGCTGATCCAGCGCGTCGATCCGCGGGGGAAGCCCTACTACTGGATCGGCGGCCCGGCCCCCACCGGCGTCGAAGAGGAGGGCACCGACATCTGGGCCGTTGCCAACGGGTATATCTCGGTTACGCCCATTCAGCTCGACCTCACAGCGCACAATCTGCTACCCGCAGTGCACGAGTGGGAGTTGAAGCTCTAGCGGCCTCATTCGCCGAGCGACAAAAGGATATCGAACCGTGAGCACACACTTGAACTGGGGTCTGCTCTCCACGGCCCGCATCAACCGCCGGCTGATCCCCGCGCTTCGCGCTGCGAGGCGGGCCGAATTGGTTGCCGTCGCCAGCCGAAGCGAGGCGCGAGCCGACGACTACGCCACCGAGTGGGCGATTCCGCAGGCCTACGGCAGCTACCAAGACCTACTCAATGCCCCAAACGTGGACGTGATCTACATCGCACTCCCCAACAGCCTTCATGCTGAATGGACGGTGAGAGCGATTGAGGCCGGCAAACACGTCCTCTGTGAGAAGCCGCTGGCGCTCACCGTGGCGGCGTGTGATCGGATCATCGACGCTGCCGACGCGGCGGGTGTGGTGGCCATGGAGGCGATCATGGTGCTCTACCACCCGCTGCACCACCAGGCGCGGCAGATGATTCGAGCTGGTGCTATCGGTGACGTCATGCTGGCACGCGGCAGCTTCTCCTTCTTCCTGGATCGGCCGGGCGACGTGCGGTGGGAACCGGACCTAGGGGGTGGTTCCCTGTGGGATGTCGGCTCATACCCGGTCAGCTTCATCCGCTGGATTGCTGGCGAGCCGGACCAGGTTTTTGGGTGGCAAACCCTGGCCGACAGCGGTGTGGACAAGACGTTCACGGGACTGATGCGTTACGGAAGTGAGTTGCTGGGCAGCTTCGACTGCGGCTTCCAGGAACCTTTCCGCAGCGCAGTCGAGGTCGCCGGTACCGAAGGGACCCTGACCATCGAACGTCCATTTCCCGTTGACCGCACAAGCCGGCTTCTGCTTCGCCGGCGCGGAGAGGACAAAGACCGCGTGGTCGCCGTGGCGGAGGAGGACGCCTATCAGTGCGAGGTGGAAGCGCTGACAGCAGCGGTGCTGGACGGGGAGCCCCTGGCCGTGCCGCTCACCAGCAGTCGGGCGAACGTGGCTACGCTGACGGCCCTCTACGAATCGGCACGTCGGGGGGAACCCCAACCGGTCTCTTGAGAAGCGTCGCCCATGGCGAGGATTGAGCTTCGATCAGCCACCGCAGACGACTACGATTTTGCCTTCCACGTCCACGGCACCGCGATGAGGCCATCCGTGGAGCCGATCTACGGCTGGGACGAGGAGTTCCAGGCCCGATACTTCCGGCTGCACTTCGACCCGGCCACGCGCGACATTATCCGCTACGATGGCACGGACGTCGGCGTCTTGTCTGTCGAGGAGCGTGACGAGAGCCTCTTCCTGGCCATGATCGCGATCCTTCCTCAGTATCAGCAGCGTGGCATTGGAACGACCCTGATACGCAGGCTGCAGCAAGAGGCTCGGGAGCGCGGCGTTCCGCTGACGCTTCGCGTCCTGACGAGCAACCGGGCGCGAGAGCTGTACGAGCGCCTGGGCTTCCTGCTCACGGGAGAGACCGAGACGCACTATCAGATGAGGTGGTCAGCATCCCATCCGTGAGAAAGAGCTGCTCAGGGGAGATACAGACGGCCTCACGGTTTTTCTTCTGTCTGTGCCCCTCCGCATCTGCCCCGTGCGTCTCTGTGTACCAAGTCAGCCAGATCTATGTCGGGCAAGGCGGCCTCCGATCACGGCCCGACCCTACCAAGTAGACACGAAGAAAGGGAACTATGTCCACAAACGACAGACGTACCATCACCGCCGAAGATCTCTACCGCTTCCGACTGGTTACCGACTGTGATCTGTCCCCCGACGGGCAGCACGTCGTCTTCTCCGTCCAGCGTGTGGACGAGGAGACCGAGAAGAAGTACACCAACCTCTGGATCGTGCCCACCGACGGCGATCAGCCCTGGCAGTTCACCCACGGCGACCACACTGATAGCAAGCCCACCTGGTCGCCCGACGGCACCCAGATCGCCTTTCTCTCCAACCGCGATGAGGAGGACCAACCACAGATCTACGTCATTCGCTTCAAAGGCGGCGAGGCCCGACAGCTCACCGACCTGCAGGGCGAGTTCGCTGACTTCCACTGGTCGCCGGACAGCACCCAGTTCCTCTGCCCGTTCCGCAAGAAGGACGAGGAGGCCATCGAGCGGGAGAAGGACGAGCAGAAGAAGGAGCTGGGCGTCGTCTCGCGTCGCATCCAGCGGGTCTTCTACAAGCTCGACGGAAAGGGGTTTCTCCCCGAGGAGCGCTGGCACATCTGGACCATCGACGCTGACAGCGGCGAGGCCACACAGCTGACCGACGGCGAGGTGTACGATGAACTCGACCCCCGCTGGTCGCCCGATGGAGAGCAGATCGTCTTCTGCTCCAACCACGCCGAGGACCCCGACCTCGACCCCGACGCCGTCGACATCTTCGTGATGCCAGCTGGTGGCGGAGAGCCTCGGACCATCGAGACGCCCGTCGGCCAGAAACAGAAGCCCGTCCTCTCGCCGGATGGCGCGCACATCGCCTATCTGGGCAAGGAGGGCCGCGGCGACTGGTGGAAGAACGTCGGTCTGTGGGTGGTCCCCGCCGATGGGAGCGGCGAGGCCCAAAACCTGACGGAGCGCTTCGACGTCTTTGTGGGCGACGCCACCATCAACGACCTGCCCGGCCATCTACCCCAATCGCCTCCCACGTGGTCCCAGGACGGCGCGCGCATCTACGTCCAGGTCTCCGAGCGCGGGGATACCGTTCTCAAGTTCGTCGAGTTGGACGCCGCTGGCGATGACGGCCCAGACGCCCCCTCCACCATCATCGGAGATAGCGGCGTCGTCGGCGCCTTCCACTTTGACGACAACCAATCGACCGTCGCCTACCTCCACGCCGACATGATGGCGCCCGCTGAGATCTGGGTGCGCGATCTGACCGAGGAGACCTCGCGTCAGCTCTCCCACGTCAACACGGAGCTGCTCGACGAGATCGATCTGGGCGTGGTGGAGGAGGTCTGGTTCGAGGGCGCTGCCGGTAACGACCTGCAGGGTTGGATGGTCACGCCGCCGGGTTTCGACGCCTCAAGACCGTACCCGGCTATCATCGAGATCCACGGCGGCCCTCGCGTCCAGTATGGCAACTTCTTTATGCACGAGTTCTTCTTCCTGGCGGCCCAGGGCTACGTGGTCGCCTTCTGCAATCCCCGCGGCGGCCGCGGGTACGGCGAGGAGCACGCCAAGGCG
>Ga0207796_1000163_pt1 | contig 28969 bp, 30 predicted proteins | sample Pon1CUnioCityCA_6_FD_187274 | JGI IMG/M metagenome (GOLD analysis project Ga0207796, IMG submission 187274) | Marine sediment microbial community from Union City, CA, USA - Pond 1C Sediment 1 (SPAdes) | ecosystem: Environmental > Aquatic > Marine > Intertidal zone > Salt pond sediment ... | reverse complement strand
CGGCCTCTTGATAGCTGTGGTAGAGCTCGCCCCCCTCCTCCCACACGATGTGGGCCACGCCGCTGTTGGTGACGGCCAGTGCTGGCATCTCTGACTCGACCTCCGAGGAGTCGGACACGTTGTACGGAGCGCTCCACGTCGGACCGTCGGTAGCCGCCTTCCCGTGCGGGGCTTGTAGCCTCACCTCTGCCCGCGCTGTCGGGAGCGACCCAAAGGCTGCCACGGCGCAGATCGCCAGCGCCGTTCCCAGCGCAGCACGTACTGTCTGAAGGCCACGCTTCTCGCTCAAGGTCATCGCAAGTCCTCCTTCTTTGCATATGGCGTGCTGAATGAAGCTCGAGAATTGGCTAGGCAGAAAGACATCGGATACAGATTAACCGGCGAATCCGTATCCGATGTCGCGGTTTGCGTCTCAGGACGAGGGACCTTTGCTGGCGGCTAGATCAATCTTCTGGGCCGAGGATCTCGATCGATTCGGCATGGAAGTAGCCATCGCCTTGGGTGAAGCCCGTTACCTCTGCCTCGAGATCGACCTCTGGGGTGCCCGTGATCTCGGTATGTGGCGTCACCACCACCGTGGTGGAAACCGATCCTGTGGTGAGAATCCACTGGCCGTAGACCGGGTCACAATCCGGTGATGGCAGCTCCTCGATGATGCCCGTGAAGGTGTTTTCGATCTTCTCGGAGGGGTCGTCCTCCACTTTGATGCGGATCGCCACCAGCCCGTCCGGGTTTTCTAAGGCCTTGACCTCGACCCAGCATCCGATCTCAAGGGGTCCCTTGTTGGTGTTGATCGTCGTGCTGCTGGTGACGGTCACAGAGACCTCGCGTGTACCCGTCGTTGGGTCGGTGTCGATGACCCACTCACTGGGGAGGGTGTCCGTGGACATGAGCGTGCCCTCGAACTCCACCGTCTCGTGCTCAGGACCCTGGATCTTGATCTCGATGGCTGTGACCCCGTCCTCTTTGCTTCCGGTCCCCTTCACCTCGGCGGTGCGGCTGATGGCTGGCACGCCCTTCAGTTCGGTGTCCGCCGTGACGGTGACTGAAATGCCATCGATGACCCATGTCCCTATGAGGCCCTCAGGAGGTAGAGTGTCAATAAGGCCTTCGAACTCCACCTCGGATTCCGCCTCACCCGGCGTCTGCAGGACGATGTTCATGGCCCACAGCTCATCGTTTTGTTCGAACGCCACGACGTTGGCCACCATGCCCACCGTTGGCACCCGACCGGGTGGATGGATCTTTGTCTCGGCGTCGACGGTGACTGAGATACCGCTCACCTGCCACGTGCCGCTCATATGGTCCGCAGGGAGTACCTCGATCTCGCCCCGGAGGTGCTGCGGGCGTCCCCATCTGCCGCGCGCCTTCTCGACGGTGATCTTCACCGCCACCAGGCTCTTCTCGCCGTCCGAGTCCTCTTCTCGAGCTAACACGTGCACCGAGTCTCCCACCTCCGGCGTCACCCCGCGGGGCAGGATCATCGTCTGTTCTGTGACCTCGACGCTGATCACCTCAGCGGCCTCCACCTCGATGTCCCAGGTCCCTGTGTAAGCCGGGTTCTCTGGCAGGACACCGGTGATGATGCCTCGGAAACTGACGTTCCGGCCGGGCATTGGGGGCTCTGGCCCCCTTATGGGTCGGACGGGTACTTGGACGTCCCTCTCAAAGACCGGTGGCTCCTCGATTCCCGGCTTCACCACATCTGGCTTGAAGGCCGCGGACGTGTCGACGAAGACCATCAACGCTACGATCAGGACCATCGCTGCTGCTATGCTACCGAGTATTCTGCGCATTGTTCATACCTCCTCTCTGACTGAGCCTGCCTAGCTGCTTACTCCGCCTGTGTCAGGCGCAGGTCAACGTGAATCTCGCGGCTTACAACGAAGATCAGCTCGTTTCGTTACGGATTTGGTGTGCCATTCGACGTGCCTGACGCCGCTGCTCCGGCATCACCCGGCTTGGATCCCCCAGGGGGCCCGGGCGAGCTCGGTGGTACGGGGAGGTCCGGCGGCCCTGGTGGCTCGGGCGTCATCGTCCTTCCCGGTGGTCGAGGTGTCATCGTTTGTCCCGGTGGTTGAGGTGTCTTAGTCAGCCCTGGTGGCTGCGGTGTCATGGTCTGCCCTGGCGGCTGAGGCGTCATCGTCTGCCCCGGTGGCTGGGGTGTCATGGTCTGCCCCGGTGGCTGGGGTGTCATGGTCTGCCCCGGCGGCTGCGGCGTCATCGTCTGTCCTGGCGGTTGCCCTGGTTCGGCGGGTTCTCCCCGCTCGGACGGTTCAGCGGTGCCCGTCGGAGCGACCGTGGCTGTTGGCTCGTCAGTCTGGGTAGGCGTAGCAGTAGCTGTCTCCGTGGGCTGGGGGTCGAGGGGGGGAGCCTCTGGTTCCTCCACCGGTGCTTCCAGGGCTTGCTCTGCAGCTGCTCGCGATGCCGTCATGGCTCGCTCCACGGCAGGTTCGGTCTCCTCTCCTACATGCTCCCGGATTCGGCTCAAGGTCGCTTGGTGCTCAGCTACTTGTCGCCGTAACGTGCGCGTGAGAGGGGCCATATCTTGCCCCGCGACGCGCCCTCTCTGAAGGATGTCGCTCGCCGCCTGAAGCGCCTCGACATAGCTGTTCACTGCCGTCTCTACGTCATCCGCCCGTCCCAGCTCGGTCAACCGCATCGCCTCTCGCAGCCGTTCCTGGGCGAACCGTAGGTACAGATGGGCGTCGGTCGTCTCCTTAGGCGACAGAGCCAGCTGAACCTGCTCGCCAGCTAGCTTCACCCCATAGAGGGGATCCCCAGGTAGGCTATCCGATGAAGCATAGACGGCGCCGATTCCTAAAGTGCCCAGCAGAGCGAGGACGGCGATGGCTGCCAAAGCCGGGGTGGCGAGCCTGCGGACCAACACGGGAACGTCAAGTCTCAGCCTCAGCCGGCTCAGGATGCCTTGCCACTTTGTCTGTCCCGGCTGTTCCTTGACGGGTGTTCGGGCTTCGATCTCGCTCATCAACCGGGAGCGGGCGCTCTGTTGAAAGGAGACAGAAGGCGCCACCCTTGGGGCCGCGCTCACTCGCCGGGCGGCTCGCAGCAGCGGTTGTAGCTCCTCGCGCCACTCAGGATACCGAGCCAGGCACGCCTGGATGGTATCACCTCGATCCAGGTCCCTCAGACATTGGGCCAGGATGTTCTCTATCCTCATCATTCTATCCACTTCTTCCCAGGATGTCGCTCAGCCTGGCCAGCGCCCGATGCTGCATCACTCGGCATGCCACCTCGCTCTTGTTCAGGATCTGAGCCACCCGGGCATGGCTCAGGCCTTCCACGAAGCGGAGGATGATCAGCTCCTGTTTTTCCTCCGACAGATGGGCCATCGCCCCCAGGAGGCGTGACATCTCTCGCTTCTTCATCAGCGTCTCCTCCGGCCCCATAGATTCATCCGCCAGGGTGAACGCTATGGCATCCAACGGTCTTTCATCCTTCTCGGTTCTGTAGTGGTCGACCACGGCATTGTGCGCGATTCGGTACAGCCAGGACGAGAAAGGATACCCTCTCGGCTGATAGCCGTCGATGGCCTCCCACGCGTCCAGGAAGACCTGCTCCGTCAGATCCTCAGCTTTCTTCTCGTGGCCCACTTTGTAAAAGACATATCGGTAGATCTTATCGAGGTGACGCACGTACAGGTCGCCGAAGGCCTCGGCATCTCCGTTTACAGCGCGGCGGACAAGCGCGTCCTCGTTGGCTATTGTTGCCTCTTCTGTCATGGACAGGCTAAGTCTTGTTCGGGCCGAGCCTCAGTGATTGGAACGAGGGAGGCGGGGAAACGTTACACACATTCGGGGCGGTCGGGCAGGGTCAACCCACCTTCGCCATCTCGATGATGCCCTCTTCCGAGATGAGATACTTCAGGTCGCATCCGGTGCAGCGGAAGGCGTCTGCCTCTCGCTCCACTGAGCTGCCGCAGGCGGGACAGCGCAGGATCTGCTCCAGGGGTTGGATGCCGCCGCCCCGAGGTCTGCCTTTCTTGATGGCCCAGACGAGGCTGTAGTCGACCTGCCACCGTCTGGTCTTAAGCTGCTCGAGAGGCCGCGCGCCCAATAGCTGCTCGAATCGATCTGGGTCGAAAGCCCGACCCGGCAGGAACCTGGCATCGGACCCGACCCGGTTGGTGATCAGCAGCACGCCCCCTGGGCGCAGGACGCGGACCAGCTCGTCCAACACGTGAAGGGGGTCAGGCATAAACTCCAGAGCCTCAATGCATGTCACGGCGTCAAACGTGCTATCCTCAAACGGAAGCTGGCTGGCGTCTTGCCAGATGAACGTCAGTCGATCCGCAAACTGCCCCGTGCGGTTGACCGCTTCCTCCAGCATGCCGTGTGACAGATCCAGGCCAATGACGCGACCTTGGAAGCTGGGCTGGCGCAGAACCGCCCGGGGGAGACGTCCCGTCCCCGTCCCCACGTCGAGCACCAGGGGCGCGGATACCGTCTCCAGCGAGCGAACCAAGGGGAGGCCCAGGAACCACTGCTCATCGTTGGAACTGTACTTCTTGATGCGCTCGTAGGCCTCTGCTGACCAATCGTACATCAGGGCGACGATGCGTGGTCCCAGATAGGCGCCTTCAGCGATGATGAGTTGCCAGTAGAGAAGCAGCCCGAGTAGCAGAAGACCTAGAAGGAGGAGAGCGATGATGAGCCAGGGCATGGCCTAGAGGACCACGGCGGCGACCACCATGGCCACCATCAGCCAGGGGCGCGTGTACCGCACGAACCGGTCCGTCGCAAGATCACGTTCCAGCCAGGGCAACAGGGCGGTCTGGGGTATCAACAGCAGAAAGAGCGCCCCAGCCGCCAGGGGCTGGTTCAGAGCGACCAGACCCGCCGCGCATATCAGTTGGCTGCCCACCATCAACGTCCGGGCTCGGCGGGATGCTGCGTTCCAGGCGCTTCCCCACGCCAGGGCAAAGAGCGTAGCGAGCGCCGCCGATGAGAACGTCACCGCTTCGAAGGCCACGTGACCGGCCAACCACGGTAGGGTTATAGCAATGAACGCATCCCAACCCGGGGGGGCGGCAGCGCGTCCGCCCTCCCAGATGACGCCGAGCTGCATCAGCGCCAGGGCGGCGCCGCTCAACAGGAGCAGTTCCGGACCCAGCAGCAGCCCCAAGAGTGCTGTCAGGGGCAGGGCGACGAGGATGGCGCGAATGCCCGAGCCGCACGTGGGCCAGACGGCCTCTCGCCACCAGGCCCACAGTCTGCCTGTCCACTGGCTGACACGAGCACCGGGCGTGCCCGGCAGGGTATAGGGCAGCGTACCCATCTCTCTGTTCTTGTGCCAGGTGTGCCAGCTGTGAAGTGGGCCCGACCAATCGGTGCTCGCCATCGCGCTCCACAGGGTGCCCCAGCCGGCGTCCACGAAGAGCAGGAGCAGCGCCAGCCGCAGCCAGTCTTCGCCCTGTCCTCGGAAAGCACCGGAGGCCAAGACGCCGGCGAGCACCGCCCATATCGGGCCGAGCGAACTGCCGAGGTCAGCGGCCCGGGCCTGGAGCCGTATGAAGCCGCCCGAGGGCGGGGGAGCGGGATCCGCGTGGACATCGTCTCGCATAAGCCGGGGGATTATACCATACTTCCAGAACTCTAACAGAGATGCGTCTCGATCACCCTCAGAACGGTTTCAGCGCAGGTCTCCCACGAGAAGCGGCTCACATTAGCGAATCCTCGCTTGGTCAACTCGGCGCGCAAGCCCTCTTCGTGGATCAGACGTTCCATGGCGACGGACAGGGCGACGATGTCTCGAGGGTCGACCAGAAGGGCGGCGTCGCCGGCGACCTCTGGCAAGCTGGACGTGGTGCTGGTGATCACGGGGCACCCGCACGCTTGCGCCTCCAGCACCGGCAACCCGAAGCCCTCGTGCAGCGAGGGGAACACAAACGCCATCGCCCCGCTCAGGAGGGAGGCCTTGTCCTCCTCGGCGATATAGCCGGGCAGGTGCACCTGCCGATCGAGGCCCAGGTGATCGATCTGCTCGAAGAGCTCGTCGCAGAGCCAGCCGCGCTTGCCGGCCAAGACCAACTGGATGTCTGACCCTGAGGGGCGAGCGGCGAAGTGAGCAAAGGCTTCCACCAAGCGGCGCAGGTTCTTTCGGGGCTGGAGCGTCCCCAGGTAAAGGAGGTAGCGCTCCCCGATGTCATAACGCGCCCGCGCCACCGCGATGGCGGCCCTGTCGTGTACCGGTCGGAGCGATTCCTGGGTCCCTGGATAGGCGACGGTAACCTTGTCTGGCTCAACGTTGTAGCGGGTGACCAGATCGGTCTTCGTGGCCTGGGAGTCGGCCAGGACGTGGCTTGCCGCCCGCGCGTTCCAGCGGGTAGAGAGGTCGAGGTAGAGCCTCTGGCGCCAGGGGTGCGCCCTGGGGAAGGCTAGGTAGCCGAGATCATGGATCGTCACCAAACTGCGACGTGGGTGGATCGCAGGTAGGACGTGGGCCGGGACCAAGAGCAGATCTGGGGGATGGCGCACCATCTCCCACGCAAGGCGCACGTGGGTCCACAGGCGAGGGAAGGGGATGGTCCGCAGCTCGGCTTCAGGGAAGAGGCCAGGCCGCGGTGCGCTGCGGAAGTACAGGCGAAAGCGATGGGAGCTCTCCAGGCTCAGGAGGGCCTGCGTCAGGCGGCGTGAGTAGGTCTCTGTCCCGGTGGGGCGCTCGGCGACGGCACGACTGGCGTCGACCCCGACGAGCATCTACTCTGTGCTTCGGCCCAGTAACCCACGCAGCAGGGCCATCAGGCCAGCCAAGATCAGGGCGCCGGGCCAGAGCTTGGGCAGGGTCTCTCGCGTGTTCGGCCCGAGCAACTCAAGGGTGATCGCCAGGGACACGCCACCGATGCACAGTGCAACCAACGCCAGAAAGAGGGCATCCCAGTCTCGAAATCCGGCCACCGCCCACTGAGCCAGGAAGGCGACGCCCCCGATGAGAACAAACACAGGCCACCAGTCTCGCAGGCTGCTATAGGTCAGCGGCCCCAGGGTGATGGCCAGAAAGACGAGGCCGACGAACGTGGCGACCGTCCCGAAAAAGACCTGTTCCGGATCCCTCTCCTCGCTGGAGATGTACCCGACCAGCAGGGCTATGCCAGCGGATACCGGAAGCAGCGGCCAGATGAGCTCCCAACCGGGGAGTCCGATATTGAGCTGGCTCAAGAGGAGATAGCCACCCACGGCGATCAACAACACGGCCAGGATCATCGTTCCCTTGTCGCGCACGGTAGAGCCTCCTGTTGCTTGCTCCGTTCTTCTGTGTGCCAGGTCCGCCTCTGAGCCAGGCGATACTAGCAGGTATTCCCTTCCTCTACCTCGGTGTAAATCTCTTCCTTGAGCACGCCGATGAAAGGCAGATTCCGGTATTCCTCATCGAAGTCCAGTCCATAGCCGATGACGAACTCATCGGGCACCTCGAAGCCGACAAAGTCGATCGGCACGTCGATGATGCGGCGTGAGGGCTTGTTCAAGAGCGTGCATACGCGGATGCTGGCCGGATCACGCGTCTCCAGGTTCCGCATGACGTAGTTCAGGGTGCGTCCGGAGTCGACAATGTCCTCGACGATGATGACGTGTCGTCCTTCAATGTTCCGTTCCAGGTCGAGCAGGATGCGCACCACGCCGCTGCTCTCCGTACGTGCGCCATAGGAAGAGGTCTCCATGAAGTCAACCTCGTGCCTTATCGTCAGTTCCCGTGTCAGGTCGGCTAGGAATACAAAAGCTCCTTTGAGCACGCAGACTAGCAGGGGCCGGTCTTCGTCGTCATAGCTCTCGTTGATCTCCTGCCCGATCTCCACAATGCGTTCCTGTAGCACATCCTCGGGAATCAGTATCTTATCGATATCGTCTCGCAGTGTCATACGACGCCCCTCCCGCTCTGCTACGTCTTGTAGACTCTTTCCTTCAACGCGCCGATGTAGGGCAGCGTGCGGTACCGATCGGCGAAGTCCAACCCGTATCCTACCACCCAGACGTCTGGGATCTCGAATCCCAGATAGTCGACGGTGACCGGGACTTCACGTCGGGCCGGCTTGCTCAGAAAGACGCAGGACTGAAGCGAGGCCGGGTTGCGAGCGCGGAAGGTGCGCTGCAGGTAGTCGAGGGTATGTCCCGTGTCGACGATGTCCTCGACAATGAGGACGTGCCGGTCGGCGACGTTAATCCGCGAGTCCATGATCAGCCGTACCTCGCCCGACGTCGCGCCACGGTTATAGCTCGACAACGCGATAAAGTCCACGTGGTGCGGAATGGTCAGCCGGCGGGCCAGATCGGCCAGGAATACGAAAGCCCCCTTCAGCACGCCCACCAGCACCAAGCCGTCCTCTCCGTACTCGACGTCGGCATAGTCCTGGCTGATCTGCGCTGCCAATTTGTCCACGCGGGCTGCAATCGCCGCCTCGTCCAGCAGCACCCGTTCGATCGCGTCTGAAACTATGTTGTGGTTGTTCATCGGTTATTCTTCGTCGTCGGCCTCCGAGGCCTCTCTGACTCGGTGACAGCCGCGGCAGCGTGCCTCGTACACCTCGCTCGCTCCCACCAGAATCACGGGGTCCTCGTAGGCCGCCGGGTCTCCTTCAATCAGTCGCTGCGTGCGGCTAGCGGGACCACCACACTTCACACAGATAGCTTGAAGCTTGTCCACTTGTTCGGCCCGGGCCATCAAGTCGGGCACAGGGCCAAACGGCTCGCCGCGGAAGTCCATGTCGAGCCCGGCCACGATGACCCGAAGCCCCTCATCAGCCAGGGTTGAACAGAGCTCTACGATGTCGTGATCGAAGAACTGAGCTTCGTCGATGGCGACCACGGTCGTGTCGGGCGCGATCAGTCGACGCACCTGAGCGGTATTCTCGACCGGGATGGCCTCGGTCTGCAGCCCGTTGTGGGACGTCACCTCGCGATCTGCGTAGCGGGTGTCGAGGGCTGGCTTGAAAACCTGTACCTCTTGCTTGGCGATCCGTGCTCGGCGAAGGCGTCGAATGAGCTCTTCGGTCTTGCCGGAGAACATGCTGCCACAGATGACCTCGATCCAGCCACCAGTAGGTTTGTTGTACATGGGTAGGGTAGGGGTTGTGCAAGAAAAAGGGGCAGATGAGTATCATCTGCCCCTTTAAGAACCTTGTCGCCTCCAGCTACGCAACCGCTTCGGCTTTGCTCTCTTCTTCTGTCTCGGTGGCCTCGTCCTCCGCTGGCTCGTCTCCCGGGAGGGTGAAACCTCGAGCACGAAGCTGCTTCTTGAGGGTGGCCAGCGACTTCATGCCAAAACCGCTGATGTTCATCAAGGCCTCACCGCCGCCTTCCTCCAGCATGCCCAGAGCGTCGCCTACCGTCTCGACCCCCGCCTCCAGCAGGACGTTCTTCGCCTGGGTGCGGATGTCCAGCGCCTCAATCGAGAGATCAGGCGAGGTCTTCTTGGCCTTGCGTTGCTCGATCTGAGCCATCTTCTTCTTGCGTCGCTCCAGCTTCTTGAGGAAGCGCTCGACCTGACCACCAGAGTCTATCATCCGCTGCTCGCCGGTGTAGAAGGGATGGCACTCGGAGCAGACGTCTGTGCGAATCTCCGGCTGGGTTGAACCTACGGTCCAAGAGTTGCCGCAGGCACAGATCACCTTGGCCTCTGGGTAGAATTCGGGATGGATATCTTCCTTCATGCCACCTCCTGGGCCGGGTAGACGCTTACCCGCTTCCCCCCACCGCGTACATGCTCAAAGGTGACGTAGCCATCGGCGGTGGCAAACAGCGTGTGGTCTCGCCCCAGGCCAACATTCCGACCAGGCTTTATGCGTGTGCCTCGCTGTCGTACGATGATGTGACCAGCGCGCACCTGTTCACCGCCGTATTTCTTGACGCCCAGATATTTGGCGTTACTCTCTCGACCGTTACGTGAAACTCCACTACTCTTCTTATGAGCCATCTCAACCCCTCCTACACCACAATCTCGTCCACCCGCAGCCGGGTATAGTGCTGACGATGTCCGGCGTGTCGCTGATATCGCTTGCGAGGTTTGTACTTGAAGACCGTGATTTTCGGGCCCTTTTCCTGGGCCACAACAGTCGCCAATACCTTGGCCCCTTCTATGGCAGGTCGACCAATCTCGACTCCGTCATCGCCAACGATCATCAGCACCTCGTCCAACTCAATCTGCTCACCGGGATCAACGGGTAGCTTTTCGACGCGAATCATATCCCCAACAGCGGCGCGGTATTGACGCGCACCTGATTTCATAACTGCGTACACGGTACATCCTCCCTGCCTATGCATAAATGGTGGCCAAGCCAAACGGCTCAGCCGCTCGAACAAGTATTATATCGAATCTGCCGGTTTTGTCAACTAGCGTCGCTCCTGAGAACCAGCCGCTCGCGGTAGTAGCGGGCAAAAGCGGTCCCCATACCGAGCACATCGACCACCGCCTCGGGCCGTCCAGTCGCCCCCGGGCGCGCCGAGAGCTGCATGCGCAGCGTCACGGTGTCTTCTGCCACCTCCATCACGCGCAGGTCCTCGATCAGAGGGCGAAGATTGTAGCGCTTGCCTCGCCGCTCGTGAGGGAGCTTATCCACCGACAGGATCTCTTTGACCCGGGCTTCGACCTCTTGCGGCTCCTCGTCCCACTCGACGGTGACCCGGTAGGCGGTCGCCACGACCTGGGTCTGCATCGCTGGCGCTTTGGGGTCGACCTGATGCACCTGCTTGATGGTCAAGCCGTTGGGCAACACCGGCATGGTCGTCGTCGCGATGTCCTCCACGGGGATTGGCTCCTCCAGCCAGGCATCAAGGATCTCCTCCTCTCCGACGTGGCCCAGGGGAAGAGCCCGCGCCAGCTGCAGCTTAGGACGTGGGTTGTACCCCCCCGAGTAAGCTAGCGGCAGGCCGGCGCGTCGCAGCGCGCGCTCCCAGACGCGCATGAGATCTAGATGCGAGGAGTAGATCAGCCAGCCCCGCTTGGCGAAAGTCATGCGCAGTCGCATACGTCCCCTGGTGTCTCTTGTCTTGCCTAGAGATCGATGGCGAACGTACCGTTCTCGTAGAGCAGCTCGTCGTCGACCCAGATCTGGCCACCGTCGCGCAAGTCGCAGATCATGTCCCAGTGGATGGCCGATTCGTTCTCGCTCCCCGTCTCGGGATAGCCCGCCCCCAAGGCCATATGGAAACTGCCGTTGATCTTCTCATCGAACAGAATCTGGCTCGTGAACTGTGTGATACCCTCGTTGGTGCCAATCGCGAACTCACCCACGTAGCGGGAGCCCTCGTCCGTGTCGAGGGTCTGGAGCAAGAAGGCTTCGTTCTTCTCGGCGCTGGCCTCTACGACCTTGCCCTCCTCAAACCGCAGCTGGATGCCCGTCACCTCTCGGCCCTGATGGATGGCGGGATAGGAGAAGGTGACGTGGCCCGAGACGCTATCCTCCACCGGGCCGGTGAAGACCTCGCCGCTGGGCATGTTGTGCTTGCCGTCGCTGTTGATGAACGTTCGGCCCGCAATGCTGAGCTCGAGGTCCGTTCCGGGGCCCACGACGCGAACGTGCTCCCGGCCCTCGAGCCAGTCGATGATCTTCTGCTGCCAGGCGGAGAACTGCTCCCAGTAGCCCACCGGGTCGTCGAGGTCTGGCATACAGGCGCCGTAGACGAAGTCCTCGTACTCGCTCAGGCTCATCTGGGCATCCTGCGCGTAGGCGTTGGTGGGGAAGAGGGTGCTCACCCACCGTAGCGCGCCCGAGGCTGAGCGTTGCATGAACGTCTTCATCAGCCCGGTCTGAGCCCGATTGCGGAACACCATCCTCGACGGATCGACGTTGCTTAGCGCTTTGGTGTTTGCAGCGCCTCGGACGTTGATGCGTACATCGTAGGTCTCGGCGATCAGCTTCATCGGCTCTGGGATATGCTCAAGCTGTTCGTCGGAAGCCAGCTGGTAGAAGATCCTCTCCATGCCCGGCAGAGAGGGCAACAGTAAGGGATGGCCGCCCGCTTGCAGCACCTTGGCGTAGACGGCTTGGAGCAGGGGCGCAGCCAAGGTGTGACCGTTGATCGCCACTTTGTCCCCTGCTTGTACGCTAACGGAGTAGTCAACCAGTACGTCAGCAAGTTTCTCAATGCGTGGATCAGTCATATGTCTCCTCACTCTAAGGGTCATCAAGTCTCGGTGGTGGATCGGGCGTGCGACGCTGTGGACCCACACCGAGTTCATAGCTTCGTCGATTCAGTGTCTTGTTGCCTGGGTTCAGGGCACGTCCATTCCTGACGGTCTTCTCCGCTGAAAGCGGCAAGGATGCCGCAAGCGTGACAGGTCTCTCGACAGTCCGAGAGTGTCTCTCGCCTTTGGCTCCGCTCATACTCTTGCCACAGGAACCGCTTCTTCACCCCAACGTTCACAACGTCCCACGGAAGACATTCGTCCGGCGACCGCTCGCGGTAGACGTACGTGTCGGGGTCGAGTCCGGCCTTGGCGAAGGCCCGCATCCAGGCGCCGAAGTCCCGCTGATCGTCCCAGGCGTCGAAGCGGGCACCCAGTTCCCAGGCGCGCTCCACCACGTCGTTCAGCCGTCGGTCGCCGCGGGCCAACACGGCCTCGAGCAGTGAGGCTTCCGGGTCGCTGTAGTCGAGCTTGATGCCGCGCCCACGAAGCTCGCGCCGCAGCAAGGATTGCTTCTGGCGAATCGATCGGCTCGGGGCCAGCGGCGCCCACTGGAACGGCGTATGCGGCTTGGGCACGAAGGTGTTGACGCTGACGTTGACCTGGGCCTGACGCCCGTGGACACGTCGTCCAATGAGATGCACCGTCTGCGTCAGCTCGGCGATGGCCTCGACATCCTCCATCACCTCACCGGGCAGCCCGATCATGAAGTAGAGCTTGATGGTCTGCCAGCCTCGCTCAAAGACCTCCCTCGCCACGTCGAACACCTGGCGGGATGGGATGGTCTTGTTGATGGTCGCCCGCATGCGGTCTGAACCGGCCTCTGGGGCGAGGGTGAAGCCCGTGTAGCGACCTTCCGCGATGGCCTCGGCCAGAGTGACCGAGAAGCTATCCGCGCGCAGGGCGGGCAGCGAAATCGAGAGATGTTTGTCTCCGAAGCGCTCCATCAGCGCCTCTACCAGCTCGTCAATTCCTGAGTAGTCGCTGGGCGAAAGGGACAGCAGGCCGATCTCCTCGAAACCAGTCTGTCGTAGGATTTTCTCGGTCGCTTCTAAGATTCCCTCCATCGGCCGCTGGCGAACGGGTCGCATCACCATCCCCGCGTGGCAGAAACGGCAGCCACGGGTGCAGCCGCGACTGATCTCAACGGCTGCACGGTTATGGCTCACATCCACCGTGGGGACGATCAGCTCAGTCGGGATGGGCGGCATCTCGGAGACGATGCGCTTCAAGACCGGCATCCTCGCCTCCGGGACGGTGGGCTCGATGGCAGCGACGGTCCCCGGGCCTTCGGAGCCCGCCGCGGCGCTGTGATACTCCACGTCGTAGAACCGCGGCACGTACACACCCGGTAGCTGGGCCAGGGCTCTAAGCTGAGCCTCTCTCGGTTCGTGGCGCGTCTCCTCGTAGGTGGCGACGGCCTCCACGATGGCCTCCTCGCCGTCACCGATGACAAACGCGTCCACAAAGGCAGCGACCGGCTCTGGATTGAAGGTCGCGTGTCCCCCGGCCAGGATCAGGGGATGCTCGCGATCCCGATTTGCTGAGCGGAGAGGTATCTCCGCGAGATCAAGCATCTCCAGCAGATTCGTGTAGACCTGTTCGTAGGGCAGTGTGACGCCGATGATGTCGAAATCGGCCAGGGGGCGCTTGTTCTCCAGGCTGTAGAGCGGGATCCCAGCCTCGCGCATCGCGGCGATCATATCGACCCAGGGCAGGAAAGCGCGCTCGGCCAGCACGTTGGGCAGCTTATTGAGCACGTCGTAGAGGATCATCAGCCCCAGATTCGACATGCCCAGGTCGTAGATGTCGGGGAACGCCAGGCAGACCCGCGTTGGCGTGGCCTCCCAGTCCTTCACCACGCTGTTGTACTCCGCGCCGACGTAGCGACCGGGTGTCCGTACTGTTGGAAGGATGCGCTCTAGTCGGTTCAGATCAATTTGCATACTCGTCTTGCGTCCGCCAACGCTCAGCCTTCTAGCACCTTGAGGTGCACCTTGCGTGTGCGCGGGCCGTCGAATTCGCACAAGTAGATCCCTTGCCATCGGCCCAGCACGAGCTTGCCCTGGTTAATCGGCACCATCTGCGACGCGCCCACGAGGGAGGACTTGAGGTGGGCCGGTGAGTTCCCCTCGCCATGGCGATACTCGGGTCGGGGTGGGGATATCTTGTTGAGCCCCACGCCTATGTCGTGCTGGACGCTGGCGTCCCAGTTCTCGTTCAACGTCACACCGGCCGTGGTGTGTGGACAGAAGATGAGGCAAATGCCCTCCTCCGCACCGCTGTCGCTGACAACGTCCTGCACCCGGCTGGTGATGTCTTGAAAGCCCTGCTTCCCGTCCGTCGAGACGCGAATTGTCTTCACCGTTCTGTTCCCCCCTCCGAAACGTCTAGCTGTTTCGGACCCCACCGCCTGGTCGATCTGACAAACGATAAGGGCGTGGCCGTTTGGGCCCGCCCTCAATCATTGGGACAACGCGATAGTATAACACGCGTGGGATGAGTTGGCAACGTCAGTAGGCTCCGTTGCCGAAGACAACCTCCGGGATGGTGCGTAACAGGATCTGGAAGTCGAGCCAAAGGGACCAGTTCTCGATGTAGTAGATGTCCAGCAGGCACTGTTCGTCGAAACTCAACAGGCTGCGGCCACTCACCTGCCAAAGACCTGTAAGGCCAGGACGCACCTCCAGGCGCTTCTTGTGCCACTCCCTGTACTCGCTTACCTCGGAGGGGATCGGCGGTCGCGGGCCGACCAGGCTCATGTCACCGCGTAGGACGTTCCAGAGCTGTGGTAGCTCATCGAGGCTGGTCCGACGGAGGATCCGTCCGACCCGCGTGACCCGGGGATCGTCTCTCATCTTGAAGATTGGGCCGTCGACCTCACTCCGATCACGGAGCTCCTCCAGCTCCTCCTCAGCACCCTTGTACATGGACCGGAACTTGTAGAGCTTAAACAGTCTTCCATTGGCGCCCACCCGGGTTTGACGGAAGATGATGGCTCCGGGGGAGTCGAGTCGAATCGCTAGGGCGATAAGCCCTAGAAGGGGCGCTCCAAGGGTCAGGCCCACCCCGGCGCCGGCAATATCCATTAGACGCTTGATGGTGCGGACTTTCTGACCGAACCCGACCTCCCGTACTCCGACCAGCGGAATGCCCCCTAGATCGTCCACGTCGACCCGGCTGAGGCTCATCTGGAAGAGATCAGGCACGATGTGGGCGTTGACGTTTCGCCGTTCGCACGCCCGGACGATTCCCATGATCTTACGATGGTACATCCAGGGCAGTGTGATGATGACTTCGTCGATGCTCTTCTCCTCGATCAGGTCAGGTAGGTTTTGGACCGAGCCCAGCCCTGGGAATCGGCCGATGCTGTTGTTTCCCTTCTCGGGGTTATCGTCGACGAAGCCCACGATCTGATAGCCCAAGGTCGGGCGTGCCACGATCGTGCGCATGACCGTGCGGCCGATCTCCCCGGCACCGACGATGACCGTCCGATGGACGCCAATGCCCCGGGCATGGAGCCGACCGATGACGGCGGTGTGAATGACTCGCGATGTGGCCAGCAGGACGACGGCGACGATCCCTGTCTCGATGAATAACAGGCGCGAATACTCCAGGGGCTGAAGGACGAAGGTGACCGCCAGCATCACCACCGTCGATTTCGCTGTGGCGTTGATGATGCGATAGTTTTGGTCAAGCCATTGACGTCCGGGCCACTTCTGATAGACCTGATCCATGCGGAAAGTGACCAGCATCAAGGCGGTGAAGAGGAGCGCGAAGGGGATGTAGGCAGAGAAGGCGTGGTAGTAGCTGATGTCTCGGAACCACTGAAGCTCGTATCGCATCCAGTAGCCGATCGCCATACTGATGTTGAAGAGCACGATGTCAGACGCGATAACCCACCAGGGGGTCCCAGAGCGGCCTCTCATATCGCCTCCTCTGACGTCTTATGCCACGGCTTGACGGTAGACCTGAGCCGTCTCTCGTGCGGTGCGCGACCAACTGAAGGTCCGCGCGTGGGTCAAGCCTCGCTCCTTGAGCCGGTTGCGGAGCGCCTCGTCGCTAAGCACCCGTTTCAGCGCTGCGGCCATCGCCTCTACGTCGCGCGGGTCGACGAGGAGAGCTGCTTCGCCGGCTGCCTCCGGCAGCGATGAGGTGGTCGACGTCACAACCGGTGTTCCACACGCCTGTGCCTCCGTCACGGGCATGCCGAATCCCTCGTACAGCGAGGGATAGGCGAAGGCCGCGGCGGCGTTGTACCAAAGCGGGAGCTCCTCGTTGGGCACGTACCCGGGGAAGATGACGGCATCGCCCAGGTCCAGTTCCTCGACCTTGGCGAACAGGTCGTCGTAGAGCCATCCTTTTCCCCCGGCGACCGCGAGCTTGCTTTCTCCTTCGTAGATGCGAGCAAACGCTTCGATCAGGCGGATCACGTTCTTGCGCGGCTCCAGCGTCCCCACGAAGAGGAGCATCCGCTCAGGAAGCCCTCGACGCTGACGGAAGGCCGCAACCTTGGCGGCCGGCAGCGGTCTGAACACGGCGTCCACCCCGTGATAGACGACCGTGATCTTCTCCCGAGGGATGCCCAGCAGGGCCACCGATTCGCTGGCCGTGTGCTGGGACACAGCGATCAGGCGTTGGGCACGGCGGGCCGAAAGCTGCGTCATAAGTGTCAGGTAGAGTCGCTTGGCTGGAGGGAACAGGTGAGGGAAGCGCATGAAGCTCAGGTCGTGAATGGTCGTGACAACCGGGCACGGTGCGACCAGGGGCCCGACGAAGACCGGCCCATGCGCCACATCGGCCTCGATGTCTCGTAGCACGCGCGGTTGCGTCAGCTGTTCCCATAGGATTCGGGTAGAGGGCTTGCTCGTGTCCCGATGTGACCGGAGCAGGTCAAGGCTGGAGGTCGGCGCCGGAGCGTCTGCTCCCAACAGGGCTGTGAAGCGCATACCGTTCTTGATGTCACCCAAGTGACGGAGGAGATGAAGGATATAGTGATGAACGCCCGCGCTTCGGTAGGAATCGCGTCCGGAAAGGAGATGCGCGTTGAGGGCCACGTGAGGGCCCTTATCCGCAGATAGCTGCATAGCGCGGTGATTATATCACAGTGCGTTCTGCCGACCAACTCACAGGTTGGCTGCGAGCGCATCGATGAAACTGGGATCGCATTGGTAGGGCTGACCCTTGATGGCCGGATCGGGAGGCGCGAAGATGGCATTCTTCCCTTCCTGAATCGCTCGCCAGCCGTGTTCTTGCTGCTAATTCACCTGCTTCCGGTAGAACGTGCGGCCCAACCGATGGCAGCCAATCCCATAGCCTCGATGGCCAACAACCCAACCAGGGTTGCCGCAATGTCTATCCAGAAGCGGATGGGAAAGAGACGGATCAGAGTGTCCGAATTGGGGAAGATCCACGTCGTACCTTGGAAGAAGAGGCGGTGGAAGGTGGTGAAGAACTCGCCCCAACTGACAACCATGAAGCCTCCCACGGCTCCCAGCAGCCCGAGCGTGACCACGCCCCCGCTCAGGAGTGCGTTCGGCATCCGCTCTCGGGCCCTGCCAGAGGCCGCCAAAGCACTACCGGATGCTATCCAGATCAGCCCACTGACGATGCCCGCGACGGTCAACGCGAAGTAGACGGCTTGCACGTCTGACATGTGGCGCAGCTCTCGCTGGTTGAAGGCTGGCTCACCGTTATTTAGTTCCAGCTCGGACAGCATAGAGATGTCCGCGTTGGAGGCTAGGAAATCTTGGCAGACCTGGGCCAGGCGGATGCGCTCCGCCGTAGACATACCGAAAGGGTCGGGAGGGAATCCCGGCCTGCTGTATTCCCACCGCACGAACCAGTGACCGGTCACCAGCCGCAGATTGAGGGCCAACAGCAGAATCGGCAGGGTCAGGGCCAAGAGCCAACGGATCCAAGGCGACCATCGACGCTCACTCATGTGCCATCTTTACCTCTTGCTCATCGTCGGTCTATATGCTTCCAGGTGAGGGTGCCATCGCTAACGTCACATCTCTTGGTCGGCGATCAAGCGCCACACCTTGCGAGAGCCAGAGGCTGCCGCTGACTACCGGCCTCCTCCAAGCACGTAGTCAAAGAGCAGCCTGTTCGTCATCAGCTCGATGGAGGCGCGATCGTCGGTGAAGACCACGCCGCTCGGCTCCACCGGGTGCAGGTTGTCGATCGCTCTGAGCGCTGTGTCGTGCAGGAACGGGTTGTCCTCTAAGGTGGGAAGGTTAGCTACTAGGTAATCCGCGTTGGTACGCTGCACCGTGGCGATGATGATGGCGTTGAAACTGTAGGGCACATCGATGACGTGGGTCGACGGGAAGATCTCCTGCAGCGTCGTTGCCGTGGCACGCACCAGTCTGTAGTCGTCGGCTGTGCGGCCGACGTTGATCGCCAGCACACCGTGAGACGTTAGATGATCCCGAACCTGCTGAAAGAACTCGACTGTCGTTAGATGGGGCGGGATGTACGGCAGGCGATAGGCGTCTACGCCGATCACGTCGTAGCGATGGTCGGTGTGCGCCATGAAGGTGCGCCCGTCGGCCACCACAGGGTTGAGGTTGGGTTGGACCATCCCAAAGTAGGCCTGGCCTACGCGCACAATCTCTGGGTCGATCTCAACGCCATCGATGGGTACCGGCCCGTATACCTGGGTGTACTGCTCGGCGACGGTGCCCGCGGCCAGCCCGATGAGAGCCACCCGCTCGACCTGCTCTGGATGGTAGGGTGGCGCATTGAAGTATGGGGCGATGAGGAAGTAGTCCCACGGCCCTGGCGTCTGCAAGCGATCCGGGCATATGATAGAGTGGATGCCTGCTCCTTCATTGAGCAGAAGATGCCGGCAGCCGTCACGCTTCTCCACAACCTGGATATAGTTGTAACCGGACTCGGTCTCGTAGATCACGTCTCCATCCACAGCCGCTTTCATCGGTTGACCGCGCTGCGTCAGAGCCAACAGAATGATCAGGACGGGCATGGACAGATAGAGCATCAGGCGGCTTTTCTTGGTCTGTGTCGACCTGCTCAATAGCCCTATCCAGGCGACACCAAGGAGGAGCAGCGATAGCAGGACGAATGTGTTGCGCGTACCGATGGTGGGGACCAGCAGGAGGTCAGGGAGGAAAGCCCCCAGGAAGCTACCTAAGGTTGAGACAGCGTAGACCCGTCCTGCGATCTGTCCGGATTCTCTGATATCCTTCACGGCCAGCCGAATCACAAAGGGCGAGATGCAGCCCAAAAGAGTGACCGGCACGCTGAAGAGAAGTAACACCGCGACAAAGGAACCGCCAAGAAGCGCAACACGGAAGTTTTGGAGGCCTGGCGCCGCCAGGGAAAGCACCGGATGGGCTAGAAAGGGCACGAGCCCCACGGTGAAGCCCGCCCAGGCAACAACCTGATAGAGGGTACCGCGCCGAGGTGAGCGATCGGCCCATCGCCCCCCGACAAAGTAGCCGACGCTCAGGTAGAGCAGGATCAGACCGATGATGGTAGCCCAGACCAGGTTGGCCGTGCCGAAATGAGGGCGCAACAAGCTGGAAGCGGCCAGCTCGACGCTCAGCGACACGAGCCCACCGGCGAACGCAGTCACGTATAGGAACGCATCTGACTTCCGCATCTTGGTGATTATACCGGCTTTGGCCGGTGCGGCAAACCGCTGATGCAGCGGAAGTTCCCTCGGCGCGCTGGCTCCCGGGTGACAAGGGCACGCAACGCTGGTGAGATGCGGCTTGCTGGTGGTCGCGATGCAACAAGCCTGGGGCTATCCCAGTGTCTTCCTGGCCCTGCGCCAGATACCGATCAGGGCGCCGGCAACGAGCAGACCAAAACTGCTGCCGATGAGGATCCACTTGACCAGGGTGAAGATGGGGGCCAGAGCGTCTACCATCGCTGTCTGAGCAGGATAACGCAGCATGACGATCGAGGTAGAGACGTTCTCCAGGTAGTCAGACAGCGCGCCCAGGATCGGGACGAGGTTCGCCAGCTGCCACCAGCCATCCGCAGGGAGGGCTCTCGTGTAGACCCAGCTGATCGCTGTGCTCAAGAACAGCACATAGATCAGGGGCCATACCACGTCGAAGGTGAACCGTGATCTGACGTAGGCCGCTCGGCCCTGCTCACCGTACGCCTGGGCGATGTCGTACAGATCATCGGCCGAGTAAAAGAAGGACGTATCTGGCGATCCGACCGCGCCGCTATAGGCTTCGGCGCGACTGGATTGGGCGGGCAGAATGAGAGCAGAGAATAGCAGGAACGCCAACAGGGCGGACAGCGTCACCCAGGTGCTAGAGACACGATGCAGCCAGCTGGAACTCTCCTTCCACACAAGCCCCTCCCTGTATGTGCCGTAGACAGGCCCCGAAGAGCACTTGGTGCTCAACTCGCCAAGTCCCTAAGATCTGACAGGTTTGGCCAGAACTCCCATATCTGGCGAATACGCCGCTTTCACAGACGCTTCTTGGTCACATAGTGCTTCGCAAACCGTCAGATCTGCTTCCGGACTCATCGAGAGAACCAACAAGGCCGTGGCGTCATCCGAAGATGGGCTCTCCCCCTCGTGGACTGGGTGACACGGGCTGCGCGGTCTGATACGGGCTGCGAGCGATGGTCCGTGCCCGTCAGGCCTCCGGGCTCTCGTCCCAAGGGTAGACCTCGGTACCACGCGCTGCGGCGCGAATGGCGGGGTCATCTGAATAGTGTCCCCGCTTGTGCGGCGGGATGAGCTGGGCAATGCGCCCCATGATCTCATTCCCAATGGCCTCCAGCTTCGGGCGCCGCTCCCGTCCTCGTCCTTTTGCCCGGAACGGGCCGAATGGTTTCCCAATCCGAATGGTGACGGTGGCGCGCTTGCCCTTTCGCAGGCTAGGGAAGACCTCGTTCAAGTGGGCGAAGCCCATCGGTAGGATGGGGGCACCCGTTCGCACGGCCAAGAAGGCCGCACCGGGCCGTGCTGGGCGCAGCACGGTGGCCCAGTTGCCGGCCTCCGGGAAAATGCCCAGGACGCCGTCTTGGTCCAGCACCGCTTCGGCTGCGCGTAGCGCATCGGTCGAGAAGGTCCCGCGGTGGACCGGGTAGTACCCCCATACCTTAGGAAGCCACGTCACCACGGGGGGGGCGTTGGGCATCTGGAAGCCGCCCACGAACTCGATGGGCCATGGCACAGCGCGTATCATCGCCACTGGGTCGATGAAGCTGAAGTGATTGGCCACCACCAGGAGCGGCCCACTATCGGGGAGGTTCTCCTGCCCGACGATCCGCAGATTGGTTAGGGCGGCCATGGCAGCGCAAGCCAAGCGCTGGCTGACGGCGCGGATCAGCCGTCGGCGTGGATAAGGGTACTTCTGATGGGATGTGCTCATGTGCTCGTCTTTCTGTTGCAGAGAACCTAACGTGCGTCCTACGAACTGCCTGCAGCGCGGCCCTCCTCCTCGTCGACCAGAAGCAGGAGGATCAGGCCGACCACCAGGAAAGCGGCGATGGAGAAGAGGGCGACGCGATGGCCCGCCTCCTCGGCGGCTAGGGGAGCCAGCCCCTGGGCCCTTTGGTACCACTGCGTCGCCTCGGCTGCCAGCAGGCCAAAGATGGTTGGTCCGATGAAGGAGGAGGTGCGCCCGGTAACGGCGAAGAAGCCGTAGAACTCAGCGCTCTTGCCGGGTGGCGCGAACATCCCCACTACAGTGCGGCTCACGGACTGGACTCCAGTCAGGGCGAAACCCGCCAGGCCACCGATGAAGTAGAACTCAAGACGCGAATAGCTGAAGTACAGCCAGACCACTGGCACGATCATCAGCAGAAGCGCGATCACCAGGGAGCGTTTGCCGCCAAAATCGTCAGCCAGCAGCCCGAAGAGGTACGCTCCGACAACGCTCGTGACCTGTACGATGATCATGAAGATGATCAACTCTTGGTGTTCCATGCCGTAGAGGACAGCGCCCAGGATGGCTGCGAAGTTCATGACCATCAGGATCCCATCGTTGTAGACCAGGAAGGCGATCATGAACTTGATGAACTCCTTGAACTTCCTGATCGTCCGCAACGTGCGAGCCAATCGCTTGAAGGCCAGGGAGAGGTAGCTTTCGCCGGGGGGGAGCGGTTGTGGTTCCGCGCGCTCCCTGAGCCAGAAGAAGATGGGAAGCGAGGAAGCAACGAAGAAGAGCGACGTGAAAACCAAAGAGAGCCGCACGACCAGTGGGTTGCTTCCGGTCAGCACAATCGGCACCAAAACGATCAGGAGGCAGAGGATGCCGCCGAAAGACCCGATCGCCCAGCCGTTGCCCGAGATCCGCCCTATGTCTTCAGGCCCGGCGATCTCTGGGAGCAGGGCGTTGTAGAAGACCTGCGCGCTGCGATATCCAATCTCGGCGAGGATGAAGAAGACCATGCCCATGAGCCAGTCACCCTCTTGGACGAAGAAGAGCATGGCGCAGAAGGCAACGGTCAGCGCGGTGTAAAGCAGAAGGAAGCGCTTCTTGGCACCGGAGAAGTCCGCCAGGGTGCCCAGGATGGGGGAGGTGATGGCCACGGCGAACATAGCGATGCCCACTGCGATGCCCCAGAGGCGTGAGCCCTCGGCGCCACCGACAACCGTACCTTTGAAGTAGGCCGAGTAGACCGCCAAGAGCACCACGGCGGCATAGGCCGAATTACCGAAGTCGTAGAGATACCAGGCCCATCGCTCTCGACGTGTGGCCGTGGTTCTCGAGGGGGGTGAACTCATTGATGGATCTCCTTTTTCGGGGACAGCGTTGTCGCTAGCAACCTCTTGCTAGCAGATCGTTCGGATCATCCCTGTTTCATCGACCTGAGCGGGCACCCTGACCGCAACAACGCCGATTTGGCACCGCCAGGGGTGCTGGCGCGTGACAGCTGTATCGACGTCATCGTCCTTGACACGGGAATCTTAGCGTTCGCAAGCTATAACACGGATCATCGGGAACCGTTGCACGTCACGGCATGGATTGACCGGTTGGCCTTCACGTCGCGGACGATGACGGTAGCTCGCGCTGCCGATGCGACCAACCGCCCAGGACCGTCACCAGAGCGACGGCCGCCGTCGCCACCCAAGCCGCTGTCGAGACCATCCGGGTGTCGGCGTGTTTGACGGCGATACCCGCGAAGGCCCAGACGATGACCAACCCGTAGGCGATGTCCCCACGGGTGAACGTCACCGCAGCCGTGATGCCCGTGGCCGCTATGAGCATGATCACGGTCCAGATCTCGGGGCTGATGCCCCAGCCGCTCCAGTTAAGGTAGTCCAGCAGGGACGTGGCGTTGGCGATGGTCGCCACGGTCACCCAACCTAGGTAGATGCTGAACGGAAGCCGTACGAGCCACCTTTCGGCGGCGGGCACCGTGCTGCGGCCGATGCCCAGCCGGACGTAGACGGCGATCAGCAGCAGCAGAAGCGCCACCATCGCCACGATGGTCAAGGGGAAGACCTCGTAGTGCCAGAAAAACAGCCAGGCCACGTTTGCCACACAGCTCAGAGCGAAGAGGTAGCCCACCCGACGTAGGCGCGGATTGTCTCTCTGGCTGGGAAGCGCCTGATAGACGGCGAAAGCGACCAGCGCCAGATAGATGAGGCCCCAGATGGAGAATACATATCCTGCGGGTACGAAATAGACGTCGAAGCGATCGGAGATCTCCCCCGTCGTCAGTCCGTTGAGGGGCAGAGCGTTCGCCAGCCCATTCAGAGCGATGGTGGCGAACACGGCTACCACGTTGATGACTTGCCTGATTCTGTCTTTCTTCCTGTCCACGCGTCCTATCCCTCCTGTGTGGGGTCATGCTCCCCCCGTGAGATTTCGTCTATCAATGCCGCCATGGCCTCCAGGCGGTCTATATCGGCATGCACCGGTACTCTATCGGCCACGCCGAGAATAATGCGCGGGTCTCCCGCAGCTTCCTCGGCAGCTTCTGCCACCGCTTTCTCGAAATGTCCTCGCCGATGGGTCTCCGGCATAACGTCCTGGGGAATGCCGCCCCACAGAGTGATCTCTGGACCGACGATTTGGCGCGTCTCGGACAAGGATGTATCGCTCTGTGGCGGTCCGCAGATGCCCTGAATGCCGTCTACACCGGCTGCTGTCAGAGGTTTCACCAGCTGTCGTATCGGTCCTCCGACGTGGACAACGAAACGCTTGCCGTGGCTGTGGAGGATGTCAGCGGTGCGGCGGTAGCTGGCGCCCAAGTAGCTCTCGAAGGCGCCCGGCGAGATGAACTGTCCATCTAGATTGTCGGGGGACAATACGATGCACCCTGGAAGATCGGCCAACCGTCCAACCAGCTCCTGCAGCTTGGACTCTAGAATCGTGAGCATCTCGACGACCTCGGGTTCGTCCAGCAGCATGAGCCCATCGCTCCAGCCCAGAAAATCGTGCAGGAGCTCAGAGTAGGGACGTTTGGGCAATGCCAAGGGGACGACCCCGTCCTCGCCCACATCCGCTCTCAGGTCGGAGAGATTCGAAGGGTCGAGGGTGTACGTCCGCGACTGGATCAGCTCCACGGCGGCCACAAGGTGATCTTCAGACGTGACGGGGTATTCAGTCTGCCACCAATCGCCGTCAGGGTCGCGTGTCCAGCGTGCCCTGAGGGTCTGGTTGGATGTCTCATACGTGATGACCCGTTCGGTCGTTGTCTCGACGGTATCGACCCTTATGCCAGAAGGCTCGCTCTTCCACAGTTGGGCCGGCAGCCATACGGGCACGCCCAGGAGCCTGGCGACCTGGGGCAAGGAGCTGTCCCGCCAGCCCTGTGGTAACGTGCCCCGGGAGCGATGCCACTCGTACCAGAGCGTGAGATCCGGCATATACAGCAGGTCTTCCTTCGCCTCCCCGGAGAAACGATCTAGCAGATCCTTCTTTCCTGTCATCCGAATTCCTTTCCACTCTCCCGGCGTGTGGGCTTGCCGAAGCCGAGGGACGCGTCTTCACTCCTCAGTTCAGTCGGGGGCATACTCGACGAAGTGAGGCCCACCTAGGGCGTAGGTTTGCACCAAAATGCGGGCCGTCTTGACCATCATCTCCGTGATGTCCAGAACCTGCTGCGGCGTCTTGCCCAGCGCCACCAGCCCGTGATTCCGCAGCAGAAGGACGCGGGGCGGCTCAGCTCGGCGCTTGAGGGCCGGTGTTAGCACCCGCTGCACAGCGCGGGCCAGGGGCTGTCCGGGCGCAGCGTACGGCACGAAAAGCGGTTCCCCGCAGACCAGCGACTCGGCCGGGAAGATTGACCCAGCGAAGGGATCGCGGGCATTGCGCGCGCACAGAATGGCGTTGATGGCCGCGGGATGCGTGTGACCGACGAACGTCGCCCCGTCCAGGGTGAGGCAGAGGGCGTGCATAGCGGTCTCAATGGAGGGAGAGCCGCCGGTGCTGGGATCGACCTTCGCCGCCGCAAGCCCCGAGCGCATCTCCGATTCTGATAGGCTCCGCCCGTCCAGCAGACCGAGCACCTCCGCCGTGTCCACCTCCAGAAAGACATCTCTTTCAGCGTCGGCCATGCGACTGCCGCTGGCCTTCACCCAGAACGTCCCATCGCTGGCGCGAGCCGAGGTATTGCCCTCGCTGAGGATGACGAGGTCTCGTCCAGGGTCGCCCAGCGTGCGGGTCATCGCTACCAGTTGCTCTAGTGTGCTCAAGATTCCTCTCATACTATGATGTGCACAGCTTGGACGGTGGCAAGTGTACCACAGGATGGGTTCAGGTCAAGCAACTGTCCCTTAGAAGAGGCTTTCGCCACCGCCCCGGGTGTGGAGATCAGCTTGGGAAGGAGGCCGAGATCAGGTTCCCTGGAGGTAGCCGAGCTTGCTTATCAGGAAGGATGGTAGCTGATGCTTGACCACCCGTCAGCGCGCAAGTATAATGGAAGATGCTGAGGAAGTGCCTCTTTTTCACCGCAACGCCGAGCACGCAGAGCAGGAGGAGCTGTTCCTATACCATGAACGCAATTCGAGCCGCAGTCGTGACGATCAGCGACAAAGGGTACACGGGTCAGCGCGAGGATGTGAGCGGGCCTGTGCTGGTCGACTTGGTGCGCGAGATGGGAGCCGAGGTTGTGCATCGGAACCTGGTGCCGGATGAACGCGACGAGATTGTCCGTCTCTTGGTGGGGCTGGCTGATGAGATGGCAGTGGATCTGGTGATGACGACGGGGGGCACCGGCGTGACGCCGCGGGACGTGACGCCGGAGGCGACCAAGGCCGTCCTCGATCGTGAGATACCCGGGCTAGCCGAGGTGCTGCGCTTCGAGGGCTACCGTCGAACACCGTTTGCTGTGATCTCCCGTGGTGTGGTTGGCATCCGCGCGCGGACGTTGATCGTCAATCTCCCTGGCAACCCCAACGCTGTACGTGAGGGCATGGAGACGCTGTCCCCAATTCTGCCTCACACCATCCAGATGATCCGCGGTGAGGAGACGGAGCACGAACACGTTGAGGCGTGAGCGGGTCAGCCGCGCCTACAGCTTCCCCCGCCGATGTATGTGGGCAGAGTTGATCTTGGAAAGGTAATCTGTGGCTAGTGAACAACGTCCGGTTCTGAGCGTTGAGGAAGCGCAACAGCATATTCTCTCCACGGTGGACGTATTGGAGGTCGAGACGGTCCCTCTGCTTGAGGGGGCAGGGCGCGTCCTGGCTGAGTCGGTCGCTGCCGATCGCGACATCCCGCCCGTGACCAACGCCGCCATGGACGGCTTTGCCGTGCGTGGCGAGGATATGGTCGGTGACACCGTCAGGCTGCGGGTCGTGGGCGAGGTAGCGGCCGGTCACGAGGCTGATACTCCCGTCGGGCCAGGTGAGGCAGTGCGCATTATGACCGGCGCGCCAGTTCCGGAGGGTGCCGACACGGTTGTGCGCTTCGAGCGAACGCGTCTCGAGGGCGACCTTGTGGTGCTCCTGGCGCCGCCGGGCCCCGGAAAGAACGTTCGTCAGTCAGGTGAGGACGTACGTCGAGGTCAGGTCGTGCTTGAGCCCGGTAAGGTGCTCCGTCCGCAGGAGGTCGGCATGCTTGCGGCCCTGGGTCATCTGGAGGTGGCTGTGATCCGCCGTCCTCGGGTGGCTATTCTCGGGACCGGTGACGAGGTGGTGCCTCCCAGTCAGGTTCCGGGTCCCAGCCAGATCCGCGATGCCAACTCGTATACCGTCGCGGCCCAGGTGCAGCGTTATGGTGGCGTGCCGCTGCTGCTGGGCGTGGTCCACGATCAGGAGGAGCTGGTGCTACGCGGTATCCAACAGGCGCTGGAGCGGAAGGCAGATTTCATCATCACCTCCGGGGGCGTCTCAGTGGGCGATTTCGATCTGGTGAAACAAGTGATGAACGCTGAGGGGGAGATGCACTTCTGGTCGCTGAACATGAAACCAGGGCGACCTATGGCATTCGGTGATATCGATGGCACACCCCTGCTGGGACTGCCCGGCAATCCAGTGGCGGCTATGATCAGCACCAGGCTCTACGCTCGCCCGGCGTTGCTCAAGATGCAAGGGTTCCGCGACTGGTCCGAGCCGGTGGTGCGGGCGCGGCTGACCGAGCCGATCGAACGGAAGGACGGCCGCCGTCACTATTTGCGCGTCTGCTTGGACGGGACAGACGAGGGCTGTGGCGCTGAGCTTATGGCGACTCTAACGGGTGATCAAGGATCAGGTATCCTTAACTCCTTGGTTGAGGCCGATGGCCTGGCCGTCATCCCAGAGCAGGCCCGGCACCTGCCAGCAGGCTCGGAGGTCGAGGTCGTCCTGTTGACGTAGCTGGTTTAGGCCAGCGTGAACGTGGCCCGAGGAGGGAGGTCGGCATGTTGTCCGTTGGACTTCTCGAACTGGCGCTCGTCGTGCTGATAGCGCTCGCCAGCCTCGCTATTCCGACGGCGACGCTGGTGGTTGCCGTTCTCATCTACCGCAAGCTCAGCGCCATTGAGCGGGCGCTGGACCGCCTTGAGTAAGCTCCCATATCAACGATGTTCTTCAAGACGCCGGAAAGGGCTGCCGCAGCCATGACTCCAGATCGCATTCTGGCCATCGACGTTGGTGCTGGCACCCAGGATACCTTGCTCTGGGAGGCCGGTCAGCCGATGGAGAACAACATCAAGCTGATCCTGCCCTCCTGGACCACGGTCTTGGCCCGGCGGGTGAAGCACGCTACCCAGGTGGGGCGGCCAATCCTCCTGACCGGCAACCTGATGGGCGGTGGGCCGATCGTCAGCGCGATGAAGCGCCATCTGCGCGCTGGCTATCCGGTCTACTCGACGCGCCGTGCTGCACGGACGATCCGTGACAACCTCGACCAGGTGCGGGAACGAGGTTACACGGTTCTGAATGAGGGTGAAGGACCGCCCCCACATGATGATCTGCTGACGCTCCATGCCCGCGACGTCGATCTAGATGTCCTGGCGGATGCGTTGTCTCCCTTCGATGTCAGTGTGCCGGAGACGGTCGCGGTAGCCGTGCAGGATCACGGCGAATGCCTGGAGGGCTCGAATCGACGCTTTCGCTTCCAACTCTGGCAAGACTTCGTCGACAGCGGTGGCCGCATGATGGAACTGGTCTATCGCAAGCCGCCGGCCTGCTACACCCGGATGTTGGCGGTGCAGCGCGATGCCCCGGGTGCCATGCTGATGGACACCGGCCCGGCGGCGCTCTGGGGCATCCTGGAGGATAGGCGCGCCGCTGCTCACCAGGAGGGGGGCTTCATCCTGGTCAACGTGGGCAATCAGCACACGCTGGGGGTCCTCTTGCGCCGGGAGCGGATCCTGGGTCTCTTCGAACATCACACCGTCTTGATGGACGGTGAGAAGCTGCAGCAGTTGGTCGAGAAGCTGCGCGCCGGGATGCTGA
>Ga0207796_1000162_pt1 | contig 28993 bp, 22 predicted proteins | sample Pon1CUnioCityCA_6_FD_187274 | JGI IMG/M metagenome (GOLD analysis project Ga0207796, IMG submission 187274) | Marine sediment microbial community from Union City, CA, USA - Pond 1C Sediment 1 (SPAdes) | ecosystem: Environmental > Aquatic > Marine > Intertidal zone > Salt pond sediment ... | reverse complement strand
TGCCGAACTGGGCGGAGGAGAATCTCTTCAAGGTTTGTCAGCAAGAGTTTGAGGCATGGTGGACCTACGTAGGCGTAGCCGCATATGAACGGAGCGCGCCCACTCTGGATGCTCTGCCGGATGGGGTAAGGCCTCTCGGCGAGACCTGGGGCGAGCTAGGCCTGGTCGGTCTGCAGGCACAGAATACGACTGCAGGAGACAATGCGTGGTTGGACCTCTACTGGCACAGAGACGGCGAGCTGCCAGATGAACCACTTAAACTAAAGGCACAGCTGCAGGATGAAGCAGGCATAGTCTGGTACGAACGGACTGATGAGGTGCTTCCCTTCTATGCCCCGGCCACGTGGCCTTCCAACCAGCTTGTTCACGTTGGCTACCGGTTGCCGCTGCCCGAGGACCTACCTCCGATCACCTATACTGTCGGGTTAGAGCCGGTCGGCCTTGGGGACCTACGGACAGTGGGTCAGGTGAAGATAGAGCGTCCGACAGCGCCGAATGCCTCGGCGCGATCGATGGCACGCTTTCAGGATGGCATTGTGTTGCTGGAAGGCAGCCTGGATAGCGATAGATTCCGGGCAGGGTATCCTCTCACAGGCTCCCTGATTTGGAGAGCTGATAGCACTCCCAGCGCCGACTACCAGCTGCGGGTGCGCCTCTTTGATCCCCAGGAAGGACAGGTGACAGTCAATCAGATTCCGCCCAGTGCAGCCGGGTTCCCGACGAGCGATTGGCTGCCAGGAGATCGCGTCGCAGGACGTCTGCAGCTTCCGGTCCCTGCGGACTTGAAGAGCGGTTCTTATCGCGTTGAGATTGGCCTGGTTGACCCGGAAGGTGATCGCGTCCTCCCGGTATGGCATTGGTACGGACGGCGCGACTGGCTTACGTTGGGGACCGTGCAGGTGGAAGTGTGGCCCCTGGTGACCGAGGTGCCAGCACAGATCGGGCACCGACTGGAGGGCATAGAACTGGCAGACCGTGTTCATCTGCGCGGCTACGACCTGGAGAGGGAGGACGACACACTCAAGATCACGCTGTACTGGCAGGCGCGGGATAGTCTCACGGAGAACTATCACGTCTTCATTCATGTTGGAGAGGCCGATCAGCCGCCGTTAGCCGAGGCCGGGGGCCTGCCTGTCGACTGGACGCGTCCCACGACGAGTTGGCGACAGGGAGAAGTCATCGCTGACGAGCATACGGTGTCTCTGTCCGGCGTGCCGCCCGGTCGCTATGATCTGCTGGTGGGTTTCTACGAACCACAGACAGGACAGCGCCCCAGGACTGTTGTCGAGGGCAGCGTCGTCCCCGGCGGCTATGTTCAGCTGCAAGAGGTGGATGTCGAATGATGGCCAGCCTGAGAGATCATCGGGGATTCGGCATCATCCTGTCTGCGTACGCGATCCTGGCCCTGCTCTACGGGGTTGCCATACCGATCTTCGAGACGCCCGATGCGAACGGGCACTATGCATACATCCATGAATTGACAGAGGGCCGCGGCTTGCCGGTACAGGGTACGCCTTCTGGCGCCCGCGTTACGGGCTACGTCGCCAGCCACCCACCCCTATACTACTCACTCTGTGCCGCTCTCACCTTCTGGAATCCTGACGATGTGGACCTGGCAGACTGGAAATGGCGCAATCCCTACCAGACGATGGGAGATGCCAGCCGCACCGTCAACAAGAACCGGCTGGTCCATACACCCGCCGAGCGCTTCCCCTGGCGCGGCACGCCGCTCACCATGCACATCGCTCGGTTTGTCTCCACTCTCCTCGGCTGCTTGGCCGTCATCGCGACGTACGGCATTGCCGTTGAGCTCTTCCCGCAGCGGCGGTGGTTGGCCTTGGGAGCGACCGCCTTCACTGCCTACAATCCCATGTTCGTTTTCACGAGCGCTCGCGTCAGCAATGATGCGGCCGTCACCGCTTTCGGCTCTCTAGCCATCTGGGGAGCTGTGCGTCTGGCTGTGCGGGGCCTTCCGCAGAGGGGTCTAGTCCTGACCGGCACAGCCCTGGGATTAGCAGCGCTCTCCAAACTGAGTGGTGTGGTCCTCGCCCCTGCCGTCGCCCTGGCCCTGCTGTTCGACAGTCTGCGGATCTGGCATCAGAGACCTGAGCAGCCCTGGCGTGAACGTCTCCAATTCATTGCCACTCGTTGGACGGCAGTCGTCTTTCCAGCCGTACTCGTAAGCGGCTGGTGGTTCGCTCGCAACCTGTTCCTATATGACGAGATCATGGGCGTCGATGCCTGGCTAAGCCACACGGCTACGGTGCGCGCAGAACCAATCGGTATCTGGCAGGTGATCCCGGAGCTCCGTGGCCTGGAGAAATCCTACTGGGCAATGTTCGGCTGGTTCAACATCGCTGCGGCTCCCTGGATGTACACCATCTGGCGAGTGCTCGTACGGGCAGCCACTGTGGGGCTGGCTCTCGTCCTTGTGGATCAGTGGACCTCCCGGGGGTTTTCGCGCCGCGCGCAGCAGGGCCTTCTGGTCCTGGCCTTCGCCCTCCTGCTGAATCTGGGTTCTGTGTGGCGCTTTATTATGATCGTGTTGGGGGCACAGGGACGTTATCTAATGCCAACAACGGCATCCGCTTCGATCCTTCTCATGCTGGGGTTGAGCCGCCTCTTGCCAGAGCGGTTCTCCCTGGATCGGTGGCGTCCTCCATTTGCGGCCCTGATCGGGACGGTTCAACTTGCATTGGCCATAGTCTCTCTCTTCGCCTTCATCCTCCCAGCCTATGCGAAACCAAGAATTGTCCAGGAGAGCCAGCTACCAGCGGATATGACCCGCCTGGATCTGTCGTTCGGCGGGACACCGATAGAGCTTCTGGGGGGCCACATCGAGCTACCCAGCGCACACCCGGGTGACCTGATATCGGTCAGCCTCTACTGGCGCGCCAGCGAGACACCTGAGGAGAACATGCTCGCCTTCGTCCAGATACTGGGACGTGACCAAGAGCCCATCAGCGGGGTCGACTGCTACCCAGGAAGAGGCAACTTCCCGCCGTCGCTTTGGCAGCCGAACGTGATATACCGGGACCGGTACGACCTTCGCCTCCCAGGGGATACCGAGGTGCCCACTGCCGCTGCGCTCTACGCTGGGCTCTATAACGAGGATCGAAAACGTCTTCCTGTCACACGCCCACCCGACGAGACGCCTCTGGACATGATGCTGTTGGACCTTGTGCCCATCCGGCCAGTCGAGCCCATCTCAGACCATGTTGCTCACCCTGTCGGAGCTCACCTTGGAGAAGCGATCACCCTCGTCGGCTACGACATCTCTCCCCAGCAGATCCGCCCTGGAGATGCGCTTTCCGTCACTCTGGTTTGGCGTGCTAAGAGCGTCCCTCAGGGCGATCATACGGCATTCCTCCATCTGATCAACAAGCAGGACGTGCTGATATCACAAAGCGATCATCCACCACTCGATGGGGCCTACCCGACGTCTTTCTGGACGCCGGAGGACGTGGTCCGTGACCCCCACTGCCTCAGGATCGATCGGTCAGCACCGCCTGGCCAGTATCTGCTGCTGGCGGGAATGTACAACTCCAAGACCCGGGTGCGCCTCCCCGCCCGCGCGGAGGATTCTGAATCGGGCCCCGGCCTGCAAATAGAGGACAATGCGATCTTAGTAGGTCGGTTGACCATCCAATGACGAACCAGAGGAAGGCCATCGGAACCCAGAGGGCCCCAGTTGACCCAAGGAACAAGCACATCTCGTGGCGTCTTGGGGGCTGGTCGGTCCAACCCGCGCGCTGCGCGCTGATCATTGCAGGCGTCTTCGTCGCACTGGGCATTGTATACAGTCTTTCAAGTCCTGTCTTGGAGGCCTCTGACGAGTTCAAACACTACCCTTACGTCCAGTATGTCCAGACCCGTCATAGGCTACCGATTCTTGACCCAGATGTTTGTCGGGAATCTCTGGTTGAGTGCCCCTGGCTGCAGGACGGGGCTCAGCCGCCCAGCTACTACATCCTGATGGCAGCAGCCACGTCGTGGATAGACACATCCGACCTTCCCGAACTGCTCTGGCATAACAAACACGCCTTTATCGGAAATCCAACCCAGATCTGCAACAAGAACTTGATCATCCACCAGCCCGAACGGGAGCGTTTCCCCTGGACTGGGTCTGTTCTGGCCGTGCATCTGATCCGCTTTCTTACTCTGGGCTTCGGAGCGGGGACAGTTCTTCTAACCTATCGCGTGGCCCGGGTGCTGTTTCCGGATCGGCCCGGGGTGGCTGTGGGTGCAAGCGCCCTCACAGCCTTCAATCCCATGTTCGTCTTCGTTAACGCCACCGTGAACAACGACGCCATGGCTGCATTTGTCGGAAGCTTGGCCCTATTGACAATCGTGAGAGTCGTCGATGGGGGCTCGTCCACACCACCTACGAAGTTGACTCGACAGAGCCTGTTGCTCGGCCTGATAATCGGGTTGGGGGTATTGACAAAGCTGAGCTTGCTGGCCCTCATCCCTCTGGCATGCCTCGTTGTTGTTGTCGAGACCTGGCGTCGGTACGGCGAGGGGTCAGAACGCCCTCGTTGGGCCGTGGCCCTTCTCCATGTGCTACTCATCGTCCTGCCCGCGGCAGCTATCAGCAGCTGGTGGTTCTTCCGCAACTGGCAGCTTTATGGCGATCCAACGGCATTGAACGCGTTCATTGCGGTCCAGGGCCGTCGGGCACAAGCGCCCGTGCTCCGGGACTGGCTGGGCGAGTTCGGGACCTTCCGATGGACGTATTGGAGCCTGTTCGGCGCCGTGAACGTGATGGCCCCCCGGCCTGTCTACTGGCTCTTCGATCTGCTCTCGCTGTTTGGAGCGGTCGGCTTCGGGCTGTGGACCGCGCGACGTTTCAGGAAGGGTTGGACCGGCTCTGACTATCGCGTGCTCATCCCCGCACTCTGGGCGCTCATGCTGTTCGTCTCCGTTCTTCGCTGGACCTGGGTTTTCTTCTCCTTTCAAGGACGCTTGATGTTCCCGGGAATCGCCGGCATCAGCACGCTCACAACACTTGGACTGCGCCAATGGTGGCCTCGGCGATGTCGACGTGAAGTCACTGTGGGTGTCAGCGCCATCCTGTTGGTGATTGCCGCTTTGCTGCCCTTCGTCGCCATCAGGCCCGCCTATGTCCAGCCAGAGCCCCTCGCGCTCTCCCAGGTACCCGAGTCCGATCGAATCGAGCCAACGTCTGTTGGTGCCGTGGCACGCGTGGTCGGGGTAGATTATGAACCTCAGTCGATAGACCCGGAGAACAAGTCAGGTTTCGTGAACGTGGTGGTCTACTGGCAGGCGGTCGAACCCGAGGAGAAGGACTACGTGAGCTTCGCCCGCCTGCTGGGACGGGGACACGAACTGGCCGGGCAGATCAACCGCCACCCTGCGTGCGGCATGGTGCCCACCAGCCTTTGGCGGCCCGGCCAGATCTGGCGCGATCCATACCGGATTCCCGTGGCGCAGGATGCCCGAGCACCGAGTGTGCTACGCATTGAGGTCGGTCTGTATGACCCCCAGGCGGACTATACGCTTGGTTCGATGCGAATCGGCCAGGCGAAACTGGCGCCTGCCGACTCACAGCCCGACATTGGGCATCCATTGAGCGTCAAGCTGGATGATGGAATCAGCTTGGAGGGCTATGACCTGGCGCCAGCGGACGTGAGTGCTGGTGAGACGCTAACGCTCACGCTGCACTGGCGGGCTCGAGAAGCACCGTCTCACAACTACCAGGTGTTCGCTCACGTCCTCGGGGACGATCCGGAACCGGTGACCCAGGCCGACGGCCCACCACTGATGGGGGACTACCCCACTTCCATGTGGGCGGCCGGGGAGTCCATCTCGGATCCGCACTCGATACTGATACCCGAAGATCTGTCGGCCGGCCGATATCGCCTCCTGGTCGGCCTGTACGACCTTGAAACGATGGAACGTCTTTCACGGACCGACGGCAGCGGTACCGGGACCGCAATCCCATTCCACATAGGTGTGGACTGACCGTTGACACCAGAGTACACCCTATGACCACCCAAGACTGGCTCTATCGCATCTTCGCATCCCGGCACCGGTGGCTATCCGCTCTGGCGACCGTGCTCCTCTGCGCGGCGTTAGCTGTGGGTGTCGGCTTTCTCCTGTCTCAGTTGGGACCTCTGATCGCGGGCGCAGGGATAGCAGGACTGTTCCTCGCTGTGTGGATGCTGCGCGATATTGAGGTGGCCTATTGGACTGTCTTGGGCGTCATTTGCCTGCTGCCCTTCGGGTCCTTTCCCTTTGATCTGGGATTCACCCCTACCCTGCTTGATGCCGCGTTGGGCACACTATTCCTCGTCTGGCTTCTGCAAATCGCCAGCGGGGAGGACAGCACCTTCGTTGCCACACCGCTGGGACTGCCCGTCGTCGTGTTCATGCTGTTGGCTATGGGAGCGTTTATCTTTGGGCTGCGGCACGTGCCTTTGGCCCTGGGATTCCTTCAGACCTATCTGCGCCGTTTCGCCGAGATGATGCTCAGCATCGCCCTTTTCTTCCTGGTCGTAAACACGGTGCGGGACGTGGGACGGCTGCGAAACCTCGTACGCGCTTTGATTCTTGGGGCCTCTGCCGCTGCCACGCTGGGCGTGATCTTGTACATCATTGCCGATCGGATCTCCGCCGACTTTGTCATCCGGGCATTGTCCACATTGGGTCGAGTCGGCTACCCCACTGGCCCCGGGGTTCTGCGATACATACGGGAAAACCCGGAGTTGCCGATGCGGGCGACATCTACTTCGGTCGATCCCAACGTGCTGGGAAGCCTGCTTAACGTGACCCTAGCTATCAGCGTGCCACAGTTGTTCGCTCGGCGGCCCGTCATTCCTCGCCGATTTCTGGTGCCACTGCTGGGCGTGATGGCTCTCTGTCTAGGATTGACAATGAGCCGCGGCTCCATGGTTGGCCTGGGAGCAGCATTGGTGGTGATGGCGACGCTGCGCTATCGCAAGCTCTGGGTTCTCCTCGTGGGTGCTCTGGCACTGATGCTCCTTCTTCCTCAGACGCAGGCCCTGGTGTCACATTTTGTCGAGGGATTCTTTGTCGAGGATCTAGCGACGCAGATGCGGATGGGAGAGTACAAGGACGCATTGATTCTGATTCGACGCCACCCCCTCCTGGGCGTTGGATTCGCGGGATCCCCAGACATCGACACCTATATAGGCGTCGCCAACCTCTATCTCCTTATCGCTGAGGAGACAGGATTGATGGGACTGACCAGCTTCCTCGTGGTCTTGGGTAGGCTATTTGTCCGTTTTTGGCGATTGCGGGCACCAGCCACTGGAAGCAAGCTAGAATCCCTGTGGTGGGGATTGCACGCCGGGATGGTGGGTGCGCTGACCGGGGGCATTTTCGACCACTACTTCTTCAACCTGGACTTTCATCACTCGGTCACGCTCTTCTGGCTGGTGCTCGGGCTTGCGACTGCAGCCACGGAACTGATCCTCAGACAAACTGTGGAACAAGAAGACAGCCGATCGGACGCACCTGTTAACAGGGAAATCGCTCAGCAGCCTTCCATTTCCGCCGCATCCTCACAGTAGCCGCCTCCAGGCGCCGTTCATTCGCCGCCTTCTCCCATGCGTGTTATAATCGACATATCTTGACGTTCAGGGTGGAACCAGGAGACTATGACCCTGGTCACGCCGATAGAGCTAGAAAAGGTATGGTCCGTTGTTAGGAAATCTCTTTGATCCAAACCGGCTTATCACGCTGGGGATTCTATTCTTGACCAGCATGCCCGTTCACGAGTGGGCGCACGCCTGGACGGCGTTCCAACTTGGTGACGACACAGCCGCCCGGCGGGGAAGGCTGACCATCAATCCACTGGCCCATCTAGATCCAGTTGGCACAATCTCGCTGCTGATATTCGGCTTCGGATGGGGGAAACCTGTCCCGGTCAATCCATATCGCCTGCGTGGAGACAGGCGCAGAAACCACGCCCTGGTGAGCATAGCTGGTCCGCTTTCCAATCTAGTTTTGGCAATGATCGCCGCTGTCCCGTTCCGCCTTGGCTGGTTGAGCCTCTTTGGCGGGGCGTCGACGATCAGTCCTCAGGGTATCCTGATGCAGTTCATCAGCATTAACCTGGCTCTGATGGTCTTCAACCTGATCCCCTTCCCACCGCTTGACGGCTCTCGGGTCCTGGCGTGGGCACTGCCACGCGAGTGGGCCGGCAGGTTGGAGCAGTTGGAACGGTTTGGTGGACCCGGCTTGATGCTGGGGCTGTATCTCCTATCAAGGCTCGGCATCCTCGGCATGATCATGAACCCGCTGATGAACTTCATGTTTCGAGCACTGCTTGTGTACTGATAGGCGGGAGGGTGGGTGAGGATCACGGAGGCTGTTCGCTACCGCGTCGACCAATTCCTGCGGGCACTGACTGCTCAACACGCCCTTTCGGAACAAAGAATCAGCCGGGCATACAGGGTTCTGTCGCCAGAGGGTCGGGCGCTGTTCATCGAGCAGGCGCCACAAGACCAGCGCCACGCTTTGGACGTCTACGAAACGCTTCTTGAGGAAGGCCACACGAACGAGGACCTCCTGACCGCAGCGTTGTTGCACGACGTGGGTAAGGTCGTTGTTCAGGCTCCCCCGTGGCGGCGAGCAGTTTTTGTCCTGACGAAGCCGTTTGCCCCGTGGGCCACAAGCGCACTGCTCCCGAACGGAGTGAACAGTGGGCACAGCCCGCTTGCCACATACGCCAACCATGCTGAAATCGGCGCCCATCTGGCAAAGGAGATAGGTTGCTCCGCGCTGACAGTTGACCTGATCCGCCATCATGAGAGCCGCCCGCCGGCTGATCAGCCGGGGCGCGACCGCATGCTAGCGGCACTGCAGGCGGCTGATGGCGCAAACTGAGGCAAGCGACGCAGGGGCAAGTACTCAAGAGTGTCCCTCACGGGCTGGATTGACCATACGTTTGGCATCTCGGGATTGAGGAGAGAAGACGATGACTACGAGTCGAATCGCGATAATCGGCGTTGATGTGGTCAGTGCATCCATAGCCTTCGCGCTGCAGCAGCGCGAGGAGCCTATCGAGCTTGTTGGCTACGACGCAGACCGTGCCATGGTTGATTTGGCGAAGGTGCGAGGCGCCTTCAATGCTGTGGAAAGAAAGCCTGGGCAAGCATGTGAAGGGGCCGAGCTGGTGATCGTCGCCGAGCCACTGACGGACATCGAGAGCACCTTTGCCATCATCTCACCGCATCTGGACGATGGAGCCATCGTCACGGACACTGCGCGTCTCAAGGCGCCAGTTCTCCGCTGGGCGCAGGATCTTCTCCCCAAACATGCCTCGTTTGTAGGGGGACACATCGTTCTCAACCCCGCAGTTACCGGTCTCAGGACCCTGCAAGGGCTGGACGACGCTGACGCGAGTCTGCTGAGAGAGGCGCTGTTCTGCTTCACCGCCTCCCCCAGTACATCAAGTGCAGCGATCGATGTCTGTTCCTGGCTGGCGTATGCGGTGAATGCAACCCCCTTCTTTATTGATGTCAAGGAACACGACGGGCTCTTGGCGGGCGTTGAAGGGCTTCCTGATTTGCTGACCCTCGCCCTGCTCCGTACTACCGTCGACGCACCGGGTTGGGAGGAGATGCGCAAGTTCGCCGACCGCCGCTTTGCCTCCGCCACAGAGGCCGTTGACGGTCTCTCCCGGCGCCATCGGTCGCTGTTCCTCAATCGTGAGAACGTGCTGCGCCGTCTCGACGGACTCATTGAGGAGCTAACGCGACTGCGCGGTCTGCTGGCGCAAGGGGATGAAGAGAGCCTGGAGAAGATGATCACCGAGGCAGCCGATGGCCGGACACGCTGGATGACGCAACGACGGAAGGGAATGTGGGTTAGGGAAGGGACTTTCGACACGCGTGACGTCCCCGGGGCAGCCAAGCAGGTGGGACGGGCGATCTTCGGCCCTCTGGCATCCCGGCTCAAGCGTTCTCCAGGGGAATCCAAGGAGGAGTAGCGCCGGACTCGTCCCACTGAGACGGGTCCTATCGATCCAGACGCCTTGACCAAGTCATACCGCATCCTGATGGTCGCCCCCACATCTTTCTTCCTGGACTACGGCTGCCACGTTCGCATCCTGGAAGAGATACGGGCGCTCCAGCGACTAGGACAGCGGGTGACTATCGTGACCTACTACCTGGGACGGGACCTCCCTGATCTTGACATCGTGCGTACCAGGCCGACGCCCTGGCGTTCAGACTACGAGATTGGTTCTTCGCTCCACAAGATCGCGTTCGATAGCTTCCTAATCTGGACGGGCGTCAACACCGTTCTGCGTCGTGACTTTGATCTGATCCATGGACATTTGCACGAAGGGGCACTGATCGGCTATCTGCTGAGTCGGATCAAGGGGGTGCCTCTTGTGGCGGACTTTCAAGGTAGCATGACCAGTGAGATGGTAGACCATCATTTCCTCGACCCCGACGGCCCATGGTACCGATGGGCCAGACTTCTCGAGCGGCGTATCGCTCACCTGCCCGACGCCATCGTCACCAGCACACAGATGACGGCCTCACTGTTGAAGCGCGACTTCGAGTGCAACGATTCCTGCATCTATCCGCTGCCGGACTGCGTCAGTCTGGAGTCCTTTCGCCCCGACATACTGGGGGAGGAAACGATCGTCGAACGTCGGTCCGCGCTTGGCATCCCCGTAGATCGCCCCGTCGTCGCCTATCTTGGGTTGCTTGCTGACTATCAGGGGACGCCTCACCTCCTGCGCGCGGCGGCGCACATGAAGGAGCACGGTGCAGCCTTCCATCTCTTAGTCATGGGCTTTCCTGGCGTTGAGCACTTCCAAAGCATGGCAGTAGATCTAGGAGTAGCCGACAGCGTGACCTTCACGGGAAAAATCCCCTACGAGGAAGCTCCGGCTCATCTGGCGTTGGGCGACATCGCCGTGGCCCCCAAGTTGTCCACGACCGAAGGGGCCGGCAAGATCCTGAACTACATGGCAATGGAACTCCCGACGGTGGCTTTCGACACGACGATCAGCCGAGAGTACTTGGGGGAACTGGGGACCTACGCAAGTCCAGTGGGAGATGCAGCCGCTCTGGCACGAGCGATTGAGAGCCTCTTAGGAGTACCGGTTCGTCGTCAGTATCTGGGCGCCAGGCTGCGTGAGCGCGCCAGTCGGCACTTCTCGTGGGATCGATCGGGACGACAGCTGTTGAAGATTTACAGGTCTGTGCTGCAAGACGCAGCGTAATCGCGCCTGGTGTACGGCAAGAGGCGAAAAGAAGCACAGAATCTGAGAGGGGACTGAATGCGTATCTTCTACCGTCTGAGAGAGCTATGGGAGTACCGAGAGCTGATTCGCAACCTCGTCGTCCGCGACCTGAAGGTTCGCTATCGCAACTCCTTGCTGGGCATCGTTTGGTCGTGGGCAAACCCACTTCTGATGATGGTGGTCTTCACGCTGGTGTTCAATTTCCTTTTCGTCCGTACAGATTTACAGCACTACCACGTGTTTCTTCTCTGCGCCCTCCTGCCGTGGCAGTTCTTTTCCCAATCTGTCACGGAAGCCACCAACAGCATCGTCGGAAATGCCCATCTGATCAAGAAGGTCTATTTCCCCCGAGAGGTCCTGCCGATTTCCGTGATCCTCTCGAACCTGGTCAACTTTGTCATTGCGTTGCCCGTCTTTTTTGGCCTTGCCCTCGTGTCTGGTGCGAGAATCACACCCTGGGCGTTGCTGCTGCCCATTCCCATCCTGGTGCAGATCGTATTTGCACTGGGTATCTGCCTGATCCTGGCCACGCTCAATGTGTTCTACCGTGACACACGCATCATTTTGAGTGTGATCATGCAGGCCTGGTTCTTCCTGACGCCAGTCTTCTACCCCATCACCCAGATCGGGCACGAGAAGACAATCCTGGGCCTCACTTTCGACGCTCAGCTCTGGCTCCGGCGACTGAACCCCATGGCCTCGGTCATCGCTTCATACCGCGATCTCCTCTACTGGGGCACGTACACGGGACTCGATTTCCTTTTTCGGACAGCCATAACCTCGCTGATTGTGCTTGCCATCGGGTATCTCGTGTTCATACGCTCCAGCCCTCGCTTTGGCGAGGAGGTCTAGCAACGTCTAGACTGCCAATTCTCGATGATCCCAGCGGTTGACCGCACCAAGACAGTCGGAGGCCTCTTCCCCTACGCGGAAGTCGTGGTCTTTTCGCCGGCAAAGGCATCAGAGGAGAGCCCCGCTTTCACATACGACGTGCCGGAAAAGCTCAACCACCGCGTCGAGATTGGCTCTCTAGTGGTGGTGCCTTTTGGAAAGCGGCGCCTTTACGGCGTCGTTGTGGACCTGAGCCGCCAATCCCCCGTGCCGGAGACGCGTCCCATCGAATCACTGGTCGATCCAGATCCGGTCCTCTCGCCTGAGCGCATTGGGCTGGCCCGCTGGATGCGTGACGAGTACCTGGCCTCGCTCCACGAATGCCTGGAGCTGATGCTTCCCCCGGGCATGGTCGGCCACTCTGATATTCGGGTGGCCACGAGAGGCAAGGTGCCCAAAGACGCCGCGAACACGGACGCACAAGCCCAGCTTCTGCGTCTCCTTCAGCGCCGCGGCCCGCTACAAGGCAGTCAGTTGGATGCCGCGCTCCGGGGCATCGATTGGAGAGCAGCCTCTGAGCAGCTGGCGCGTCGCGACGTGGTTACGCGCGAATCGTTTCTAGCCCCGCCCCGCGCCGAGCCCAAACGCGTGGAAACGGTCCATCTCAGCCTCGACGTGCGGGAGAAAACGGCTCTTGAAGGACTTACGAGTGACTATTACGGGCCAATCCTTGACCTTCTGCAGGCCCAGAACGGCCCGGTGCCGGTCCGCGAGGTTTACGCGGACACCGGCTGCAGCCGGTATCATCTGAAGAAACTGGAGGAGCGAGGGGTACTCCGTTTCTCCAGTGAGGAGGTATGGCGCGACCCGTTGGACGACGATGTCTTCGTGGCTACGACGCCACCCCCGCTCACCTCCGACCAGCAAGAGGTCTGGGCGACGATCAAAGCCGCAATCACCTGCGCCACAACACGAAGCCGCGTCCAGGAGGGGAATCAGCGGGCTCCCACCAGTCACGGATCCCCGGCCTTCCTCCTGCACGGTGTGACTGGCTCCGGAAAGACGGAGATATACCTCCGTGCTGTGGCGCAGGTTCTGCGCCAAGAACGGAAGGCCATTATCCTGGTACCAGAGATTTCCCTGACGCCCCAGGCAGTAGCTCGCTTCGCGGGGCGCTTTCCAGAGCGGGTCGCCGTCATTCACAGCGCTCTCACCGATGGAGAGCGCTACGATACCTGGCGGCGGAGCCGCGCCGGGCTGGTCGACGTGGTGATCGGGCCACGATCTGCCCTTTTCGCGCCGCTATCCCCGCTAGGATTGATTGTCCTGGACGAGGAACATGACGACAGCTACAAGCAGGTGGCCCCACGCCCTCGATACCACGCTCGTGATACGGCCCTTCAACTCGGTCGGCTCACTCAAGCGACCGTGATACTCGGCTCTGCCACGCCAAGTCTGTCCTCCTATCACCGGGCAGAACTCGGCGCCCTTGATCTACTGGAGATGCCCCGGCGGATTATGGGACATAGGCGACGGGTTCAGGAACTCCAGGCACGCCATCACGTCCCCCATACACACTACCAACCCCTCGACGATGGCGCCACCGAGGCCCGCTATCTACCGCTGCCACCGGTGCAAATCGTCGACCTCCGCGCGGAATTGCGCGCCGGCAACCGGTCCATCTTCAGCCGGGCTTTGCAGCGGGCGATCGACAGCGCATTGGGGCGGGGTGAGCAGGTCATCCTGTTTCTCAACCGACGCGGCACCGCCACGTTCGTCCTCTGTCGCGACTGCGGTCACGTGATCCGTTGCCCTCGCTGCGACGTGCCGCTCACCTACCACAGCCCTCGGGCGCGTTTGGTCTGCCATCACTGCAACTACCGCCAGCAGCAGCCAAAGCGCTGCCCTGAATGTAGCAGCAGGCGAATCCGCTATTTTGGGTTGGGCACAGAGCGAGTCGTGAAGGCAGTGCGTGAGCAGTGGCCAGATGCACGACTTCTGCGCTGGGACCGCGATACCGCACAGACCCATCAGGCACACACGAATATCTTGAGGAGATTTTCCAGCGGGGCCGCGGACGTTCTGGTCGGGACACAGATGATAACCAAGGGGCTCGACTTGCCGCTGGTCACAGTCGTGGGCGTCATCTCTGCGGACACGGCGCTCAACTTGCCGGATTTCCGATCCAGTGAGCGCACCTTCCAGCTGCTCACCCAGGTCGCCGGCCGATCCGGGCGCGGCCTGCTGGGCGGCACAGTGGTCATCCAGACCTACCATCCGGATCACTATGCTGTCGTCGCTGCCTCCGAGCACGATTACGAGGCGTTCGCTGAAGAAGAGCTGGCTTTTCGACGCCAGCAGGGCTACCCGCCGTACACGCGGATGGTTAAACTAGTCTACGAGGATCCAGACTACACCCGGGCCGAGGCCAGAGCAATGGAACTGGGCGCCGCACTGCGGGAGGCGCTGGCCCGCCGCGGCCTCCCGACAACCCAGCTGATTGGTCCAGCTCCCCCTTTCTTCGGGCGCCTGCGGGGTCGCTATCGCTGGCAAATCCTCATCCGTCACCACGATCCGCCGGCATTCCTTGGTGACATCTACATACCCGATGGCTGGCATGTGGAGATCGATCCGGTGAGTGTACTGTAGTTTCCTTGAAGTCGGCTTCAGAGCTTTTCAAGGCCGGGCCACGTGCTATAATCGTCTGGTCACCAAAACCACAATGGAAGATGCGCGGTTCGCGTCCAGAGGGTTCCTTCACCCAGCATGCAGATTTACCTCGACAATATCGGCTGTCGCCTGAACTGGAGCGAGATTGAGGCACTAGCCCGGGAGCTGACTTCGCGCGGACACACTATCGTAGCCAGGGCAGCAGAAGCTGATGTAATGGTGGTGAACACGTGCGCCGTCACTGCCCAGGCTGAGCGCAAGACACGTCACTGCATCCGTTCCCTCCACCGGGAGAATCCCGAGGCCCGGCTTGCCGTGATCGGCTGCTATGCCACACTGAGACCGGATCTATCTGCAGTCCTTCCGGGCGTCTCTTGGGTGATTCCCAATGCAGAGAAGGAATGCACGGCTGACATCCTCACTGGCGAACCAGCACTATCTCCCCTCAGCCAGGAGACAGATGACCACATCGACATGTTGCGCACGCGTGCCTTCGTCAAGGTGCAGGACGGCTGCGACAATCGCTGCACCTACTGCATCATTCGCTCGCTCCGTGGCTCCTCCCGGAGCCGTCCGCTCGACGACATCCTACGAGAGATTCAGGCACTCATTGAGAAGGCAAGCTGTCGCGAGGCCGTCTTGACTGGCGCCAGCTTGGGGGCCTACGGCCGTGATTGGGGACTCTCCGGAGGCTTGCGCACCTTGATCGAAGCCATCCTTCATAAGACTGACCTGGCGCGGCTCCGAGTCTCATCGCTCGAACCATGGGATCTCGACGAAGGGTTCTTCACCTTGTGGGAAGACCCCCGGCTGTGCCGCCAGATTCACCTGCCCCTGCAATCCGGCTGCAATGCCACCCTTCGACGGATGGGACGCCCCATTACCACCGACACCTTCGCTCGACTGGTGGAAGCCGCCCGAAGGACGGTTCCCGATGTCGCCATTACTACGGATGTTCTGGTCGGCTTCCCCGGTGAGCACGAGGAGGAATTCCATCAGAGCTACAGCTTTGTGAAGCGGATGGCGTTTGCGAAGCTACACGTCTTTCCCTACTCAGCACGGCCCAAGACCCCCGCCACGAACCTGCCGGACCGAGTGCCTCGGCGCGTGCGCGACGAACGGACACAGCGAATGCGCGCACTGGGAGCAGAGCAGCGGCGCGACTTCCAACGTCGATTTCTGAACCGTGAGCTCCCCGTCCTCTGGGAGAAGCAGTGGCAGGACGGACGTTGGGCCGGCTGGACCGACAACTACATCCGAGTTGTTGCGCGGGCCGAAGGAGATCGGCAAGGCTCATGCCTGGACAACCAGCTTACCCTAGCACGCCTCATTGAGCTACAGAATGGCTATGTGGAGGGAGAAGTACTCTCATGACATCTTGTCCTTTCTGTCGCATTGCGGCAGGCGAGGGATCGGCACGAATCGTCTACCAAGACAAGGATATCACCGCCTTCCGTGACCGGAACCCACAGGCGCCGACGCATGTGCTCATTATCCCTAACGAGCACATCGAGAGCATTCACAGCATCGAGAACGGAGATGTTGACGTGCTGGGGAAGCTCTTTGTGGTCGCTCGGCGAATCGCGGGGGAGGAAGGCCTGACAGCAGGGTATCGGTTGGTGGTCAACACAGGGTCGCAGGCCGGGCAGTCCGTCTTTCACCTCCACATGCATCTCTTAGGCGGACGCCCGATGAGCTGGCCTCCTGGCTAGCCCGGTTCAAGATAGCCAGGCGATTGCCGCCCATTGGACGGTCTACTTTGCTGGTCCACGACCGTGCTATGCGGAGCCCACAAACGGGCTCCGATTCTATGCGCCATCGGACTACGGAGCGCAGTGAGTCAGCCCGGAGTGCGGCAAGACGCGGTTGAGGATCAGAGACGGGCAGCGGATCCAGACAAGGAGAAACAGGCATGACGGATTATCGCATCCGTGAGCATCCTATCCTCGCAGTTGAGGATGCGGAGACTGTTCAGTTCACTTGGAGGGGGCAACCAGTCGTCGGTCACAAGGGCGAGACAATCGCCTCAGCCCTGTTTGCCAACGGAATACGGATCTTCGGGCATCATCACAAGGATGGCGCACCTCAGGGCATCTTCTGCGCCAACGGCCAGTGTGCCCAGTGCCTGGTGATGGCCGATGGTATTCCGGTCAAATCCTGCATGACGCCCGTTGTGCCAGGTATGGCGGTGGAGCCCATGGACGGAAAGCCGACATTGCCGGACGCCAGCGCGGCTCCCGGTACACACAGAATCGACACGATAGATATAGAATGCCTCATCATCGGTGCCGGGCCTGCAGGTCTTTCGGCAGCCATCGAGCTGGGCAAGACCGGCGTCCGCACGCTCATCGTCGACGACAAACACCGCTTGGGGGGCAAACTGGTGCTCCAGACCCACAAGTTCTTCGGCTCCATTGAAGCCTGCTACGCCGGCACGCGAGGCATCGACATCGCGGAGAAGCTAGAGGAAGAGGTACGTGACTTTGAGAACGTCCAGATCTGGGTGGATACCACAGCCCTGGCCGTCTTCTCGGATCGAAAGGTGGGGCTGCTACGCGAGGGACACTATGTTCTGGTCCGCCCGCAAATTCTCCTGGTGGCGACTGGTGCCCGGGAAAAGTCACTGGCCTTCAAAGGCAACACGCTGCCCGGCGTCTATGGCGCCGGGGCGTTCCAGACCCTGGTGAACCGCGACCTGGTGAAATCAGCTGATCGTCTCTTCATCGTCGGCGGAGGAAACGTGGGCCTCATCGCAGGCTATCACGCCCTGCAGGCTGGCATCCAGGTGGTCGGGCTGTGTGAGGCGCTGCCCGAATGCGGCGGATACAAAGTACACAAGGACAAGCTCATACGTTTGGGAGTTCCCATCTACACGTCGCACACCATTGCGTGTGCCAACGGCGAGAACCAGGTGGAATCAGTCACCATTGCCAAGATTGACAACAACTGGCGGCCCGTGCCTGACACGGAAAAGACGTTTGCCTGCGACACAGTCCTGGTGGCCGTAGGACTGGAGCCGGTTGACGAGTTCGTCGAGAAGGCAGAAGTCTTTGGACTGCCGGTCTACGCCGCTGGAGATGCTGAGGAGATCGCTGAGGCCTCGGCGGCCATGTTCACCGGGCGCATCCGAGGCCTGGAAATCGCCGAATCCCTGGGGCGAGATGTCGGAGAGATACCGCCGGAATGGTATCGTACGGCCGAGATACTCAAGTCTCGACCGGGCGCGGTGGTGACTGAGGACATCCCGGAGAAGAATCTGGGGGTCTTTCCCGTACTCCATTGCGCACAGGAGATTCCCTGTAACCCTTGCACGTCCGTCTGCCCTGAGGGATGCATCGTCATCGAGCGAGACGACATCCGCGGTTTGCCGGAGTACATCGGGGAGGGGTGCATCGGCTGCGAGCAGTGCGTCGCTGTCTGTCCCGGCCTGGCGATAACGTTGGTGGACTACCGTGATGATAGGGAGCACCCGACTGTGACGATCCCCTACGAGTTCCCGCCGGAGACGATTGACGCTGGAGACATTGTGACGGTGCTGGATACGGAAGGTAAGGTCCTCGGAAACGTAGAGGTTCTGAGGGTGCGCACACCAAGATTCGCTGACAGAGCACTTCTGGTACGCGTGAAAGCCCCACCGGAGATCGCCAAGCGCATCGCTGGCATCCGCGTTCAGGATCCCTGGATGACAGAATCCTTGGAAGAGACAATTGAGCGGATGCAGGACGACGAGATCATCTGCCGCTGTGAGCGGGTGACGGCGGGTGAGATCCGGGCACTCATTCAGTCCGGGGTGCGCGACATGAATCACATCAAGGCCGCCACACGGGCCGGGATGGGTGCCTGCGGGGGTAAGACGTGCACCACTCTGATTAGACGGCTCTTTCGAGAGGAGGGTATCCCCTTGAGCGCCGTCAAGGACAACACGCAGCGCCCGCTCTTCATGGAAGTCCCTCTGGGTGCGTTTGCCGGCGTTGCTGCTGGCGAGAGGCCCTCAGAGGAGATCCCGGCGTCACACGCCACGGACGTGCACGAAGGAGGCATGTAGCCATGACCACGCGAGTATACGACGCCGTCATCATCGGTGCAGGAAGCGTGGGCCTCCCCACAGCCTTCTTCTTGGCAGACGCTGGTCTTCAGCCATTGGTGATTGACCAGTTCGCCAGCCCTGGGCAAGGCTCGAACAAGGCTGCGATTGGCGGCATTCGAGCCACCCATTCAGCCCCCTCGAAGATTCGGCTCTGTATTGAATCGCTGGAGGTGTTCTCTACGTGGGAGGAGCGGTACGGAGACGACATCGAATGGTACCGAGGCGGCTACTCCTTCGTAGCCTACCGGGAACGGGAGGAACAAGCACTCAAGGATCTACTTGAGATACAGCAAGACTTGGGACTGGACATTCGCTGGCTGGATCGAGAAGCACTGCTGGGCGTGATCCCAGCCCTCAATCCTAAGAACCTGATCGGCGGGACCTACTCACCGAACGATGGATCGGCGTCCCCGTTATTGAGCGCCCACGCCTTCTATACGCAGGCAAAGGAGCGCGGGGCAGACTTTCATTTCGACGAGCGAGTCACTGGAGTTATCACCCGCCGAGGCACAGTCGTGGGGGTACGCACGGACCGGGGAGGCTATGCTACTCGAACTGTCATTAATGCAGCCGGACCGTGGGCGCGCAAGGGCGCTCAGATGGCGGGGCTTGATGCCCCTGTCACGCCCGACAGCCACGAGGCAGGGATCACCGAACCGGTGGAGCGCTTTGTGGAGCCGATGGTGGTGGATCTCGGCCCGGCGAAGGGATCGAAGAACTACTACTTCTATCAGCATGGTACTGGCGCATTGGTCTTCTGCATCACGCCGGAGCCGCCCATCGTAGGGACCGACCGCCGCGAAACATCGGAGTTTCTACCGATGATCGCCCCACGAATGGTTGGACTGATGCCCAAGCTGTGCAACATCCGGGTACGGCGGACCTGGCGCGGCCTCTATCCGATGACGCCCGACGGCTTCCCCATTGTGGGTTGGTCGGACGAGCTCGAGGGCTACATCTTTGCCGTGGGGATGTGCGGTCAGGGTTTCATGCTGGGGCCAGGCATCGGATCTCTGTTGTCCAGATTGGTTCAGGATGAGCTCACGGCGGAGGATCATCAGACGCTTGAAGAACTGAGCCCATATCGAGAGTTTGGTGGAGAGGAGAAGCTGAAGTAACCTGGGTGAAGATTGACACAGTGCACGTCGGCGAATGATCCGACCGGAGCTGTGCCACCATCTCGGGGACTCGATAGTGAAGGATGTCCTGTCGCAACGGGAGATTGCCTACTTGACGCCCCAACCCACTGAGCATATAATCCGATAGGATTTCACCTGTACCCCACACGCTGGCTCAGCCTTCCGCTCAGGGCTGCACGATTGAGGAGAAGAAGGAGTATCCATGGCCATCCTTGAAGTCGAGGACATACATACCTACTACGGCGATATGCAGGCGTTGTTCGGGGTCTCCCTTACCGTGGATGAAGGGGAGATCGTGACAATGATCGGCGCCAATGGGGCCGGCAAGACAACGACCATGAAGACCATCAGCGGCATCCTTGCCCCACGGTCCGGTCGGGTGATATACAAGGGCGAGGAGATTCAGGGTACGCCCGCTCATCGGTTGGTGACGAAGGGGCTCGTCCTCGTTCCCGATGGCCATCAGGTCTTTCCCACGCTGACCGTCATGGAGAATCTCAAGATGGGAGCCATCACCCGCAAGGATCAACAGGCCGTGGAGCGCGACCTGGAGTGGGTGTACTCCGTCTTCCCCCGACTGGAAGAGCGGACGACACAGCTCTCTGGCACGCTCAGCGGCGGCGAGCGACAGATGCTTTCCATCGCCAGGGCGCTGATGGCGGATGTCGACCTCCTCCTTCTTGATGAGCCCTCGATGGGCCTGGCTCCTTTTCTCGTGCAGGAGATTTTCGATGTCACGCGCAAGTTAAATGAGGAAGGCATGACGATCCTGATCGTCGAACAGAATGCTCGAATGGCCTTCTCGATCGCCGAGCGTGGCTACGTGATTGAGTCAGGTCACGTGGTCCTCAAGGGGTCCGTCGAAGAACTCAGAGCGGATCCCCAGGTGAAGACCGCCTATCTCGGTGGAGACTGATTCCGCAGTCTACTTGAGACATGAGTAGCGGCCCCCGCCCTTCAGGGGACCACCTATTCCTGAGCCCTAGAAACGAGCGAACAGAAAGGAGGTGGCACTGAAACCGGAAGCGATCATGCCGCGTCGAACTGTCTAACCTGAAACTAGCGACGCTGAGGGACAGCGTCAAGCAGAATCCAAGAGGAGGTTGGAAGTGAAAACCCTACATAAGCTTGTTGCCCTGCTGGTGATCATTGTCCTTTTGCTCCCCACGGCCGCCTGTGGGCAGCTGGGAGGAGGTAGCGAGGTGACGATTGGTGCCATCTTCCCGCTGACGGGTGCATCGACTCACGAGGGCATTGACGAGCGCCGGGGAGTGGAACTAGCGGTCGAGCAGATCAATGCCGACGGTGGCATTGGCGGTCGCGACCTCAAGGTGATCTTCGAGGACAGCGAATCGCGCCCGGAGGCCGGGACCGACGCTGCCCACAAGCTGATCGATGTCAACAAAGTCCCCGCCATCGTCGGCATTTTCTCCAGCGGCGTCACCTTACCCGCGGCTGCCTATGCGCAGGAGCAGGGCGTGGTCATGGTCAACCCTGGTTCCACATCCCCCAAGTGCGCCGAGGTCGGCGACTACTTCTTCAGCACCATCGGCCTGGATCACCTGATGGGCTCAGAGCAGGCCAAATTGGCGATGAGAGAGGGGTTCAACAGGGTCGCCGTTCTGGTGCCCAACAACCCCTTCGGCATCGGCATGGAGGATTGGATGGTCAAGACGATGGAAGAGGCTGGTGGCGAAATAACGACCATTGTCGAGTACCCCCTGGCGCAGACCGACTACCGTGCCGAGTTGCAGCGCCTCTTCGAGGGCGACCCCGAGGCAATCCTCTACACGGCCTACGGCGAGGAGTCGAAGATCCTCACCAAGCAAGCGATGGAGATGGGCCAGGATGCTCAGTGGATCGGCGGCTACCTGACCATGTGCACCGGCGTCGCTGACCCAGAGACCGTTGAGGGCCATATCGGCCTTGAGCCTGCGTATCACATGCCGGCTGGCGAGGCTTTCACGGAGGCTTTCGTCGAGAAGTACGGTGAGGAGCCCGGTGGGCCCTTCAGCTATTTGGCGTATGATGCCGCCTGGCTGATCGCCCTGGCGATGCGGGAAGGGAGCACAGATGCGGCGGACATCAAGGCGGCTCTGCCCAAGGTCGCGAAGGAGTACGATGCAGCGACGGGCAAGCTAGAGTTCGACGAGAACGGCCAGCGGCTCGAACAGCCATACGACGAGCTGATCTACACCAACGGCGATGTGAAGCTCTACAACCAGTAGTTCGGCTAGTGAAGGGCGGCTCGCTCGCGGGAGGGGGCTGCCCTTCGGCCCGTTTGCTCCCCTGGTGATTCCATCCTGACTCAGTTGGAGGTCCAAGTATGCAAGCAACACAGCTGATATTCAACATCCTGACGCGAGCCAGCGAGCTAGCATTGATCGGCCTCAGCCTCACGCTGGTGTACGATCTCCTGGACTTCGCCAGCTTCGCCCAGAATGAGTTTGCTACTCTCGGCGCCTATCTGGTGCTGCTCTTTTCCGTCGGCCTCGGCATGAATCTGATCCTGGCGGCCGTCATAGGAGTGATCATCACGGGACTGCTGGGGATGCTCACCGACCGCGTCATCTTCCGCTGGCTGCGGCAGAGTAGCGCCCCCATTCGGATGGTGGCATCGATTGGACTGGCACAAGGCATACGCAGCATCGTTCAGGTGTTCTGGGGCGGTCAGATCAAGGACTACGGCCTGGGGATCCAGGAACCATTGATCATCCTGGGAGCGAAAGTCACGCCGATTCGCGTTCTTATCGTTGTTGTTGCGGCTATCGCTATGTGGGGGTTTCACCTCTTTCTTCACCAGACCGACATCGGTCGATCGATCCGCGCGACTTCGGACAATCGAGAGCTGGCTGAGTCCACCGGCATTGACACCGAGCGCGTCGTGCTTTACGTTTGGTTTCTTGCCTGTGCTTTCGCTGCGATTGGCGGGATCTTGATCGGGTTGGAGACGCAGCTCCGTCCTAACATGGGCGAGGCGTTGTTGCTGGCGACCTTCTGCGTCGTCATCTTGGGGGGCATTGGTAATGTATACGGCGCCATGGTTGGCGCGCTGATATTCGCTGCCGCGGAGAACATCGGCATCGCGATAAATGTGGGCAGTTTCCAGTTCCCCGTAAAATACAAGCCCGCCCTTGCCTTTATTGTCCTTATCCTCACCCTCCTCATCCGACCCACCGGTGTGCTGGGGAGAAAGGAGTCATAACGTGTTTGCATTTCTTGTTCACTTCTTGGTTATGACGGGCGTCTTCGCCATCGTGGCTCTCAGCCTCAACTTCCAGGTCGGTCTGACAGGGCTGTCGAACTTCGGTCAGGCCGCCTTCATGATGATCGGGGCCTACACCTCGGCGCTGATGTATATGGCGGGCGTGCCTTTCGTGTTTGGCGTGGTTGCAGGAATGGTGGTCTCGGCCGTATTCGCTCTGATCATCGCCTTGCCTTCTCAGAACCTCCGGGCCGACTACTGGGCCATTGTCAGCATCGCAGCCGCTGAGAGCCTCCGCCTGTTCATCAACAACGAGAAATGGCTCGCCGAGGGACCCTTTGGACTGCGCGGCATCCCTCGACCACTGTCCTCCCTCTTCGGCGACTACTACACCCTCTTCTATTTCTTCCTGGTTCTCATCCTCCTCGGCCTGGTCTACTTCGCTCTTGAGCGCCTCAATAAGTCGCCGTTCGGGCGCGTGCTACGCGGCTTGCGGGAAGCAGAGGATCTTATGGAGGCCCTGGGGAAGGACGTCTTTCAGTTCAAGGCGGTAGCGATGATCATCGGCGGTCTAGTGGCAGCTCTCGGCGGAAGCCTTTACGCCCACTACATCACCTTCGTCAGCCCCGAGAGCTTTGCGCCGGCGGTGACCTTCTTGATCTGGACCATGATTATCGTGGGGGGTTCCGGCAATGCGAAGGGAGTGATCATAGGCGCCGTCGTCATCACTCTGCTCAACACCTCCACGCGACTACTGAAGGACTACATATATCTGCCCACTAGCCTCGTCGCGGCGCTGCGCACACTATCAATTGGCCTGCTCACCATCGTCTTCGTGGTGGCTCGTCCGCAGGGCATCCTCCCGGAGCGAAAGCAAGTGGTCTCCTACACCAGCAAGGAGGGAGGCAACTGATGTTAGACGTTAGGAACATCGACAAAGCGTTCGGCGGCCTGCAGGCGCTGAGCGACGTCTCCTTGACCGTGAAGGAGGGAACGATCACGGGGCTCATCGGCCCCAACGGCTCCGGCAAGACGACCCTCTTCAACGTCATCACCGGATTCTACGAGAAGGACAGAGGCACTGTCAAGCTGCGAGGGGATTCCATCGGGGACCTGCCGCCCCACAGGATCGCTGATCGTGGTATGGTTCGATCCTTTCAGATCCCTCAAGTCCCGCGAGGGATGACGGTGATGGAGAACATGCTCGTGGCCGGTCAGCGCCTGGCGGGGGAGAATCCCATATCGGTCTTCCTCCGCTGGCCCTCTGTTCGGCGTCAGGATATGGAGATGGTGGAGCGAGCCGAGGCGCTACTGGAGCGGGTGGGACTTCTCCGGCAGCGCGACGAGTTGACTGGGAGTCTCTCCGGTGGTCAGGTTAAACTCCTGGCGATCGCACAGACACTGATGACCAACGCCGATTTGCTCCTCCTCGACGAGCCCACAGCTGGCGTCGACCTCGCGCTGACGGATCAGATCATGGACCTGCTCCAAGACATACATGGTGAGGGAAAGACCATGATGATCGTAGAGCATAAGATGCGCGTGATCAGCAACGTGTGCGAGCATGTCTACGTCCTGGACGCCGGGAAGGTCATCGCCTCTGGGGAACCGACCGCGGTGCAGAACGATCAGCGGGTCATTGAGGCCTACCTTGGGACGGAGAAGGCCGTAGGTGGTAAGGAGTGGCAAGTGGCCTAGGTGGAGAGCACTGTGGGGCTGCGCAACGCCGGCGACCTGTCTTGTAGCCGCAAACGGGTCAGCGGGCAAGATTGACGTAAGTCTTTGAGGGCAGCCTGCACAGCCGCCGCAGAAGTCACTTCATGAGGTGACCGCATGGGGAGCACCTAACGACAAAGAGCCCGGGCGGGTTGCCCGGGCTCTTTGTCGTTGTCTTCAGCTAGACTTACGAACAACCCGATGACGGTGAGCAACCAGTGCACGCACCGCACCCACCCATCAGATCAGTCGCGCTGGCTTCACGCACATCCACAACCTCAACCTCGAAACGGAGGGTCTCCCCTGCCAGCGGATGGTTGAAGTCGAGTTTCACGGACCCATCACCTATCTCAGCGATGAAGGCCGTCGCCGTCCGTCCCGAACCATCAGAAACCTGGATGGGCATCCCCGGCTCAAGCTGAACGTTCTCCTCAAACGCATCACGGGGAACATCCTGACTAGCCTCAGGGTTCCGTTCTCCGTATCCCTGAGCAGGTTCCACAACGACGCTCTTCTCCTCGCCGACCTCCATGCCATATATGGCGTCTTCGAGGCCCGGAACGATCTGTCGTTGGCCCTGCACAAACTCAATCGGTTCGCGCTCTTCCGAGCTGTCGACGACTTCATCATTCTCCAGACGGAGCGTGTAGTCGAGGCAGACAATCAAGCCATCAGAAACTTGTAGGGTTTTCTCTGTCACTGGTATCCTTTGCTGTATTTGACCTTCCGAAAGAGGCTCAAGGGGTCAATGTCCTCACCTTGAGCACAAAAAAACGCCCAGACTAGACACTGGGCGATGGACCTTCTCCCGCGCGATCCCAGACTACAATTAAACTATAGGTGGAGGCTGCCGAAATGTCAAGTCCCTGGGCGCCCCACTGGATAGGAATCCCATAGGAGATGGCCCGTATGATATCCCGGGCACGGCTCGGTCACACGGGATGGACGTGATTACCGCGGTAGAGCAGCGATCGGCTTTCCCGTGCTTGTCGAGACGGCTCCGTGACAAATGGCGGCTTGATGCGCTCTGATCGTCATCCGCTCCAAGCCGTCACTCCTCGTGGGTCGTCGCCAATCGGACCGGTCCAGCATATGGCCCGGCTCTGAAGACGGTTCATAATCATCGCCGTCACGGGCGAGACACCTGAACCCGTTGCCGGTTGTCAGGGAGGGCGGTCGTGCTATACTCTCCTACCGTGGGCTGCCCGCCCGGAGGTGATATAGCTAGGGGATGCCATCTTGAAATCGAGGGACAGGATCCAGGAAGTTGTGCAGGAGTTTCGCACCGTCGTTGCCGGACGAAGCAACATCATCGACGCCATCGTGCCGCCGTTGGCGTTTCTGCTCCTTGACCCCTTCCTCGGGTTTGGGGTCGCCAGCTGGGCTTCGCTGGGCGTCGCCTTGGCACTCGGGGCACTCCGTCTCCTCCGAGGCCAGCCGCTGGGCTACGCCCTCGGCGGACTCGGTGCGACGGCACTCGCCATTCTCGCCGCACGGCTGAGCAACCAGGCTGGGGGGTACTTCCTGCCCAATCTGGTCAGCGGCGGGCTGACGGCCCTGGTCTGCCTGATTAGTGTCATTCTGAGGCGTCCCGTCGTAGCATTGACCAGTCACCTAGCCCGTGGCTGGCCCCTCCGCTGGTACTGGCACGCAAAGGTGAGACCGGCGTACAGTGAAGTGACGCTTGTATGGGCAATCTTCTTTGCACTCCGCCTGGCGCTTCAGCTGTTCCTCCTCAGAGAGGCAGAAGCCGCTATCCTGGGTTTGATCAGCGTTGTGATGGGGTGGCCAGCAACGATCGCGCTCCTCGTCGCCAGCTATCTGTACGGCACGTGGCGCCTGCGAAACTTGAGGGGGCCCAGCGTCCTGGAATTCGAGGAGGGCGAGAAACCTCCGTGGGAAGGCCAGCAGCGCGGCTTCTAGTTCTCAATTAGCGCATCGGGAGGCCATCACATCAGGTCAGTGGAGATGCTCTTTACTGTGTCTTTCTCTACAAGGAGAGCTTTGTGGGAGAAATTGCCGCGCTAGCGACGTCGTTTTGCTGGTCGCTCAACTCAATTCAGTTCACATTCGCAGGGCAGCGGGTGGGGTCTCGTGTCGTCAATCGCATTCGACTCGCACTCGCCGTGATTCTGCTGTCCCTGGCACACCTGGTGCTCTACGGAAGGTTCTGGCCGGTGCAGGCCGAACCTTACCGCTGGGTATGGTTAGGACTCTCAGGGATCATCGGCCTCATACTGGGCGACGGGTCCCTGTTCCACGCTTTTCTTCTCATCGGACCTCGAAAGTCCATGGTCCTGATGACGCTCGTTCCCGTCATCAGCACTATCGCGGCATGGATTCTGCTGGGTGAGACCCTGTTGCCCATCGAGATCATAGCCATCTTGATCACGGTAGCAGGCATCGCCTGGGTCGTCTCGGAGAGGCAACCGAAGGTGGCGTCGGAAGAGGAAAAGAGTGAAAAAGGAGACCAGGAGCTGAAGAACCAGGTCTTGGGTGCACTGCTGGGAATAGCAGGAGCCTCAGGTCAAGCGCTGGGCCTCGTAGCCGCCAAACGCGGGCTGGTGGGCGATTTTCCGGCCCTCTCCGCCACGATGATTCGAATGGTCGTGGCCGCGGCCGTCATCTGGGGGTTAGCCCTGCTGCGGGGTCAGGTTGGACCAACGTGGGAGGCGATGAAGGACAAGCGTGCACGCTTCTTGCTTCTGGGAGGCGCCTTCATCGGGCCATTCATAGGTGTGTGGTTGTCGTTGATTGCCGTCCGCACTGCTCCAGTGGGCATCGCGTCGACGCTCATGGCTCTTAGCCCCATCATCCTCATCCCTTTTGACCACTTTATCTTTGGCGAGACGATCACACCACGATCTATCGCGGGTACTCTTGTGGCCCTGGGGGGCGCCGGTATCATCTTCATCACTTGACGTTGTTTTTCGTCAAGGGCAAGGAGAACGCATGACAGAGTTTCAACCCTTCGAGCTTGAGCGCATCATGTCAGACTGGGAGCAAGCTGTCGACTATAATCTCTCCGAGAGCGGAGCACACCCGGCTACCCTTCGCGAGCTGTTAGGCGACAGCATGACGGTTGAGGATCTGCTCGCCACGGAACTGAACTACCCTCACGTTGACGGCACTCCGGAGTTGCGGGAACGCATCGCTGCCCTATACCCTGGGGCAGGTCCCGAGAACGTACTCGTGACCGTGGGCTGTGCCGAGGCCAACTTCATAACCATCCAGACCGTCTTGCAGAGAGGCGACGAGATGGTGGTGATGGTTCCCAACTACCTGCAGATCTGGGGGATTGGGCACAACTACGGGTATCGCACCAAGACATTCCACCTGCGTGAGGAACACAACTGGGCCCCGGACTTGGATCAACTGCACGATGTCGTGTCCGAGCAGACGAAGCTCATCGCAGTTTGTAATCCGAACAATCCGACCGGCGCAATCATGACAGAGGAAGAGATGGAGGGCGTCGTAGCCGCCGCCGACCGCGTCGGGGCGTGGCTCCTGGCCGATGAGGTGTACAGCGGCGCCGAGCGGCTAACTGATGAGCAGACGCCGTCCTTCTGGGGCCGGTATGATAGGGTGCTTGCAATGAACAGCTTGAGCAAAGCCTACGGCTTGCCGGGACTGCGGATCGGTTGGGTCATGGCCCCCGCGAGTATGCGGAACAGGATCTGGATGCGCCACGAGTACACGACCATTAGCGCCACGATGCTTTCCAACAAGCTGGCGACTGTGGCACTCTCCCCCACGGTCCGACCACGCCTCATTCACCGGGTCCGCGGCTATATCCGTCGGGGGTTCTCGATTCTCGAGGATTGGCTGGATCGACATCCGGAGACCTTCAGTCTGGTGGCTCCGCAGGCAGCCGCCATCGCCTTCCCGCGCTACTATCCCGACGTCAATTCGAGCAAACTGGCAGAGCGCCTGATCCACGAGAGGAGCGTGCTGGTCGGGGCAGGTGACCACTTCGGCGTCGATCAGCACCTCCGGATCAGCTTCGGTCTCCCTGCCGACTACCTCCGCGCGGCGCTAGATCGCATTCACAGCCTGTTCGCCGAGCTGCAGTCGGATGATCAACGATGAGCGAGCTC
>Ga0207796_1000161_pt1 | contig 29001 bp, 22 predicted proteins | sample Pon1CUnioCityCA_6_FD_187274 | JGI IMG/M metagenome (GOLD analysis project Ga0207796, IMG submission 187274) | Marine sediment microbial community from Union City, CA, USA - Pond 1C Sediment 1 (SPAdes) | ecosystem: Environmental > Aquatic > Marine > Intertidal zone > Salt pond sediment ... | reverse complement strand
AAACCAACTCCTGGGTTCGGCCCACGGCGAAGGCGGGGATGATCACCCGTCCTTTCCTGCGTATGGTCCGCTGGGTGACTTCTTTGAGCTCTTCAAAAGCCGCATCAGGTTCCCGCTTCTTGGTATCCCCATAGGTGCATTCCATGATCATGTAATCTGCCCGGTGGGGCAGTACGGGATCATTGATAAGCAGCAATCCCTCTCTGCCGATATCACCAGAGAACCACAAGCGGAAAGTCCGGCCATTTTCCTGAATGTCCAGGACTACAGCAGCGGATCCCAGGATGTGACCGGCATCCACCAGTTTGGCCCGCACACCAGGAACAGGTTCGAACCCTTGGCGGTAATGCAAGCTGGAGAAGAGCGGGGCGACCCTGGCAGCATCTTCTTTGGTATAAAGTGGTTCGATTGGTTTTTTGCCTTGCTTTTGGCGTTTTTTGTTCAGGTATTCAGCGTCTTTTTCATGAATGTAGCCCGAGTCCAAGAGCATGATGTTGTCCAGGTGGGCAGTAGCGTGGGTGGTATAAATTGGCCCCCGGTAACCCTGCTTGACCAGGTTGGGCAGGTTGCCGCTGTGATCGATATGAGCGTGGGAGAGGATGACTGCGTCGATATCATCCGGCGAGAAGGGGAATTCCCGATTTCGTCGATAGCTTTCTTTTCTCCTGCCCTGAAAGAGACCGCAGTCTAATAGCAGCCGGTGCTGATTGACTTCCAGCAAATGCATCGAGCCAGTGACAGTTTTTGCTGCCCCTAAAAATTGGATTTTCACCTGGTCCTCCCGGAGTGGTTTGCTGATTTTAATACCGACAGGATCTCTTCTCCAAACTTTGCTCTGCGCCAGGGGACATCTTTGAGAACAGCTTCCAGGGCAGCAGGGTTCAGGGGATTTTCTGAAACCAGCTTATATAGCAAATCCCGGGGCAGGATCACAGCAGAGTTGACCTTCATCTTTCTGGCTGTGTTCTTTCGCCAGTTCTTAAGGGCGTGTTCCCGGGCCAAATAACTATCATCCAGGTGCTTTCTTTTTGGCGGATAGAGTGGTTTTGCAGATTGTCCCGCCTGGATGGCTTTGAGCAAACCCGCTGCGTGCCGCTGGAGATTCCTTTTCCCCGGCAGGTCCATATTCAAAAGCTGGGATTCTGTGGTGGGGGATTGTTCTGCCAGCTTGAGCAAGGTTTTAGCTCCCAACACCTTGAAGACAGGCTTGTTGATTTTGCGGGCAAACTCTTCCCGGTATTGACATAGGCTGGCAAGCACAGCCGCTTTTTGAGGCGGCAGTCTCTTCGCGCCATGTATCCGCCAGCAAGGGGCCGTTTGATTTTCTTCGTGGTGCAGGTGTACCTGGCAGGCCAGGTAAAAATCCTCCTCAGCAATGTCTTTGAGATTGTTTGCCTCCAGCTCCGCATCCAGCTGGTGGCGGATCTCGATCAGGTAATGAGTGTCCATCTGGGCATAATGAAGCATATCTGCTGGAAGCGGTCTTTTGCCCCAATTGGAGCGCTGATATTTTTTATCCACTTTAACCCCGAAATATTCTTGAAGCAGGGCATCCAATCCTAATTTTTTGCGCCCCAGGATTTGAGCGGCGATCATGGTGTCAAACAGGTTCTGAAACTCAAATTGGAAATCCTCATACAGTATGAGCAAGTCATATTCGGAGGCGTGGAACACTTTCTCCACCCCGGGGTCATAGAACAGCTTACCCAGGGATGACAGATCCTGCACCGAGAGGGGATCGATGATGTAATCTGCGGTAGGGCTGGAAATCTGGATCAGGCAAACCTGTTCCTGGTAGGCGAACAGGCTGTTGGCTTCGGTGTCAACAGCCAGGATGGGCTCAGCGCTTATTTTTTTGACCAGCGCTTCAAATGCAGGCTGCTGATCAATAAAAATGGGAGGTTGTATTTTGTCGGATTGTTTCGGCATAGAGATATATTATAGGACACAACCGATCTTGAAAGGTAGGAGCTGTCAATCAGATTGCGGCCCTGATGATCCGGGGCGCTGTGCTGAGTGAATGACCTTTTCAAAGACCAGAGCATCATCTCCCCCGCGGTAATATTTTTTCCAGGTATCCACCTGTTGGTAGCCGTGCTTGTGATAAAGCTGAATGGCAGGTTGGTTGTTCTGCCGGACACAGAGTTTGATCAGGGGTAGATGGATCTCCTCCTCACACTTTTCTAGCAGCCTGGATCCTATTCCTTTCCTTCGGTATCCGGGCAGCACAGCCAGGGTGGCGATCCAGGCTGTGGCCTGGGCTCGCCGCAAATCTGCAGCGATGAAACCGATCAGTTTCTCTCCATCCTGGGCTTTGATGCGGATGATTTGCGGAATGGTCAGGGCCCCTAAGATATCAAGCAGCGGCCAGGCATCACGTTGAAAACAAGCCTTCTCCAGTTTGTGCACATCTCTTAAATCACGCCAGGTAGCGGGGAGGAGGGAAATTTCGCTACCTGGGAGGGGCTTGGCCTTGTTCATGGGTTATCTTCCAGCGGACGTTTCCCGTGTACTGCTAGAGAGCTTTTTCGTAAAAACGATAAGTTTTATAGACCTTCCCGCCCATGGCGACAATGGGCCGGTTCATTTTATCGTTATTGTCCAGGATCCAGCTCATTTCACCCATTATGATGCCTTTTTTCTTCGCTGCCTGGGCTGTACGGTAGTAGAAGAGGGCATCAATACCTAATTTGCGGTATTCCGGGATCACCCCCAGCGCAAAAACTCGAACCCAGGTTACACGCCGGCGGACTTTCCAGTGCCAGGCTAGCTTGGCTAGCACCCACCAATCTGGTGAGTTTGGTTTTGGGTATGCCAGCTGCAAGGGTTCATTGAGGTCCGGTAAGGAAAGACTGAACCCAACTGTTTTCCCGTCTTTTTCTGCGATGTAGACCAGGTCCGGGTCAAGAATATCATGGAGTTCTTTTGCCAGCTGGGCAAACTCGGGATCGGTCATGGGAACAAAGCCCCAATTTTTTGACCAGGCTTCGTTGTAAAGCAGTTTGACTTTGTTTACTTCCTGATCAAAATGCTTCATATCCAGTTTGCGGATGGTAATGTTCTTCCGGGCTAAGATCTTTGTGGTGATCTTATCAAGACGTTCCCCGGTGCCTTTCATGAAATCATCGATGCTTAATGAATAAGCCCACAGATCACGCGCCTTGCCATAACCTAGCTTTTCAATGAAATCCACATAATAACGAGGATTGAAGGTCATCAGGATACGGGGGCGGTCATCGAAACCGTCCACCAGCAGACCGCACTCGTCGTTGGTCGACCACTGGGCAGGTCCCCGCAGTGCGGTGTGACCGCGGTCACGGGCCCAATTCTCCGCAGCCCGGAAAAGTGCTTCGGCGGCCTCAAAATCCTCCAGCACCTCAAAGTAACCAAAAAACCCCACATTCTCATTTTGATATTGATTGTGGAGGTGATTGCTAAAGGCGGCTATTGAGCCCACGATTTCTTCATCGCGCAGCGCCAAGAAAAGCTGGGCTTCTGCGTGTTCAAAAAAGGGATTGGATGCCGGATCGGTAAAATGCAACCGCTCAGAGTAAATCGGCGGAACCCAGAAAGGATTATCTCTATATACCTTCCATGGAAAACGCAGAAAATCCTTTCGATCTTTCAGGGTTTCAACTGGCTTGATAAGCAGGGTGTTCATGACCTTTACCTTTAGCTGCTGTTGGTGATCAGGGGTGGAGGACCTACTAAAAAGAGCAATCTGATTATACTAGAAAGAACCCCTATGGTATGATTTTAGGGTGATAATCAAACCACTCTGGCTGGGAACATTTACCCCCTATGCGATCATTCTCTCAGCCTGTGCTGCTCTGGGATTAACCCTCTCCTGGCTTCTGGCAGGAAAAGACCGCGATCATGTTGTGGATGGCGGGATCATCCTCTCCGTATTGATATTGATTGGCAGCCGGCTGGCGTTTGTAATCAGGAACTTCTCCTATTTTCAGGAACATGCCTGGGAAATTCCCCAGTTCTGGCTCGGCGGATTAAGTTGGCCTGGGGGTGTGGTGGGGGTGGTTGTGGGGATCATAGCGGTTCATCTGGTCTGGAAAGAACCCCTGGGAGAGCTGATTGATAACTACCTTGCCTATTACGGCTTATTGGCAATGGGAATCTGGCTGAGCGGCTGGGGTTCCCAGTCGGGTTATGGGCCAACGACAGAATCCTGGTTTGGTATTCCCGTAAAGGATTATTTTGGGCTGGTGAAGCTCCGCTGGCCGCTGCCTATCCTGGGTGCAGTCCTCAGTGCTCTCTGGACAGCGGGGGTGATTTTCTATCCCCTCAAGCGCAAATTAAAGCCCGGATTTCGGGGAGCCCTCGGGATGGCTGGATTGATCCTTATCAATGGCGTAGGGTCTTTTTTCCGTGTGGATCCCGCTCCTACCCTATGGGGGCTTCGTTATGAAAGTTGGCTGGCGATTTTGTTCTTAATAGCCCTGCTGGCCTATTTGTATTTGATCAGACCCGAGGAAAGAAATGAACCTCTTATCCCTTGACGTTTCAAAAGCAATTTCGGCCCTGACTGGGTTTATTGCCAGGACAGTCGAGCAAGCTGGTTACAGCAAGGTGGTGCTGGGCATCTCTGGCGGTGTGGATTCTGCCCTGACAGCCTTCCTTTCTGCCCGAGCGCTGGGATCAGAGAAGGTGCTTGGTTTGAGGCTGCCTTACAAGACCTCCTCCCAGACTTCGCTCGAGCATGCCCAGCTGGTGATCGATAAGCTGGGAATTCCCTCTAAAACCATTGAGATCAGTCCGGCGGTAGACGCAATTCTGGAAAATTTTCCTGATGCCACCCCGGTACGCCGCGGCAATATCATGGCCAGGGTGCGAATGATTAACGTCTATGATCAATCCGCAGCCTTCCCAGGATTGGTTGTGGGCACCGGTAACAAAACGGAGATCCTGCTGGGGTACAGCACACTGCATGGAGATGGAGCCTTTGATTTCAACCCCCTGGCTGACCTGTACAAAGCGCAGGTCCGGCAGATGGCAGCTGAACTTGGTGTTCCGGAGGAAATCATCACCAAGCCACCCTCTGCGGATTTATGGCCGGGGCAGACCGATGAAGGAGAGTTGGGGTATACCTACCAGGATATGGATCATCTGCTGTATTACCTGGTTGAGGAGAAACTCAGCCCACAAGCCTGTCAGAAGAAAGGATTTGAGGAAGGATTCATCCACTTTATTGTCGATCGAGTCAAGCGTTACCGCTATAAGAGCCTGCTGCCATTAACTGGATCCGTTGGTCAATTCCCCCTTTCACAATTAGAAGAAATCCCAACTTTTTCCTAGATATCTTCCCTTTCGGGTCGTGATGAAAAAGATTCAACTATCAGGAGGTTCTAAAATGGCCCTTACCCAATTACCTGCTCGCAGTGAAGTTCCTCAGGAAGAGACCTGGAATCTGAAAAGCATTTTCCCGGATATCGCTGCCTGGAAAAAGGCATATCAAGAGTATGAAGAGCGCCTTAGTGAATTCGAAGATTATAAGGGGACCCTGGCTCAAAGCCCTCAAAGGCTCCTGGACTGTTTGGAATTAGCCGATGAGGTTTTTCGCGGAGTTGAAAAGGTGTTTGTTTACAGCGGCCTGGATTCTGCTACCGATGTCTCAAACCAGGAAGCTCGCGCGCGGGCAGGACAGAGCCAAAGCCTGATGGCGAAAGCTGGGGCTGTGACAGCTTTTATCGAACCCGAAATATTAGCTATTGGGTGGGAGGAACTAAAAGAATGGCTGGTTGAGCTGCCGGAGCTGGCTGTGTATGAGCATTATTTCGAAGACCTTTTTCGCCAGCAAGCGCACAGGAGATCTACTGAAGTGGAAGAGATCTTAGCCATGGTAGCTGATCCCCTAGGGTACTTCCCTGGCGCATACAGCAGCCTGGTAAATGCAGATATCAAGTTTAATCAAGCGACGGCAGAAGACGGCTCTACCCGGGATGTAGGCCAAAGCAGCATCAATTCTTTGATCACTGACCCCGATAGAACAGTGCGCCGGACCGCCTGGGAGAATTACGCGGATGGTTACCTGGATCACCAAAACACCATCGCAGCCATCCAGGCGGGCACATTCAAGCGCGATGTGTTTAGGGCCCGGGCTCGCGGTTATGATTCATCCCTGGAGGCTTCATTGTCTCCGGGCAACATCCCAACGGATGTCTTCCACAACTTGATCCAGGTCTTTAAGGACAATCTACCCACCTGGCACCGTTATTGGAGGATTAGAAAAGAGGTCTTGGGCTACGATGAGCTGCAAGTTTATGACATCAAAGCACCCCTGACATCAATCAAGCCTGAGATCCCCTTCCATCAAGCAGTGGATTGGATTTGTGAGGGTATGGCACCCTTAGGTGAAGATTATGTGAGTGCTTTGCGGAAAGGCTGCCTGGAGGATCGCTGGGTGGATCGAGCCCGCAATCAGGGCAAAACCCAGGGCGCTTTTTCCTGGGGCATGCACGATACCCAGCCTTTCATCATGATGAGCTACGCTGACGATGTCTTCAGCCTCAGCACCTTGACGCATGAATTGGGACATTCCTTGCATTCGTATTACACAAGGGAGACCCAGCCCTATATTTACGGGCACTACTCCCTTTTTGTGGCTGAAGTCGCTTCTAATTTCAACCAGGCCATGGTCCGGGATTATCTGTTCAATTCTCAGGAAGATCCGGATCTGTTGATGGCATTGATTGAAGAGACCATGTCTAACTACCACCGCTATTTCTTCATCATGCCCACCCTGGCGCGCTTTGAACTTGAAATGCACGAACGGGAAGAACGGGGAGAACCCATCAACGCCCGGGTGATGATGGACCTGACAGCGGATTTATTCAAAGAAGGATATGGAGACGAGGTGGTCGTGGATCAGGATAGGATCGGGATTACCTGGGCTCAGTTTGGACATATGTACCGCAATTTTTATGTTTACCAATATGCCACAGGCATATCAGGCGCCAATGCCCTGTCCAGCAGGGTGTTAGAGGAAGGGGAAGATGCCGCTGAGGATTACTTGGATTTCCTGCGGGCAGGTAACTCTCTTTATCCTCTAGAGGCGCTGGAAAATGCCGGGGTGGATCTTACCAGCCCTGGGCCTGTGGAGACAGCCTTCGAGTTTTTGGCTGATACGGTGGACAGGCTGGAGAGAATTGTTGATTGAAGAAAGAAAAAGACCGGGGGACTTGGAGAGCGGGTGACTGAGCGATTATCAGTGATGGCACATGTCATCCGATCAGTCGCTTACCACCAGCTCGTTATCTCATCGCCGTAGAGTCATAATGTCCCAGAAACGGTCCTCTTTGATCCTCTCCGGAGTAAAACTGGATAGATAAAGGGAGTCATGATGCCTGATTTCTACACCATTCGCTGGCAGCCTGAAGGGGCAGTGAGCATGATTGATCAAAGGCTGCTTCCTCACCAGGTTGTCTATAACAGCTATCAAACCCCTGTAGAAGTAGGGGCAGCCATTCGGGATATGGTCATTCGCGGTGCGCCTGCAATCGGCGCAGCTGCCGCCTACGGCTTGGCTCTTGTCCCCTGGCATACAGAAAGCGAAGACCCGGCAGAGATCATCAGCCAGCTGGAAATAGCTGCTGATACTCTCCGCCAGGCGCGTCCTACAGCTGCCAACCTCTCCTGGGCTTTGGCGAGAATCCTGGAACGGGTAAATTCCAGCCCGATGGATACCGCCGCAGACCTTCGGGATTTGGTCCTGGGAGAAGCGAAAAAAATTGTCGAAGAAGATATAGCGATCAATCTGGCCCTGGGATCCCAGGGCCAACAGGTGGTCCCTGACCAGGCCGTGATCATCCATCACTGTAATACCGGCAGCCTGGCAGCAGTGGATTACGGCACAGCACTGGGAGTGATCCGCCTGGCCCATGAACAAGGGAAGGATATTTTTGTATATGTTGACGAGACCCGCCCCCGCTTGCAGGGAGGGAGATTGACTGCCTGGGAACTGCTGCAATACGGTGTGCCTTTTAAGGTGATCGCAGATGGGGCATCTGGGCATATGATGCGAACCGGGAAAGTTGATCTCTGCATTGTCGGGGCGGATCGGGTAGCGGCCAATGGGGATGTAGCGAACAAAATTGGCACCTATAATCTGGCCGTGGTTGCCCACGAGAACAAAGTTCCCTTTTATGTGGCAGTCCCTAAGTCGACCATCGACATCCATACTGCTTCTGGAGATATGATCGAGATCGAAGAACGTCCTGCTGGGGAGGTCACGCACGCAGGAAGTTGGCAGATCACCCCGGATGGCACTCCAGTTGCCAATCCGGCCTTTGATATCACCCCGGCCCGATACGTCACCGGGCTGATCACAGAAGAGGGGATACTTTCGCCCCCATACCCTGAGAAACTTAAACGGTTATTCCAGGAAAAGGATTAAAAGACAAAATAAGAGGGCATTTGATTAGCAAGACCATTTTTGACACAGCGTGTTTTTTATTTGACCTGGATGGCACAGTCTATCTGGGTGATCAACTGCTTCCCGGCGCAAGCGGGCTCTTCGAAACGCTGGAAAAGATGGATATGCCTTATTATTTCCTGACCAATAACTCTTCCCGGTCCCAGGAAGACTATGTGAATAAACTGGCTGGCTATGGCTTGGTTGTAGAGCGGGAAAGGATTCTTACCTCAGGCATGGCCACTGCAATCTACCTCAAGGCGCAGCATCCGGGAGCCAGGATTTTCCTGGTAGGCACCCCCTCTTTGGAGAAGGAGTTTTCAGAGTATGGCTTAAGGTTGGTTGATGAGGATCCAGATTTTGCGGTGCTTGGCTTTGATACCACGCTGACTTACCCTAAACTCCGCAAGCTGGCTGGCTTTATTTTGGCAGGGGTTCCTTATATTGCCACCCATCCTGATATCAACTGTCCCACCCCGGAAGGCTTTATGCCTGATATTGGGGCGATGATGGCCATGGTGGAAGCTTCCACAGGAAAGAAAGCCGACCTGATTGTTGGGAAACCCCATTCCCCGATCCTGGATGCAATTACAAACCTGACAGGCTTCACGCGCAATCAACTCACCATGGTGGGGGACAGACTTTACACCGACATTGCTTTAGGAGCTTTTGGGATCCAGACCATTCTGGTCCTGAGCGGGGAAACCAAGCAGGCCGATCTCTCAGACTCTCCGCACCAACCGGACCACGTCTATGAAAACCTGGGTGATTTATTGACGTTGTTGAAAGGCAGGGGCAATCAGGGCAGCTGATCAGGGGTGGTTATGTGCCTGCCCGGGTGATGATCACAGTGTTAAACAAAGAAAGACGGCCCCAGCTTTGGAGGAAATCCTCCTCGGTCATCCAGTGTAATTGATTCGTTGCCCCCCAGGAGCTCAAGAACCCCCATAGTGTGCTCTGGTTATCCTGGTCCCGGTGATCCGGATCATAAGCTGCCGGGATCATGAGGTGTCCCCCTATCCACCCCGAAGGCCCTAAAGCACTGGTGGTGTTCCGACCCCGGGCGATGACTGGTTCGCTGCCTTGAAAATAGGTCAGTGTCACCAGGGTAAGCAGGTTATCGTGCTGAAGGGCTTTCCGCAGGTCAGGCGCTCTCCACCGGCGGCTTTTGACCCGGATTGGCAGTCCTGCCTGGCGCACCAATTCCCGAACGAGGTTGGCAGATTGAAAAACCAGGCTGCCATTGTGATTGCCAAGGATGGTATATTTGCCGGTTCCTTTCAGCGGGCGGGATGCAACCCAATCGATCAGATCTTCACCTGTGAGCACAATCCCAAACAGCATATTCAGCGCGGATGCTGCTGCATATTTGGCGCAGTGATTGCTTGCACCCTGGTCGCCCTGATAGGCAGCCAGTTGTCCTTCGCTCCAGCCGCGCCAATAAAGGGCCCTTTCTGATGTCATGTGTGTAAATCCCTGAATTTTCACTGCGTGGGCAGTGGAAGGCTGCCCTTAATTAGTCAGATCCAGATCCATGAGCAGTGGAGATCATCTCTTCTCCGCAGGCAGCTGGATCTGGAGGGATTCCCATTCATTCAGCAGGGTTTCCATTTCGGTCTCAGCTTCCCGGTATTCCTGACCCAGGGCAGCAACTTGATCCGGATCATCAGGCGGGTCAGATAATTTGTTCCCGGTATTTTCCAGGAGGGTTTCCAGGACAGTGATGCGATCTTCCACTTCTTCCAAACGGGCCAGCCTTTTCCGATCAGCAGCTAAAAGCTGATTTTTGGCTGATTTGATCTCCTGGTAGCTGTCAGCTTCCATGATCTGGGGAGCGGATTCATTTTCCCCAGGAAGACCGTCCTGGGTTTGATTGCCCAGGAAATCCTGATAGCTCCCTTCGTATACTAACAGGCTTTCCCCGTTGACATCGATTTCCCAGATCTGGCTTGCCAGGGCGTTGATCAGGTAGCGGTCATGGGAAACGAGCAGTATGGTGCCTGGATAAGCGGAAAGCACAGACTGCAGTGTTTCCTGGGAAGGGATATCCAGATGGTTGGTAGGCTCATCTAGAAGCAGTAGATTGGCATTAGACAGGGATAATTTTGCCAGCGCTAACCGCCCCCGTTCACCACCAGATAAGACGCTGACCCTTTTATAAACCTCATCTCCAGAGAATAAGTAGGCTCCGAGATAACTCCTGGCAGCGTTTTCTGATTGAAAATTCCCGGCTCGTTTGATCTCGTCCAAGACCGTATTGGCTTCATTCAGATCCTGATGAGCCTGGGCAAAATAACCCACATCAAGATTTGCTCCCAGCTTCAGCTCTCCAGCCAGGGGGGGCAGATCGCCCAGGATGGTTTTCAAAAAGGTGGTTTTACCGGCGCCATTCGGGCCAATCAGAGCTGCACATTCCCCTCGTAGCAAAGTGATGTTTGGGACCGAGAACAATACTTTTTGATCATCCTGATAACCGATATCCAGGTCTGTCGTCCGAATTACCAGGTCTCCTCCCCGCTTTCGGGTCTGTAATTCCAAATTCACCGAGTGGGGTTTTTTGGAAGGATTCTTTAAAGCTGCAATGCGCTGTTGGGCTTCCTGAGGGCTCATCATGCTGGTAGTGGTATGCACATCCTGGCTGATTTGAGACCAGGATTTTCCCTGGATAGCCTGGATGCCCATCTGTTCAATGGCCTGAATGCGCCGGCTCAAGCGGCGGAGTTTGCCTTTAGCCATATTCACGCGCTGTCCCTCGATGTTGCGCTTGATGAAATCAAGCTCATTCTCCAGCCGGGTTTTCTCTGCCTGGAAGATCTCCTGCTGTCTTTCCCAGCGGCTGTGCCGCTGTTCCAGGTAGGCGCTGTAATTTCCCCGGTAGGTCTCAAACCCAGCCCGGCTCATTTCCCAGATCTGATTACATACTTGATCGATGAAATACCGGTCGTGGGAGACAAGCAGCACAGCCCCGTGATAATTCTTGAGATAGCCTTCCAGCCACTGGATGGCTTGAATGTCAAGATGGTTTGTCGGTTCATCAAAGATCAGTAAATTATTATTGCCTAAAAGCAGTTTGCTGAGCAGCGCCCGGGTGCGCTGGCCCCCGGAAAGATGATCAATTGGCATATGGAAGTCATCGACCCGAAATCCCAGTCCGGAAAGCACCTGCTTCATGCGACTTTGATAGGTATAGCCGCCCCGATTTTCAAATGCCGTCTGAAGTGAACCGTACCTGGCGATCAAGGCATCCGCGTCAGCATCAGGCTGGCTCATCTCCTTTTCCAGCCCTTTGAGCTCTTCTTCCATTTCGATCAGGTCTTCCAGCGCGGTCAGGGTTTCTTCCCACAGGGTCTTGTCTGAATCCAGGGTGCTCTTCTGGGGTAAGTAACCGATTTGCAACTGGTTTGCCCGTTGAATCTTACCCTCAGAGGGGGATTCGAGGTCGGCCAGCAGGTTGAGCAAGGTGGTTTTACCAATACCATTCTCACCGACCAGGGCAATTCTTGCTCCAGGCGGGATGGTCAAATTCAGGCCGCTGAAGATGTCTTCAGCACCGTAAGACTTCGCTAATCCCTGGGTATTTATGAGCGACATGTGCTATGAAATATGGGTCCGATATTCTAAATTTCACAAATTGACAGTAGCGGCTTCCGAATGCTTGCCGTGATATAATCCCGACCAGACCTGGATTGGCTGATCGACAGCTATTATAGTCTGGTATAAAGGAAAAGAAAGGGTTCTGGCCGAAGTTATGCAAGAATATCGCCTGCCGACTGGGAAAAAAACCGATAAGGTGCGGCTAGGATTATGGGTAGCCTTTATTCTCTCTGCTTCAATATCCATCATTCTCGCTTTTAGCTCCCGGGAAGAGCCTATCTTCCAGCCCGGAGATGCTTCCCCTTTAACCATAGATGGAACCACCGCTGCAACGGAGGGAATTGAACCGACGCTTGATAACAGTAAGCTACTTCAGGTCAATGCCGACCGTCCTGGTTTTAAGGCGCTGGACTATGAGCAGCCGATTTATTTTTTGTTGACCGGTTTGGACAAATGGGGGCTGGAGGGGGATGATCGCAAAGGCCTGACGGATACGATCATGGTCGCCTACCTGGATGCGTCTGATAAGAAAGCGGGTTTGGTCTCCATACCCAGGGACACCTGGGTTGAAGTGCCTGAATATGGATTCTACAAGATCAATCAGGCCTATTTGCTGGGTGAAGCATACGGATATCCGGGCGGTGGCCCGGGAATCTTGATGGAAACGGCAGGCAACTTACTGGATGTTGAGATTGATTACTATGCCCAGGTGGATTTAGCAGCTTTTGTGGTACTGGTAGATGCTGTTGATGGTGTGTCAGTGGACGTTGAAGAAGAAATCATCATTTACCCCAATGCCAATACAAAAGACAAGCCAGTGCAGCTCTCACCTGGGGAGTATAAGCTCCCAGGAGATCTCGCCCTGGGTTATGTGCGGACCCGGGATACGCCGGAAGGAGATTTTGGCCGCAATGAGCGCCAGCAGCAGGTGCTGGTAGCCCTGCAGAAAAAGGTCTTCTCATATGAGATTCTGCCAGCGCTGATTCCCCGTTTACCGGGCTTGTATCAGAAGCTCTCACGGGATGTGGAGACAAACCTCACCCTGAATCAGATCGTCTCTCTGGCCTGGAAAGTAAAAGATATCAACCCCCAAAGCGTACATACCTGGGCCATCAGAGAACCTGTGGTCACTGCAGATGTCAATGATCAGAATCAGTACATCCTGGTGCCTGACCTGGAGCAGATTCGTAAGATATGGCAGGACATGCAAAGTATCACCGCCACACCCATGCCTGAGCCCACCGAGGAAATTACCCTGGAAGAATATCTGGCAGAGGAAAATGCCAGTGTGTCTATCTTGAATGCCACCTCCTCTCCGGGTTTAGCCACAGTGACAGCGGAATTCTTGGCGGAAAAAGGATTCCAGATCAACGAGGTTGGCAACGCTGATAAATACAGAGATCAGACCCTGATTTATGACTATTCAGGAAAGCCGTATACGGTTCAATCACTCCTGGAGTTTATGGGATATACCCAGAACCGCTTATTCTACCGGTCCGATCCTGCAGTGACCGTTGATATCGTTATTGTGCTGGGTGCTGACTGGGTGAATGAAAATCCGATGGATGAAGGGGAATGAAATTTCCAGCAGGGGGTTGATCAGATAACAAGTTTGACACCTGAATTAAAAACAGATAGACTTTAAGGTATATCTGGAAGAGACAGCAGGAGGAAGACATGGGCTACAAAAACTACCGGCTGACAGTGATCAAGGGTTTTAACAAGGGCGATGTCTTTCCCCTTGAAAAGGATGAAATCACCATTGGACGCAGTGACGATAACACCATCGTGTTCAATATCGCCGAAGTATCCCGATCCCATACCGCTTTGACAAAAGTCGAAGAGGGTTACATGATCAAGGATCTCGGATCCACCAATGGGACCTTTGTTGATAAAAAAGAGATTGGCGGTAAGTATTTGCTGAAACCAGGAGATACCGTGATGCTGGGGGACGCGATTTATATGACATACATGGCGGAACCTGATCCTGAAGTGACCCTGGTCACCCCCCGACCGGAAGAACCAGAATCTGAGCAAATCACAGCTGTCACACCCAAGCCAGCTGATACCTCTCCAGAAGAAGCCCCCCAGGCACCCAGCTCCGCCGAGGAACCCCAGGCTGCTGAGGAAATCCTCGCTGAGAATCAGGTACCTGAAGAGAAAAAGGGCAACACCTGGCTGTGGGCCGGTATTGGCTGCCTGGTGGTGATTGTTTTCTTCATCGTGGTAGGCGCCATCCTGTTTGATTTCTTAAACCTGTACTGCACACCGCCCTTCGATTCCATTTTGGGCCGCATCTTTAACTACCCTTGTCCATGATATGCTTGCCTAGCAGGGAATTCTATGGCCTCTTCTGAGGAATTTGTCGTCAGCCCTACCACCTGTGTTTATGGTGGGGAAGCGCTTGCCCGACTGCCAGACGGTCGGGCAGTTTTTATCCCCTATGCGATGCCAGAGGAGCAGCTGCGGATCCGGCTGGTTGAGGACAAGGGGCGTTATGCTCGGGGGGAGATCATCGAGATCATCACACCAGCTCCGGATCGCATCCAACCTCGCTGCCCTCATTTTCAGGTCTGCGGCGGGTGCCATTATCAGCACATCCCCTACCAGGTGCAGCTGGAGATCAAAGAAAGGGTGCTCGCTGACCAATTGCGCAGAGTGGGCAAAATAGATTCCCCGCCAGTTAAAACCATCCAACCTTCACCTTCCCCCTGGAACTATCGCAACCATATGCAGTTTCATGTTGCTGAGGATGGACAGCTGGGTTTTTTAAAACACCGATCCAATGAACTTGTGCCTATCCGGGAATGTCATTTGCCCGAGGAAAGTTTGAACAATATCTGGCCGACATTTAATCTGGAATTTATTCCCGGCCTGGATCGCATTCACTTGCGATCTGGAGAGGAAGGGCAGGATGCTTTGATCATCCTGGAAAGCCAGGGCGAGGAAACATTCGAATTCAGCGTCGATCTTCCCCTGTCTGCTGTTCTGCAAGGTCCGGGAGGGGATATTGTTCTTTCCGGGGATGATTTTACGGTCATCCCGGTGCTGGATTACCCATTCGTGGTCTCAGCCGGGTCGTTTTTTCAGACCAATACCCGGGTTGCGGAAAAACTGGTCACCGATTTGCTTGATATACTAAATCTGGACCAGGACATGGTTTGCCTGGATGTGTACTGCGGCGTGGGGCTCTTCAGCGCTTTTTTGGCTCCACATGTGAAAAAGGTGATAGGCATTGAAGCCAATCCCAGCGCCTGTGAGGATTATCTCTATAATCTGGCTGGTTATCAGAATGTGGAGCTCTACGATATGCCGGCAGAGGATGTGCTGCCGGATTTGAAAACATCCCCGGATTTGATCTTATTGGATCCACCCCGGTCAGGTTTATCAGGATCTGTCCTGGACAGCGTGGCGGATTTGAATCCCAAACAGATAGTGTATATTTCCTGCGATCCCGCAACATTGGCCAGGGATCTCCAGCGGTTCAACAAGAAAGGGTATTTGCTGGAAGCATCCACCCCCTATGACATGTTTCCCCAAACCTATCATATCGAGAGCCTAAGCCTCTTGCGAAGGACACCTGGGTAAGGGTGATTTATCTCACTTTGCCATTTCTTGTGTCTGGTGTAAAATCTGGGTACTAAATTGGAAGACGGATATCCTTAATTTATGCTATGAGCAGGAATTTTCCTCGGGATAAATTCTGACAGGGATTTCGTTGATGAAAATGATGGAAACGTTGGCTGGAAGCATGGAAATATCTGGCCGCCTGGACTTTTCACTGGCCCTAGACAACTTGTTGTTAATTAAGAAATTTCAAAAACAACAGGCCTGTTTCGAGGATTAAATCGGAACAGGCTTTTTTTTCGCGCGATTTGGCGTCAACCCGGCAAGAAAAAAAGCACCTCACAGGGAGGCAAGGCATGGACATCAATCATGATCTAAAACGCGACATACCAGTGCTGGATTGGGAATCCCATCTGGCGGAGCGCACTAAAAATATGCGCAGTTCAGCGATCAGGGAGCTGCTGAAGTTCACCCAGGATCCTGAAATCATCTCCTTTGCTGGTGGTCTTCCAGCACCTGATGTCTTTCCCATCCGTGAGGTGGAGGAAGCTTGCACTTATGTTGTACGTGAGATGGGGAAGAAAGCCCTGCAGTACAGCGCAACCGAGGGTTATCAACCGCTGAAAGAATTCCTGGCGGATGCCATGCATAAATATGGCGTTCCTGCTTTGCCAGAAAATGTGCTGCTCACGAATGGTTCCCAGCAAGCCCTTGATCTCATTGGCCGGATATTCATTGATCCTGAAAGGTTTGTGCTCACCGGGCGCCCTACCTACCTGGGCGCAATCCAGGCTTGGAGAGCCTATCAGGCCCGCTTCCACACCATGCGCGTGGATGAGCAGGGCTTGGCGGTAGACGAAATCGAGCACGCCTATGAAAAAGCGGTCAACGACAGTGGACGTCCCCCAGCCTTGATATATGTGCTGCCAAATTTTCACAATCCTGCTGGCACAACCCTGCCGCTGGACCGCAGGCTCAAGCTGGCTGAAATCGCCACCAAGCTCGATATAGCCGTGGTGGAAGATGACCCTTACGGGCAGCTTCGCTATGAAGGGGATGACATCCCGCCAATCTGCAACTTGATCCCGGAAAGGACCATATATCTGGGAACCTTCTCAAAAACTATGGCTCCAGGGTTAAGGCTGGGTTGGATAGTGGCCCCGGAATCCTTGATGAAGCGCTTTATTCAAGCCAAACAGGGCTGCGATCTTCATACCGGCACACTTGTGCAGTATATTGCCAACGATATCTGCCAGCGGGGCATCCTCAAGCCGCATATCAAAAAAATCCGCAAGGTATACAAAAAGCGCCGTGACACGATGTTGGAAGCCCTGGCGGAATTCTGGCCAGAGGAGTGTCAATGGACCCATCCTGAGGGCGGACTATTCCTCTGGGCTCGCGTGCCGGAATCGATCGATACCGACACTTTCTTGCGGGAATCAGCCTTGAAAGAGAAAGTGGCCTTCGTGCCGGGCATCCATTTCTATCCAAATACTGATGGGGGTACTGAGGCAATGCGCCTTAACTTCTCATATGCGCCTCCCGATGTGATTGTGGAGGGGATCAAACGATTGGGGATTGCGCTTAAGAAAGAAATAACAAGTTCCTGAAGCCGGGATAGTATATAATCATGCAGCCAATAAAACGATATAATCGCTAGCAGCATATTTTGGAAAAAAGGCCGCCGAAGCGCAACAGTAAGCAGCCAAAATTGCCAGAAAAACATTCAATTGAAGGAGGCATTTGTGTCACTGATAAAAGATGTAATTGCAAAAACAAAGGAGAAGGATCCTGCTCAGCCGGAGTTCCACCAGGCCGTTGAGGAAGTGATGAACACCCTCGATCCCACGGTGGATCGGCATCCAGAATTTGTGCAAGCAAATATTTATGAGCGCATTGTAGAACCTGATCGCGTGATCATGTTCCGCGTTCCCTGGATGGATGACGACGGGGAAGTTCACGTGAACCGTGGTTTCCGGGTGCAGTTTAACAACGCCATTGGTCCCTACAAAGGCGGCCTGCGCTTTCACCCGTCAGTCAACCTGGGAATCATTAAATTCCTGGGATTTGAGCAGGTCTTCAAAAACTCCCTGACCACACTCCCCATGGGCGGCGGCAAGGGTGGATCGGATTTCGATCCCAAGGGCAAAACCGACTCCGAAGTCATGCGGTTCTGCTACGCCTTTATGCGGGAGCTCTATCGCCACATCGGGCCTGACGTAGACGTACCTGCTGGGGATATTGGTGTAGGTGGACGCGAGATCGGCTATCTTTATGGCATGTACAAGAAGATCCGCAATGACCATACTGGCGTGTTGACCGGTAAAGGCCTGGAGTACGGAGGCAGCCTGATCCGACCAGAAGCCACGGGTTATGGAGCGGTTTATTTTGCAGGTGAAATGCTCAAAACCAAGGAACAGGATATGGCGGGAAAGACAGCTGTTGTCAGCGGGTCTGGCAATGTTGCTCAGTTCACCATTGAAAAACTGCTCGATCTGGGAGCCAAACCCATCTCTCTGTCTGATTCCAGTGGGACAATCGTTGATGAGGAAGGGATAGACCGCGATAAACTGCAGTATGTCATGGACCTGAAGAACATCCGCCGGGGCCGGATCAAGGAATATGCTGAAACCCACAAAGTGCCTTATTTCCCGGACCTGAGTGTCTGGGACGTGGTCAAGCAAGAGGGGATCAAGGCAGAACTGGCCTTCCCATCTGCCACACAGAATGAAATTAACAAGGAGCATGCCCAGGCCCTGGTAGACAATGGTTGTTTCTGTGTATCAGAAGGGGCCAACATGCCTTCCACCCAGGAAGCTGTCGATATCTTCCAGGACAACAAGGTTATGTTTGGACCTGGAAAAGCGGCAAACGCTGGCGGCGTGGCAACTTCCGGCCTGGAGATGAGTCAGAACAGCTTGCGGTTGTCCTGGACCCGGGAAGAGGTTGATGAACGGCTGCACGGCATAATGAAGAGCATTCATAAAACAGCCCTGGATGCTGCGGAAATCTATGGTGAACCCGGAAATTATGTCATGGGTGCCAATATTGCCGGTTTCTTGAAAGTGGCCAAGGCAATGCTAGCCTATGGTGTAGTCTGATCTATCTCGTGATAAGCATAAAACCGCCAGCGCAATTAGCTGGCGGTTTTTGTTTATCAGGCAGGAGCTTTCTATCAGTCTGATTTTATTTTCCGTGATCAGCTATCACTCATCTCCTGTTCGGTGAAGACCACCACCTCTTTCCCGGTTAATTTTTCCTCCACCTTTTTAATGATCAAGTCCAGGTGGCCATTGTTGGCCACAAAATCCAGATCATCCCCGGGGATGGTCAGCACCGGGCAGAGATCAAAAGCCTCGATCCAGGAATCATAGAGGGCATTGAGCTGTTCTAGATAACCTGGATCAATTTCCCCTTCGTAATCCCTGCCTCTGAGCGCGATGCGCTTCTGCAGGGTGGGTACAGAAGCTTTAAGGTACAGCACAAGGTCTGGTGGTGGTAAAAAATCAACCAGCACCCGGTAGAGTTCACGATAGGTTTGGTAATCCCGGTCACCTATCTGGTGCTGCCGGTAAAGATTGTGAGCAAAGATTTCTGCATCTTCATACACACTGCGGTCCTGGATGACGGATCCGGCATGGGTGCAAAGGTTTTTGTGGGCTCGCAGACGGCGGGTTAAAAAATAGACCTGGCTGTGGAAGGCCCAGGTCTGCATATCCTGGTAAAAATCGGGCAAATAGGGGTTTTCGCTTTCGGGTTCAAAAAATGGGGTCCAGTTCAGGATGTCGCAGAGTTTCCGTACCAGAGTTGTCTTTCCGACGCCGATATTTCCAGCTACTGCCACAAACTTTTCCATACACTCTCCCGTAAACGAATAATTCTTTCCTGCATTTTACTACCTAATCCAAAAATGACGGGATAAATACCTTAAAAATTTTCACCGTTGACCTAATTCAGGTCAACCCAAAAATAAAACCCGGTCTTTTTACCAAGACCGGGAGGGGAAAACCAATACAGGAGCTGTTTTCAGCTGCCGAGGTGCATGGGCATGATCACATGCAAGAAGTTATCGTCGCCAACTGGGCGGATCACTCCAGGGCTGGTAGGCTTGGATGTCTCCAGAGCCACATTCGGTGTGCTGATCACATCCAGCACCTCCCGCAGATAGCGGACGTTAAAGGCGATGATGATGTCTTCGCCGTCGATTGTGGCGTCCATGACCGCCTGGCTGGAACCGGTCTCTTCTGATTGTCCTGAGATCTCAACCTCGCCAGGAGAGTTTTCCTCGGGTCCGGGCCGGATATTGACCTGGGCGATCAGGGATCCTTCCCGGGCGAAAATTTCCGCTTGCTTGCAGGATTTCAGGAAGGAGGATGTGGAGAGGATCGTACGCGATTGATGTTCTTTGGGTATGATCTGCTGGTAATCTGGGAAGGTGCCCTCGATCAGCTGTGAGCTGAGTTCAATATCTTTGGTTCTGAAAATGACCTGGCCGCGTTCGGGAGGAAGTGCCATGGTGATCAGTTCGCTGCCGTCATTGCTGATCCGGGCTAACTCGCTGAGGGCCCGGGCCGGGATGACAGCTTTGAACGGTGTGGGTGCGGGAGCGGAAAGCTGGGCTTTCCTGACTGAGAGTCGGAATCCATCGGCAGCTGCCAGGGTGATCAGGTTGTCTTCCACTGTGAGCAGCACTCCGGTTAGAATAGGTCTGGCTTCATCGTGGGAGGCCGCAAACACAACCTGCTTGATCATTTCCTTGAAATCAGCTACGTTGATTTCAAGCCCTTCTTCAAGATCCAAAGAGGGCATGGGAGGGAATTCCTGGGCGTCTATGCATTTGATATCTGTGTTCAGGGTTCCACTCTTGATATTGAGGGTTTGGTTGGGTTCGTGCAGGCTGATGTCAGTTTTGGCGGGTGGGAGTGTGCTGACCAGGTCCGTAAAGGTCCGAGCGGGGACGGTAGTGGACCCTTCCTCCTCGATCTTTGCGCCTATCCAGCAGGTGATGCCCATCTCAAGATTGGTTGCGGAAAGGCGCAGCCGGCCGTCATCTGTGGCGACCAGGATATTTGCCAATACTGGCAGGGTGCTGCGAGGGGACACAGCACGGGAGACAATGCTCAGCCCATGGGCGAGATTTTCTTGTAAGACAGATATCTTCATAATACTATTCCTATTTTGGCTTGCTGCAGTGGCTGGTAAATTGTACAGTAAGTATACAACGAAAGTACTATTCATGCTAACTTTTTTCTCTGCTGGGAAGGGTGTTTTCCCTGCCTGAAAGGAAATCAAAGGCGCCCAGGGCTTAAATTGACATCGATCGAGCCTCGTGTTATCATCCTTTACAATTAAATAAGCCTCTAACGGCACTCTTATCCAGAGAGGTGGAGGGATCGGCCCCGTGAAACCTCGGCAACCGGGCAGCGCAACCCGCTGCAGATGGTGCCAACTCCGACAGGTGGATTCTGGAAGATGAGAGGGCGAACACGTGTTAATGCCCTTTCTTGTAAATCCGAAGGGGCATTTTTCATTAAGCAGCGGGAGATCACTCAGGAGGCGCTATGAGCAGCACGTTCAACAATATCCCCAGTATCCTATTCACATCCGAATCGGTCACTGAAGGCCATCCAGACAAGATGTGCGATCAGATCAGCGACGCTGTCCTGGATGCCTGCATTGCCCAGGATCCTCGCTCCCGTGTTGCCTGTGAGACCGCCACCAAAACCGGCTATGTGATGCTTTTGGGAGAGATCACGACCAACGCCGATATCAACTATGATGAGTTAGCCAGGAATGTCATCACCAATATTGGTTATGACCGGGCCAAAAAAGGTTTTGACGGGCAGACTTGTGGAGTGCTGGTCGCCATTTCACAGCAGTCCAGTGATATTGCTAGAGGCGTGGACGAAGCCCTGGAGGCGAAATCAGGGGAAATGACTGAAGCTGAAGTGGAGGCTATCGGCGCCGGAGACCAGGGCATGATGTTCGGTTTCGCCTGCGATGAAACGCCTGACTTAATGCCGACCCCGATCTATCTGGCTCACAAATTATCCCGGCGCATGGCGGAAGTGCGCAAGGAAGGGACCCTGGAGTGGATGAGACCTGATGGTAAGAGCCAGGTGACGATTGAGTATCAATACGGCAAACCGGTCCGGGTGGACACTGCCTTGATCAGCACCCAGCATGCCCCAGATATCTCTCAAGAGGAGATCAGGGAAGCGGTCATCCAGCATGTCATGGAACCAGTCCTGCCGAAAGATATGGTTGATGACGATCTGAAAATATACGTTAATCCTACCGGACGTTTTGTGACTGGCGGCCCGCTGGGAGATGCCGGGTTGACAGGAAGAAAGATCATCGTTGATACCTATGGCGGCATGGGCCGGCATGGAGGAGGGGCTTTCTCTGGCAAGGATCCTACCAAGGTTGATCGATCAGGAGCTTATGCCGCCCGCTGGGTCGCTAAGAACCTGGTAGCTGCCGGGTTGGCCAGGCGCTGTGAGATCCAGGTATCCTATGCGATCGGTGTGGCCCATCCGTTAAGTGTGAATGTGGAAACCTTTGGGACTGGCAATATTCCGGACGAGAAGATCATTGAGCTGGTGAAAGAGTTTTTCGACCTTCGTCCAGGCGCTATTATCCGCGACTTGAAACTTCGCAGACCAATTTACCAGCAACTGGCTGCCTATGGTCACTTTGGTCGGGATGACCTGGATCTGACCTGGGAAAACACGGATCGAGCTGAGGAGATCAAAAAAGCAGCCGGATTATCATGATCAATTAAAACAGGGCCTGCGATCCAGGCCCTGTTGATGTTCTTGGATAGCCAGCAGTTCTCGTGCTTAGAGATACGGCTCAAAGGTTTTCAGGAGTTGTTTTTTGGGTTTGAATCCAGCCACTCTGGCAGCCACATCCCCATCAACAAAGAGCAGCAAAGCCGGAATGCCCATGATGCCGTATTTGATCGGCACAGCCTGATTGGTATCCACGTCCATCTTGTAAACCCGGGCTTTGCCTTCCCAGTCCCCGGCTAGCTCCTCTACCAGGGGAGAAACCATTTTGCAAGGACCACACCAGGCTGCTGTAAAATCAATCAATACGGGCAAATCTGAACCCAGCACTTTGTCTTCAAAATCATCCTCGGTGATATAGTTTACTTCGGCCATCAGGATCTCCTTCCAGATTAAATTACTGAATTTTACCTTTAATTGTTTTGGTATAGACAACCTGTTAGCGCTCGATTATACCAAAGTCACTTGCGAACCTTGCGGTGTTTTCTCAACCAGCAGGCGGGTGGAAAAAGCCTCTTTGATGTCATCCACGTGGGTGATGACCAGGATCTTCTCAAAATCATCCTCCACCAGGTTGATGGCCTCGATCAGCCGCTGTCTGCCCAGGGCATCCTGGCTGCCGAATCCCTCGTCAATGACCAAGGTTTGCAGTCGTGCGCCTGCCCGCTGAGCCAAAATATGGGACAGAGCCAGGCGGATAGCGAAATCAATCCGAAAGGACTCCCCACCAGAATACAGCTCATAATCACGAACCCCGGATTGGTCCTGGATTTGGATCTCAAGGGTTTCTTTTTTATCTTCCCGGTTGGTAGATTTATATTCCCGCTGGGTGATAAATCGGACTGCCATATTCCCGCCGCTAAGGCGCTCCAGAATTTGATTAGCCTGGTTTTCAATCTGAGGAAGGGCCTGTTCGATCAGCAAGGCTGGCACACCGTCCTTACCAAAAGCTCCCTCCAGCTGCAGATAAGACTTCACGCGCCGAGAGAGTTCAGCCTGTTTTTTCTCCAGCTCAACCTTGCGTTCTTTTTGGCTTTTCAGTACGGCGACCTTTTGTTGGGCTGCACCTACTTCGCGCTGGAGAATATTTTCTTTTTCCTTCAAATCCAGCAGGTCCCGTTCTGCTTTCTGGGTATCCGGGGCTTTCTGGCGGGCTTCTTGAAGCTTCTCTCGGGAATCTTTCAGACCAGCTGCCCGGGATCGATGATCTTCTTTGGCTTTTTCCAGGCGGGCTTTCAGTTCAGCAATTTCCCGGTTAAGCGGCTTCAACGCTGCCTCAGCCCGGTCCAGCTCAGCTTTTTGCCCCTGGATGGAGACCCCCTGGTTGCTGAGGTCCCGGACCCGATCGTGCTCAGCAGCGTCATAACCGATCTCCTTGAGCTCGTTATTGATGGCTTCAAGTGCTTGACGGGCATCCGGGGCATAGGTCTCTTCTTCAAGTGATTGCCGCAGTTTTTTCAGGGTCTTTTTCTGTTTGGTCTGCCAGGTTTTTTGATCATCCTCAATGGCTTGAAGTTGGTTGGTGATTTTGTCTGCTTCGGCCTGCTGAGAGCGCAGCTTGTTCTCGGAAAGGCTGAGGGCAGTGATTTCATGTTGGAGATCCTTCACTACCTGATCCGCCTCTTTCAGGGTGATTTGATTCTCTCGGTAGCGGTCTCCCAGCTGTTTACCCTCTTCTTTGAGGGCCTTGATCAAGGTTAGCCGCTCTGGCTCCGGGAGCTCCTGGCCGCAAAGTGGGCAAGCTGCCCCCTCCGTTTCTTCCAATTCCTTGATCCGTTTTTCAAGGTTTTTCATCTCCTTAAAAAGGCGGGGATTTTCAGCTTTGGCATCAGCCTGTTGCTGCCGGGCGAGATCCAGGGCAGCTTTTTTATCATCCCGTTGATTGATCTCGCCTTCAGCCTGGCTGATGGCCTCATGGACCTCTTTTTGTTTATCTTCTAATTCCTGGACGCGGTCCAACTTGTCATTCAGCGCTTCCCGCTCGGTTTTCAAGGTTGTCACCTGCTGCAGCAGCCGGGCTTTTTCAGCAGCGATCCGCAGCAACGGGTCCTGGCGCTTGACTTCGCTTTCCCGAAATCTCTCAGCGATCTCTTCCCATTTGGCCAATGAAGCCTGGGCGTTTTCCCAGGCTTGGAAACTTTCCTGGATTTCATCTGCGCGATCGAGAATACCCTGGAAAGCATCCCGCTCCGATTTGCGTTCGCCCAGTACACTCTCGGTATCGGCGATCTGGCCTTCCAGATCGCTGAGTTCCTTGGCGGCTGCCTCGACCAATCGAGCCTGCTCCTCCACAGAGACCAATACCGCCTGTAAGTTTTCCAGCTTGTCTTCAGCTTCTTTTCGCTCTTGGGCTGCATCAGTCAGTTTTTTTTCCAGGGCGTCCAGCTGTTTTTTTCTCTCTTCTTCTTCATCCAATTCGGTCACCAGCTCGGAAAGCCGGCCTTTCAGGCGATCCAACTCACTCTCGGCAAGCCGGCGGTTCTTCAGCGCGCGTCTTCGGTACTCTTCCCAGATCTCTAACCCCAGGATCTTGGAAAGGATTCTCTTCCGGGAGGATGGGGTTTGCTGGGTGAATTGGTCCGCTTCTCCCTGGAGGAAAAAAGCAGCGTTTACAAAAGATTCGTAATCCAGCCGCAAGACATCAACTATTTTTTGGTCGGTTTCCCGCAAGGTGCGCTCAGTTAATGGCTTCCAGGACGTTTCTTGACTGGAAGCATCCCTGATGAAGAGATCCAGCTGGCTTGTGCTACCCCGGGGATTGACCCGGACCACCTGGTATTGATTGCCTTCATAATTGAATATCAGGCTGACAGCAGCCCGGGAAGAGTTGAGATTGATGACAGATTCATCGTGCTTCCTGGCTCGCCCAAAGAGAGCCCAGGTGATCCCATCCAGCAGGGAGGACTTACCAGCCCCGTTTTCACCAGTGACACAGGCCAGATCAAAGCCTGTGAAATCAATCTTAACAGGCTCCTGATAGGATAAAAAACCTTCCATGGTCAAGGAGATGGGGATCATGTTCCAATGATAACAGAAACTTGCCTTACTGCCCTTTTGCGTGGGTCCGAAAGCCTATCATCTGATTTCCCCTTTTACAGTTTGGAGCAATTTTTCTGCCTGTAGATCGGAAAGGCTGTAATAGGAAGCGCCGAGATGTTCAGCAATTTCCTGAGCCAGGCCTTTGTCAAATTCCTTATGCTCCATATTGATCACCACGCTGGGAATTTCCTCTTCAATGAATTTTTCCGCGATTTTGTAGGCTTCTTCCTGGGGCGGCATATCGGAAATGGACACATTGCCAACCCCATCTGTGAGCAAGATCATCAACGATTGGGTATCGGGATGAGCCAGCTCTTCGCGCTTGATGGTCTCGTAAGCCAGCATCAGTCCGGCGGATAGGGGTGTCTTGCCGCCAATGGGTATATCGGCCAGATAACGCCGGGCCAACTCCACGGAATTCGTGGGAGGAAGCACAACCTGGGCGCGGTCTTTCTGGAACACGATCATGCCTACCTTGTCACGGCGTTGATAGGCGTCTGTCAGCAGGGAAAGCACAGCGCCTTTGGCAGCGCTCATGCGTTCTGCTACCGCCATAGACCAGGAGGCGTCCACGACAAAGAGGACCAGGTTCGCGGTTTGCTTGACCCGTACTTTGCGCTGCAGGTCATGTGTGCGGATGGAAAATGCCAGCCGCTGGTCCTTTTCACTGCGCTGTTTTTGAAAGGGTGCGGCGGCCCGGATGGTGGCATCAAAGGCGATGTCTGATAAGTCGCCTTTGGCAGGCCGGGCTTGAATATAGCGGCCCCGTCGGGTTTCTGTCTTGGTCTGCGATCTGCGGCCGCTGCTGCGGCGCTGCTGGTTGTCCAGAGGTGCTTCTATCTTGTCCGGATCAATTGTATCTCCGATCTTGACTGGACTGCCGCCTTCCCACCAGGTTGTGTTGGCTTTTTCGAAGATGTCCCCCGTGCCGGCATCTGCGGGAACTTCCAGGCTGGGGGTTTCAGAAACGGTCTTCGCTAGGGTTTTTTTTTATCCCCGTCTTCCCCTGTTTCCAGCCCAGATGGATCACCGCTCTGGTCGGTGTCGCTTTCTCCTTCTGATGAAGCGCCGGCCAGGCTTTCGATTCTCTCTGCCAGCTCTTCAGTGGAAATCTCGGATTGCTGGAAAGGGCCGCGCTTGATGCGGTGCGGATAGGCCAACTCTGCTGCCAGCCCAATATCCCGGCTGGTGATGGCTTTTCTGCCTTCAAAGGCTGCGTGAGCCCGGGCGGTTTTCAGGATAACCAGGTCGGATCGGTGCCCATCAACCTGCAGGGAGGTGCTCAAATTAGCGATATCCACCAGATTGCGGGACGAATACTGAACTTCCGGCAGCAGCTTTCTGGCCTCGCTGATCTGTTCAGACAGCACTACTTCTTTCGGCAACCACTGCTCCCGAAAGGCTTCCGGATCTTCTTCATACGCCAGGTGGCGTTCCATGATCAAGACCCGTTCACGCGTCTCCCGGATACCACGGATATCCACGGATAGCGCAAAGCGGTCCAACAACTGGGGCCGCAGATCACCTTCCTCCGGGTTCATGGTGCCGACCAGAATGAAGCGGGCTGGATGGGAAAAGGAGATGCCTTCTCTTTCGACGATGTTCATGCCCATCGCGGCTGAGTCCAGCAGCAAATCAACCACATGATCATCTAGCAGGTTGACCTCATCAATGTAGAGCAATCCGCGGTTGGCATCAGCCAGCACACCGGGCTCAAAATGACGTTCTCCCTTCTGAATGGCTTTTTCGATATCCAGGGTGCCAACCACGCGGTCTTCAGTGGCAGAGACAGGCAGGTTCACAAAGGGCGTGGGCAGCATTTCCACTTGGCGCTGATCGCCGTTGGTTGATTTCTCCCGACATTCTGTACACCAGGTTGTAGGACGATTGGGGTCGCATCCAAATCGACAGTCGGTGAAAGCCTCCACTTTAGGCAGGAGTTCAGCCAGGGCGCGGGCCGCAGTCGATTTTGCAGTACCGCGTTCACCCCGGATCAAGACGCCGCCGATGCGAGTGTTAACTGCATTGAGAACCAGCGCGCGCTTCATGCGTTCCTGGCCGACGATGGCTGTAAAGGGGTAAATGGCTGTCATATGGGTCCTTCCGTCGCACCCCGCTGGGCTGAGTTTGTGAATTATCGTCAATAACATCATAAAAATAATAGATGTTATCTACCAGCGTCTATCTTACCACAAAGGTTGCCAAGTTGACTTTTGCACTGTATAATGGTGACCATTCTAAAAACGGAGAGTGCCCTACTTATGGAAGAACTGAAGTCCCAGCAAGGGGGAGATGCAACGAGCGCAAGTTCAGCCCCTGAAGAGATTATGGATATGGAAGCCCTATTGGCCCAGGAAGGATTGGGTTTGGGGAACATCCCTGAACGGGGAGATATTCGCAAAGGCATCATAACTGCTATTACCTCCAACGAGATATTGATCGATGTCCAGTCTAAAGCCGATGGCTTGATTGCTGGACGGGAGTTGGAAGGAATCAATCCCCAGACCCTGGAAGGATTCGAGGTCGGGGGAGAAATCACGGTCTATGTCCTCGAACCCGAGGATATCAATGGCCATGTTGTGCTTTCCTACACCCGGGCCCAGGAGGAAAAAGATTGGGAAATGGTGGAGGAGCACCTTGAATCTGGAGAGGTGATCACCACGATCGTCGAAGGATTCAACAAGGGTGGTTTGCTGGTCCCCGTTGGCCAGCTGCGGGGTTTTGTGCCCGGCTCACTTGTCAGCGTGTTCCGCGAGGGAGAAGGAGCTACCCCCGAGGACCGTTGGGCAGAGGTCATCGGTGAGGAAATCACTTTAAAGGTCATTGAAGTAGATCGTTCCCGCCAGCGCCTGATCCTCTCAGAACGGGATGCTATCGGCGAGACACGGGAAGCGATCAAAGACCAGCTGCTGGACAATCTGTCAGTAGGCGATCGGGTTACCGGATACGTTAGCAGCCTGGCAGATTTCGGCGCTTTTGTCAACATTCAGGGCGTTGATGGTCTTGTGCACCTTTCAGAGCTATCCTGGGACCATGTTGATCATCCCAGCGACCTGGTAAAGGTTGGCCAGGAACTGGAAGTTGAAGTGATCAGCATTGATGAGGAGAAGCGGCGGATTGGTCTCTCAATGAGAAGGCTGCAGGACAACCCCTGGATCGAAAAAGCCGAAGAGATCAAGGAAGGACAGCTGATCCAAGGCACGATCACCAATCTGACTGATTTTGGCGCTTTTGCTCGTATTGAGGACACCGATCTTGAAGGTTTGATCCACATCTCAGAGCTGAGCACGGACCGGGTGGGACATCCCTCGGAAGTGGTCAGTGTTGGTGAAACATTGGCCCTGCGGGTGATCAGCCTCGATATGGAGCGGCACAGGATTGGCCTCAGTCTGGAAAAGGTCGATTCCGACATGTACGCCGCTCAGGATCTAGAACAGATCCAGGAAGAGCTTTCAGAGGAAGGCGGACTGGATACTATCCTTTCCGGCGATGAGGAAACTGAGGAAACCCCAGAGGAAGACGAAGCACCGGAGGAAGACGAAGAGCCGGAAGAAGACGAAGCACCGGAGGAAGACGAAGCACCGG